>Ga0302314_10007031_pt1 | contig 20297 bp, 23 predicted proteins | sample III_Palsa_N2_3_FD_200533 | JGI IMG/M metagenome (GOLD analysis project Ga0302314, IMG submission 200533) | Peat permafrost microbial communities from Stordalen Mire near Abisko, Sweden - III_Palsa_N2_3 | ecosystem: Environmental > Terrestrial > Soil > Palsa > Peat permafrost | place: Sweden... | reverse complement strand
TTGACAAAAGTTTTTTGCTTCTTTTTTTCAAAAAAGAAGACCCTTCGTGCTTTTTCGGCTTCCCAACTTTCATCATCCCCGGCCAATGTACGGCATGTTCGTGGCCATGATCGTGACGTCCTGCACGTTGGCCGCCAAGGGCAAAGACGCCATGAACACCACCGCCCGCCCTACTTCGGCGACATCCATCACCGGCTCGGCGGCGATGCTGCCGTTGGCCTGCGGAACGCCAGCCGGCATCTGCGCCGCCATCGCGGTCTGCGCGTTGCCGATATCGATCTGTCCGCATGCAATATGGTGCGGCCGTCCATCGAGCGAAATCGATTTGGTAAGGCCGGTGATGGCGTGCTTGGTCGCGGTGTAGGCGACCGAATTAGGCCGCGGCGCGTGGGCCGAAATCGAGCCGTTGTTGATGATCCGGCCGCCCTTTGGCTCCTGATTCCGCATCATCCGGAATGCACCTTGGGCGCACAGAAACGCGCCGGTGAGATTGGTGGCCACCGTGGCGGACCATTGTTCGAAGCTGATATCGCCGACGTTGCCCGGGATACTTATGCCGGCATTGTTGAACAGCAGATCGAGCCGGCCGAAACTTCCCTGCACAGCGGCGAACAACCGCTCGACTGATTGCGGATCGGTCACATCGGTGGGATGGACCAGCGCGGCCAGACCCTTGCCGAGGGCGGCGGTTTGCTCGAGCGACGCGAGTGTGCGCCCGGCCAGCACCAGCTGCCATCCCGCCTCCATCAGCGACAGCGCCACGTTGCGGCCGATGCCGTCACCGGCGCCGGTAACCAGGGCGATTCTGCTCATCTTGCACCACGGCGATTGAGATAGAGAGCATAGACTGCGTCGGACGCGCAAATAAACAGGCGGCCAAGATGCCGACCGCCGAAGGTCAGATTCGAGACCGTTTTGCCGAGCTTGATTTTGCCCAGCAAATCGCCTGCCGGGCTCACGCAATGGACGCCATCGCCGGCGCTAGTCCAGATGTTGCCGTCCTCATCGGCGCGGAAGCCATCCGCGGCCCCGTTAGCAGGGGCATAAAAATGCCGGGACGGGCCCAGTTTGCCGGAGGAAAGGTCCAGCACGTCAAATTCCCGAATTTCCCGCTTTGCATCTTCATCGTGCAGACGCCCGGTTTCGGCGATGTAGATGCGGCTCTCGTCAGGCGAAAAACACAGGCCGTTCGGACCGGTAAACTCGTCGGCGACGACCCGCAGAATGGCGCTCGCAGGATCGAACCGGTACACTTGGCAAGGCAATTCTTGCTCCGCCCGGCAGCCTTCATAATCCATCGCGATGCCGTAATGGGGATCGGTGAACCAGATCGCGCCATCGGATGCCACCACCACATCATTGGGCGAATTCAGACGTTTGCCCTGGAACCGATCGGCTAAAACAGTAATGCTCCCATCGTGGCCGGTGCGTGCGATGCCTCGGGCGCCGTGCAGGCACGAAATCAACCGGCCCTGCTGGTCGCGCGTGCCGCCGTTGGCAAATTGGCTCGGCTGCCGGTAGACTGACGTTCCAACGCCTTCGATCCAACGCATGATCCGGTTGTTGGGAATGTCGCTGAACAGCAGGCAAGCCGCGTCACCGAACCAGACCGGCCCTTCGGTCCAGCGATGACCTTCCGTGAGCAATTCGAGGCTCGCATTCCCCAGGATGTAACGCCCGAATTTCTTGTGGATGATTTCGGCCTCGAGCATCGATCAGGTGATCTCCAACTGAACTTTAACCGACCGGCGGCGGTCGAGCGCGATTTCAAATGCGTCCAGGGCACTGGTGATTGGGTACAGTCCGGAAAGAATCGGGGTGACATCGATCTTGCCCTCGGCCAGCAACTCGATCGCCATGGCGAATTCCTGATCAAATCGGAATGAGCCGATCAGGTCAATCTCTCGTGTGATCAGGACGTTCATGCCGAGCGGCAATTCGCCGGGTGGGAACATGCCGACTTGCACGATCCTTCCGCCTTTGCGCATCAGCAGAGGGAGCGCTGCCAGCGACGCCGGGGCACCGGTCGCTTCGAAGGCCACGTCAAACCCGGCGTGCGTGCTTGCCGCCTGCGCCAGATGATCGACTTCACCGCTGACAACTATCGCTTCGTCCGCGCCCATCCGGGTGGCGATGGCCAGAGGTTCCGGGGTGAGATCGGTGACCGTGACATGCGCGGCACCGGCCCTGATCGCAGCGGCAAGGCACAGCAAGCCGATCGGGCCGGCGCCGGTGACCAGAACCCGCCGCCCCATCACTTCGCCGGCTCGCCGCACCGCGTGCAACGCAACCGCGAGCGGCTCACCGCAAGCGGCTACCGTAAAGGGCAGGCCGTCGGGGATCGGAATGCATTGATCGGCGCGCACCACAACGCTCTCGCTAAAGGCCCCCTGCACGTGGGGGTTGCGTGCGGCGCTGCCCAGAAACTTCATGTCGACGCAGAGATTCTCGCGGCCGGTGCGGCAGAACGGACAAACCAGGCAAGGACGGCTGGGATTGATCGCAACCCTTCTCCCCACCGTCAATCCGGCCGTCGGCGCTGCGATTTCCATAATCTCACCCGCAACCTCGTGGCCCAACGTCAGGGGTTCGCGGATCTTGAAATCGGCGACACCACCCTTGCGGTAATAGGACAAGTCGGACCCGCAAATCCCGCCGACCGCGACCCGCACCCGGACCTCGCCCGGAAGAACGGCGGAGGCCTCACGTTGCTCGACCCGTAAATCCTTGGCACCGTGCATGACAACAGCCAGCATGTGATCTCCGATCAGTCTTGGACACTTGTCTGTAACCGTATTCACTGTTATGCCATAGTCTACCGATTGATTAAAGCGGTTTGTTCTGTTGGGAGCGCGCCTATGGCCTTTGACCTGTTCGACCTAACCGGCAGCCTGGCTTTAGTCACCGGCAGCAGCCAGGGCATCGGTTACGCCCTCGCCGAAGGCCTCGCGGAGGCAGGGGCGCGCGTGGTGCTGAATGGCCGCGATCCCGCGCGCTTGCGTGACGCCGCCGCGAAATTGGGCCAGGGAGTGCTGCTGCCTGAGAGCGGCCTGGGCGCGTTCGATGTCACCGACCCGGCAGCGGTGGAGGCCGGTATCGCCCGGATCGAGGCCGAAGTCGGACCGATCGATATTCTGATCAATAACGCGGGCATTCAGCGCCGCAAGACGCTCGAAGAATTCGATGTCGAAACCTGGCACGAAGTGATGCGAACCAACCTGGATAGCGTGTTTTTCGTAGGCCAGGCGGTAGCAAAGCGCATGATCCCGCGCGGCGCGGGAAAGATCATCAATATCGCCAGCCTGCAAGCGGAAGTCGGCCGCCCGACGATCGCCCCCTACACTGCTTCAAAGGGCGCGGTCAAGATGCTGACCCGCGGCATGTGCGCCGATTGGGCAAAGTACGGCCTGCAAATCAATGCGATCGGCCCGGGCTATTTTGCTACCGAGATGAACCAGGCGCTGATTGAAAATCCGGTGTTCGATGGCTGGCTGCGTGGCCGTACGCCCGCGGGGCGTTGGGGTAATGTCGGCGAGCTCAAGGGGGCGGCAATATTTCTCGCGTCGCGCGCGTCGAGTTTCGTTAATGGCCAGGTGATCTATGTGGATGGCGGCGTGCTGTCCGTATTGTAAATGGGATTGAACATGCGTCCCTTGATTTTACAGCTGTTTTCACCCATGCCCGCGATCCAGGAGCGGCTCGATGCCCGCTACCGCACGCAAAAATTCGCTGCAGGCGAGGTCGATCCCGATTGGCTCCGCGAGAACGCTGTCGATGTGCGTGGGGTCGTCACCGCGGGTGATATCGGGGTCAGCAACGATCTGGCAAACCAACTGCCCAACCTTGGAGTTATCGCGATCAATGGCGTCGGCCATGATCGGGTGGACCTCGATTACGCCCGGGCGCGGAATATTCACGTCACCATCACTCCCGATGTGTTAACCGATGACGTCGCCGACGTGGCGATTGGTCTGATGCTGAACTGCTATCGCAAATTGGCCGCCGCCGATGCCTATTTGCGGCGGGGTGAATGGCTGAGGAAATCCTATCCGCTCACCCGCAAAGCATCCGGCCGCCGCTATGGTATCGTCGGGCTCGGCCGGATCGGACAGGCGATTGCGACGCGGCTTCAAGGGTTCGGTGGCACCATTGCTTATACCAACCGGACGGCAAGGCCGGTCGCGTATCAATATTACCCGGATGTGACGGCGCTTGCCGCGGCCAGCGATGTTCTTTTTGTCACCATCGCGGCCAACACTGCCACCAAAGGGCTGATCAGTGCTGCGGTTTTGTCGTCACTGGGCCCGGACGGCATCATTGTCAACGTCGCGCGCGGATCGGTAATCGACGAAGATGCACTGCTAGCGGCGCTGGCCGAAGGCAGAATTGCGGGCGCCGGGCTCGATGTCTTCGTTGATGAGCCCAACGTTCCCGCCGGATTGCTGAGGCTCGATAATGTTGCGCTGACGCCTCATGTCGGCAGTGGCACAGTCGAGACCCGCATGGCGATGGGAAACCTGCTGATTGATAATCTCGACGCGTTTTTTTCCGGTAAAGCTCTGCCGTCAGCAGTGGTCTAACCGGCCGCCAGAACAATCAAAAGAACTGCCAGAGCAGGGCTATGAGCGCGAACGCGCAGAACCCGGCGATGGTAGTGGACGGCGTCCAACTGGTGAGGCCCTGACGCACATTCAGCCCGATCAGGCGGGTGACGATCCAAAATCCGGCATCGTTGACATGTGAAATGGCCATTCCTCCGGCGCCCATTGCCAACGCCACCAGCGCCATCTGATTCGGGCTGTAGGCGGCTTGCTTCAACAAGGGCGCCATGATGCCCGCGGTCGTCAACAACGCCACCGTGGTGGGGCCCTGTGCCGCCCGCAAGGCCATGGTGATTACAAATCCGAGGGCCAGAATCGGCAGGCCGGTTGAGCGAAGGACGTGGCTTAACGCGGCGCCAATGCCGCTATCGACCAGCATCGCGGCGAACACGCCACCCGCGCCGGTGGTTAAAATAATCATCGCGGTATCGGGGATCCCGCCGGCGAGCACCGCCGATATCGCTGAATGTGAGGCGCCGCGCCGTATCCCGAGCAGATAGGCGCAAAGATATACATCCAACAGTAATGCAACGTAGGGAGTGCCCAGAAACTCGAGCAGGTAGCGCGTGATCGAGCCGGCCGGCGCAAATGACGCGGCTAGCGTTCCGCACATGATGGCCACGATCGGCACTGCGATCAAGGCCGCGATCAAGCCAGCGGCAGGGAGGTTCTGTGGCGAAGGGTCGGGATCGGTTGGCGAAATTTTGACCGCGGCAGCCGTGATCCGCGCCATGACTTCAGGCGTGACGGCAAACTTCTGCCGCAGTATCAGTTTGCAGCCAAAGAACACCAAAAAACTGGTAACGGCGGCGACCGGAATCCCCAGCATCAGCATTCTGCCAAAGTTCACGTTTAATGCCGATGCTACCGCGACTGCCCCGGGATGCGGCGGCAGCATCGCATGCACCATCAGCAGGGTTGCGCACATCGGAATCGCAAGCGTTGGTAGCGATCGCCCCGTGACCCGTGCCAATTTATAAGCAATCGGCATCAGCATCACCACGCCGACTTCGAAGAATACCGGAATCCCCAATACGAACGCCGCCATGACGATAGCGGCCGGTACTCGCCGGTCGCCCAATCGGGCCGCGAGTTGCGAAGCAAACGCATCGGCGCCGCCGGAATAATCGATCATGCGGCCTATCATCGCGCCGAGCGAAATAATAATAGCAATATGGCCCAGCGTGTTGCCCATGCTGCCCTCGATCGCGCTGCCGATTTTGGCCGCCGACATCCCGGAAATGACCGCAACTCCAGTGGCAACAGTAAGAAGCGCAAGAAATGGAGGAAGCTTGACCCACAAGATCAGCATCAGGAGAATGCTGATCGCACCTAGACCCATCGAAAATAATTCGGTGTCATTCACCCTGATTCTCCCGGGTCCGTGGGGCCGCTAGCCGTCGCACTCCCCAGCCGATTGGCTCGCGCGCGTTGCCCGGATGCGCGGGATCCGGCCCCCATATCGCCTGGTATGTATCGATGCAGTAGCCCGCGCTCTGCAGCCAAACAAAGCAAACGATCAGCCCTACCCACCAAACTGCGAGAACGACAGCCATCCATCGGGGCGCATTGAGCATCCAGAGCCCGGTCGAAGTAGCCGCCCAAATCAGTGGAACGGTCAGCCAGCCGACGAACTTATGCAGATATTCAAACAATATCCGTCGACCGGTCATATCGTAATGGTCACCGCGCAAAATGTCTGCAGTGGGTCCACCTTTGCTACCGCGCAACACACCGCCCAAGACTTGCAGCCAGCCCAAGCTTACGAGACACCACCCGATGGCATGGTGCAGCAGTGCCAAATTCGTGCCGATGACACCGCGATCGAATGTCATCAGAACACCGAGCGTCATAATCCCAATCCCGCAGCTCTGAAGCGCGATGTGCCCACGCCACCAGCGCTTGCAATCAAGTTGCCGCGGCCACGACTTAAGGTCGGGAACCTTGTAGAAGCGGGCGATCAGAATACCCAGCGGTAGCAGAATATTCCACGCCAGTACCATGAGCCGCGCATGCCAATACATCCACGCTTGAGCACCCTGGTCCGAACTGCCGGTGATGGGACTGCACATCCAAATCAGCAGAGCGTTGAGAAAGGTTGGATCGGCGATAACAGGTCTCCCGTAGCCAGTTGCGCTCAAATGGCTTCACCCGCGGCGTTTGCACGAGCTGCCGGTACCGTATACCGCTGCCACTGTAAGCGTATTCAAGCGGTGTATCAAGCCGCCGTGAAAGTTGACCAAGGAGCCATCCATGCCTGCTGCCGCTTGTGGCCACCGCGCCATGTTTCGCCATCCGGCGACCGGCCGAGGCCGTTTCACGCTCGTCGATTACGTCGAAGCCGGCATCCTGTCCGGGGCCCGAGCCGCGCTGCTGCGCACGGCCGTCCGCGATCGCAAGAACATCCTCGCCGCCGGCGGCACGTCGACCGGCGCTCCGACAATGGCGTGCCATTCGCCAGTTCCAACGCCTTGTTCCAGAAACTCGGCCCCAAGGAAGTCGAAGATGGCATTTGGCTCGTAAGCTTCATGCTACGATCTCGGCTACATCGACCTGAAGCAGAAAACCTTGCAACCCATCGACAACCCGTTCAGCCCGAGGTTGTCACCCATGTCTTAGGAACAAAACGTTACCTATGTGCCCGGGTCGGACAATGGAAATGTGGCGGGCCACGCTCGATGAAGATGAGCACTATGTTTACGCCATAGCCCTATGACGGGCTGCCGACTTTGCCCGAAATCAGACCGTAGAACGCTTCTTAAGCTGGCTCTGTAGAAAGAAGGTCTCTCTTGTGATGTCAGGCTTCGGCAGCGCATAATGAGATAGCGCCTCGACCAGATTAGCCCAGATATCTTCGTCCCTGTGCCGGGCGCCCATCTTCACGAGACGACCGTAATTCATCGCCGCTGCTACCCTCGTGAGATCAGCAAGCGTACTACAATTTGCAGGTATCCTCCCTGGATCGCCGTATTTGAGAATAACGACAACCGTTATCAGCCCGATCATGATGCCAAGGAGGGCTGACGGGAAGCCAGGCTGAAGCGAAAACGCAGTGGCCAACGTTACGACTAGGCCGCTGTAAGCAACGCGGCGCCCGGTTTGCGTGGATACCGCTCTTGGCATTTGAAGCCCAGACTCGACTTCCAGCTTCCTGAGGTTTGCCGTCGTTCGTCCACGCTCAAGGACGCGCACATCGGAAGCGGGAGTGAGTTCACCACCATATCCAAGCCGCCGCAGCGCACTCCTGATTCTGTAAAAGGTCATGGCGGTCGCACACTTCCTGTCGGCTTCGTTTGGCGGAAGCTTACTGAGCAGCAGGTCATGGAACTCGCCGACTGTGACGATGCGCTCGGCTTCCTCATTCGACACCTTGATGTCGAAGACGCGTTCGAGCTCACGGACGACTTCAACGCCATCCAGGTCATCATCCAGCCCAAGCGTATTTGGCATTACGCGCCTCCAAAGCGAACGGACCGTCGCCCTCTTATCTTAACACGTTGTCCGGCAGATTGAATGATGAGGATTGCAGCATCGCAGGAATACGGATTGGGGCTGGGGCGCCTTTCGACGGGTCGACAATCGACGGCAAGATAAAAGCAACGCCCCCCTTTGGTGGTTTTGCTGTGGTCGGTCAGTGGGTTAAGCGGGTGCCGCCAGAAACCGCGTGGTGCCGCTTTTGGCATATTTACCAATGATTTCAGCGGCCCAAGCGACGTCGGCCATTCCGAACGCCGCCGAGAGCCCTACCTTGCTTTAGTTGCTTCATTCTGATAACTCTATGCCGTGACGGAGCCACGCGACCCCACCCGCGATGTGCTGCTGGACCTCGACGGCCAGGTGCTCGTCGTGGACCCGGAAGGCGGCCACTGGGTGCGGTTCGTGGTCACTCGGGTGCCAGTGTCGCCGGAGAAGCCGCACGGGCTGGATTACTCGCTGACGCTGCATGGCCCGGACGGCGAGCGGCTGGTCGGCTTCGACAACGCCCACCCGGTGGCGAAGCAGAAGCGCGGCGAGCCGCAGGACCATCGCCACGGGCTGCGGACGATCAAGGCTTACGATTACCGTGACGCGGCGACGCTGCTCGGCGACTTTTGGACCACCGTGGACGCGGTGTTGCGCGAGAGAGGAGTGATCCCATGACGACCCTGAAAGTGGGCATCGCCAGCTATGAGGACATGAAGGCCCGCACCATGGCGGTGGCGCGGGGCGAGCACCGCATCGCGCCCGACGAGCCGAAGGTGTGGTTCACCTCGACCGAGTCCTTCGCCAAGGTTCTGTCGGCCGGCAACCGCGACCTGTTGCGCGTGATCGTGGAGCAGGCCCCCGGCTCGCTCGACGAACTGGCCCGGATCACCGGCAAGGCGAAGTCCAACCTGTCGCGCACGCTGCGAACGATGGCGGGCTATGGCCTCGTCCGCCTGGAACGCGGCGAGCGCGGGCGGATCACGCCGAAGGTGGCGCATGACCGGGTGGAACTCGACCTTCCGCTCACGGTCGCACGCAAGGCGGGTTGAGCCGTGACCGCTGGGCGGCGAGCAGGCCGGACCGTCGTCAGCCCGTCAAGGCTGGCGCGTGCCGCGCCACCGCTGCGCGGCTGCGGCCTTGACCGCCTGCCGCCGCCCCGGCCGGTAGCACGCAAGCGATCATGGTTCAAAGCGAGCGGAACCGCTCCCTTTGCGACTTGGCCGGGCGTACCGTGGCGGAGAGATCGGCCGTTCCGCCCGGACGGGCTTTGCGCGATCCTTCCGCAATGTCCCCGCACCGCTCCCCTTTGCGCAACCGCGTCGCGCTCGGCGAATTGCCGCCCGATCTCTATGTCGTGCCCAGCCCCTGGCCGCGCCTTGGCCGCCCTGTCAAACACGACGTTGAGACATGGTGCGTCGTGGACGACTGGCCCGCGCGCGTGCCGGTCACGGATGCCGAGGTGGACGTGTTCGAGGCGTGGTTCGGCGACGTGTTCGACGAACTGTTCGGGCCGTCGCGATGACGTAAGGAGATTGCCAACATGACCGTGCCGCAACGCGCCGCCCTCTATCTGCGCGTCTCGACGGCGCGGCAGGCCGAGCGCGATGTCTCCATTCCCGACCAGAAGCGGCAGGGCGAGGCGTATTGCCAATCGCGGGGCTATCAGCTCGCCGAGACCTACGTTGAGCAGGGCGCGTCCGCCACCAATGACCGCCGCCCGGAATTCCAACGCATGATCGAGGCGGGCATGTGCAAACCCACGCCGTTCGACGTGGTGATCGTCCATTCGTTCAGCCGGTTCTTCCGCGACCATTTCGAACTGGAATTCTACGTCCGCAAGCTGGCGAAGAACGGCGTCAGGCTGGTCTCGATCACTCAGGAAATGGGCGACGATCCCATGCACGTCATGATGCGGCAGATCATGGCGCTGTTCGACGAATACCAGTCCAAGGAGAACGCCAAGCATGTGCTTCGCGCCTTGAAGGAGAACGCGCGCTAAGGTTTTTGGAACGGCTCCCTGCCTCCCATCGGCTACCGCGTCGTCGCGGCCGAGCAGCGCGGCGCGAAGGTCAAAAAGAAGCTGGAAATCGATCCGCTGCACGCCGACACGGTGCGCCTGATCTATCGCCTTGCCCTGGAAGGCGACGGCACCTCCGGGCCGATGGGCGTGAAGAACATAACAGCGCACCTTATTCAGCGCCGCATCTTCACCCGCGACGGCGGGCGCTGGGGCATCGGCCAGGTTCACCGCATCCTGACCCGCGCGACCTATGCCGGGCGTCACGAGTTCAACAAGCGCGGTAAATCCAAGGAACTAAAGCCGCCAAGCGAGGTGATCGACGTGGCCGTGCCGCCGCTGATCGACCAGGCCACATTCGACGCCGTGCAGGCGCATCTCCGCGCTCGCAACCCGAAGGTGACACCCGCCCGTGTGGTCAGCGGCCCCACCCTCCTTACCGGCATCTGCTTTTGCGCCGACTGCGGCGGGGCCATGACGCTCCGCACCGGCAAGGGCGGGCGCTATCGCTACTACACCTGCTCGATCAAGGCGCGGCAGGGCGAGACCGGCTGCAAGGGCCGCTCGATCCCGATGGACAAGCTCGACAACCTTGTAGCCAGCCACATCGAGGACCGCTTGCTACAGCCCGAACGCCTCGAAGAAGTGCTGGCCTCTGTCCTCGACCGTCGCCAAGAGCGGACCGAGCGTCGCCGCGAGCATATCGCCGAACTGAACAAGCGGGCGGTCGAAATGGATTTGCGGCTGAAGCGGCTCTATGACGCCATCGAGACTGGCGTCGCCGATCTGGACGACCCAGCCTTGAAGGAACGCATCGCCGGTCTGAAGGCGATACGCGACCAATCCCAGGCCGACGCCGACCGCGCCCAGGCGATGGCGGAAAGTGCGGGGCAACAGGCAATCACTCCCGCCATGGTCCAGAAATTCGCCATGACAGCCCGCGGGCGCATCCGGATCGATGGCGGCGGCTATCGCCGCGAACACCTCCGCGCTTTGGCCCAGCGGGTGGAGGTCGCCGAGAAGGAAGTGCGGATCATGGGATCAAAGGGCGATCTGCTCCGAACACTCGCCGCCGCCTCGAGCGTAAAATCGGCTACGCCCGGCGTTCGCAGTTCTGTTCCGAGTTGGCGGATGGGGTGGGATTCGAACCCACGGTGCGCTTGCACGCACGGCGGTTTTCAAGACCGCTGCCTTAAACCGCTCGGCCACCCATCCGGCGCCGAGCGGACGCTAATCATCTCGCATTCCTCCCGCAAGCCCCCTCCTGCACGCGCCGGGAGCGGGTGCCGCTCGCCAAACGTGATTGCGGCGGCGCGGCGCTCTGTGGCACAGAAGCACCCATGTTATCTCGTCGCCTCCTCGTCGCCGCTCTCCTCGCACTTCCGGCAAGCGCCCGCGCGGAGGCGAGTTTCCCGCTATTTCTGGCCAATATCCGGCGCAAAGCCATCGCCCAGGGCGTACCCGAAAGCGTGATCGGCGCCGCTTTACGCGATCTTACCCCCGACCCGACGGTAATCGCCCACGATCAGAACCAGCCGGAATTCAACCTCACCTGGCCGGAGTACCGGGCTCGCGTACTGACCGAGGCGCGCATCGATACGGCGCGTGAGGCGTACCAGTCCAATCTGTCACTCCTCCGCGCCATCGGCGCACTCTACGGCGTCGAGCCTCGCATCATCCTGGCGATCTGGGGCGTCGAGTCGGGTTTCGGCACCTTCCAGGGCAAATTCCAACTGATCCGCAGCCTCGCGACCCTAGCCTACCAGGGGCGGCGAGGGGCCTATTTCACCAGCGAGCTGATCGCCGCCCTCCAAATCCTCGCCCATGGCTATGCGACCCAGGACATGCTCCTCAGCGGCTGGGCCGGTGCGATGGGGCAGCCCCAATTCATGCCCAGCGCCTACCTGCACAGCGCGGTCGACTTCGAAGGCGACGGCAAGCGCGACATCTGGCACAGCGTGCCCGACGTGCTGGCGTCGATCGCCAACTACCTCGCCCAAGCCGGCTGGGAGCGCGGCGAAACCTGGGGAGAGCGTCTACTCGGTGCCGCGCCGCCACTCGCACCCGGCGACCGGATCCTGACCCCGAACGGCGCGCCGATCGATGAAACTTACCTCGTTCACCCCAATTTCGCGGTCATCAAGCGCTACAACCCCTCGGATTTCTATGCCCTCGTGGTTGGATTGCTCGCCGATGCGGTGGTCTAATCCGGCGCTTTGGCTAGCAGTGGCAGCAGCACTCGCCGGCTGCCGCCCCCAGGCCCCGCCGCCGCCGCCGCTCGCTGCCAACCCGCACTTCGTGCGCGAACCCGCGTGGCTGGGCGACGGCAAATGGTTTTATCCCCAGGAAATGACCGAGCTCGACCAGACCGGCCTGGCCTCGATCGCGCCTCTCGATCATCCCGCTCTCACCACCGACGGCGAGCTCTACGACCCCACCGCGCTCGCAGCCGCCCACCAGACGCTGCAGTTGCCTGCGATCGTCACCGTCACCGACCTTGAAAACGGCCGGCAGATCGAAGTCCGGGTGAATGATCGCGGGCCTGCCAATCCGTGCCGGGTGATCGAGCTCACCCCGCGCGCCGCCCAACTGTTGCAAATCCCCGCCGGCGGCGTCGCGCAGGTCCGGATCGTGCTATTGCCCATTCCAACCGAGCAATTGGCGGCGCAACTGCATGGCGGCACGCTCCACCTCGCGATGAACACCGACCCGGTGGGCGACGTCTCGCAACAAGCTCTCGCCCCGCCCACGGGTGTCGCGCAATCCGGGCGCTATGCCGGGGCGCCGCCGGAAATCGCCCAAACTGCCACGCCGACCGAAACAGCCGCCCTAATACCCGATCGGCTGCCGGAAAATATCACCCTTACCGCCCCTAATCCGGGCCAGCTCTACATCCGAGTGGACGACTTCGGCCGCGCCGATTATGCGATGCGCGAGGCCGCGATCCTATCGCCATTCGGCACCGTGCTGCGTCAGCGATCGGCACACGGCAACGAGCGGTTTTTCGTCCGCGGCGGGCCTTACCCCTCTGTTGCCGACGCAGATGCGGAGCTACAGCTTGCCCTCCGCCTGGGTCTAAAAGGCGCGCACATCACCGTCGAATGAAATCGAGATCAGATGAACCGAACTCGCCGTTTGCTATTGCTTGCCACCCCCTGGATCGCCGCGGCACCTGCCTTCGCCGCGCACAAGCGAGTCCATAAGCCGGCCGCGAACCAATCATCTGCTGCCGCCGGCGGCGGCGAGGACGAAGGCGAGGGCACCGACAGCGGGGCATCGCCCGCCAACACGCTGATCGGCCCGGTCGACACGGTGGCGCGCTGGGCGATCGTGGTCGACTTCAATACCGGCTCGACGTTGCTCGACAAGGACGCCGACGTGGAAATGCCGCCGTCGTCGATGACCAAGCTGATGACCGCGTACCTGGTGTTCACCGCGCTCAAGTCGGGCAAGCTGTCGCTCACGCAGCAACTCCCGGTTTCGGAATACGCCTGGCGCACCGGCGGTGCCAAGACCGACGGCTCGACCATGTTTCTTGATCTCAACAGCAACGTCTCCGTCGAGGATCTAATCCGCGGCATGATCGTCCAGTCCGGCAACGATGCCTGCATCGTGCTGGCCGAGGGCATCGCAGGTTCCGAGCAGGCGTTCGTCGCCCAGATGAATGCGATGGCCAAGACGCTCGGCCTGACCCACTCCAACTTCGTAAATTCCTCCGGGCTGCCCGACCCGAACCACTACATGTCGGTGCGCGACATCGCGACACTGGCGACCCGTCTGATCCGGGATTTCCCAGAATACTACCACTACGACTCGGAAAAATCCTTCACCTACAACAACATCCACCAAGACAACCGCAACCCGCTAGTGCTCGACGGCACCGCCGACGGCCTCAAGACCGGCCATACCGAATCCGGCGGCTACGGCCTCTGCGCCAGCGCCCAGCGCAACGGCCGCCGCGTAATCCTGGTCCTGAACGGCATGGGCAGCCGCCACCAGCGCGCCAGTGAGGGCGAGCGTATCCTCGACTGGGCATTCGCCAATTTCGATGACGTCGCCATCGTGAAGCAGGGCCAAACGATCGACCGCGCGACGGTATGGCTCGGCCGCGCGCCCGACGTTCCGCTGGTGGCGGCGCGCGATCTCACGCTCACCATGCCCACGGCGTGGCGCGATCACGTCAAGATCGAAGTCACCTACGCCCAGCCGTTGAACGCCCCCGTGAAGGCCAACGCCAAGGTAGGCGTGATGAATTTGACTTTCCCGGGCTTTAGCATGCCGCCTGAACAGGTCGATCTGGTGGCCGGCAACGACGTGGCCGAACTGGGCGTGCTCGATCGCGCTGTCGAAGTGCTGCGGCACGACCTTGGGCATGGAAGTTAGGCAAGGGGAAGAAGCATCTTTTTTGAAAAAAAGAAGCAAAAAACTTTTATTCACCTGGAGCGCACCAACCGCGACCGGTGGGCTCCAATTGACAAAGTTTTTTTGCTTCTTTTTGTTCACAAAAAGAAGATTCCTTCTGCCTCCATCATTTCGAACGGACACTAAGTGCGCGGTCGTTTCATCACCCTGGAAGGCGGCGAGGGCGCGGGCAAATCGACTCAAGCGCTCTTGCTCGAGCAGGCGTTAGCGGCCCAAGGCAAGCGCGTCCTGCGCACGCGCGAGCCCGGCGGCGCGCCGGGCAGCGAGGCTTTGCGTGGTTTGTTGCTCTCGGGCGGTTTCGACTGGTCGCCGTTGGCCGAGACCATGCTGCACGTTGCAGCGCGGGCCGAGCACGTAGCCAAGACCATTCGCCCCGCGCTCGGGGCCGGAGTTTGGGTGGTCTGCGACCGGTTTTCGGATAGCACGCTGGCCTACCAGGGCTACGGCCAGGGGTTCGACCAAGCCGCCATCGCGACTTTGGCTGGTCTGATCGACCTTGTTCCCGATCTTACCCTGGTGCTGACGGTTTCGCCCGCCATCGCCGCCGCACGGATGGCCGAGCGGGGCATTGCCGCGGACCGCTACGAGAATCTTCCACCCGATTTCCACGCCAGGGTCGCCGCTGGTTTCGCGGAGATCGCCGCCGCCAATCCGGCCCGTTGTGCGGTGATCGCCGCCGACGGCGCTCGCGCGGAAATCCACCGTGCAATCATGACGGCGTTGGCGGCGAGGCTGAAATGATGCCCAACCAAGTCACGACCAATTCAAGCCCCACCTTCACGACTTCGCGGTTGATCCTGCGTCCCCTCGAACTTGCTGACGCTGATGCCGTGCAGGAGGTATTTCCCCGATGGGAAATCGTGGAGTTCCTCAACAGTCAGGTTCCTTGGCCTTATCCCGCTGACGGCGCCCTGACCTATATTCGCGACGTAGCGCTTCCCGCCGTGAAGCTAGCCGAGGAGTGGCACTGGTCGATCAGACCCATGACTGCGCCGGATAGATTGATCGGCATCATCAGTCTCAAGGATCGGCCCGAAGACAACCGTGGATTTTGGCTGGATCCGGCCTGGCAGGGACGTGGTCTCATGTCGGAAGCCTGCCGAGTAGTAACCGACTATTGGTTCAACCAACTCGAACCACCAGTTCTTCGTGTACCCAAAGCTGCCGCGAATTTGCGATCGCGCCGCATTTCCGAACGATGTGGCATGAGGTTAGTCGAGAGACTAGAGCGCGACTTTGTATCGGGCCGACTACCCGCCGAAATTTGGGAAATCACGCGCGAGGAATGGCGCACGTATTCAGAATGATGCGCCAACCCTAACGTCCAAAAGTTTTTTGCTTCTTTTTTTCAAAAAAGAAGACTTTAGGCTAAGACTTCTTTTTTGAGAAAAAGAAGCAAAAAACTTTTATCCGATTAGGGTTGCCGGGATGAGCCTGCCGCCGCCGCGCGAAAACGAACAACTGATCGGGCATCCCGAGGCCGAGGCCGCCATGCTCGCCGCGATGCGCAGCGGGCGTATGCACCATGCCTGGCTGATCACCGGGCCTGAGGGCATCGGCAAGGCCACGCTCGCCTTTCGCTTTGCCCGTCGCCTGCTCGCCGGCTTGCCTGACGGCGAGGACCTCTCGCTGCCCGCCGACCACCCGGTCTTCAATCGCGTCGCCGCCGGCACCCACGCTGACCTGCTCACGATCGAGCGCGAATACGACGAAAAACGCAAACGCCTGCGCGAAGGCATCATTGTCGAAACTGTCCGCAAGGTCCCCGATTTCCTGCACCTCACCCCGGCCGAGGGCGGCTGGCGTGTGGTGATCATCGACGGCGCCGAGCAGATGAACCGCAACGCCGCCAATGCTCTACTGAAGATGCTCGAGGAACCTCCGCCCAGAGCCATCCTGCTACTGGTCTGCGCGCTACCGGGACGCCTGCTCCCCACCATCCGCAGCCGCTGCCGGCTGTTGCGCCTCAACCCGCTCGATGATGACCTGATGGATCGCCTGCTCCGCACGGCACTCCCCACCAGCACCAAACCCGAGCGCCAGGTTCTGATCGCACTTGCCGAAGGCTCACCCGGCCGCGCGTTGCTGATCGCCGAGGGCCAGGGGATCGCGCTCGCCCAGACCGCCGAGCAGATCCTGGACCAACTTCCGTCGCTCGATCTCTCCGCCGCCATGGATCTCGCCGACAAGCTTGCCGCGGGCGAGGGCGCCTACAGCGATTTCATGGACCTACTCCGTCACGTAGTCGCCGCCGACGTTCGCAAGGCCGCTCGCGGCGATCCAACACGTCTCTCCGGTCTGCGCTCGCCAGAGGCCTGGGTTGAAACGTGGCAAGCGATGACGCGGTTGCAACACGAGACGGAACAGTTGAACTTGGATAAAAGACAAGCGCTGATCCAGGCGCTTGGCCTCTTGAGTGCAAAATGAAACCGACCTTCTACCTCACGACCCCGATCTATTACGTGAACGGCGCGCCGCACATCGGCCACGCCTACACATCCATTGCCGCCGACGTGCTGGCGCGGTGGAAGCGCCTCGACGGCTACGACGTGTTCTTCCTCACCGGCACCGACGAGCACGGCCAAAAGGTCGAGAAAGCCGCCGAAGCAGCGGGACTGGCCCCCCAAGCTTTCGCCGATCGTCTCTCGGCCGATTTCCGCGCCATGGGCGAACTGGTCGGCATGTCCAACGACGATTTCATTCGCACCACCGAGGAGCGCCACAAGCGTGCCTGCGCGGCGTTATGGGAACGACTGGCTGAACGCGACCAGATCTATCTCGGCACCTACGACGGCTGGTACGCGGTGCGCGACGAGGCCTACTACAACGAAGACGAACTGACCAAGCTCTCCGACGGCACGTTCCTCGCGCCCACTGGTGCGCCGGTGGAATGGGTCCGCGAACCCTCGTATTTCTTCCGTCTCTCAACGTGGGGCGCCAAGCTATTGGATTTATATGACGCCGAACCTGATTTCGTCGGCCCCTCGGCGCGTCGCAATGAGGTTACCGCGTTCGTGCGCGCCGGCCTCACCGATCTATCGATCAGCCGCACCAGTTTTTCCTGGGGAGTCAAGGTTCCCGGTGACGAAGCTCATGTGATGTATGTATGGCTCGACGCGCTCACCAATTACCTCACTGCGGTCGGCTATCCCGATGAAGGTGCGGCAAAATGGCGTTATTGGCCGGCTGATGTGCACCTGGTTGGGAAGGACATCGTCCGCTTCCACGCGATCTACTGGCCGGCCTTCCTGATGGCCGCCGGCCTGCCGGTGCCCAAGCGCGTCTTCTCCCACGGCTGGTGGACCATCGAGGGCGAGAAGATGAGCAAGTCCATCGGCAACGTGATCGCCCCCGCGGACCTGATCGAGGAGTTCGGGCTCGACGCCGTGCGGTTCTTCCTGATGCGCGAAATCCCTTTCGGCGGCGATGGAGATTTCAAGCGCAGGGCACTGATTTCACGGCTAAACGTGGAGCTTGCCAACGATCTCGGCAACCTCGCCCAGCGCAGCCTGTCGCTGATTGCGAAGAACTGCGGCGGTCTTCTGCCGAGCACGGGCGAGATCACCGAAGACGACCAGACGCTGTTGGATGGGGCAGGGGCCCTAACCTCGGAGATGCGCGTGCGGCTCGACAAGCTGGCCTTCAGCGACGCTCTGGAAGCCGCGTGGAAGCTGATCCGCGCCAGCAATTCCTACATCGACCGCCAAGCTCCGTGGGCGCTGCGAAGAACCGATTCCGCCCGCATGAACACGGTGCTACGGGTATTGGTCGATGTGTTGCGCGCGATCGCGACCAATTTGCAGCCCTTCATGCCCGGAGCCATGGCGAAGATGCTCGACCAGCTTGGCGTGCCGGCGAACGCGCACGGTTTTGCGGATCTCGCCGTGCCGCTCGCAACCGGTAGTCATCTCCCGCCGCCGCAAGGCGTCTTCCCCCGTTTCGTCGAGGAGTAACCGATGCTCATCGACAGCCACTGCCATCTCGATCACTGGGAAGAAGCCGAGTGGGCTGGATTGATCGAGCACGCCCACCAAGCCGGCGTGGGTGAGCTCGTCACCATCGGCACGCGCCACGACCAATCGCTGAGAATGCGCAATTTCGCCGCTGAAACCCCGACCGTGTGGTGCACGCTCGGCATTCATCCCCTGAGTGCTGCCGAGGACCCGGTCCCCGATCCCAATGCGCTGGCGGAACTCGCAGCACACCCCAAAGTGATCGGCATCGGCGAGGCCGGTCTGGATTATTTCTACGATCGCGCCCCCCGCGACGTCCAGGAAGCCAGTTTCCGTGCCCAGATCCAAGCCGCCCGTCTCGCCCAGATCCCGATCTGCATCCACGCCCGCGACGCTGACGCCGACATCGCCCGCATCCTCCGCAGCGAGCGCGAAGGAGGTTACTTCGATTTTCTCCTCCATTGTTTCAGTTCCGGCCGCGCTCTCGCCGAGGAGGGCATCGCACTCGGCGGTTACGTCAGTTTCTCCGGCATCCTGACCTTCCCGAAGTCGCAAGAGCTCCGCGACATCGCCCGCGAGCTGCCCGTAGATCGCCTGCTGGTGGAAACCGACGCCCCCTATCTCTCGCCCGTCCCCTTTCGCGGCAAGCGTAACGAGCCCGCCCGCGTAGTCCACACCGCTCACGTGCTGGCCGAGGTCAAAGGCGCAAGCGACGAACGGATCGCCGAAATTACCACCGACAATTTCCGCCGGCTGTTCCGGAAAGCCGCCTGATGCCCACCCGGGCGACGCTCAAGGTCAGCGAAGTGTTCTTTTTGTGAACAAAAAGAACCAAAAAAACTTTATCAATTAGGGCGCCAGCAATGCGGGTAACCATCCTGGGCTGCGGCGGATCAGCAGGTGTGCCCCACGTCGGCGGCAGCGACGGGGCCGGGGACTGGGGCGCCTGCGACCCAACCGAACCCCGCAATCAACGCACCCGCAGCTCGATCCTCCTCCAATGGGACGGCTTCAACCTGCTGGTCGACACCTCGCCCGACATCCGAACCCAACTCCTCGCCTGTCGAGTCTCCCGTGTCGACGCCGTGCTCTACACCCACGCCCACGCCGACCACATCTCCGGCATTGACGAAGTGCGCATGCTGAACCGCATCCTCGGCAAGCCGCTCCCCACCTACATCGCCGAGGCCACGCTCGACTATCTTCGCAATCGCTACGAATATGCCTTCCGCCCTCACTCCGGCAGCTACTTCTTCCGCCCAGTGCTGGAGCCGATCCTGATCGCCCCCGGCGACACGGTAGAAATCGGCGGCCGCCCCTTCCAGATTTTCGAGCAAGACCACGAAGTACTCAAGTCGGTTGGCTTCCGCTGTGGCAACTTCGCTTATTCCACCGACGTGGTTCGAATTGCGGACAGTGTGTTCGACCTGCTCGCCGGCGTGGACACCTGGCTGCTCGCCGCCTTCCAACGCAAGCCGCATTTCACCCATCTGAGCGTGGACCAGGCCTTGGGCTGGTCGCGCCGGGTAGGCGCTCGCCGCACGGTGCTCACTCACATGGGCAATGACTTGGATTGGGGGTGGTTGCAGCAGCGGCTACCGGAAGGAGCGGAAGCCGGGTTCGACGGGATGGTGATCGACGTAGCGGAGTAACGCGAAGGTGGAAGAAAGGGTTCCTTTTTGAAAAAAAGAACCAAAAAACTTTTGTACGTTAGGGCTGGCACCCTGCGCCGCCATTATTCGCCGCCCTAAATCGACAAAGTTTTTTTGCTTCTTTTTGTTCACAAAAAGAAGACTCTCCCTTCCGCTTCCCAACTTCTCCTTCCCGCGCTATCCTACT
>Ga0302314_10007030_pt1 | contig 20302 bp, 21 predicted proteins | sample III_Palsa_N2_3_FD_200533 | JGI IMG/M metagenome (GOLD analysis project Ga0302314, IMG submission 200533) | Peat permafrost microbial communities from Stordalen Mire near Abisko, Sweden - III_Palsa_N2_3 | ecosystem: Environmental > Terrestrial > Soil > Palsa > Peat permafrost | place: Sweden... | reverse complement strand
TGGCGACTCGACTGGCGCGGGCCGCTCAGGCGGCATGGCCGCGGCGGTCAGGGGCGGAAGCACGGGCTCGCCCGCCCCGACGGTCCGCCTCGCCTCGCGTTCCCGCCGCGCGGCCTCGCGCTCCTGAGGGGTGCGCTCGCTCACGCTCTCGGGACGGGATCTTGGGGGCCAGCCGATTGCCTGGCCAACCAGTCCTCGAGCAGATGCGCCGCGGCTCGCGAGTCCTCGCTCGCGCCCCCGCCCATCCGCTCCGCCAGCCGGGTGGTGAAGCGCTCGTCGTAGAGCTCGACGGGAAGTGCCAGCTCGCGCTCGAGGGCGAGCGCGAACGCCCGCGTCTCGGCGGTCTGCGCGGAGTCCTCCCCTGACAGCGAAAGCGGTAACCCGACGACCACGCGCTCGACGCCGCGCTCGCGCGCGAGCGCGCGCAGGCGCCCGAGACCACGACGCGTTGCCGGCCGCAGCACAGGTTCGATCGGCGTGGCCAGCACGCCGGTCGGGTCGCTCAGCGCGCACCCGCACCGTGCGCTGCCGTAGTCGAGCGCAAGCACGCGCACTCCGGCCGCCTCAGCCGTCCAGGGCTGCCTCGATCGCTGCCTCCGCGGCCGCGATCGCTTCGGGGAGCTTCGCCGGGTCCCGCCCGCCGGCGCGGGCCACCGTCTCGCGACCGCCGCCGCCTCCCCCGACGAGCTTCGCGGCGGCGGTGAGGATCTCGTTCGCGCGGACGCCTCGCTGCACCAGCGACGGAGCCACGTTGGCGACCAGGTCGACATGGTTCTCATCGGCCCGACCGAGGACGACCGCGGCATCCCCCAGCCTGGCGCGGAGCTTGTCCGCAATTTCCAGCAACACCTTGGCTTCCCGCACCTCGACCACGGCGGCCAGCCAGTGGGCGCCGTCGCGGTCGTGTGCCTGCCCGGCGAGCGCCACGAGGTCGACCGTGCCGTTCGTGTCTCCGCGCCGCGCCGCCTTCTCGAGCTCCTTTGCGCGCGCGCGTAGCTCGGAGACCCCATCCGGGACGCTCTCCGGCGGCATGCGCAACAGCTCACCGGCGGACGTCAGGGCGCGATCGTGGCGGCGCATGAGGTCGACCGCCTCAGGTCCCGTGACCGCCTCGACCCGGCGCACGTTGGCCGCGCTCGAGGTCTCGCTCAACACCTTGAACACGCCGATCTGGGAGGTGAAGCGAACGTGCGTGCCGCCGCACAGCTCGCGCGAGAAGGATCCGTCGCCGACTTCGACCATCCGCACCACGTCGCCGTACTTCTCGCCGAACAGCGCCATCGCGCCGAGCCGCTTGGCCTCGGTCAGCGTGGTGGTCAGTGCCCGCACGGGCTGGTTCTCGAGGATCCAGCGGTTGACCGAGTCTTCGACGTCCTTCAGCTCCTCGGCGCTCAGCGCCTGCCCGTGGCTGAAGTCGAAGCGCAGCTTGTCGGGGCCTACGTAGGAGCCGGCCTGATGCACATGGGTGCCGAGCCGGCTGCGAAGCGCGGCGTGCAGCAGGTGGGTGGCCGTGTGGTTGCATTCGGTGGCGTGCCGCGCGCGCCGATCGACGTGCGCCTGGACACGCTCGCCCGCCTTCGGCTCGCGGCGCTCGGGGACGACGGCCAGGACCTGATCGTCACCCACGCGCAGCACGTCCTCGACCCGCGCCATGCAGTCGCCGTCGGCGCATTCGATCCATCCCGTATCGGCTACCTGCCCCCCGCCGGTGGCGTAGAACGGCGATTCGAGCAGTTTCAGGAGGACGCGGCCGCCTTGGCGATCGAGCGCTCCGACGGTGGTCTCCTGGTCGGTCGTCTCGTAGCCGACGAAATCGGTGGCGAAGCCCGCCGATCCGGCGAGTGCCAGCGCGCGCTCGCGTACCGATTCGTCGACCTTCCCGCGTCCGCCGCCGAAGCGCGCGCGGGTGCGCTGCTCGTCCATCAGTTCTTCGAACCCCGCCTCGTCGACGCCGAGGCCGCGCTCGGCTACGAGCTCGAGCGTGAGGTCGATCGGGAAACCGTGGGTGTCGTGGAGACGGAACGCGTCAGCGGCCGCGATACCCTCGGCGCCGGTCGCGACCGCCCGCTCGATCAGCTCGTCGAGCAGCTTCAGGCCCTGGGCGAGGGTGCGCCCGAATCCGACCTCCTCGTCGTGGAGCCATTTACGGATCGAGTCACGGTGCTCGCCGAGCTCGCGGTACTCGCCACCCATGAGCTCGGTGACCACGTCGGCATAGCGATCGAGGAAGCCGGGATCCAGACCCAGCTTTCTCCCCTGGAGGATGGCCCGGCGCATGATTCGCCGCAGGACGTAGCCACGTTCCTCGTTGCTCGGCACGACGCCGTCGGCGATCAGGAAGGTCATCGCCCGCGAGTGGTCGGCGAGGACGCGCAGCGCGCGGTCGGTGTCGAACTCCTGCCCGTAGCGCTTGCCCGACATCTCCTCGCCGAGCGAGATCAGCGGCGCGAACTGGTCGGTCTCGAACACCGAGGTCTTTCCCTGGAGCACCGCGGCGAGCCGGTTCAGCCCGAGGCCGGTGTCGATGTTCTTCGCCGGCAGTGGCGCCAGCACATTCTCTGGATCCTGGTCGAATTGCATGAACACAAGGTTCCAGTACTCGAGGAAGCGCTCGTTCTCGCCGCCCGGCAGGTCGTCGGGCTGGCCCAGCTCGACGCCGCGGTCGAGGTAGAGCTCAGAGCACGGCCCGCACGGGCCCGTCGGGCCCATCTGCCAGAAGTTCTCCGAGCGCGGGCACTCGACAATCCGCTCGCGCGGGACCCCGATCTCGAGCCAGGCTTCGATCGCCTCCTGGTCGGGCCCGAGGCCGAGCTCGTCGTCGCCCGCGAACACCGTGACCCAGATGTCCTCGGCGCGGAACCCGAAGCCGTCGAGTGAGAGCTCCCAGGCGAAGCGCGCCGCCTCGCGCTTGAAGTAGTCGCCGAACGAGAAGTTGCCGAGCATCTCGAAGAACGTCAGGTGGCGCGTGGTCGTGCCGATGATCTCGATGTCCGCGGTGCGGAAGGTCTTCTGGCAGCTGGTCGCACGCGGATGGGGCGGCCGCTCGGTGCCGAGGAAGTATGGCTTCAGGGGCACCATTCCGGCGATTGTGAACAGCACCGAGGGATCGTTCGGGATCAGCGAGGACGACGGCAGACGCAGGTGGTCGCGCTGCTGGAAGAACTCCAGGAAGGTGCGGCGGATCTCATCCGAGGTCATCGCGACTGCAGTGTAGGCACGTACGTCGTCGATCCGTTCGACGGGAGCGCGGCACTATCAAGAGCGCGGCGCGTGATGACGACTAAAGAAGTAATGCGCCTGATCCGCCGACTGATGCTGCTCTCCGTGCTCGTGGTCGCCTCGCTCGCGGCCCCGGCCGTCGCGTCGGCGGCCGTGCTCGATCTGACCGGCTTCCGTCTCGTCTCGCCCTTGCTGTTCGTCAACGAGAACGCGGGGTCCGCGGTGATCACGATCGATCGAACCGACACCCTGATGGAAGCCCAGATCCGGTACATCGCGCTCCCGATCACGGCCGAGAAGTACATCGATTTCGAGCCCGTGAAGGGGATGATCAACTTCCTCCCCGGGCAGTCCAGCGCGACCTTCTCGATCCCGATCATCGACCATGGTCTGCCGGGGCTGCCCAAGACGGTGAACGTGTCCCTGTTCGGGCCATCGCCGATCGGCCTCGGAATTCCGTCGACCGCGGTGTTGACGATCGTCAATAACGATCCGTTGCCCACGATCACCAAGACTCCGACCAACCCGCTCGGACTGGGGACAGCGCCCCCGCCGACCGACCCACTCACCGGAGCCAGGGCCTTCTCAGACCCCGGGTCGCTCGCGGCCGAGGCGGCCATTCACCACCCCGCGTGGTCGAGGCTGCTCGGTGTGATCGCGCGTCAGCCCAACGTGATGCGCTACGGCAACTGGAGTGGGACCGATCCCGGAATCCAGGTCTCGCAGTATCTCGCGCGTGCCTCCGTGCTCGAGCCCGGCACCGTGCCCGAGATCTCGACCTACTACGTGGTCGACCAGAAGCTGACAGCCCCCCACTGCGGCCACTACTCCGACCCACCGTGGCGCCAGGCGGCGTATCACAGGTGGATTGAGAGCCTTGCCTCGGGGATCGGTGACTACCGGGTGATCGTGTTCCTCGAAATGGACTCGTTGATCACCGTCGGCTGTCTCAGCCATCACGGCCTCGCGGTCCGGCTGCACGAGCTCCACGACGCCATCAACATCCTCTCGCAGCTCCCGCGAGCGGTGATCTACCTCGATGCCGGTGCCGCCGACGCCGTTCCCGCGAAGAAGACGGCGAGCATGCTCCGGCGCGCGGGCGTTTCGGAGATCCAGGGCTTCTTCGTCAACTCGACCCACTTCGACTGGACCTCGGCGTCGATCAAGTACGGCGAGCGGATATCGCACCTGACCGGCGGCAAGCACTTCGTCGTCAACACAGCCGAGAACGGCCGCGGCCCACTGATCCCGCGCGACCGCGCCCAGCAGGGCAATGAGATCCTCTGCAACCCCCCGGGCCGCGGCCTCGGCCCGCTCCCGACCTTCAATACCGGATACTCCAGGGTCGACGCGTTCGCGTGGATCGCCTACCCGGGCCGGTCCGGCGGAACGTGCCGCCCGGGCTCTCCGGCCACCGGCGTGTTCTGGCCCCAGTGGGCGATGCAGCTCGTCCGCCATGCGGACTTCGCCGTCAGGTAGCCCAAGCAGGGGTGCGCGTGATCGTCCCCCACCCCACCACCAGGTCGCCGTCCATCAGGCACGCGAGCTGACCGGGCGCAGCGGCGTCCGCGGCCGCGTCGAGATGGACGGTGAGGGCGGCGTGGCGGCCGGCGGGGGGCGCCCCGGCGAGCCGAGCGGGAAGGGGCTGCGCTCGATAGCGGAGCTTGATCCGATCGACGCGGGCGCCCGGGCGATGGAGCCGCGCGCCGCGGACCGCGACACGGTCGGTCAGCAGGTCAGCGCGCGATCCGACGACGACTCGATTGCGCTCGGCGTCGGTCTCGAGCACGTACAGCGGCTCGCCGCCGCCGAGGTGAAGACCGCGGCGCTGGCCGACGGTGAAGCGATGGTGTCCGCGGTGGCCCCCGAGCCGCGCGCCCTCGCGATCCACCACCTCACCTGGGCGTTCGGAGAGCCCGCCGTGGCGGGCGAGGAAGCGCTCCCGGTCGGTCCCGGCGAGAAAGCAGAGGTCCTGGGAGTCGGGCTTTCCCGCCACCGGGAGCCCGGCCTCGGCGGCGATCGTCCTGACCTCGGGCTTGGTCAGCTCGCCGAGCGGGAAGCTCAGCCGCGCGAGCGAGCGCGGAGCCAGCGCGGCGAGCATGTAGGTCTGGTCCTTGACGGGATCGGCGGCCGCGCGCAGCAGCGGCCCGGAAGCGTTCTCGCGGTCGGCGAGCCGCGCGTAGTGGCCGGTCGCGAGTCGTGCGCAGCCGAGCGCGTCGGCGAGCGCGAGCATTGCGTCGAGGCGGACGTGCCCGTTGCAGCGCACGCATGGGTTCGGCGTCTCGCCGGCGGCGTGTCCGGAGATGAACGGCTCAACCACGCCGGCGCGGAACTCGTCGCGTAGATCGAGGGTCAGATGGGCGAGCCCCATCCGATGCGCGAGCGCCCGCGCGCCGCGGACCGCCGAGGCCGAGCAGCAGCTGCGCTCGCCGTCGTTCTCCGGGTCCGCCCACAGCTCGAGGGTGACGGCCAGCGTTTCGCCGGCGCGCGCGCACAGCAGCGCGGCGACGGCGCTGTCGACCCCGCCGCTCATCGCGACCAGGGTCCTGCTCGCGCCGGAGACCGGCGGATCGATCGCAGCGCCGGCACGAACGGCCGCGCCGAGGGCGCGGTGCAGGGCGTCGGACGCGAGCTCGGCCGCGTGGAGCTTGCCGGGGCTGAGACCGCCGAGCTCGGCCGCGATCTCGCGCGCGCCGAGGCGAGCGACCTCGAGGATCGGGCGCCCCCGCACGAGCGCGACGGTCGCGCTCCCGGCGGCGAGCGCAGCGCCACAGCCCTCGCCATCGAAGCCGGCGTCGGTTACGCGGTCGCGTTCGACGGCAAGCGAGATCTGCAGCCGGTCGCAGCACCCCCCGCCGCCGGCCGCGCCCGTGAACGGATTGGCGGGCAGGTGGCGACGGCCCTGGGGGGACTCGAGGTGATGCTCGAAGCGGGTTAGGTCCACGCCTCGAGGATATCCGGGCGCGCGGAATTCGCTGACGCTCATTCCGGGGGAGTTCGGGGCCTGCGGCCCTTGGGAGTTGGCCTGGCGGCCAACATCCCGCCTGGCGGCGAGCAGCCTGGGTCCCGGCGGTGGGACTGATTACCGCATGCTGAGCGCGTCGTCGATCCGGTGGGCAATCTCGAACTGGGCCGCGTAGCCCACGATCGTGAAGGCCTGCCGGCTCGAGTCGATGATCACGAGTGTCGGCGAACTGCTGATGAGGACCTGGTTCGTGACCACCGGGTATGCGGCGATCTCGCTCACCGGGACCGCGACCTTGACGACGCGTCCGCCCCTGGTGGGGATCGTTCCGAGCTCCTGCTTGACAGCCCGGTCGTCGGCAGCGGCGGGGTTGTAGACGAGCAGCGCCAGCACCTTGTGATCGGCAAGCGCCCGCTGGACGGCGTTCACGCGCTCGGCCGTCGTGGCGAGACGGGGCGTTGCCGCCTTGGCGGTATGGGTTCGCGACGATGCCTTGGATGAGGTTTTGGATGAGGTCGACGCGCGGGTGCGCGAGCCGGCGTGGGCGGTGGCGGTGGCGGACTTGGCGGCGGCGGACTTGGCGGCGGCGGACTTGGTGGCGGCGGTCGCGGACTTCGCGGCGGCGTGGGCGCCGGATGACACGGACGGGCTCGAGCTGCCGGTGGCGCTGGTGGCGTTAGCGGCGGCGGCGGCCCGGTCTTGGCTGGCCGCCGAGGCCTTGGCACGGTTGATCGCGGACTGGTACTGGCCCAGGCCCGGCCCGTTCGGACTGGTGCTGGATGAGCTCGGCTTCAGCGCGACGATCCACAGCCCAAAGAACAGCACCGTGGCCACCAGCAAGCCGAGCAGCGGACGCGAGACGTTTGTCATCACGGCTTTTTTCGGCAATCGGCGGCTCGTGCATGAGTACCAACGGACGCAATCTGGACGAACCTGGCCGCGGCCCGGCTCGCCGCCCGGCGCCGCCCCTACGCCAGCCGCAGCCCCAGCTCGCGCAGCTGCGCCGGGTCGACCGGCGCCGGCGCACCGGTCAATGGGTCGGCGCCGCTCGCCGCTTTCGGAAACGCAATCACCTCGCGGATCGTCTCGCGCCCGGCCAGGATCGCGATGATCCGGTCGATCCCCATCGCGATCCCGCCGTGCGGAGGGGCGCCATAGCGGAGCGCGTCGAGCAGGAAGCCGAAGCGGGCCTGGGCCTCCTCGGGACCGATTCCCAGCAGCTCGAACACCCGTTGCTGCACGTCGCGGCGGTGGTTGCGGATCGAGCCGCCGCCGATCTCGGCGCCGTCGAGGACCAGGTCGTATCCGCGCGAGCGCAGCGACCCCGGGTCGTCGAGGTCGCCGACCGGCGCCGTGAATGGGTGGTGCGTGGCGTCCCATCGCTGCTCCTCCGGCTGCCAGGTGAACATCGGGAACTCCACCACCCAGAGGATCTCGTGGCTTCCCTCCGGGATTAGGTCAAAGCGCCGGGCGAGCTCGAGACGCAGGGCGCCCAGCGCCTGAGCGCTCGTGGCCGCCGTGTCGGCGACGATCAGCACGAGGTCGCCCGGCGATGCGTCCAGCGCCTCGTTGACGGCGCCGATCTCGTCTGGAGTCAGGAACTTGGCGATCGGCGAGCGCCAGCCATCCGGGTTCACGAACGCCCACACAAGTCCCTTCGCCCCGTGCTGCCGGGCCAGCTCCGTAAGCGCCTCGAGCTCTGAGCGGGGAAGCTCACGGGCACCGGCATTGAGGCCCCTGACCATCCCCCCGGCTTCGAGTACGCCCGTGAACACCTTGAACTCCGAGTTCGCGACCGCGCGCGAAAGGTCATGCAGCTCGAGTCCGAAGCGGGTGTCCGGGCGGTCGCTGCCGAAGCGCCCGACCGCCTCGGCGAAGCACATCCGCGGCCACGGCGGCGGCGGGAGGTCGAGGCCGGCGCGCTCGAACACCGTGCCCATCACCGTCTCCATGACCTCGATCACGTCCTCCTCCTCGACGAAGGACATCTCGAGGTCGAGCTGGGTGAACTCGGGCAACCGGTCCGCGCGCGAGTCCTCGTCGCGGAAGCAGCGCACGATCTGGTAATAGCGTTCCAGGCCGCCGATCATCAGCAGCTGCTTGAACAGCTGCGGCGACTGCGGGAGCGCGTAGAACGAGCCTGGGGCCATGCGGGCCGGGACCAGGAAGTCACGCGCGCCCTCGGGGGTCGAGCGGGTGAGGAACGGGGTCTCGATCTCGAGGAAGTCACGGGCGTTAAGGACTTCGCGGATCGTCGCGATGACGTCGTGGCGGAGCTCGAGCGCCTCGCGCATCGGGGTGCGGCGCAGGTCGAGGGCGCGGTAGCGCAGCCGCAGGTTCTCGTCGACGTCGACGTCGTCATCGATCGGGAACGGGGGCGTGTCGGCGTCGGCGAGCAGTTCCACGGCGGCCACGGACAGCTCGATAGCCCCCGTCGGAAGGTTCGGGTTGACGTTCTGGGGGTCGCGCAGGGCGACCTGGCCCGAGGCGGTGAGGACGTCCTCCGAGCGCAGCGCGTGAGCGACCTGGTGGGCCTCCGGGGCGGTCTCGGGGTGGAACACGAGCTGGACGATCCCCGAGCGATCACGCAGGTCGATGAAGATCAGCCCGCCGTGGTCGCGCCGGCGGTGCACCCAGCCCGCGACGCGGACCTGCGCGACCGCTTGCCGAGCGCTCAGCTCGCCGCACCACGCGTCGCGATATTCGTTGGGTCGGGGCGGACGCTTCACAGGCGCTTCCCGCGCAGGATGGTCGGAATGATCGCTTCGATCTCGGTTTCCTGCTGCTCGCCCGACTCCATGTCCCTGAGCGTAATCGGATCCCCGATGATGGCGACGTAACGGGCGCCAAGCCGGTCGGCGTGCCTGAGCTGGCCCTTCAGCGAGCGCCCCGACAGCTCGAGCTGCGAGGCGAGGCCTGCGCGGCGAGCGGCGGTCGCGAGCCCGAATGCGGCGCGGTGATCGAAGCCGGGTGCGACCGCGACGAACACGTCGACCAGGTCCGGCGCGACCGGAAGCTCGCCGGCAGCGAGCAGCATGCGCTCGATCCCTGCCGCCCAGCCCGAAGCCGGAGTTGGCGGTCCGTCGAGCTGCTCGATCAGCCGGTCGTAGCGTCCGCCGCCGCCGACGGCGCTCTGGGCGCCGAGCGCATCGCTCGTGAACTCGAACACCGTGCGCGTGTAGTAGTCGAGGCCACGGACGAGGGTCGGGTCGATCTCGTACCCGAGCCCCGCATCGTCGAGCAGGGTGCGCACCTCCGCGAAGTGCTCAGCGTCGTCATCGGCGAGGCTGTCGAGCAGGACCGGGGCGCCCGCCATCACCCCACGGGTCCCGGCGTGGGAGGAGTCGAAGGCGCGCAGGGGGTTTGCGTCGATCCGGCCCCGGACCTCGGCGCTCAGCTCGTCCTCATGCGCGCGCAGGTAGCGCTGCAGCTCGTCTCGGTACTCGGCGCGCATCTCGGGCGTGCCGAGACTCGAGAGGCGCAGGTGCCGTTCGCGCACACCGAGCGCGTCCAGGAGCTCGGCGAACAGCAGGATCAGCTCGGCGTCCGCGGCCGGCTCCCCCACGCCGATCGTCTCTGCCCCGACCTGCCAGAACTGGCGGTAGCGACCGGCCTGGGGTGCCTCGTAGCGGAAGAAGCTCGAGAGGTACCAGAGCTTCACCGGCTGGGGCAGCTTGTGCATCCCGTGCTCGAGGTACGCACGGCATACCGGCGCGGTGCCCTCGGGGCGGAGGGTCAGCGAGCGCCCGCCTCCGTCGTCGAAGGTGTACATCTCCTTTTGCACAATGTCGGTCGCCTCCCCCACACCGCGCGCAAACAGCTCGGTCGCCTCCATCGCCGGCGTCTCGATCCGCCGGAAGCCGGCGGAGCCGAGGATCCGGCGCGCGTGCGACGCGACGACCTCGCGGCGCGCGGCATCGTCCGGGAGCACGTCGAACGTGCCGCGGGGGGCCTGGATCACTGGTGCTGTGCGAGCTCGCGCAGAAACGGGTTGGTGGCTTGCTCGCGCCCGAGCGAGGTGATCCCCATGTGGCCCGGGTACACGATCGTCTCCCCCGGGAAGGAGCTCACGAGCGTGTCGATCGAGGCGAGCAGGGTCGGCCAATCGCCACCCGGGAGGTCGACGCGGCCCACCGAGCCCTCGAACAGCACGTCTCCGGACAGGAGCCCGTTCTCGCCGCGGACCGAATAGGTCACGTGGCCCGGGCTGTGACCGGGGGTGAAGAGCACGTCCAGCGTGAGGCCCGCGAGCTCGAGCTCATCCCCGCCCTTGACGGCGTGGTCGGCGTTGTAGCTCTCGAACGGACCAAAGCCCGGCCAGGGCACGAAGTCCATGATGTTCGCCAGCACGTGTGTCTCGAGCTCGGGGCAGTAGACGGGTGCGCCGGTGGCCTTCGCGACCGGAGCGACGGCGCCGATGTGGTCGAAGTGCGTGTGGGTCAGGAGGATCGCCTCGAGCGTGACGCCGAGCTCGTTGACCGCCGCCAGCAACCGCTCGGCATCCTCGCCGGGGTCCACGATCACCGCCCGGTCGGATCCCTTCGCGCGCACGATGAAGCAGTTCTCCGCCAGCGGTCCTACGGTGAACATGCGGACGTCGATCACTTGCCGGCGTCTTTCCCGGCGCGCTCGCGCGCCCGCATCCTGCGGCGGTAAAGGAACATGTCCATGTAATAGCCGAGCCCCACGTATAGCGTGAACGCGAGCGCCGCCAGAATCACGGCCGGGACCAGCCGCTTCTCGGTCGACCCCTTCGTGGTAATGAACAGGAAGGCGAACATCAGGACGGCCGCGATCCCGGCCCGCTTCGCCGAGCTGCTCCAGGTCGGCGGCGTGCTCAGGCGCCGCTCGCGCGCCTGGGTGCGGTCCTCCTTCTTCTTCTCATCTGCCGTCGGCCTGCGTCCGGTGCGGCCTCGGGTCTCGATCGTCCCGGCGGCGGTGCCACGGTGCTTGGTCCGGCGCTTGCGTTTGGTCTGAGCCATGATCATTGGAGCTTACGCGCCCGCGGGCACGGAGGGGCGCCAATTCCGCCGGGTGGGCGCCAATTCAACCGGCTGGGCGGCAATCCAGCAGGGAGTGCCAATTCAGCCCTCTGCACCTCCGGCACGCGAGAGGGCACGCTCGAGGATGTGGCGCTCGGGGTCGAACCCCGGGATCGGCACGTGGGCCGGGAAGCCCTCGAACGCCGCGCCCGGAGCCAGGCCGACCAGCTCAGCGCGGGCGACCGCCGCGTGGCGGGACACCGCGGCGACGACATCGGCCAGGCTGGTCGCCCGGTGATCCTCGACATTCGTCGAGACCTGAGCGACACCGCGACGCTCCAGATCGAGACCGATTGCCCGAACGCCGCTGAGTCCCTCGCTGCCGCCCTCACGGATGCGTGCCGCGATCGCCCGCGCCTGCTCGAGGCCGGCGGGGGGCGCGAGCTCCAGGTTGAACGCCACCAGCGGTGGCCGTGCGGCCACGAGCACGGCACCCGCGGCCGCGCGCAGACGGCGAGGCCCGAAGTCCGGCGTCAGCTCACCGGCTTCCGTTCGCCGCGCGAGTGCCTGCGTCCCACCGCGGCGGAGCTCGGCGCGCGTCCGCCCCCGCGCGAGCTCGCCGTAGAGGAAGACGGGTAGCCCGAGCTCTTGGCCGAGCATGTCGCCGAGCATGAGGGCCTCGGCGCAGGCCGCCCCGCGTGAGGCGTCGTCGAGGTAGACGATCGGTGCGACGTCGATAGCGCCGACCCGGGGGTGCGCGCCTCGATGGACGCCGACGTTAACCCGGGCGATCGCCTCACGCGCCCCGTCGAGGACATGCTGGGCGAGCGTGCCGGGTCCGCCGGCAAGGGTGAACACGCTGCGATTGTGGTCCGGGTCGCTGTGGACGTCGAGCAGCCGTGCGTCGAACGCCGCCGCGATCGCCTCGACCGAGGCCGCGTCCCGCCCCTCGGAGACGTTGGGAACCGCGAGCAGCGTGGTGCGGTCGGCGCTCGGCTGGCGGGGCGGCCTCACGTGGTCGCGAGCACGAAGCGACCGGCGTCGAGGATGCGCCGGCCGTCGACCTCGAGCGTCACGTCGAGCACGACCGAGTCGAGGTGGATGGGAACCGAGACATTGCCTCCGATCCCGGCGCTGGCTCCGAAGGCAATGTGCACCGTGCCGAGAATCTTCTCGTCCTCGAGCACATTGCCGGTCAGCGTCGCCCGGTCGTTCGTGCCGACCCCGAGCTCGGCCAGGTTCGTGCCCTGCTCGCCATGCGCCCTCAGCAGGGCAAGATACTCGGGCCCGAGGCCCCCCTCCGCCGCCACGAGGTGACCCTCGCGGAGCGTGAGGATGGCGGGCTGCTCGCTCAGGCCGAGCGGCGAGAGGCTCGAGACGACCGCCGTTCCCTCGCCCCCCGCGGGCGCGATGAAGCCCTCGCCGCACGGGAGGTTCCCGAAGGCGCCTCGCTCGGTCAGGTCGCCATCGTCGGCGATACCGTGGCGGGCGCTCAGATCGAGCGTCAGGTCAGTCCCGAGCGGACAGGTGACGCGCGCGGTCGTGCCCTCGGAAAGGACCGCCGCGACGGCGCGGCTGCGCGCCGCCATCGCCTCGAAGTCGATCGCCATCACACGGGCGAGCATCTGCTCGGTCACCCCGGGCATCGTCGCGCCGCGGGCGCCGGCCTCGCCGGCTCGTTTGCGCGCGGTGGTGTGACTGAGCGAGCGGCTGGTCGGAGCGATGAACACATCGCACGCGGCGAGCGCGGCCGCGAGCGTGCGCGGCGGCTCGGCCCCGTCGGTCGCGCGTTCGTCCATCACCGCCAGCACCGCCTCGCCGCCGGCCGCCGCGGCCTCATCGCGCAATGCATCACCGAGGGCGCGAAGGCTCGGGTCGGTGATCACCAGCACATCCTCACCGGGGCTCACGCCCAGACAGCGGCGCACCACGGTGGTGACGGCTGGAGCGAGGTCGGACACGGCTCCGGATCATAGGCGGGCGGTGGCAGCCGACCGTGCGCTTCCGAGGCGGGCGCGGCGCTACGGCGTCGCTAGACTGGCGCGTCCCGCCGGAGTAGCTCAGCTGGTTAGAGCAGGGGAATCATAATCCCAAGGTCGGGGGTTCGAGTCCCTCCTCCGGCATCACGAGGTCTTCACGTTTGACCTGTGGGTATGTTCAGGTTTGGGGCGGAGATCCGGGGTCGACGACGACGAGGGCGAACCAAAGTACGCCTGCGCTCCAGATCGCCAGCCACGTGCGGGGGCGCCATCTGCGCAGCGTGTCGCCCGGAAGGAAGTACAGCGGGACGAGCCCGAAGACGAGCGATTCGATGCCCGCCACGGCGAGCACCGACAGCGCCGCATCGAGGACCAGCAGCGCCGAGCTCGCGTGCGGGCGGGCGGCGGCGTGGGCGACCGGGATCGACGCGAACCACGCGGTCAGGCTGATCGCCGCGAGTGACAGCACCGTCTGCACGACTCTGCGGGCGGCTTGCGAGAGCTCGAGGCTGCTCCTCGGCTCGTAGTCGCCGGACATGCCCATGATCACCCCGGGAACGAAGTGACCGAAGCGAGAAATCGCTACGCACACGACCGAAACGGCGATCTGGCCCGGATAGACCGCCCAGCGGCCCGAGGACTCGGGCACGTGGCGTGCCAGGTACCGCCGCGAGGTCAGCGCTTGGTTGGCGATGATCACGGCGAAGCCGATCAGCATCCCGAGCGCGAACTCGAACGACCCCGGGGCGCTCGGGAAGTCGGGATTCAGGAACACGTGGACGAATGCCGCCGCGAGCACCGAGGTCGCGGCGATCCCGAGGATCCGCGTGAGGAAGCTCGGTGCGAGCTTGGATCCGCGACCGCAACCGCATTCTGCAGCGTGCTCGCCCCAGACGCTCCCGCCACCGCCGTCGGCGTGGTCGCGCCGGCGAGCGTGCCGTTCCCTAGCTGAAGGCGTTCGAGCCCCAGGCGAGCACCGGTCCCGGAGCGACCGCAGCGCTCGTGACCGTAGCGCTGGCCGCCGCCGCGGCGAACGCGATCAGGGTGCACCATAGGCAGATTAGACATCGAAACCCCCGCGCTGACCCCAATATCTGACCACGCTCCCGCCGCTCTGCCCCTCCGCGGCGGGAGGATACCCAACCCGCACCGGCGTCCAGACCGCCGGGTATTCCCGCTTACAGGGGCTATCAGGCCGCACTCCGCCGGGCCCGCCGGCGTCGCGGCTCTCGCTTAGCGCCCAGCAGCCGCTGATCGGCCGCCATCAGCAGGTCGGCGGCGGTGAGGCCGTCGTCGGGAAACACGGCGACCCCGAGGCTGGCCGTGACCGTTTCGACGCCGGCAGTTGCATTCCCGACTGCCTGCTCGATCCTCACCGCCAGCCGGTGCGTCCCCGGCCCTTCGGTCTCCGGAGCCAGGACGCAGAACTCGTCCCCACCGATCCTGGCGACCGTGTCCTGGGCTCGCATCGAGTGCTCGAGAGCGTTGGCGACGTCGCGAAGGAGGTCGTCCCCGGCCGGATGGCCGAAGCGATCGTTGAGGAGCTTGAAGCCGTCGAGATCGAGCATTACCAGCGCGAATTTGCGACGCACCCGGGTGTGCCGAGCGATCTCGTATTCAGCGCGCCAGAGCAGCGACCTGCGGTTGGCGATCCCGGTCAGCGGATCGCTGAGGGCGAAGTCGCGCATCGCATCGCGCTCATGCTCAAGTCCCTCGCGTACCGCGACGAGCACGGTCACGCTGGCGACCGGCACAAGCAGCGCGAGCAAGGGAGAGGGAAACGGATGACCGTGGGTCGCGGCCACCGATGCCGCGGCGGCCGACGCGAGAACCGCCGCACTGCTCAGCCCGGCACCGAAGCGCGTTCGCGTCGATGCGCAGGCCACCAGGACGGCGGGGATGGATAGCCAGAAAGCCTCGCCTCCTCCGGCCAGCAACACCACTGCCGCGGTGGTCAGCGCGATCAGCGCCAGGCGCACGGCCAGCCGGCGAGATCGCTTCACGGTCTGACCAGGCGCCGGCGGGCCGGTGTCGCGATCGTGACGGTGACCGGCGATCCTCACTCACAGAGTGTCGCCACCGCCCCGGACGCCAGAGCCGCGCCCTCAGAGTCCGAAATCGACGGACACAACGCCGGCCGTGCTCTCCGCGACGGCGTCACGCACGTACCCGAGGTGCTCGAGCAGGAGCCGCAGGCGGTCGTCGTCCAGCGTCGGATCCCCAATCGTCTCGTGTCCGATCGGCCGCGGTGGTCTCCCGTCGGCCACGATCAGATGCGCGACCACGATCCCCTCGTGCTCCACGCAGACGAAGCTCGAGTGGACCTCGAGGCCCGCTTCGTCGACGCTGGTATGCGCCAGGAGGCTGCGTGCGCCGGCCTCGATGACGGTCGAGCTGTGTATCGCCCGGCCGTCGCAATGGAACCGAGGCGCGAATCCCGAGCCGTCGACCAGCACGGCGTGTCCCTCGGCGCGCGGACGCTACCGCACGCCGGACGCCCGGTCGGCCCCGGGTGCGTGCTCAAGAATATGGTCGATCAGGCCGTACTCCTTGGCCTGACCGGGAGTGAAGAAACGGTCGCGGTCCATGTCGTCGTGTACGCGCTCGACCGGCTGGCCGGTGTGCTCGGCATACATCCCGTCCAGGCGCTCGTGGAGGTCGAGGATCTCCTGGGCGTGGATCTTGATGTCCGCCGCCTGCCCCTGGAAGCCACCCGAGGGCTGGTGAATGAGGATCCGGCTGTTGGGCAGCGCCATCCGCTTGCCTTTCGCGCCGCCGCAGAGAAGCAGCGATCCCATCGACATCGCGATGCCGTAACAGATCGTCTGCACGTCACAACGGATGTACTGCATTGTGTCGTAGATCGCGAGGCCCGCGTACACGGAGCCACCAGGCGAGTTGATGTAGAAGCTGATGTCCTTGTCCGGCTCCTCGGACTGGAGGTGCAGGAACTGGGCCACGATTAGGTTGGCGATCTGATCGTCGATGGCGTCGCCGAGGATGACGATCCGCTCATTGAGGAGCCGGGAATATATGTCGAACGACCGCTCACCGCGGGTGGTCTGCTCGATGACCATGGGTACTAGGGGCAACCTGAACTCCTTTAGGACGACAGCGGGCGCAAGCGTAGCAGAGGGTATTGGTGGTCCCGCCCGGCTCCGTGAGGCCCGGCTCGCCTTACGGCTCAGAGGCCCTCGGCAACCCTCGCCTGAACCCACTCCTCGGGGTGATACGGTTCCCCCAGCTTGGGTACGCAGGCAATGTGGCACGAAGCCAGGGGCAAATCACGATGGTCGCGATTCTGACCACCACGATCGCAGTCGCTGCGATCGTGCTCGGTGCCGCCGCCGTCGCCAAGCTCCGCTCTCCCGGCGGCGCGGAGCGGGCACTCGCCGCCGTCGGCCTGTCCATGCCCCGCGCCGTGGTCCGCGTGATCGCGTCCGCAGAGCTGGCGCTCGCCGCGCTCGTCCTGCTCGCCCCCGGTCGCGTCACATCCGGGCTGCTCGCGGTCATGTACGCCGTGCTGGCCGTTGTCGCCCACGTGCTCGCGGGCCGCGGCGCGGCGTGCGGCTGCTTCGGCGCGGAGCGCGCGCCGGCGAGCGCCGCTCACGTCTGGCTGAGCGCCGTGCTGGCGGCGACCGCCGCCGCCGGCGTCGCCTGGCCGCCCAGCGGGCTTGCGTGGCTGCTGAGCGGCTCCCCCGGCGTGGCCGCGCCGCTCGCGCTCGGAATCGCCGGCGCCGCCTACGCGACCGTGATCGTCTACACCGAGCTGCCGAGCGCGTGGAGCGCATGGAGGCCAAGGTGAGCGAGTGGCTCGCCCGGGCCCTCGGTGGCGTGATCGAGCGCCGCACCTCGCGGCGCGGACTGCTCGCGCGATCGGCGCTCGCGGGGGCCGCGCTCGCGGTCGCCCCGATCCGTTACCTGGTCCGCCCGGAGACGGCGTGGGCGGTCCTGACTTCGGCCGACTGCTCCGGTGACAGCCTGTGCAGTGACGGCTACAGCGCCTTCTGTTGCGAGATCGAGCACGGCCACAACCGCTGCCCGGCGGGCACCTACGTGGGCGGCTGGTGGAAGTGCACCGACTATCGGGGCGGCGGCCTGTGCGCCGAGGAGGGGGTGCGTTACTACCTCGACTGCAACCGGGTCCCCGGGGTTCGTTTCCCGGGCGGTTGCCAGTGCGCGAACGGTGACTGCTCGCATCGCGTCGTCGACTGCAACCTGTTCCGTTACGGTCAGTGCAACACCGACGTGACGATCAGCACCGAGGTCGTGTGCCGCCTCGTGATCTGCCAGAACCCGGCGACCGTGGCGGGCCTGAACTGCAACGGGACGTTGATGGTCAACAACGCCGTCTGCGGCCAGGAGGGGGACTGCCTGAAGGGGCTCGCGACGCAGCCGCCGGGCGGAGGGGGGGCTTGATGACGGCGCTGATTGCGTGCGAGACCGTGCTCCTCGTGCTGCTCGTGGTGCTCGTCGCCGGCCTGCTCCGAAGCCACGCCGAGATCCTCAGGCGCCTCGGCCCTGCTCCCACCGGCGACGCCGACGTGCTCGCCGCACCCACAGCCGGCCTCCGTGCTCCAGGCGTCCCGGCACCCAGAGCCGGCCGCCGCGATCCGGGCGATCCGGCGCCCGACGTCGCGGGCGCCACGCCCGGCGGCGACGCGATCAAGCTCTCGCTCAGCGACGGGCGCGCCGGGCCGATGCTGCTCGCGTTCCTCTCCAGTGGCTGTACGACGTGCCGGCGCTTCTGGGATGGGCTCCGCGACCGTCGGCTGCCGGGTGAGCTCGGCCTCGTTATCGTCACCCACGATCAGAGCCGCGAGAGTCGCTCGCGGCTGCGAACCTTGGCGCCGCCGGGCGTCACGGTCGTGATGTCCTCTGCGGCCTACGAGCAGTACGGCGTGCCCGGAGCTCCATACTTCGTGCTCGTCGACGGGGGCATCCGCGGCGAGGGAGTGGCCACCACCTGGGCCGCGCTCGAGTCGCTGCTCACGGATGCGATCGGGGACGCCGCGGAGGCGGACGGTAACGGACGCGCCGGGCGGGTCGAGGCGAGGCTCGCCGCCGCCGGCGTCGCCCCGGACGATCCGAGCCTGTACCCGGGCTCCGCCGCGAGCTCCACTGGCGCCGGGAGTTCGCCGCCAGGCGAACTCCCAACGGAGTCGGCACGGATGCCGACTCCGCCCCGGAGATTTGGCTCTGCCAAATCTCCCAATGGAGTCGACGCAGTCGGCTCCACGTGACCGAGCTCGTCGTCCTTGGCTGCGCCGCCGCGGTCGCGGGCGCGATTCGCTCCTCGTGGTCACCGTGAGGCGAGTCGATGCTCGCGAGCATCACTCCGCTCGGAGAGCGGAGCCGCCACTCGCATTGGTGGATCACGGTCACCGCGTTCCTGCTCGGCGCGACGATCACCGGCGCCGCGTGCGGCGCGCTCGCGGGCGGGCTGGGAGCGGTCGCGGTGCCGGGCTCGTTGCACCCGGATGCGCGCCTGGCCGTGCTGGCGGTCGTGGGGCTCCTGGCCGCCGTGCTCGACTCTCGCGGGGATCGCGTTCCGGGGCCTCGCAGACAGGTGAACGAGGATTGGCTCGGGACGTTCAGAGGCTGGGTGTACGGACTCGGCTACGGCGCGCAGCTGGGGCCCGGGATCACCACCGTGGTCAGCTCGGCGGCGCTGTACTTCGCCTTGGTCGCGGCCGTGGCAACCGGCGAGCCGGCTCGCGGCGCCCTCGTGCTCGGGTGCTTCGGAGCCGTCCGCGGTCTGACCCTCCTGATCGCAGCCGGCGTGCAGCGGCCCGAGCAGCTGATTGCGCTGCACGCGCGGCTATGGCAGTGGCGAGGTCCCGCCCGCGGGGCGAGCGTGGCCGTGCTGGCCACGATCACGGCGGCCGCGCTGGTCGGTGCGCTGGCGTGAGAATCGAGGCACATGGGATCGCCGTCGAGCTGCCGAGGGGTTGGAGCGGCAGGATCTTCCGCGTCGGCGGTGGTGGCGCGACGCTGCATGCGGGCAACTTCACGACCACGCTCGACGACTCCTCCTTCGGCGACGCCAGTACCGGGGCGATCCCGGCCGGTGGAGCCTTCCTCGCCCTGACGGAGTACTTGCCCGGAGCAGGCCTCGAGCCGGGTGCGGGGCTGTTCGCGCCGCGACGGATTCCGCGCCCGCTCGACCCGGCAAGCTTCTCCCATCGCAAGCTCGCTCACGCGCGGCCAGGTCAGTTGGCCACGCAGCACTTCTTCACCGCTTCCCGGCGGCCCTTGTGCCTCTATGTTGTGATCGCCGCCGAGCCGTCGCGAGTGGGACGCCGCGCGCAGCTCGAGGCGGTCAACCGAGTGCTGGCGTCGGTCCGGGTTGCGCCGGCTCCGGCGCCGGCGTGACCGGCGCCGGCGTGACCTGCGTGCCCGTGTACACGGCGGCGTCGTGGCCGAGCGCCGCGACGCAGCGCGTCCGGTTGGTCCGTCTGTAGTTGGTGTAGGTGGCGGTCACCGAGGTCGCGAACGGCTCGGCGTTGACGATCGCCACGGTCGCGATCCGCACCGTGATTCTGAACCAGACGCGCTCGCCGCGTCGGTAGATCCGCGAGCCGCAGCGCAGCGGTGCGTAGAAGCTGCCCGTCCCGGCCCAGTGGTTGAACGTCCCGAACCGGTGCGCGAGCGTCTCGGTGTCCTCCCCCATCGCCCGGTCGCGGACCAGCTTCTCGGTGAGGCATTGCCCGGCGGGACAGGGCGCCACGAAGGTCCATAGCCGCGTCACCGGCTCGCCGACGTGCTCGCCGGGCACATCGTGAGCTACCGTGATCCGCCCCGTCATCGTGAACTGGCCCGTGAGCCGGATGTGGGCGAGGGCCGAGGCCGGCAGCGCGAGGAAGCTCACAACGAGCAGGGCAACGAGCCGGCGGAGGGGCATGCACGGGACGTTAGTGATCCTCGCCCCGGGGCACTAAGTGGTTCGTTTCGTAAGTACGTCGTATTTGCGAAACGGCCACTAAGTTATGGTATTTCGCTGACCATGAACCTCGCCACCATTCTCACCTACTCCGCCGGCGCCGGCGCCGACCACGTCGCGCTCAAGCTCGACGAGGCCGAGGTGACCTACGGGCAACTCGACGCCGCCACCGCGCTGATGGCGGGGCTGCTCGCGGAGAAGGGCGTCTCGGCCG
>Ga0302314_10007029_pt1 | contig 20302 bp, 21 predicted proteins | sample III_Palsa_N2_3_FD_200533 | JGI IMG/M metagenome (GOLD analysis project Ga0302314, IMG submission 200533) | Peat permafrost microbial communities from Stordalen Mire near Abisko, Sweden - III_Palsa_N2_3 | ecosystem: Environmental > Terrestrial > Soil > Palsa > Peat permafrost | place: Sweden... | reverse complement strand
GATCCCCGCCCGGTCCCTGGTGACCTACGTCATCCCGGCCACCGCCAGCGGCGATGTCGTGACCGTCACCAGTCCAGGGAACCAGACCGGCACCGTCGGCACGGCCGTCAGCCTGCCCATCAGCGCGTCAGACTCGGCCTCAGGACAGACACTGACCTACAGCGCCACCGGCCTGCCGGCCGGGCTGTCGATCAACTCCGCCACCGGCGTGATCTCCGGCACCCCGACCACGGCGGCCACCTCGACGGTCACGATCACCGCGACGGACGGCACCGGGGCGTCGGGCTCGGCCAGCTTCAGCTGGACCATGGGCTCGCGCGGGTCCAGCGGCGGCAGTTGCACGGTGACCTACACGACCGCGTCCCAGTGGGCCGGCGGGTTCGTGGCCAACGTGACAATCGGCGACACCGGCACCGCTCCAGTCAACGGCTGGACCCTCGCCTTCAAGTTCCCCGGTGACCAGCAGATCACCGATGCCTGGAATGGGACGGTCAGCCAGAGCGGGGAGAACGTGACGATCACCAACGAGAGCTACAACGCCACCATTCCGGCGAACGGCTCCACCTCGCTCGGCTTCCTGGGCACCTGGACATCCAGCGACGCCGCACCCACTGCCTTCACCCTCAACGGCACCGCCTGCATCACCGGCTGACCGGTCGCCGATTCTCGGCGTAGAAACTGCTCGAAGCGATTCAAATCTCAGGGCAAGGCCTTAGGGGTCCGCGGACGCTAGTCCGCGGACCCCGCTAGGTAGACAACGCGGCGGGCAATGTTGACGGCGTGCGCGCCGAGTCGCTCGTAATCGCGCGCCCCAAGCGTCATCTCCATCGTCACGGGAACCGACATCTGTCCCGAGGCAAGTTCGGCGATCAGGCTCGCGTGCAGCTCGTCCAGCTCCTCGTCGCGCTCGGAGAGAACCTTCGCGGCGGAGCGATCACGCTGGTACCAGGCGTCTGCCGCCTGCCGCCACATGGAGGCCGCGAGGTCGCCCATCCCCCCGACCAGGCGTCGCGCGCGAACCGAGAGGTCATCGCTGAAGATGTGGTTGGCCCTTGTCGCGATGTGCACCACCAGGTCGTGCGAGCGCTCGAGCTCGGGGACGATGCGCAACACGGACAGCAGGAACCGCAGGTCGGCCGCGACCGGGTTCTGTAGCAAGATCTCGCGGTTGACCAGTTGCTCGACCTCGCGGTAGAGCGCGTCGATGGCCTGGTCTCGCTCGATGAGCTGCGCGAGCACCTCATCATCGCCGCCGCTCAGCAGGGCAGCGGTCGCGTTGGGTAGGTCCTCGGCGACCATCGCGAAGAGCTCGATCACCTTGCCCTCGATCGACTCAAGATCGCGCTCGAACTCCTGCCGGGGCTCCGTCATGGTCCAAGGTTACTGCGTGCGGGATGACGGGCAGGGAACGGGAAAATGACGACGGCGGGCACCGGCGGTTAACCGCCGTTCCCTGAACGCAGAAGCGGCGCCATCAGCGCTGGTCGTTTGGCCCGATATTCATCGGGCCAAACGACCAGCGCATCGGGGGTACGGGGGTCGTCCCCCCCGGGAGATAACTGCTAGACCGCGAACTCGACCTTGGTGATCTGGCCGATGTCAGCCGAGACCGCCTGCTCGAGGCGGACGCCGCCCGGAGCAAGCACGCGCAGCGTCCAGTCGCCTGGTGCGGCGAAGAAGCGGAAGCCGCCGTCCTCGCCGAGCGGCACCTCGGCGACGAACTCGTCACCGGTGCCGAGCAGCCGGGCGTACCCGGTGGAGACGGGTGCGCCGCCGTTGAGCACGTGCCCCTCGACGACCGCCTCCTTGACCGCCTTGTCCTTGGTGATGGTCACGCCGCCAGCCGGCGCGCCGCAGGAATCGTTGCTCACTTGCCATCCCCCAATTCGATCGGCACGCCCACGAGCGAGCCGTACTCGGTCCATGATCCGTCGTAGTTCTTCACATTCGGCAGGCCGAGGATCTCGTGCAGCACGAACCAGGTGTGCGCCGAGCGCTCGCCGATCCGACAGTACGCGATCGTGTCCTTGCCGAAATCGACGCCGGCCTCATCGGAGTACAGCTCGGTGAGCTCGTCGTCGGCCTTGAATGTGCCGTCCTCGTTCGCGGCCTTGGACCACGGGACGTTCTTCGCGGTCGGGATGTGACCGCCGCGCTGTGACTGCTCCTGCGGCAGGTGCGCCGGGGCGAGCAGCCGCCCGGAGAACTCGTCGGGGGAGCGCACGTCCACCAGGTTCCGCTTGCCGATCGAGTCGATGACCTCGTCGCGCATGGCGCGGAGCGTGGCATCCTGCTCGGCGGCGGTGTAGCTGGTCTTCGCGCGGGTTGGCACGTCGCGGGTCAGCTCGCGCGAGTCGAGCTCCCACTTCTTGCGGCCGCCGTCGAGCAGCACCACGTTCTGGTGGCCGTACAGCTTGAAGTACCAGTACGCGTAGGAGGCGAACCAGTTGTTGTTGCCGCCGTAAAGCACCACGGTGTCGTCGTTGGAGATGCCCCGGTCGGACAGCAGTGCCTCGAAGCCGATCTTGTCGACGAAGTCGCGGCGGACCGGGTCCTGCAGATCCTTCTTCCAGTCGATCCTGATGGCGCTGGGGATGTGCCCCTTCTCGTACGCGCTTGTGTCCTCGTCTACCTCGACGATGACGGTGCCAGGCGCGCCGATGCGAGCCTCCACCCAGTCGGCGTCGACTAGGACGTCGGAACGGCTCATGACTGAAAAACCTCCTTGAACGGCCCGCCTCAAGAGGCTGGCCGGATCCTTTGGATGAGTAGGTACATCTGGCAACCGAGGCAGAGGTCGAAGGCCGCGTTCAGGAACGCGGCGACCAGGGCGAGTGCGGCGAAGACGATCCCCACGACGGGCTCACCGATCGCGAAGCCGATCGCGCCGATCCCGGCGATCACCAGGCCAACGCCCTGCGCGAAGCGGGGCGGCGCCTCCGCCTCGGTCTTTGATGGTGGCCCGAGCCGAGGCCGGACCAGGTAGCGGTACAAGAGACCATAGGGAGCGTAACGAAGTCCCGCGAGCGCCCCCACGGCAAACACAAGCGTCTGAGCGAGGAGGAGCCAACCGCTTCCGGTGACAATGACAACCGCGAGCACCACGGTGGTGATCGCCGCGCTAAAGCGCGGTCCGCGCGAGTCAACGATCATGGTCGTGCTCCAGACACAGGTGGGATGCGTATGTTCTCCGCCTGCCCGCAGCTAAAACCCGATCTTCAGGCAGCGGCAGGCGCCAAGCGCGTACACATCGCGGTCGACACCCGGCAGTAGTCGACAGCACGCCGCTTGGTGAGCATCTGCACTGATCTGGAATACACGTACCAAAGAGTATTCATCTGGGGCGCCAATGTCACTCCCCACCTGCCAACAAGCCCTGATCAAGTACGGCGCTCACCGCGGCGAGCAGGTCTGGCTTGCGGGGCTGTCCCGAACTCCGGCGCTCGATGGCGCCGCCGGAATCGAGCACAAGGACGGTCGGGGTGGACAGCACGCGCAGCCGCCTGGTGAGGTCCATTCGCTCGGCGGCGTCGATCTCGACGAACGTGACCCCGTCCCGCTCCCTTGCCACCTCGGCGAGCAGTGCCCTTGTCGGACCGCAGTAGGTGCAGAACTCGGTCGAGAACTGCACCAGGGTCGCGCGCTCGCCGAGGGGCGCGCCAAGATCGGCGGCGGTCAACGGGACGCTGGCGGAGGGTGACCGCGGGGAGTCGGCGGGGTCCGTTACGTACGGGGGTGCAGACTTTGACCTTCCGTCGCGGAACCGGCCCTGGCGCGAGCGCAGCCCAAACCCCGCCGCGGATGCCGCGGCGAGGACGACCACGAGCACGATAAGGCCACCGACCACGGTGATTGCAGCACCGCAGGCATATGCCCTATTCCCGGCTCAGACGTTGACTGTGATCGACTTGGACTTGCCGACGGTGATCTGGAAGCCGCGCATCCCGCTGCTGACGATAGCGGACGACGCGGGGTACGAGACCATGCCCTCACGGTCGTCGGTCGTCCAGCTTCCCGCCAGGGCCTTGCTGCCGTTTGGGCCGACGACATAGAGCTTGCAGGAGACGCCCATCGGGATGCCGTTGACCTTGACCGCGAGCTGAGTGCCCCAGCCCATCGGCCGGTACGACACCGCCGCCGACATGCCCTGCACCGACGCGGTGACGGTCTGCCATGGGCCACTGGCGGGTCCCGGGTCGGCCACCCCGGTCAGCCCCCCGGACGAGCCAGCCGGCGTCTGGCTCGCGCCGAGCCGCAGGCCGCCGAATACTCCGGCCGCGATGATCAGCGCCGCCGCGACGCCGAGGCTAGCCTCCCGCCAACGGCGACGGCGACGGCGGGCGGCCGTCAGGTCGAGCACCGTCCCAAGCAACTCGCGCGGCGGCTCCTTCTCCCGCACGATCTCGCGCACGAACTCGTCCACGCCGTCAGGAGACGGCCACGGCGGGGCCGTCGAATCGGTGGCGGCGAGCGCGATGGCCTCTTCCGACGACACCCGGGCGAGCAGGGCGGGCAGCCCGGCGAGCCCGGCGAGTTCGTCGCGGCAATCGCGGCAGGTCGCCAGGTGGCTGTCCACGAGCGCGCGATCGGCGGGGTCGATGGCGCCTAGCACGTAGACGCCGAGCGACAGCCGGGCATCGGGGCAGTCCATGGTCTGAGATGACGCCGTCATGGCGCGAGTCCCCGTTCCTGCAAGGCCAGTTTGAGCGCCTTGAGCGCGTAGTACGTGCGCGACTTCACGGTCCCTGCGGGGATGCCAAGGCTGGCCGCGGCCTCGGCCACAGAACACCCTCGATAGTAGGTCTCAACGATGACCGTGCGGTGGTCGGGCCGCAGCGACGCAAGGGCCTCCGCCACGGCCCACGACTCGAGCGTGCGGTCCGCGTCGTCCTGCGCGGGCAGCGTCTCGAAGGCCGTCTGACCGACCTCCGGTGGGCGGGACTGGCGCGCCCGGTAGGCGTCTACCGCGAGATTGCGGGCCACCGCGAACAGCCATGGGCGCGCCGGGCGGTCCGCCAGCGCCTCCGGATGTCGCCACGCCCGAACAATCGTCTCCTGCACTAGATCCTCCGCCCGTTGTCTATCGCCCCCGGTCAGATGCATGGCATACCGAAGGAGGGCGCCGCCGTGCTCGGCGTACAGCGCCCTGATAAACGCTTCGTCTGCGGCGCGTTCGCCGCTGGCCGTCGGTGCGCTTGGCACATCAGGTAGAACGTCGCCTCTGGCGGATCGGTTCAACGGTGGCGGAAGATTTCGCTGCCGGGCCGGACCGTGGTCGGTGGTCACACTAAACCCATACCGGTTTCAACCACCCAAAGCAACTAGATAGGCGCGATCAGTTACCATCTGTAATCAATGTTGTTAAAATTGACTCAGATTTACAGGCGTGAAACTCATCACGTTTATTGCCGTCATGACCGGTTTACCAGGCGGACGCGCCGCATACAGACTGACGCCACGCCGCTTCCCGGTTACTTTCCGCAACATCAGCCACCCGCGAATGGCGGGAGCACCTCGATCGTCGCACCGTCGTCGAGCATTATCGACTCCTTGGCGGCATGCCCCACGGGATTGGCATCTACCAGGAAAGATGACCTTTTCAGCACCGCCGCCAATCGACCGTCCTGTTTCCGGCTGGCGACGGCCGTGTTAAGCGCGTCGCTTAGCGTGACCGCGTCCACCGTTTCCTCCGGCACCCCGGCGGCCTCCTTCGCGGCGGCCCAGTACCTGATTGTCACCCTGGCCATGTCGGATATCCTCACTTCAACGGGACCTCGGGCGATGTTGCCCCCGGGTCCCGTTTGTGTTTATTAGATAATGATGGCGTTTTCCCGCGCCGCAAGACTGGAGGTGGCACCCCATGAGCGAGTTGCTACTGGTAACCGGCGTCCTAGAGCCTTCGTCCGAGGTCCTGCCGGCCCTTGGTCTGCTGCTGCACTCTGTCCGCGTGCTGCCCGCCGACGCGTCAGCGCTTGTCGAGGCGCCACCAGCCGATGTCGTCCTGGTTGACGCGCGACGCGATCTGGCACACGCCAAGAGTATCTGCCGCCTGCTGCACACCACCGGCCTTGACTGCCCGATGGTCGCCATCGTGACAGAGGGCGGGCTTGCCGCCATCAGCGCCGAGTGGAACGCCGATGACGTGATCTTGAACACCGCGGGCCCCGCGGAGGTTGAGGCGCGCCTGCGGCTGGCCACCGGGCGCCGTGCCATGCGGGCCGCGGCGGACGCACCCGACGAGATCAGGTCCGGCGACCTCGCCATCGACGAGGCCACCTACTCGGCCCGACTGCGCGGCCGCGTGCTCGACCTGACGTTCAAGGAGTTCGAGCTGCTTAAGTTCCTCGCGCAGCACCCTGGCCGGGTGTTCACCCGGGCCCACCTGCTGCAGGAGGTCTGGGGCTACGACTACTTCGGTGGCACCCGGACGGTGGACGTCCACGTCAGGCGGCTGCGGGCCAAGCTCGGCCCCGAGCACGAGGCGCTGATCGGCACCGTGCGCAACGTTGGCTACCGGTTCGTCCCGGTCAAGGGCGCACCGGAAGACAGGGACGGCAGCGACCTGCTCGCGTCGGACTCCGCTATCTCGCTGGACCGGTAACGCCGGGCCGGTGATCAGCCCGTCAGACCCGCTAGCCGCGATGGGCGCGCTTGGCCCGGTGGGACCGCCAGGTACCACCATGACCATGCGGCCAGGCCCGCTATCGCCCGTGGGTGTGGCCGAGGTACTTGAGCTCGTGTCGGCAGCGGCAAGCGCGGACGGCGTCGCACCGCTCTCCGAGGATGTGCTGCTCCAGGTCAGGCACGGCAGCGCGCCGCCTGCCCGCGATTTCGCGATGACCGCGGACGGTCGCGAGCTGGCCGACCGCACCCTGGTCGGCTACGCGCACCTAGACGCGCCCGACTATGCGGCGCAAGGCGGCGATATCACCGCCGAACTGGTCGTCCACCCCGCCCACCGGCGGCAGGGATACGGATCGGCGCTGCTCGCCGGGGTGCTTGCGGGCGCTGGCGGCCATGGCGTCCGGCTCTGGGCGCACGGCGATCTGCCGGGTGCCGCGGCGCTGGCCTGGCGGACGGGACTCACTCGGATCCGCGCGCTCTTCCAGCTTCGCATGTCACTTGCCGCGGTGCCCGTCACCGGCCCGGTCTTCCCCGCCGGGGTCACGGTCCGCACCTTCGTGCCTGGTAAGGACGAGGCAGCCTGGCTTGGGTGAATCAGCGGGCGTTCGCCCACCATCCCGAGCAGGGATCCTGGACGATGGAGGACCTGCGGCTGCGCGAGGCCGAGCCGTGGTTCGACCCGGACGGCTTCTTCCTGGCCGAGCGGGACGAGCGACTGGTCGGGTTCCACTGGACGAAGGTGCATGAACCGGACGACGGCACCGCGCCGATCGGCGAGGTGTACGTGGTGGGGGTTGATCCCGGCCAGCAGGGCGGCGGCCTCGGCCGGGCGCTGACACTTACCGGCCTCGCCTACCTGCGCGACCGCGACCTTGCCGATGTGCTGCTCTACGTGGACGAGGACAATACGGCGGCCGTCAGGATGTATACGGCGCTCGGCTTCGACCGCTGGTCGACCGATGTGATGTACCGCCGGGATGCCGGGAAGCGCTAGCGGGACCGCCCAAGACCGAGCGCCACGTCAAGCTCACTTTGGGACAGCGGACCTTCGCTTGCTGCCACGGCGGTGAGCACCTCGGCGTAGAGTTCGATCTCACCAAGCGCCACGTCGTCGTGAACACGCAGATCCACCTGCATTGGGATCGTGCCTACCTCCCGTGCGGCCCCGCCGCACATCGACCGGGCACTCGCTGCTCCGCCCTCCAGGCTACGTCGCGACATCGTTCCTCCGCATGACCCATCGGGACCATTCGCAGACCACCCTTGGACGTACACCTACCAATTTATGTGCTGTTTATAACCTAATGTCGTCATTTCTTAGTGTAACTGAATGACTACAGCTTACGTCACGTATTGCGCAAGCGCCATGGTCCAGAGCGGGAGATCGGGCTGGTGGCCGGAATGTCGGGACATGGCCTCGACCGCAACAGCCCCAGTAATAACTTCTCTACGCATAGTTACAAATTCGCCACTTTATTAACGGGCCAAGTTGGGATATAAAGGGACATTCGGTCGTTTCGGTTGCGGACAGCGGTTGTCCGGGAGAAGAGTGCACGTCAGTAACTGTCCACGACACTTGCTCGCGCCGCACCTCCGAGACGGCGCGTGCACCTCGACTGCCTGCCCAGATAGCTGCCTGCCCAGATAACCAGGCCAGCCCACGATCAGGCCCGGCCAGCGTTAGACTCCGGACATCGTCCCCGCAGACCTCTCAGGACACAAGATTCTCGTGATGCCATGAATGAAAACAGTGACCTCCTGCCGAACCTGCTGCATGAAGAGTTCGAGATGCAGATGCGCGGCTACAGCCGCCGCCAGGTTGACGACTTCGTAGCGCGCCGCAACAACGAGATCCGCGAACTGGAGCAGCGCCTCGCCCGGACCCTCGACGAGTCCGAGCACCTGCGCCGCGAGATTTCCACAGTGCGCCAGCAGGCGCTCGCCGGCCGGCCCGCGCACGAGGAGATCAGCGAGCGGATCTCCCAGATACTCAAGCTGGCCGACGACGAGGCGAACGCCCAGAAGAACAAGGCCGACGACGAGATCGCCAAGCAGCGGGCCGAGGCGCAGCAGGAGTCCGAGCGGGTCCGCGCCGACGCGAGCGAGCAGGCACAGCGGATGCTTACCGCTGCCCAGGAGCAGGCCGAGCAGACCATCTCGGCCTCGCGGGCCGAGGCAGACAAGACCCGTACCGCCGCGCGCACCGAGGCCGACCGGCTGACAAGCGAGACGCGGAAGGTGTCCGACGCCGCCCTCGCCCAGGCCAAGGCGCAGGCCAAGAAGGCGCTCGACGAGGCGACCGCGCGCGCGACCGCCATCCACGACGGTGCCGAGCGCAGGCTGAACCTGCTCAGCACCAGGCACGCCGAGACCGTGCGGCGGCTCACCGACATCCTGGACGGCGTGCAGGGCCTTGTCTCCGCGGAGACCGCTCGGATGTCGCTCGAAGAAGAGGTCAACCAGTCGGTCAGCCGGGCTGTCGGCCTGGCCGAGGCCGCCGACGCCGCGGCGGCCGCCAACGGCGAGCAGGACGACGACGCGCCAGACGGTGAACTTGACCTGGCGATGCTCGCGCCGCCTGCGCCAGAGACGGTCGCCGCCGGCACCCCGGCGCCCCCGCGTGGCGGCCGCGAGGGCCGCCAGTCGCCCGCTGGCGGCAGGCAGGGCGGCGCAAGTCGGCACAGCGCGCCGCCCGCGTCAGAGCAGGCCTTCGACCCCTTCGACGGGTCCATTCCCGCCGGCGGCGGGATAACCGGCCCTGGCCGCGGCCCTGCTGGACGGCAGCAGGGCCAGAATCCGCCGCCGCCCTCGCAGGCCGAACGACAGAACAGGCTTGGCGGCGGGCCGCAGGACGGCCTGCGGCCTCAGCTGCCGATGCCGAACGAAGGCCACCCGATCCCTGGGTTCGGTGACCCGTTCGCGGAGCGTGAGGTCAGGCGGGATCCGCCGAGCCGCACCGGGCTCATCGACCCCGACGAGCCGACAGAAGGCCTCCGCCTGCTCCCCTAACACCAGCACCGCCAGACACCAGCACCGCCAGATGGGCGCCACCGCGATCCGCGGCAGGCGCCCATCGCCGTTTCCCGACCCGCGAGCGTCAGGCGGGGAGGTCTGGCCGCGGCGTCAGCCCACGGGTCGCGGGGTCCGCGAGCATGTCAAGGCGCTTGAGTATGACGCCCTCGCGCAGCGCCCACGGGCAGATCTCAAGCTGGCCGACGCTCATCAGGTCCATCACCGCGTCGGCGACGATGGCGCCGGCCGGCATCTGCGCCGCTCGCCCCTCGGAGACCCCTGGCAGCCTGGCACGCTCACCCCGGTCCATCGTGACCAGGCGCTCCGCCCACAAGCTGACGTCGCCATGCTTGAGGAACCGCTTCGCGTAGAACCCCTCGCTCGACGGCGCCGCCCCGGCGATCCGCGCGAGCTGCCTGAAGGTCTTGGACGTGCCTACCGCCTGGTCGACGGCACCGCCACGGCGCAGCGGGCCGGCCAGCCGGGCGATCTGGGCCCTGACGTGCCTGCGCAGGGCACGGACCTCGCCCCGCCGCGGCGGGTCCGCGGTGAACCAGTCCCTCGTCAGCCGCCCGGCCCCGAGCGGCAGCGACATTACCGCCTCGGGCTCCTCGTCCTGGCCCGCGGCCACCTCAAGCGACCCCCCGCCGATGTCGACGACAAGCAGCCGCCCAGCGGACCAGCCGAACCAGCGCCGCGCGGCCAGGAAGGTCAGCCTGGCCTCGTTCTCCCCAGAAAGCACGCGAATGCTCACGCCGGTCTGGTTCGCGATCCGGCCGAGCACGTCATCGGCGTTGCCCGCGTCACGAACGGCGGACGTGGCGAAGGCCATGAAGTCCTCGACGCCCTTGTCCTCGGCCATCCGAATCGCCTCGGCGACCACTTCCCTCAGCCGCTCCTCGCCAACCACGGAGAGCGTGTTGTCCCGCTCCAGGTGGGCGGCGAGCGACAGCTCCACCTTGTGCGAGAACGCGGGCAGCGGACGCGCACCGGGATGGGCATCGACGACAAGCAAGTGCACCGTGTTCGAACCTACGTCGAGTACCCCCAGTCGCATGTCACAGAAGGTACCCGGTGAAATCACGCGTTCGCAGCGCCGAAATCTAAAAATACACGCGCGCGGACGGCCAGCCGGGCAGCACCCGCACCACCCGGGGCGGCGGCTCGCAGGGCAGCAGATCAAAAACGATGGCACGGAACGGTCCCCGCCGACTCCAAGCGGCAAGCTGATTCCGGCTGATGGCGGGCCCTTGAGGTAGCGTCGCCCTCATGCGCAACGGCGAAGTCTCCTACTGGTGGCAGGCGCGTGGCGGGTTTCCGCCACGCAGGCCCTCCCTGCCGGGACCGCTTGAGGCGGACGTCTGCATCGTGGGCGGCGGGTACACCGGTCTCTGGACGGCGTACTACCTCGCGGGGCTGCGCCCTTCGCTGCGGATCGTGGTGCTTGAGGCGGCGTTCGCCGGATACGGGGCCTCCGGGCGGAACGGCGGCTGGGTGACGCCCGAACTACCTGGTTCGCGCGCCCGTTACGCGCGGGCGCCAGGCGGAGCGGCGGGAGTGCGGGTGCTCGAGGCCGCGCTCAGGTCGACCGTCGACGAGGTCGGGCGGGTCTGCGCGGCGGAATCGATCGACTGCGACTTCGTGAAGGGCGGACGGCTCTCGGTGGCCACGACGCCGACTCAGCTCACGCGACTGCGGGCCGAACTCGCCAATATCAGAGAACGCGGAGACGGGAACGACGTCTACGAGTTCCTGTCGCGGGACGCGACGCTGGCGCGGGTCAACGTCGCCGGGGCTCTCGGCGGACTTTACGCTCCTGCCAGCGCGCGGATTCAGCCTGCCGCGCTCGCGGCCGGCCTGGCCGCCGCGGCGGAGCGGCGCGGCGTGGCGATCTACGAGGCAACGCCCGCGTCGGCGATCGAGCCCGCCGGCCCCGGCAGGGCCGGGGCCGTCGCAAGGACCAAGTTCGGCGATGTGCGGGCGGGCTGCGTGCTGCGCTGCACCGAGGGGTACACCGGCGCGCTGCCCGGGCAGCGGCGGGCGCTGCTGCCGATGAACAGCCACATGATCGTGACCGAGCCGCTCGGCGACGACGCCTGGCAGGAGATCGGCTGGGACGGCTTCGAGACCCTGTCCGACGAGGCGCACGCCTACATGTACGCGCAGCGGACCGCGGACGGCCGGATCGCGCTCGGCGGGCGCGGCGTGCCGTACCGGTTCGCCTCGGCAATCGATCACCTGGGGATGACCGACCAGGGAACCGTGGCCGCGCTGACCGGGGTGCTGCGGCGGCTGTTCCCCGCGGCCGATACGGCGCCGATCGCGCACGCGTGGTGCGGCGTGCTCGGCGTGCCGCGCGACTGGTGCGCCACGGTCAGCTACGACCCGAGATCCCGCCTTGGCTGGGCGGGCGGCTACACGGGCCACGGCGTCGCCGCCGCCAACCTGGCCGGGCGGACGCTCGCCGACCTGGTACTCGGCGAGCCGACCGAGCTTGCGGCGCTACCGTGGGTCGGGCACCGGAGCCGTACGTGGGAGCCCGAGCCGGCCCGGTGGGTCGGCGTCCACGGGCTCTACGCGCTCTACCGTCTTGCGGACCAGCTCGAATCTTCCGGTGCTGACGGTACTGATGGTGCTGACGAATCTGGCGGTACTGAGGGCACTGACGGGGTTGGCGGTGCTGAGGGCGCACGGGTCTGGCTCGGGGAGGCTCTGGGCCGGATCGGCGACACGATCTCGGGGATTCCGCATTAAAAGTTAAGACGTTAGGCCAGCTTGACGAGTCGGCCAGACTGGTGCCGTGCCTGGCATGAGCGAGCTGGAGGGGCGCGGTGCCGCCTGGACTGAGGAGCCGGTTTGGCGACGAGGGAAGGCGGCGCCTTCGGGCGCCCCGCAAGCGAGCGGGGAACACAGCATGAGCGACAACGACGCACACGTGGCGCCGCAGCACGGCCCCGTAGCGCCTGAGGTCACAGAGGGGATCCGCTCGCTGCACGAGCGGATCGACGAACTGCACCGCATGGTCGCACAGCGGCTTGAGACCGAGGGTGTGCACACCGCGGGTGAGTGGCTGCACGACCGCGCCGGGGCGGTGGTGCATCAGGCGCGGGCGATTCCCGCCTGGCAGCGGCACACGAAGGGAGAGCTGCGCTGGCCGGTCACGCTGACCTGCGCGGTGGGCGTCACGCTGCAGTCGGCGGTGCCCGGCCGGCTGCAGCTCGTTCACCCCTCCTGGGCGCTGACCGCGGCGCAGGGGACGCTGGGGATCGTGCTCGTGGCGGCCAACCCGCGCCGGATCAACCGCGAGTCCACGGCGCTCCGCTTGCTCGCCCTCACGTTCGCCGCACTGCTCAGCCTGGCGAACGGATGGTCGGTGGCCAGGCTCGCCATCGGCATCGTGCAGGGCACCATGGGCCAGACGGCGGGTCCGCTGCTCATCACCGGCGGCGCCATCTGGCTGACCAACGTGGTGGTGTTCGCCCTGTGGTACTGGGAGTTCGACCGCGGCGGGCCGGTGGCCCGCGCGCTCGGCACCGAGCGCTACCCCGACTTCCAGTTCGTGCAGATGACCCTCCCGCCGGAGATGGTCCCGCCGGAATGGGAGCCTGCCTTCGTCGACTACCTGTACCTGGCGTTCACCAACGCCGCGGCGTTCAGCCCGACGGACGTGATGCCGCTCTCCCGGACGGCCAAGATCGGGATGACCGTGCAGTCGATCATCTCCATCGTGACCATCGCGCTCGTGGTCTCGCGCGCGGTGAACATCCTGCCCGTGCACGCCTGAGGCGTGTACACACCCGTTTGTCCGACGTAACCTGCATGTCATGTTCCTGCCTACGTCACTAGTTGGAAGCTACCCACAGCCTGACTGGCTCATCGACAGGGCCCGGCTGGCCGGGAGGTTCCCGCCGCGGGTACGCGCCAGGGAGCTGTGGCGAGTCGCGCCCGAGTACCTCGACGAGGCTCAGGCGGATGCCACGATGCTGGCGATCCGCGCGCAAGAGGACGCCGGTCTCGACATCATCACCGACGGTGAGGTCCGCCGAGAGAGCTACTCGAACCGGTTCGCGACCGCGCTGGACGGCGTGGACATCGACAACCCAGGCACCGCGCTCGACCGCAGCGGGCACCCGAACCCGGTGCCCCGGGTGGTCGGCCCGATCAGGCGGCGTCATGCCGTCGAGGTAACGGACCTTGAGTTCCTGCGGGCGCACACGTCGCGGACGATCAAGATCACCGTGCCTGGTCCCTTCACGATGGCGCAGCAGGCGCAGGATGACCACTACGGGTCCAAGGAGGCGCTCGCCTTCGGGTACGCCGAGGCGGTGAACGAGGAGATCAGGGACCTGTTCGCGGCGGGCGCCGACATCGTGCAGCTTGATGAGCCCTACCTCCAGGCGCGCTCGGGCGAGGCCGCGAAGTACGGGGTCAAGGTGATCAACCGGGCGCTAGAGGGCGTAACCGCGCTCGGGACGACCGCGCTGCACCTCTGCTTCGGCTACGCCGCGATCATCCATGAGCGGCCCGCGGGCTACTCGTTCCTGCCCGAGCTCGCCGCGTGCGACGTCGAGCAGATCTCCATCGAGACGGCGCAGTCCGACCTCGACACCTCCGTGCTCGCCACGCTGGAGGGCAAGACGATCATCCTCGGGGTGATCGACCTGTCCGACCCCGCCGTGGAGACCGCCGAGGTCGTGGCCGACCGGGTACGGCGAGCACTGCCGTACGTGCCCCCATCCCGAATCGTGATCGCCACCGACTGCGGCATGAAGTACATCCCCCGCGAGACAGCAAACGGCAAGATGGCCGCGATGGCAGCCGCCGCAACCACACTCCGCGCCGAACTAGGCGGCTAACGCTCCTCCCCCGGCGTTCCTACCCCGCCCGCTTCGGCCACTTTCGACAAATAGCCCATATCAGGCGCTCACCACCCCTCCCACGCACGCCTCTCCCACCCGAGCCTCTGCCACCCGTGACCCTCCCACCCGTGACCCTCCCACGCACGCCTCTCCCACCCGAGCCTCTGCCACCCGTGACCCTCCCACCCGAGCCTCCGACACCACCCACCCCCCCTACCGGATTTATTCGCATAAAAGCACCAAGATCAAGACAGCGCTGAGGATTTGGCCGGTCATGTCAGCGGCGGTCAGATCTTCAGCACTATTGATTCCGGGCAGAGGACGCGAGCGGTCAGCGGTGAGGTCGCTCGCCATTACCGTTAGAACGTGGATATCCGAAGGGCCCGCAGTGCCTGGCGTAACGTCGTTGGCGTTGCCTTGTCTTCGGGGCTTACGGCGACGGTGATCGCGTGCGGCGCGAGCGTGCCTGCTGTTCGGTCTGGGACTCCTGCGACTCGGTCTGGGACTCCTGCGACAACGGCCAAGACGGTACCGCCCGGGAGGTCCGCGCACCACGTAACGGTGGCGGGGGATCCGGTGCCGTCGTTGGCCACGCCGACCAGGCTCGCCTCGTTTGGCGCGCGGACTTACGCGGCGGAGGGCGCCTGGCACCCAGCCGGGCGGCATGTCGACGGGATCGCGGCGATCTACGAGACGACGCTGATCCCGCCGGGCGGCACGGCGCGAGCGGGCATCGCGTGGATGGACGACAAGCTGCTGTCCGCGCGGCTGTACTCGGGCTCGGTGAGCCCGGGCGGCGGGCCCTACAGGTACACCGCTCCCGTCTCGCCGGCCGCGGCGGCGTCGCTGGTGGCGGCCTTCAACGGCGGGTTCAAGATGGCCGACGCGCATGGCGGCTATTACACCGAGGGCCGCCTGATCGATCCGCTCATCGCCGGCGCGGCCTCGCTCGTGATCTACGCCGACGGTTCCGTCACCGTGGGTGCCTGGGGCACCGATGTGCGGATGTCCCGCACGGTGGTCGCCGTCCGCCAGAACCTGGTGCCACTGGTGGCCGACGGCCGCCCCACCGCCCTGGCGGCGAGTCCCGACTGGCAGGCGTGGGGCAATACCTGCGGCATGTTTTCCTGTGCTGCGTCGGTACCTGGCATCGAGCGCCAGTGGCGATCCGGCGTCGGCGTCACCACCGACGGAGCGCTGGTCTACGCGGCGGGCCCGACCCTCGACCCGCTCCAGCTAGCCCAGCTTCTGGTCCGTGCGGGCGCGGTGCGCGGCATGGAGCTCGACATCAATCCCGCGTGGCCCGTGTTCGCCAGCTATGACCCGCCGACCGTGGATGGCCAGGCCGCACCGTCCAACGGCGCGAACCTGCTCAACGCGAAGCTGGGTCCGCAGACGTTCTTCGAATCGTCCTACGCGCGTGACTTCATCACGATGTCCGCTCGCCGGGGATGACCGTGCCGGACGCGACGCCAGCCGCGAGCGGTTAGTCGTGGTCCGAGGCTTCTATCCAGGAACGCACGTCCTCGTGACTGATGTCCCCGGCGAACACAGTGCCATCGGGCATGATCGTCGCTAGGGCCGGGCGCCGTGCTCTCGACCACCTTGGCGTAAGCCCTGAAGATTGCCACCCGACGTCACCTGCCTATCAATTTTCCTGCCTATCAATTTTCCTACCGCCGCACGTCCTTGGCAAACGCGGTCGCCACGAGGCTCGTCCACGGCATCGGCTGTAGGCAGGGGGCCACCAGATGTTGGGGAACGCTGCCCCATTAGATCTGGGGTTAAGTGCCCCAACCCCATTCGCTTGAGGGCCCGGGCGTGACGGAGCATCCGCGTGAGGACCTGGGCATGACGGGAGCCTGCGGGACGAGCCGTTGGGAAGCACAACACGCCACATAGGGACTCGTCCTTCCCATAAATCGATAGTGCTGAAGATCTGACCGGTTCATGCCGGTCAGATCTTCAGCACTAGTTCGATCTTGGTATTTTAACAGTATAAATCCGACAGAACGATGCCGATGTTATGCCGCCCGACTTCCCGTCAGCCACAGCTGTCACTTGTGTCAGGCCGAATGTCGGTGTCGCGCTGTAGCATCCCGGCATGGTCACCGCCGGGGACGTTGAGCTCACGCGTTTGCCGCGGTCATATTTGATTTGGCTCGGCGGTGCCTTGGTGTCTCAGGTCGGCGATGCCGCGTTGTACTTCGCCCTTGGGTGGGCCGCTTCCGCGCATGGAGGTGCGGCCGCCGGCCTGGTTCTCTCCTGCATCAACCTGCCGCGCACGGCGTTCCTTCTGGTTGGCGGCGCGATGGGTGACAGGCTCGGCGCGCGGCTCATCATGATCACCGGCGATGGCGTCATGTTCGCTGTCGCGGCCATCCTGGCCTTGGTGAGCTGGCGATGGGGCACACCCCTTGCGCTGCTGGCGATGGCAGGCTTGGTCATCGGGACGGTCGATGCGTTCTACCTGCCATCATCCGGGTCGATGCCGCGCCAGCTTGTCGAGGAATCCGCATTGCCGAGGGCGCTTGCGCTGCGACAGTCAGGCAGTCAGCTCGTGTCCATGATGGGCGGCCCCATCGGCGGGGCTCTGGTGGGCTTCGCCGGGTTCCCGGCCGCCTCACTGACCGACTCGATCAGCTTCGGCGTCGTTCTCGCCGCCCTGATCGCCATCAGGCCCAGGTTCACGCCGCCGGATTCACCACGCCGCAGCGTGCTGCACGATTCCCTGGACGGTATCCGGGTGGCCGTCAGGTCCCCTGTCCTCATGACGCTGCTGCTGCTTGTCGCCGGAGTTGCCGGGTTCGTGATCCCCGCCACGTCGCTGCTTGTTCCGCTCATCACCCGCCAGCACCACTGGACCGCCACCGTGGCGGGCATGATCGTCGGGGGGCAGGCCGTCGGGGTCATCGTGATGGCGCTGACCGTGGCCCGCCGCGGCACTGCCGCACGTCCCGGGCTCGCGGCCGCCCTAGGGCTCGCGACAATCGCGGCTGGTGAGCTGACCATAGCGCTGTCACCGACTAGGATCCTTGCCGTCCTCGGCGCGGTCATCATGGGCCTAGGCAGCGGCACCTTTGTCTGCAACCTGGCACCGGTGCTGATGGCCACCACACCGCGCAGCCACCTGGCGCGGGTGCAGTCACTGCTCGTCCTGGCCCAGAGCAGCGCCCTACTGATCTCGAACAATGTGCTCGGCGCGATCGCGAATGCGACGTCCGCGACAGGCGCCATGATTACCTGCGCCTCGGTTGTCGCCGCATGCGCGCTCATCGCCCTGCTTGCACCGACAATCCGCTACCTGACCACTCCCGGCGTGAGTCCACCCGAGACGTTGCCTCGCCCGCAGGCGGCAGAAAAACGCTAGCCTCTGGCCGTACGCACGCGACAGAGTACGAGCATGCGCCGGGTGGGTCTTGACGAGGATGGCTTCATCAAGCGCGAGGGCGACCTCGCGCTGACACCACGGGCCTTCGCGCCTGTCGTCGACGCGGCGAAGGCGGCGATCCTCGAGACCTTCGGCAGCGATTCCCTGCACAGCGCCTATCTCTACGGAAGCATCCCGCGAGGCACGGCCGTGCCAGGAGTGTCCGATCTCGACATCCTGCTCGCATTGCACGACGGGCCGTCCGGCACGGACCGGACTGCCGCCACCGAATTGGAGAACGCGCTTGATGCCAAGTTCCCCCAGATCAACGGCGCGGGAATGCTGCTCAACAGCACAGCCACCTTGCTCAGTGACATCGAACGGCATGATCTCGGTTGGTTCGTGGCATGCCTATGCACGCCCCTGATAGGCGAGGACCTCGCACTTCAGCTGCCCCGGTACCAACCTACGTCGCTGCTTGCCAGGGAGACCAACGGCGACCTGGGCGATCTCCTCCCCCGCTGGCGCGAGCGGCTCGGCGAGGCCACCACGGTCACCGACCGGCTGGCGCTCAGCCGTCGCGTCGCTCGCCGCCTCGTCAGGACCGGATTCACCCTGGTGATGCCTCGCTGGGGCGGCTGGACCAGCGACCTTGAGTTGTCAGCTTGGATTTTCTGCCGCTACTACCCGGCGCGCTGTGACCAGATGCGGGCGGCGGCAGCGGCCGCCCGCACCCCAACCGCGGATCGCGCGCTGCTCAACATGCTCATCAACGACCTCGGCCCATGGCTGGCCGGAGAGTACCTAGCGGTGCACGGCCCCAAGACACCTCGGTAACTGGCCGAGGAACTTGTGTCGGAGGTCTTCCTACCCGCAGTTCCTAACCGACCCGCCGTCAGCAGGGCGTCAAGCCGGCTCGCCCACTGGTCATCGTGCGGTACCTTCCCGGCAAGCCAGCGGGCTAGCGGCGAGGTCGAGACGTCAGGTCCGCGCGCCGACGTCAGCCCCTCGGCGTGTACCGCGGCCGTCTGGAAACCCACGTCGTCCAGGGAGCGGTTGACCGCGGTGAGCTCGTTGGTACCGCTCCCGGTGTCGGGCTGGTACGCGTACGTCAGCGGCTCAAGCTGGTTGAGCACCTCATACAGCACGAGGCTGGGCAGGCCATCGTCGCTGCGGCGGCCGAGCGCGAAGGCGAGCACCGTCGGGTCCTCGCCGCTCGTGGTCAGCGCGGACAGGTCCTCGGTGGCGGGAGTGAGTAGACCGCGGGTGACATCGGCCCGCGGTGCCATGGGACGGTCCTGATAGCCGTTCATCCCTGCGCCGAGCGCACGGAACGCCCAGTAGTCACCCCAGCCGCCAAGGCCGCCGCCATAGCCGCCGCCGAAGCCGCCTGACCCCAGCCCCGACATGACCCCGGCCGCGAGAACGCCACCCATGCCGGGTCCGAACCGACCGCCAGGGGCGCCGTGGTCGCCGATGTGCGGCGTGACCGCGTGGTCGTACCACGGCGTCACGCCGACGGCGGCCCGACGTACCGACGTGATCTGCTTGAAGCCGATCGCCAGCTCGGTGCGCCTGGCCAACTCGATGACCATCTCCTGGCGCTCAGGGAGCGTGGCGATCCCAAGCAGGGTAGAGCTCAGCTCGGGATGGATGCCGTCAAGCGCGGACACCGGTGTGGCCACCCCGTCGCGGAGCAGCCCCGACGCGGACCGCAGCGCCATCGGGTCGAGGCCAGGCAACAGTGACGCGAGAAAGGCAGAGGTGCGGCTTCTCGCTTCCCGCAGCCGCGTGGTCAGCAGCTCCGCCAGCTCGCCGCTGCGTCGGCCGAGCCTGGTCAGCACGACCGGCTCACGCCCCGCGACCTCGACGGTGACGGTGTAGTCTCGCACCTGGACCGCCCCGACGAAGGAGAAGCTGATCCTTTCTGTCGCAGCGGCCGTGATGATCAGCAGCGCGTCGTCGTAGACGCGAATCTCTGCGGAGTCACCCCCGGCCGTTCCTCCGAAGATCTCTGCCTCGCCCACGGTGGCCGCGGTTTCTGCCGCGACCTCAGCCCGGCCGTCGCGGAGCTCGGCCAGCAGTTGCGTCCGCATCGTGCCCAGGCCATGCAGTTCGATCGCGTGACCGTCGGCGAGGGTCACGCGCACGATGTACGGCTGCGGCTCGGCGACCGAGCGGATGTGGCTGAAGGGGACACGCAGCGTGCTGCCGCCCGACGGGGCGAGGGTGAACGCCCCGTCGCGAACGGCGACATCGGCGCTGCCGTTCTCGACGTTTCCGCCAGCGGCGGAGATTATCCGGTACTGAGCAGCACTCACGGGGCTACCCGGCCGCCGTGCCGCACTCACCGCAGAACTTCGCGCCGTTCAGCGTGCTGCCGCAGTTCGGGCAGAACTTGGCCGCCGACGGCGCCGCGGCCAGGCCGGTGCCGCAG
>Ga0302314_10007026_pt1 | contig 20308 bp, 21 predicted proteins | sample III_Palsa_N2_3_FD_200533 | JGI IMG/M metagenome (GOLD analysis project Ga0302314, IMG submission 200533) | Peat permafrost microbial communities from Stordalen Mire near Abisko, Sweden - III_Palsa_N2_3 | ecosystem: Environmental > Terrestrial > Soil > Palsa > Peat permafrost | place: Sweden... | reverse complement strand
GAACTAACCGCCCGGTTCGACATCGTGCCCACCCACGACTGCGACCACCGCCACCAGGTCAGCACCTACCAGCCGACCGGCAAACTCCGACGCCTCGTCCAGATCCGCGACCACGACTGCACCTTCCCGCCCTGCTCCCGACCCGCTCACGAATCAGACTTCGAACACGCCATCCCCTACCACAAAGGCGGCAAGACCGACGCCTGCAACGCCGGCGCCCGCAGCCGACGCTGCCACCAAGTCAAGCAGACGGCGGGCTGGACAGTCACCCAGCCAAAGCCAGGCTGGCACGTCTGGACCACCCCCACCGGACGCACCTACACCCAAGAACCCTGGCGCTACCTCGCCTAACGACGCGCCCCCGACGTCGAGCGTGAGGTCCTTGACCGCCGCGAGCAGCGCCCATCGATTCTGCCACGCAACGGATCGCAAGTTGGCCGTGCGCAGCGGGGAGAGGAGTAGTTCGTGCAGCTTCTGCCAGAGGCAATCCTCATTTCGGGAGGAGTCCCAAGTTCGTCCGTAGCAACTTCATCCATGGCGAGGTAGCGGCCGCGATGCGGGAGGCTTGGTAAGGTCCTGCGGTGCGGTACGACCCTTCGTTCTATGACGGCGCGGCTGTCCACTACCGGTACGGGAGGCCCGCCTACTCGCCCCGGCTCGAGGCTCTCCTCGCTGAGGAACTCGGCCTGGACGGTACCGGAAGGCTGCTTGACGTCGGGTGCGGTCCCGGCATACTCACCGTGCGACTGGCCCGCCTGTTCGAGGGCGCCGTCGGCCTTGACCCGGATCCGGCGATGATCGCCGAGGGCCGCCGGGCCGCCCGCGAGCGGGACATCGCGAACATCACCTGGATCCGGGCCCGGGCCGAGGACCTTCCCGCGGTGGCGCCCGGGCCGTACCGGCTGGTGACGTTCGGCCAGTCGTTCTACTGGACCGACGAGGTTCCGGTGGCCGAGGCGGTCTACGACATGGTGGAGTCGGGCGGCGCCCTGGTCCTTGTCGGGCATAAGGCCAAGGGGCGGGCCGTCCCGCCGAGCCCCGGGGCGCCGCGGATTCCGCACGATGAGATCGAGGAGTTGGTGCGGAAGTATCTCGGACCGACGAGGCGAGCGGGCGAGGGCACCACGCGGGTCCAGGCCCTCAGCCTCCAAGACGCCCTTGCCAGCACCCGGTTCGGCGCGCCACGGGTGATCTTCGCCCCCGGCATCCCCGACCTCATGCGGGATATCGAGAGCGTAGTGTCCGGTTACTTCTCCATGTCTTATGCCGCGCCGCACCTGTTCGGCGACCATGTCGAAGAATTCGCCGACGAGGTGCGAGAGTTGCTACGGGGGCGATCTCCCGAAGGCGTTTTCTGGGACTGGCCCGGTGATACCGAGGTCATGCTCGCCCGCAAATTGCCCGGGTGATCGGGTGTCGCGCTGGATTGTCGGTGGCCGCGGTTAGGGTCGGGGGCATGGCGGATAGCAGTGATAGCAGGTTGTCTGTGCGGGACCGTGAGTTGTTCTTGGCTGAGCCGCATATCGCGGCTTTGTCGGTGTCGGTCGGGGCGGACCGGGGGCCGTTTACGCTGCCGATCTGGTACCAGTACGAGCCCGGCGGGGAGGCGTGGGTGCTGACTCCGGCCGGGTCGGGGAAGGTGCCCCTGATCAAGGCGGCCGGGCGTTTCACGCTGATGGTCGAGCGGAGCGCGCCGACGGTCCGGTGGGTGTCGGTCGAGGGACCGGTTACGCGCATGGTCCCGGGGACCGATGAGCAGCAGCGGGAGATCTCGGAGCGCTACCTGCCGCCGGAGAAGGTCGCGGGCTACCTCGAGTTCGCGGCCGGACTGGGCGAGCATGTCGCGATTTACCTGCGCCCGCAGCGATGGCTGTCGGCCGATCTTGGGGCAGGCTGAGCTGCGGGCCCCCCGGACCTGGGAGGCGAAGCAACGCGTGCGTTAAGGATGATGGGTTTTAATGGGGTGTGATCGATGAGCTTGCGGAGCGCGCGGCGGCACCGTCGCTGCGGCCGCTCGTGTCGTCGTACGCCGGGTACCGGCAGGCGGGGGTGGCGCCCAGGCGCCATCGCGGGCTGCCGTCGCCGTTGCTCACGCTGATCATCACGCTCGACGAACCGCTCGTGATCGCGGCGCATCCGGACCCGCGCCAGCCGGGCGAGACGTATGACACGCTGCTGGGCGGCCTGCACACGACGCCGGCCCTGGTCACCCACGATGGCAGCTGGTCCGGGGTCCAGCTCGGGCTCACCCCGCTGGGCGCGCGGATGCTGCTCGGCATGCCCGCCGCGCCGCTGGCGAACTGGGACGCGGAGGCGACGGACGTGGTCGGCGGGTTCGCGACCCGGCTGCGGGAGGCGGTCGCGGGCCAGCCGGACTGGGCGGGGCGGTTCGCGGCGCTCGACCGGCTGCTCCTCCAACGCGCGGCCGCGGCCGACGCCGACCGCTGTCGCGAGGTCAGGCCCGAGGTCCGGTACGGCTGGCGGCGGCTGCGGGAGACCAACGGCGCGGTCGGGGTGGCGGAGCTGGCGGCGGAGACCGGCCTGAGCGCGCGCCGCCTGGGCTCGCTGTTCCGCGCCGAGTTCGGCCTCGCGCCCAAGGAGGCGGCGCGGGTCTTCCGGTTCGACTACGCGCGGCGCCGGGTCGGGCGGGCGATCGCCGCGGGCGGGACGCTGGCCGACCTGGCCGCCGAGTGCGGCTACTACGACCAGGCGCACCTGGCCCGCGAGTTCCGCTCGCTGGCCGGGTGCCCGCCCAGCCAGTGGCTGGCCGAGGAATTCCGATTCGTCCAAGCCTCCGCCGGCGAGCCGGGGGAAGGATGGCGGGCATGACACAGACACCGCCACCGCAAGTGTGGCCAACGCTCGCAGCGCGCGACGCGCGCGGGCTGATCAAGTTCCTGGTGAACGCGTTCGGCTTCGAGGAGACCGCCGTCTACGGCGAGGGGGACCACGTCGACCACGCGGAACTCGCCTGGCCACCCGGGGGCGGGGTGATGATGGGGTCGGCCGACCCTGACTCGGAGTACCCCGGCACGTTCCGTTCCTACGCGGTCTGCGACGATCCGGACGCGCTGTTCAAGCGCGCCGTCGCCCGCGGGGCAGCCGTCATCACCGAGCCTCGCGACCAGGACTACGGCTCGCGCGAGTTCTCGGTCCGCGACCCGGAGGGCAACCGATGGTCGTTCGGCACCTACCGGGGGCAACCGCGCTGATCAGCGGGGGGCGCGGACGCCCAGTCGCTCGAGGCGGTGATTGCTGAACCGGCCGGTCGGATCGAGCCGTTCGAACAGCGCTCGCGCGTCGCCCAGCCGGGGGTAGAGCAGTTCGGGCTGGCCCGACTGGATGTGCGTGAGCTTCCCCCAGTGCGGGCGGGCGTGGAACGGGGCGAGCGCCGCCTCGACCTCGGTCACCGCGGCGCCGACCTCGTCCGGGTCGTTGCGCCAGGTGAAGTGGAGGGCGAGGGTCTCGCGGTCGTAGGAGCCGCTCAGCCAGAGCCGGTCGGGGGCGGTGGCGCGGATCTCGGAGACGAGCAGCAGGGGCGTGATCAGGGGCGACAGCCGCCTGAGGGCGTCCAGGGCGGCCGCGCCGTTGCTCCGGTCGATGAAGTACTCGGACTGAATCTCGTTCCCGTTGCTGGGCGGGGAGTCGATGCGGAAATGCGGAAGCCGCTCCGACCACGGGCCGGCCGCGCCGACGACCGTGAGGTTGTCGACCGGGGCGTCGACCAGCCGCACCGGGCCTAGATCGCGGGGCGCGCCGAAGAACTCCTCGGGGGTCGCGGCCGCGTCGCCCTCGGGCGCATCGAGCTCGGACGCTGCGAGCCTGCGCTTCACCCATGCCATCTGGATCGAGTCCCCGGTCCAGTCGGTGAACAGGCTGACGCTGTAGGCGGCCGACATGATGGCGTCGAGGTCGGCCAGCACCCGGTCCCAGGTCGGGCCGTCGTACACGTCCTGCCTGATCAGGTAGGTCGGCTGCACGTCGAGGGTGACCCGGACGACGATGCCGAACGCGCCGAGCCCGACCGGCAGCCCGTCGAAGTCGGGGTCGGCGCGCCCGGCGCGGCGGAGCTCGCCGTCGGCGTCCACGTACTCAAGGCCCGCGATCGCGGCCGACAGAATGCGGTTGCGGGTGCCCGACCCGTGCGTTCCGGTGGCGACCGCGCCGGCCACCGAGATGTGCGGCAGCGATCCCAGGTTGTGCAGCGCCCAGCCCCGCTCCTGGAGCCACGCCGCGAGGGCGCCGTAGGAGATGCCGGCGCCGACCGTCACCGTTCGCGCGGTCTCGTCGAGCACGGGGTCCGGCGCGATGCCGGTCACCGTGACCAGGGTGGCCCCGTTGTCGGCGAGGTCGTTGAAGGAGTGGCGGGTGCCGAGCGCGCGCACCCGTCCCCCGGCGGTGACGGCGCGGCGGACGTCGTCGACCGTCCGCGCGGCGATGACCGCGGCTGCGGTGAACCGGTGGGTCCCCGACCAGGTTCGAAGTTCAGGCGTCACCGCACGGACGTTACCGCACCGGCGCTGGGGCCAGCCGACGAGGGCGGCTCGGCCGGCCAATCCGGTGACCTGCCAGCTTCGAACCTGTCCCGTGATCATCAACGGGAACCTGGCCACCATCCGGCGCGTGCTTCTGGGCGCGCTGGCGGGGTTCCTCGCGGCCGCGGTCGCGCTCGGCGTGGCCGAGCTGGTGGCCGGGATCACCGGCCCGCTGAGCAGCCCGGTGGTCGCGGTCGGCGGCGTGGCGATCGACGTGACGCCGATCCCGCTCAAGGACTTCGCGATCGCGCACTTCGGCAGCAACGACAAGAACGTGCTCGTGCTCGGGATCGTGGTACAGCTGGCGCTGTTCGCCCTGCTGATCGGGGCGCTCGCGGTCCGGTGGCTGGCGGCCGGCCTGGCCGGGCTGGCGGTGTTCGGCGCGCTCGGCGTGAGCGCGGTCGTGACCCGCCCGTCGGCCGGTTTCGCCGACGCGCTGCCCACTCTGATCGGCGTCGGGGTCGCCGCCGTCGCGATGGTCTTCCTGGTCGAGGCGGCTCGCGCCGACCCGTCCCGCCGGGTGCGGCCGGGCAGGCGGCGGTTCCTGGCCCTGAGCGCCGGGGCGGCCCTGGTGGCCGTGACCGCGGGCGGGGCGGGCGAGGTGCTGCTGCGCCGGTTCAATGTGTCGGCCCTGCGGGCGGCGGTCCGGCTGCCTGCGCCGGCGGTCAGGGCGCCCGCGGTGCCGGCCGGGACCGCGCTGCCGATCGCCGGAATCACCCCGTTCTACACCTCGGACAACAGCTTCTACCGGGTGGACACCGACTTGGTCGTGCCGCAGGTGTCACCGCAGGAGTGGACGCTGCGGATCACCGGGATGGTTGACCACCCGATCGAGCTCAGCTTCGACGACCTGCTGCGGCTCCCGCTCATCGAGCACGACATGACCCTGGTGTGCGTCTCCAACCAGGTCGGCGGGCCGTACGCGGGAAACGCGCGCTGGCTCGGCGCGAGCCTGCCCGCGCTGCTGCGGAAGGCCGGCATCCAGCGGGGCGCCGATCAGGTGCTGTCCACCGGAACCGACGGCATGACGATCTCCACCGCGGTCGACACGATCCTGGACGGACGGCAGGCGCTGATCGCGGTCGGCATGAACGGCCAGGCGCTCCCGACCGAGCACGGCTTCCCTGCCCGGATGCTGGTGCCGGGGCTGTACGGCTACGTGTCCGCGACCAAATGGGTCACCGAGCTTGAGGTCACCACCTTCGCCCGCCAGCGGGCCTACTGGACCCAGCGCGGCTACGCGCAGCAGGCGTTCATCCATACCGAGTCGCGGATCGACGTTCCCAAGCCGCTCGCGCAGGTCAGCGCGGGCCGCCAGGTTGTGGCCGGGGTCGCCTGGGCGCCGCACCGCGGAGTCTCGCGGGTGGAGGTCAACGTCGACGGCGGGCCGTGGCACGCCGCCCGGCTGGCCGCCGCCGACGGCACCGACACCTGGCGGCAGTGGTGGTGGGCCTGGGACGCCCCGTCGGGGCTGCACACGCTTCAGGTCCGGGCCACCGACGGGACGGGCGCCGTCCAGACCCAGAGCGAGGCCGGCGTGTTCCCCAGCGGCGCTACCGGCTGGGATTCGGTGGTGGTCACGGTGACCTGAGTGCGCATGCCCGGTCTGTCGGGTGCGGCTCCCTGATCACTACCTCATCAATCAAAAATCACTTCATCTAGTACCGCATTACCACCAGTGAACACAATAATGATATAAGGAGTTACAATGCGTTATCGCATCCTTGCCGCATCCGTCGTCGCCGCAGGCGTGGTCATTGGCGCTGCCGCGTGCAGCTCGGGCAGCTCAAGCAGTTCCGCCGCCGCGCCGGCGTCGTCGGCGATGCCCTCGTCCGCGATGCCCTCGTCGGCGGCGTCCGCCGCCGGCGCGTCGATGACCGACTTCGGCTCAGGCTGCGCCTCGGTCCCCGCGTCGGGCGCGGGCAGCTTCACCGGGATGGCGACCGCCCCGGTCGCGACCGCCGCGTCGGCCAACCCGGTCCTGTCCACCCTCGTCGTCGCGGTCAAGCAGGCCGGGCTGGTGGACACCCTGAACTCCGCCGATGGCATCACGGTGTTCGCGCCGGACAACTCCGCCTTCGCCAAGATCCCGGCGTCGACCCTCAAGTCGGTGCTCGCGAACAAGGCCGAGCTCACGAAGATCCTCAGCTATCACGTGGTGTCCGGTCGCGTCACGCCGGCCGAGCTCGCCTCGGGCAAGGCGCTCAAGACCCTGGAGGGCTCGACCGTCAAGCCCGCGATGATGGGCACCACCTACACCGTCAACGGCGCCACCGTGGTGTGCGGCAACGTGCAGACCGCCAACGCCACCGTCTACATCATCAACTCGGTCCTCATGCCGTAGTGGTTCCGGCCGACGGCGGGTAAGCAGTTGGCAAACGCGGGGACGCCTGTCTGGGCGGCCCCGCGTTTGTCTGCGGCCGTCGGCGGCGTTGACGGGGGGGAAATTCCCGGCAAACCGCCCCGCCGCTGGCCACAGCGTGCGCTAGGTGCGAAACTGACATCATGAGTGGTGAGGAAGGCAACCCGGCCCGGCAGTTCGCCGCCGCCTGGCAGGCCGCATCGGCGGCACTGGGCACGTGGCGCGAGCAGGTGGCGGCCGCCACCACCGAGGCGCTGGAGAAACTCGATCCGGCTGTCCGCAGCGCGGTGCACGCCGGGCTCTCGGTGATCTCCGGGGACTGGCGTGACTGCCGGTGCCAGTGCGCCACGGCACATCCCGATGATCAGGGCGTGTGCGACGGCCGCGCCATGCTGACCCGGCGGCTTGGCCACACCGAGGTGTCGCTGTGCGCGCCGTGCGCGGTGGCGCAGGGCGTCGCGGAAATGCGCCACTAGGCTCGGTGGCGGCCAGTCACACTGACGGGATGGGACGCATCGTAACGGCGGTGATCACGCACGGCGGCGTGTGCGCGGGGTCGTGGGGCCGTTCCCGGTCGAGGTCCCGTGGTGGGCCCAGGTCGAGCCGGTCGTGGCGCACCTGGAGCAGACGCTGGGCGTGCCCGTCGTCGTCTTGCGGCTGCTCGCCGTCGAAGGTTCCGACGGGGCGCGCGACGGGCATGTCACGTACCACGCGGAAGCGCTCCAGCCGCCGGCGAACCTGCCTCCCCGTCCAGCACAAGACCTGGAACCTATCGGGGCTGTTCGGCCTGCCGACGGCCGATGGCCCGCTCTGGCTCAAGGCCATCCCCGGCTTCGCGGCGCCGAGCCGGCCGCTATCGCCGCCTTCGCCCAGGTCGACCCGGACCTGGTGCCGACGGTGGTGGCCAGCGAGCACGTCTACCATCTCGGTGACCCGGCGGCATCGATCCGGCAGGCGATCGCCTGCGCCGCCGCCCCGGATGTCAGCTAAGACAGGATCTCGATGTACCCGTCCGTTCCGTGCACGCGGATCCGCTGCCCGTCGCGGATCAGCCGGGTGGCGTGCTCCACCCCCACCACGGCGGGCAAGCCGTACTCCCGCGCGATCACCGCGCCATGGGTCATCAGGCCCCCCACCTCCGTCACCAGGCCCTTGATGACGACGAACGCGGGCGTCCAGCTGGGGTCGGTGAAGGCGGTGACGAGGATGTCGTCGACTTCCAGGTCGGCCTCGGCCATGTCCAGGATGACGCGAGCCCGTCCCTCGACCGTCCCGGCGGAAACGGGCAGGCCGGTCAGCGCGCCGGCCGGGACGTCGGCGCGCCGGTACGTCCCGGCGACGGCCTCGCCGTCCGAGGTCAGCACCCGGGGTGGCGTGAGCGCCTGATACGACCTGAACGCGTCCTTGCGCTGGCGGATGAGCTGGTCGTCCACCTGGTTCGTGCGCACGACGTCGTCAAATTCGTCGAGCCTGAGGTAGAAGATGTCTTCCTTTGCCCGCAGCACGTGAGCCTGCACGAGGCGCTCGGCCTCCTTGAGCAGCGCCTGCTTGTAGACGAAGTAGCGGCTGACCATGAAGTACTTCGGATACTCCCGGTATCCGCTGAAGGTACGGATCCGGTCGATCATCCGCTTGGCCTCGTCGGCCTGCTGCTCGCCGTCCGGCAAGGCCCGCAACCGCGTCAGCACTTCCTTTTCCATCTCCCATGCCTTCTCCCGGCCCTGCTCGAACCTCCGTGCGCCCGCGCCGCGCTCGAAGTTCTTGATGTCGCTGAGGATCATCGGCACGAGCGCGGTGGGGCGTTCACTCCACCGCGGCCTCGTGATGTCGATCTCGCCGACGCAGCGCATGCCGTACTGGTCGAGGTAGGCCGCGATGGCGTCCCGGGCTTCGCCCCCGCCGGCCAGCGCGGGCAGCTCGGCCAGGAAGTTCTCGTCCTCCACGTGCTGCAGGAAGGTCACCACGTCCGGATGCGGCCGGATGACGTCGGCGACGTCCAGCAGCGCCAGCCCCATCTCCGCCGTGACGTTGCCGGAAACCGACAGCGTGAGCGTGTCGGCCGCGTTCTTCTCCCCCAGCCACGCCTGCAGCTGATCGTTGAGCCACCAGGTGGCCTGCATCGCCGCCACGATCACCTGGAGGCTGCGCGGATCGAACAGGATCCGCCTCAGCTCCTGAACGTCCGCCTGGATGAAGTCGAGCAGCGCCGGCCCGGACTTCGCCTGGATGTCACGCTTCAACCTGGCGATGGAAGCCTGGCCGCGCTCGACCAGCTCGGTGACGATGGCCGGGTCGGTCTCGATGGAGGCGGGCGTGGTGCCGACCGGCATCTCGGCCTGGTCCTCGTCCGGCCGGGCGGGGACGAAGTCGCCGCGCTCGAGGATGGTCCGCAGCGCGTCCCCGATCAGCGGATCGGATCTCCCCAGCCCGGTGACGAGGGCCTCGCGACTGGCGGGCGAGCCCAGCATCTGGGTGACGTCGACGAAGAGCCTCCCGCCGGCCTCGGCCATGGGCCGCCGGGTCGTCAGCTGCCACAGGGAGAGCCCCAGCGGCTTCATGGCGTCGGTCATCATCTGCTGATGACCGACGGAGACGTAGACGTGGTTCCCCTGATCGCTGGTCGCCGGGATGGGGAACAGCGTGGTGATCGGCCGGCTCTGGACAATCTGGAACTCATCGTCGGCCAGGCACCATTCGATGTCCTGGGGATAGCCGAAGTGCGCTTCGATCCGCCGGCCCAGTTGAGCGAGCTGCAGGATCTGCGCATCGGTCAGCGCTGGCTGCTCCTGACTCTCGGGCGCGATCGCCCGTTCCTGAGCCCCTCCCCCGGGCCGGGCGTGGACGGCGAGCTGTTTAGCGGCGACGGTCTTGGCGACAACCTCACCGTCCCGCACCCGGTAGACGTCTGCGTTCACCAGGCCTGCTACCAGCGCCTCGCCGAGGCCGAAGCTGGCCTCGATGGAGACGACGTTCCGGTTGGAGGTGACGGGGTCGGCTGTGAAAAGGACGCCGGCCGCCTGCGGGAAGACCATCCGCTGCACGACCACGGCCATGTGAACTCTCCGGTGGTCGAAGCCGCTGCGCTGGCGGTAGGTCACGGCCCGTTCGCTGAACAGGGAGGCCCAGCATCGGCTGACGGCCCGGAGGATCGCCGCCGGCCCCGCCACGTTCAGGTACGTGTCTTGCTGACCCGCGAAGGAGGCCGTTGGCAAATCCTCCGCCGTCGCGCTTGACCGAACGGCGTAGGCGGCTCGCCCGCCAAGCCGGGTGACCGAGCGGGTGATCGCCGCCGCCACGTCGTCAGGGATCGCGGTCTCCTCGAGGGCCCGGCGGATCTCCGTGCTGAGGTCGCGGATGGCCTGCCGGTCGTCGGGGTCCAGGCTCGACAGCCGGTCGAGCTGATCGTCGATCCACGGGGCCGTGGTCAGGATCCGCTGGAAGGCGTCCGTCGTGATGCAAAAGCCAGGCGGCACGCGAACGCCGTCGATCCGCGAGAGCTCCCCCAGCTGCGCGCCCTTGCCGCCGACGAGCGCGACCTGCGTCTTGTCGACCTCTTCGAGACCCAGCACGTAGCGGTCGGTCATCGGGATACCTGTTTCATGAATTCGGGCACGGCCTGCGATTATGCTGCACGACCCGGGGCTTGCCGCAAGCCCCCAGGTGCGTTATAAGTTAGAAGTGGCAGGGAGAGCTATCTCCTTGCCCTTTGTTTTTGCCGTCTGCGACGGCCGTACGGGCGGACGGCGGGAACCGACCCTGGCCGGTCCCGGCGGTGGAGCCCGGTCCCGCATAACCGGGAATGCCGGCGGTGCGGCCACTAGGGCACCATGCCGCTAGGTGTAGTCGAGGAGTTCCACCGTCACCGTCGCCTTGTCTCCCACGTCGAGGGCCTGGGCGACGCGGACCGGCCGTTTGACCGGAAGGACGTAGCCCGCCTGGCTGCTCGGGAAGATAGACGTCGTCCACGTGCTGGTCCCGATCGTGGCTCGCACCCGCACCGAGCCGAAGCCACGGCGTAGGCCACCGGTCAGGTCACGGATTTCCTCGGAATCGTCGACCGGCAGGCTGACGAAGATCCAGGCATCGGTGCGCCGGGCGTCCCAGAGCCACAGCTCGGCATCGAAGACGACCTTCACGATGCCAGCTTGTCACATCCCGCCGGGCGTCAGGCCCGTCCGTTGTCCGGGCTGGGAGGATCGCCGTATGGAGATCCTCAGCAGCCGTATCCTGGTGCGCCCGGCCGACCTCAGGCGGAGCCGACGGTTCTACCGCGATGTGCTGGGCCTGGCGGTCTACCGCGAGTTCGGGCCGACCGACGATCCGTCGGTCGTGTTCTTCCTCGGCCAGGGACTGCTCGAGGTGTCCGGGCACGGGCCCGGTCCGGGCGGGGCATCGGTCATGATCTGGCTGCAGGTCCGAGACGTCCGCGCCGAGCACAGCCGCCTGGCCGCGGCGGGCGTCCGCGTTCTCCGGGAGCCGACGGTGGAGCCCTGGGGTCTGACCGAGATGTGGATCGAGGATCCCGACGGCATCCGGATCGTCCTGGTCGACGTCCCCGCCGATCATCCCCTGCGGCGCGACCCGCGATAGGCGCAGCACCTCCCTCGGGGAAGGATGGCACGGTGGCCGACGACATTCTTGAGCTCCAGCGCGCCTTCGATGAGGCCGAGATGAACGGCGATGCCGACCGGCTGGACGCCTTGCTCACAGACGACTTCCTGTCCATCGGCGAGCAGGGCTTCCAGCTCGGCAAGCGGGAATGGATCAGCAGGCACGCCGACTTCCGGTACCTGGCCGTCGAGACAACCGAGGTAGACGTGCGCCGCTACGACAAGACGGCCATCGTCCGCTGCGTCCAGCGCAGCCGCGCGTCCTGGCGCGGTGACCAGATGTCGCTCGCAGTCCGGCTGAGCCAGGTCTGGATCCAGCAGCCGGACGGATGGCGGCTCGCGGCCATCCAGTTCAGCACCCTAGGCTCAGGCTGAACCACCCGACACTCCCACGCCTGCGCGCGCCCCCTTACCGTTTTCACGGCCTCCAAGTCGAAATTCAAGATTCTCAGTGTGAACGGTCCGCGGTTCTACGCGGACCCGCCCATTGCCGCCGGAAGGGCCTGCCGCCCGGCCAGGGATGCTCGTGGTGCGGCGCCACGCTCCCGTGACATGAGATCACAACGCTTAACCCAGCTCACCCCCATGATCTAATGCCGCTTAGCCATAGGTCCCCGGGTCGGGCGTCGCGCGGGGCGCGAAATAGGGCTCGGTGCGGGTTCGCGGGGGGCTGGGGTTACTGACGTGTTGTGGTGGGGGCACGTTTCGGCTTAGCGGGGGTCGCGTGGCGGGGCCGGGCGGGAGGGTGGACGCGGGCTGCCCGTTACCGAAGCCGGCTTCAGCTTGGAACCCGATTCCGTCGCTTAGCCTGGCGCCGGGGCCTCGACCCGAAGGGTCGCGCATTGTCGCCACGAGCACGCCGGTCAGCTTCTCACCCGACCGGGGCCCCGCGGGCAGCCCGCCTTTCCTGCAGGCACGAGGATACGGGAGGCGAGCTGGATGGAGCAGCCGCAAGAGGCGGACGACGAGGCTTACGAGCGCGTCTGGGAACGGGTCGCCGCGATCGACGTGGCCAAGGCGACCGGGGTGGTGTGCACCCGGGTGCCCGGCGACGGGCCGCCGGGCCGGCGCAGCATGCACGTGCGGACCGTCAGCGCGACCATGGCCGCGGTCACCGAGCTGGGCGATCGCCTGCGCTGCCAGGGCATCGAGGTCGTCACGGTCGAGTCCACCTCGGACTACCGGCGCGTCTGGTGCGTGGTGCTGGAAGCCGCGGGCCTGAAGGTCCAGCTGGTCAACGCCAGGTCGGTGAAGAACGTGCCGGGGCGGGCCAAGACCGACAAGAAGGACGCGGCGTGGCTGGCGAAGCTGACCGAGCGCGGCATGCTCCAGCCCAGCCTCGTGCCGCCGTACGACATCCGGCGGCTGCGGGACTACACCCGGCTGCGCGCCGACCTGGTCCGCGACCGGTCCCGGCACTGGCAGCGGCTGGAGAAGCTGCTGGAGCGGGCCCTGATCAAGGTCTCCTCCGTCGCCTCCACGCCGGGCACCCAGTCGGTGCGGGCGATGCTGGAGGCGCTGATCGCCGGGGAGCGGAACCCGAAAGCCCTCGCGGACCTGGCGATCGGCAAGATGCGCGCCAAGCGCGGGGAGCTCGCCGAGGCGCTGAACGGGAAGTTCGAGGACCACCACCCCGAGCTGGCCCGCATGCTCCTGGACCAGATCGACGCCCTGACCGCCCAGATCGACCGGCTGGCCGCCCGCGCCGGCGAGCTGATCGCCCAGATCCCCGCCGCCTGGGGCGTCGACGCCGACGGCGCCACCGGCCCGGGCGCCGGGAAGGACCCGGACGCCGCCGTGCTGCCGGCGGTGGCCCGGCTGGACGAGATCACCGGCTGCGGCATCATCTCCGCGCAGGCCATCATCGCCGAGATCGGCCTCGACACGACCGTCTTCGGCACCGCGGGCCGGCTGGTGCCCTGGGCGAAACGCTGCCCGCAGACCCGCCAGTCCGGGAAGAAAAGCACCGCCGGGTCACCCGGCAAGGGCGACCCCTGGCTCAACGGGCCCCTGGGAGAGATCGCCGCGTCCGCCTCCCGCACCGACACCTTCCTGGGCGAGCGCTACCGCCGCCTCGCCAAGAAACGCGGGAAACGCAAGGCCCTGGCCGCCATCGCCCGCTCCGTCCTCGTCATCATCTTCCACCTGCTCGCCGACCCCGCCGCCCGGTTCCATGACCTCGGCCCCGACCACTACGACAACCGGGTCAGCCGCGACCGCAAGATCCTCAACCACGTCCGCCAGCTCCAGGCCCTCGGCCTCAACGTCACCATCGAGGAAGCCGCCTAGCACCTACCCCAGACCGCCCGCCCCCAGGCCCTGACCGTCCCCGTCGGCCAGGGCCTTAAAGCCATGCCCGCTAAAGGTTGTGATTTCCGGTCAGCCTAAGCTGATCTTTAACCCGGCCCGTCGGCCTCGAGCCGCGGGCACCGCCCGGCAACGGCCCTCCCCGCTACAGCTATGGTGCCTGAGGGACGCTAGTCACGTTATGCCTGAAGTTGAACTTCGGGCATTTCGGCCCTGCGGGGTTATTGGGTGTACTTTCTGTCGAATAGCACCGTTAAGTACCCCCGATCATGATGCGCGCCTGAAATGTCTGAATGTAAGGTTCAGGCATAGGCGGCCATAACGGTCACGCGCCAGCTCAGCTGAGCGGTATTGCCCCATGATCAGATCAAGAAAACTTTTTTCCTGACCAGGTGATCTCAGAGAAATGGGATCGGGCATCGGGGCATTAACGGCGCGGGGAGTGCGTTGCGGGGAGACTCGCGGGCAAGGCGGGCGTCCCGGGAACGGCCGTGGAGTCCCGGTAGAAGAGGTCTCACCACAAGATCATCTTCAGCCCGAGGACTCCACGTGATCCCCTATCGTGCCATGCTCGACGTCCCCGAGGGACTGGTTCGCTACCTGGCCCGGCTGCTGGCCGCCGAGCGCCGCCGCCGGGTCGCCCCCGCGCGCAGCAGGAAGCTGACGCCCCGCGCGCAGGCGGTCCTGGCGCTGCGCTGGTTCCGCGACCGGGCCCGGATCGAGGCCCTCGGCCGCGATGCCGGCATCTCCCGCGCGACCGCCTGCCGGTACATCGACGAGGCCGTCGACGTGCTCGCCGGGCAGGCCCCGACCCTGGCCGAGGCGCTGGAGCGGGACCTGGCCGACGGCGTCCCGTACGTCATCCTGGACGGCAGGGTCTTCAAGACCGACGCCGTCGCCGAGACCGCCCAGAGCGCCAGGGGCGCCGAGTTCCACGTCTGGCACTCCGGCCGCAAGCACGGCTACGGCGCCGACGTCGGCATCTGCACCCCCGCCAAGAACCCCATCCAGAAAAAGGGAACCCCGCCAAAGGAACTCGACCTCAACCAGCGCACCCGCAACCTCCTGCTGCGCGGCCTGACGTAAGAAATTCGTGCTATGCGCACGAAAGATCTTCGCGATAACAAAAGTCTTCGCGATCATGGGCGGCCGAGTGCGACGAATGGCGCGGCCTGGTGCGCGAGGGGCGGCGCATCGCGTCTCTTCGCGCCTCACGCGCGGCAGCAGGCTGGTCGCGGCCGACCTGGTGCTGCAGCGGGCGGTGGTGCGCAGGCACGCGTCCGGTGACGCTTCCGGCGGCGCGCGCAGGTTCAGCCAAACCGTCGGCCTCACGCTGCCGCGGCGCGCGTTCCTGCCGCCGCCGCAGGTGGACTCGGCGGTGCTGGTCGTCCGCCGTCGGCGGTGAGGTGGCTGCGGTACAGGTCGGCGACGCGGAACGCCAGGTCGAGCGACTGGCTGCGGTTAAGGCGTGGATCGCACGTCGTCTCGTAGCGGTGGCTCAGATCGCTCTCGTCGATGCCGTGGCCGCCGCCGATGCACTCGGTGACGTCGTCGCCGGTGAACTCGATGTGAATGCCGCCGGGGTAAGTGCCGAGTGCGCGGTGCACCTCGAAGAACCCGGCCACCTCGTCCAGCACGTCGTCGAAGTTCCTGGTCTTCTGCCCGCCGGCCGCTTCGACCGTGTTGCCGTGCATCGGGTCGCACACCCAGACCACCGGTGCCCGGCTGGCGGCCACCTTCTCGACCAGCGGGGGCAGCGCCTGGCGGATCCGCCCCGCGCCCATCCGGGTGGTCAGGGTGAGCCGACCGGGCTCTTGGCCAGGATCGAGGGCCTCCATCAGCTCGAGCACGTCTTCCGCGGTGGCATTCGGGCCGACCTTGACCGCGACCGGGTTGCGGATCCGGCGGGCGAACTCGACGTGCGCGCCGCGGGGGTCGCGGGTGCGCTCCCCGATCCACAGCAGGTGGGCCGACAGGTCGTAGTCCTGCCCGTTCCGCGCGTCAGCCCGGGTCAGGGCCCGCTCGTAATCCAGCAGCAGCGCCTCGTGGCTGGCGTAGAACTCCACCACGCGAAACTCCCTGGGGTCAGTCCCGCACGCGTGCATGAACGCGATCGCCCGGTCGATCTCGTCCGCCAGCTGCTCGTAGCGCTGCCCGGCCGGGCTGCCGGCCACAAAGTCCTGATTCCAGGCGTGCACCTGGCGCAGGTCGGCGTAGCCGCCGCTGGCGAGGGACCGGCACAGGTTCAGCGTGGCCGACGCGCAGTGATACGCCTCAAGCAGCCGGCCCGGGTCAGGCGTCCTGGAGGCGGCGGTGAACTCGATGCCGTTGACCGCGTCACCCCGGTAGACCGGAAGCTCCACGCCATCGCGCACCTCGGTCGCCCCACTGCGCGGCTTGCCGAACTGCCCTGCCATCCGGCCCACCTTCACCACCGGCACGCTGGCGGCGTAGGTCAGCACGACGGCCATCTGCAGCAGCGTCTGGAACTTGCCGCGGACGCTGTCGGCGGTCGCGCCGGCGAACGTCTCCGCGCAATCGCCGCCCTGCAGCAGGAACGCCTCACCGCGCGCCACCGCGGCCAGCCGCTCCTTCAGCTGGTCGCACTCGGCCGGGAGCACCAGCGGCGGCAGGCCCTCGAGGCCGCGCACCACCGCCTCCAGACGGTCACGATCGGGCCACTGCGGTTGCTGAAGCGCGGGCAGGCTCACGCGCTCCAGACTATGCGCACGGCCAGCGGCGGTCACCGAAGCGGACGAGGAGACACACGCGTGCGTTCACTAGGAAAGAGCTTTTCATCCTGAACGTACGCGTGGCTCCGCCCTCCCGGAACGTTCGGGCAAGGGCCGCGGGCGGGCGCGGTTTAGCGGGTGAGACCCGCCAGCGTCGGAGCGAGCTGGGCCAGCTGGTCGACGCCGTCCGCGAATTCGGTCCCGGTCGTCATGACCATCACGTGGTCCGCGCCGGCCGCCAGGTGCTCGCGCACCCGCGCCGCGATGGCCGCCGCACCGCCGTGCGCGACCAGCGCGTCCACCAGGAGCTTGTCCGGTCCGAGTTGCTGCCGCGCCTGGGCGGTCATCTGGTCAACGTAGTCGCGCATCGTGGCGACCGGGCTACCGAACTCCCGGCCGACGCTGGCCGCCTGGTGCGGATAGCCGACCCCCAGCCCGAGCACGAGCCGACCGGGAAAGGCCTGGGACAGCAGCGCCGCCGCGCCGTGCGCGGTCTGCGGCGCCCGCGCCCAGATGTTGGCGATGCCGGTGCCGAACACCATCCGCTCGGTGGCCGCGAGCAGCACCGCCAGCTGCACGAGCGCGTCCTTGCCGCCGACCGCCTCGTTGGTCCATGCGGCGCGATAGCCGGCCCGCTCCAGGCCGCGAGCCGCCTCGCGCTGCTGATCGGCCGATACCGCGCTGGTGCGCGAGAACGGCAGGAAGACGCCGACCGCCCCCAGCGCGCGGCGGGCCGACTCGACGACCGGCGTGGTCCCCATGAGCTCTTCTCTCAGTCGTTGACGTAACAGCCCGGCTGGCCGCTGTCTCGGCTATCCCAGCACGTCGCTGCGGAGCTGCGGGAAGACTTGGGAAACCTTCCCGAGCAGATAGTCGCCGTAGCGGCCGCTGAAGGCGCGCAGGTCCTGGCCGTCCCAGCGCCGCTTGCCGTCGCCGGAGGCGGCCGCGCGGTCGGGCAGCGGCGGCACCTCGGCGTCGAATCCCGGATCAAGGAAGAACGGGAAGGAGAGCCGGCCGTGGCCGCTGAGGTTGCGGACCCGGTGCGGCGTCGACCGGTACCAGCCCCCGGTCAGCCGGTCGAGCATGTCGCCGATGTTGCAGACCAGGGTGCCGGGGATCGGCGGGGCGTCGATCCAGCCCTCGGGCGCGGCCACCTGCAGGCCGCCGCTGTCGTCCTGGGCGAGCAGGGTCAGCAGCCCGTAATCGGTGTGCTCGCCCACGCCCCAGCCGTCGGACCGCGGCGGCGGCGGCGGGTAGTGGAAGATCCGGAACAAGATGGTCGGGTCCGCCGTGTACCCGGTGGCGAAGTAGCCCGCCTCCAGGCCGAGGCTCTGCGCCAGGCCGGCCAGCACCGCCTGACCCACGCTGGTCAGGGCGTCAAGGTAGGCCAGGACGAGCGGGCGCAGCCGCGGGACCTGGCGCGGGAACAGGTTGCCGCCGTGCAGCGGGAGCCCGGCCAGCACGCGCGGGTCATCCGCGGGCAGCTCGGCCCCGAAGTACAGCCCTTCCTTCAGGTCTGGCCGCCCGGAGGTGAGCTCGCCGCCCACCGGGAAGAAGCCCCGCCAGGCGCGCCCGCCGCGTTCCATCGCGATCTCCAGCTTGTCCGCCGCGGGCAGCGCGAAGAACTCGGCGCTGGCGTCGGCCAGTTCGTCAAGCAGCCCGGCGGGCACGCCATGGCCGGTCACGTAGAAAAAGCCGCGCTCGCGGCAGGCCAGCTGGATCTGCTCCGCCACCGCAGCCCGCGCCTGCGCCCCCGCCTGTGCCTGCGCCTGTGCCTGCGCAGCGCCGACCAGCGGGCCAACGTCGATGACCGGCAGCGCGGCTGAACCGCTCGAACCTGCCATGACTCCATTCTGCCGGATAATGCCCGCAGTGGCGCGACATGGGCTAGTCGTTCGCCGCCAGCACCACGATCGGGGCGGTGGTGGGCTGCTTGGTCCCGCCGGCGGGCTCGACGGTGATACCCAGCCGGTCGCCCGGCTGGACGTCGGCGGCAAGGACCGGCGAGGTCACGCCGGTGCTGTTGCCTGACATCAGTCCGATTGAGCGCGCCCCCGACACGCCCATCACCCACAGCTGGTAAACCTTGGCAGCAGCCGGAGTAGGCATGTCCGCAGTAGTGATGACCGCCTCGCGGTCGCGCGCCGAGATGACCGCGGTCACCGTCCCGCCCACGGTCGTGGAGCTCGTTTCGAGGTGGGCGTCGGGTGCGGAAAGGACAGCGGCCACGGCCCGGCTCCCCTGCTGCGTCTGCTCGAGCTGGTTCCGGGTGTTCACCTGAAGAACGGCGAGGACGACGATGACGGCCGCCAGCGCGACCGCGGCGGCCGAGCGGGGCAGCGAGCGCCGCAGGCGCGTCACCCGCCGGGGCGTGCCGCGGGCGAGCAGCCTGCCGCCCGACGGCGGAAGCTGCCGGGTGCGACTCACGGCCGCCAGCACCTGCCCGCGCATCCAAGCCGGCGGCTCGACCGCGGTGGTCAGGCCGAGCCTGGCCGCGGTTTCCTGCAGCCCCCGGACCTCCTCGGTGCAGGACGCGCACCGCTTGAGATGCCGCTCGAATTCGTCCAGCTCGGCCCCGGTCAGCGCGTCGACGGCGTAAGCGCCGGTCAGCAGGTGGAGCTGGTGGCTCTCGACGCTCATCAGGTGACCCCCAGGCAGTCGCGCATCCGGATGAGCCCGTCGCGGATGCGGGTCTTGACCGTGCCAAGGGCGACTCCGAGCAATCCGGCGACCTGGGGATAGGTGTATCCCTGGTAGTAGGCGAGCTTGATCGACTCGGCCTGCAGCGTGGTCAGGCTCCCCATACAGCGCCGCACCCGCTGCCGGTCCAGTGCCGTGTCCACCAGTTCGAAGACGTCATCGCCGCTGACCTGGTCGACCGCCACCTTCTGCTCCCGGGCGGCGGACGCGTTCTCGGACCGGACCCGGTCCACCGCGCGCCGGTGGGCGATCGTCATCACCCAGGCGACCGCGCTGCCCCGGGAGGAGTCGAACCGGGAAGCGGAACGCCAGACGTCGAGCATGACTTCCTGCGCGACCTCCTCAGACTGCGCCGGATCCCGCAGCACCTTGCGGACCACCCCGAACACCGAGGCCGCGAGCTGGTCGTAGACGGCCTCGAAGGCCGCGTGGTCGCCGCGGGCCACCTGAGCCAGCAGCCCGGCAAGAACCTGGCCATGCTCCTGCGCGCGGCCGGGATCGACGGGCTGCTGGCCCTGCGATCCGGTCGATGGCGAGTTCATGCAACACATTCGAGACCACCCGGCAGACGGATTGGTCACGCCGCGCCGCAAAATTCTCGGCTGAACGCACGCGGCTTGCTCTATCGCCCAGATTGTCTGCCTTCAGCGCGGCAGCCATGCCCGTGCGGCCGCCCGGCGGTGAGCGCGAACCGGCGGACCAGGCAAGATAGCGGCATGGAACGTGTGATTGGAATCGGCGGGTACTTCATGCGGGCGGCCGACCCGGCGGCCCTGGGCGCCTGGTATCGCGATTGCCTCGGCCTGGACGCCGATGAGAACGGCCTGTGGCGTCAGGAAACCGGGCCGACGGTATTCGCGACGTTCGAGTCCGAGACCGACTACTTCGGGTCCCGCGCCCAGCAGGCCATGCTCAACTTCCGGGTCCGCGACCTGGACGCGATGCTCGCGCAGTTGCGCGCCAAGGGAGCGGCGGTGGCTGAAGAGACGCAGGACATGGAGGGCGTCGGCCGCTTCGGCTGGGTCACCGATCCCGAGGGCAACCGAGTCGAGCTGTGGCAGC
>Ga0302314_10007025_pt1 | contig 20310 bp, 16 predicted proteins | sample III_Palsa_N2_3_FD_200533 | JGI IMG/M metagenome (GOLD analysis project Ga0302314, IMG submission 200533) | Peat permafrost microbial communities from Stordalen Mire near Abisko, Sweden - III_Palsa_N2_3 | ecosystem: Environmental > Terrestrial > Soil > Palsa > Peat permafrost | place: Sweden... | reverse complement strand
TGCTCAACCAGCCGCTTGTCCCCGAAGACCTCAACATCGCCATCCAGACGGAATACGTCTCCAATCACCTCAAGGACCCCTCGCTGCGGGCGCAGTTCGTCAACCAGTCGCTGCTGCGCAGCTTCTCTTCCATCCTGCATGGGGAGCAGGGCGCTCTGAACCTGTCGGCCTCGCTGTGCCACGTGCTCTACGACCAGGGGGCGCAGGAGTACGCCGCCAACCAGACGCGCGAGGAAGCGCGCCACGTCACCGCCTTCGCCAAATACATCAAGGCGCGCTGGGGCCGGCCGGTTGAGTGCAGCGCCGTGCTCAAGAGCCTGCTGGTCGAGATCATCTCCGCCCCGGAAGTCTACAAGAAGATCGTCGGCATGCAGATGCTGGTCGAGGGCCTCGCCATGGGGGCGTTCGCGACCTTCTTCCAGAAGCTGAACGACCCGCTCGGACGCAAGCTGATGCAGCTGGTGATGACCGACGAGGCGTTTCACCACAAGTTCGGTAAGATCTGGGCCGACCGCACCGTGCCCCAGCTCAGCGCCGAAGAGCACGCCATCGTCGAGGACTGGGCGGCGCACTGCTTCCAGAGCGTCCTTTTCAACCTGGTGTCGCCGAGCGAGCAGCGCGACCTGTACGTCGAATTCGGCCTCGACCCCGATAAGGTGCTCGAGGAGATTCAGAAGCTCGCCACTGACGAGGCCCGCCGCGAGGACATGAAGGAAGCGACCAACATCTTCCGCGTCCTGATCAAGACCCTGCTGAACGCCGGCATCATCACCGACCGCACCCGCGCCTTCTACGGGATGTATGTCGACATGGACGAGTTGAAGGCGGAGGGTGACCGCATGGTCGGCGACGATATCGCCGACGAGGGCATCGCCTTCCTCAAGACGATCAACTTCCGTGATCGCAACCCCGCTCTGAGTCTGGCGGCGGAGTAGCCGGCGCCCCGCCGACGAGGTCGCCCGCGCACGGGAACCTCCCGCGGCCGCGCGCGATTGCGCTTGGACCGCAGGCGGACGTAAGAGGACGGCATGAGGATTGGATCAGCCGCGATCGCTTTCTGGCTGATCGCGAGCGGGGCTGTGGCCCTGGCTCGGGCGCCGCAGCCGGCGAAGCCGGTCTCGATCGGCATGTTCTCGGGTCGCTGGTACGAGATCGCGCGCGTCGCCGAGGGCAAGAAGGCCCAGTGTCAGTTCGGCACCAGCGACTTCTCCGGCCGGGCCGGCGCCGCCTTCGCCGTCGTCGAAACCTGCCATGAGGGCTCGCCCGACGGGCCCGCGCATGAGGTGAAGGCCACGGTGCGCATCGTGCCCGGGGCCGGCAACGCCAAGATCAGGATGGGCTTCTTCGGCGGGCTGGTGACCCAGGAATACTGGATCCTCGACCACGCCGACGACGACCAGAGCTGGGCGCTGATGGCTACCCCGGGGGGGCATTACCTCTGGCTCCTCTCTCGGTCGCCGGCGTTGAAGGCCTCGGCCAAGTCCGCCGCGGTCGCCCGCATCGCCGCGCTCGGATACGACGCCTCCCATCTCCAGCCGTCGCGCTAGACTAGCCCGCGCCTGTTGAACCTCGAACGAAACCGGAACATAATCGCGGGCGTGGAAGTGCTCGCCCTTACGTTCAGCCGCCCGGCAACGACAAGCGCCGTGACCCGCGGCGCGGCGCGGCTGTTCACGGCGCTGGGGTCTGCGCCGCTGATGGAGGTCGGACTGCCCAACGGCCGGCGCGCCGACATCATGGCGCTGGGACCCCGCGGCGAGATCGCCATCGTCGAGGTGAAATCCGGAATCGAGGACTTCCGCACCGACCGCAAGTGGGGCGACTATCTCCCGTTCTGCGACAGCTTTTTCTTCGCCGTGGCCCCGGAGTTTCCGCGGGACATCCTGCCGGCCGAACCCGGTCTGATCGTGGCCGATGCGTTCGATGGCGCCGTCCTGCGGCCCGCGCCTGCGACGACACTGGTGGCGGCCCGTCGCAAGGCGCTTACCATCGCCTTCGCGCGCCTGGCGGCCTGGCGGGCGACGGCCGCCGCGCCATAGCGAGGCGGAGTCCCTTAGCGCGGCGCTCGTTTGGAGAGGATGCGCTGAAGCGTGCGCCGATGCATGTTCAGCCGCCGCGCCGTCTCCGATACGTTGTAGTCGCACAACTGATGCACGCGCTGGATATGCTCCCAACGCACGCGATCGGCGCTCATCGGGTTCTCCGGCGGCGCCGGCGACGTCCCGCCGCCGGCGTTGAGCAGGGCCATGACCACGTTGTCCGCATCGGCCGGCTTGGCCAGATAGTCGACCACACCGGCCTTCACCGCGGCCACTGCGGTGGCGATGTTGCCATAACCGGTGAGCATGATGATGCGCGCGTCGGGACGGGCCCGTCGAAGCGTCTCGACCACTGAGAGGCCGGAACCATCCTCGAGGCGCAGGTCGAGGACGGCGAACGCCGGCGGGTTGACGCGCACGGCCGCCACCGCCGCCGCCACCGATTCCGCCAGGGTGACGGTGAAGCCGCGCGACTCGAGCGCGCGACCGAGCCGGTTGCGCAGCACCGCGTCATCGTCGAGCAGCAACAGGGACTTGTCGGGCGCCAGGGCCAGTTCCGACTCGAACGCATTCAGCGGCGCCATCGCAACACGTGCCTCCCCGCGGCTGCGGCATCGTGTCGCATAGATGACGATCCGCGCAAAGTCCGACGTGATCGGTGCGCGGGCCCGGCGCGGGTTCCCTAGTCGGCTTCGGTCGCTTCCACGCTCTCCCTGGGCCACCGCGCCGTCACGATGGCCCCGCCGGGGCGGCCATTGCGAAACGCCACGCGCGCGTCGGTCCGTTCGAGCAGGGTCTTGGCGATGAAGAAGCCCAGGCCCATGCCGACGTGGCCGGTGCGCGAGCCCTCGGCCGAGGGCCGGCTGGTGATGTAGGGGTCGCCCAGACGCTCGAGCACGTCGACCGAGAAACCGGGGCCGTCGTCGCGAACCTCCACCGCGATGAACTTGGCGTCGAAGCGCGCGGTCACGAGGATCTCGGTTTTGGCGAAGTCGAAGGCGTTCTCGACGATGGACGTCAGAGCGTGCAGCACTTCGGGCTTGCGCCAGATATCGGGCGCCGCGATGCCCGACGGGCCGGTCACCACCGCTTCGGCGCGCACCACCGGATCACCAGCGTAGGGCGCGACCAGTTCGCGCACGAACTGGAGAAGGGTCATGCGCTCGCGCAGTGTGTCGGCCGCCTCCGGCGTGTCTGTCAGGCGCCGCAGGATGCCGCGGCATCGCTGGGCCTCATCCATGAGAAGCCAGGCGTCCTCTCTCAGCGGCCCTTCGGGGGTCTCGCGCGCCATTTCCTTGGCGACGACCGAGATCGTCGCCAGCGGCGTGCCCAGTTCATGCGCCGCCGCGGCGGCGAGCGCGCCGAGCGCCGAGAGGCGCTGCTCCCGCGCCAGCACGGTTTCGGTGACGTGGAGCGCCAGCTCCATCCGCGAGGCCTGGCTCGCGGTCCAGTAGGCGAACCCTCCGGTAGTCGCCATGCCCATCAGGAGGGCGATCGTGCACCCCGTCCGATACAAGCCGGGCAGCTGCAGGACTCGCGATCCGCCCAAGGACAGCGGCACGGCGCCGATGGCGAGGGTCACAGCGAGCACCCCGGCCAGAACGGCCATCGCCAGCGCCCAGCGCGCCGGCAGGGTGGCGACGGCCACTGTCAGCGGCACGATCATGAGCACGCTGAACGGGTTGGAGACGCCGCCGGTGAGGTAGAGCAAGGTCGAGAGCTGAACGATGTCGAAGCTCAATTGCCCGGCGGCTTCCCAAGGCCGGGCCGCGCGCCGGCTCGCCGGCGAGATCATCAGGCACAGGTTGAGAAGCGCGCTGGCGGCGATCAGCAGGTAGCAGGGCGCTTCCGGAAACGTCAGGCCGAGGCCGAACCGGGCGACCGACAACACCACACCCTGTCCGAACACCGCGATCAGACGCAGGACGATCAAGGTCCGCATCTTGATGCGCGCGACGCCCGCGCCACGTGCTTGCGTGGCGACGGGAGGCGGCGTATCGGCTCGCGCCGCGCGGCGCGTCGTCACCCGAGGCTCGGCCGCCCCGAGACTGTCGAGAGAGATCGTGGCCATGCTCCATAGGATCGCTCGAAACGCGTCCCGGCGCGAGCCCCGATTGGATATCAGCCAGCCGTGAAGCGTCCCGCCCTGATTTTGCTAACCGTCGTCGTCGTGGCCGCGATCGGCGCGGTGGTCGCCTGGCGTCTGAACCCGACGACCGCCGCGCCCGCGCCGTCGGCGATCGGCGGCCCATTCCACCTGATCGACCAGAGCGGCAATCCGGTCGACGAGCGCCTTCTGCAGGGCAAATGGACGACGGTGTACTTCGGCTACACCTATTGCCCGGACGTCTGCCCCACGACCCTGGCGACATTGGCCCAGGCGATTCAGGCGTTAGGGCCAAAGGCGGGGCGCGTGCAGGTCGTGTTCATCACCGTCGATCCGGCGCGCGATAGCCCTGCGCAACTGCGCGCCTATCTGGCCAGCGAGGCTTTCCCCAGGCACATGATCGGCCTCACCGGCTCGCCGGCGCAGGTCGCCGCCGCGGCGCGCGCTTACCGCGTCTACTACAGGAAGGCCGGCGCCGGACCCGGCTACACGGTCGATCACACCTCGATCGTCTATCTCATGGATCCGAAGGGCAGATTCGTTCAGCCGGTCAGTTTCGACGGTCCGCCGGCCGATGTCGCCAGGCAGATCGCCGAGGCGATGGCGAACGGCTGAGCTCGACTTTTCGCGGCCGACCACCCATGTAACGTGGGCCTCCGCGTCCTGGCCGAACGCTGGACTTGGCTTTGGCCGCGGCGCACATTGCGGCGCAGCAATTTCCCGAGGGTCCATGCTCTACGCCGTTCACGAAGCTGCCTACCAATCCGCCGCGCCCCTGCGCATCGCCGCCGAATTCGCCCGAAACTTCTGGAGTTCTCCGTTCAACCCGGCGGCGGCGTCGAAGCTGGGCCGGACACTGTACGCGTCGGCCGAGCTGACCCACAAAATGACGCGGCGATACTTCAAGCCCCCCTGGCGCATCGATGAGGTGACCGTCAACGGCCGGCCCGTGCGGGTGACGTGCGAGACCGCATGGCGTTCGCCCTGGGTGGCGCTGAGGCGATTCCGGCGGGATCCGGATGATCTGCGCGCCGCCGGAGCGCCGACCGACGCGCCTGCGGTGCTGGTCGCCGCGCCGCTCTCCGGTCACTTCGCGACCCTGTTGCGGGGCACGGTCGAGACCTTCCTGACCGACCATGACGTCTATGTCACCGACTGGTCCAACGCGCGCGACGTTCCCATCCTCCAGGGCCGGTTCGACTTCCACGACTATATCGACGCCATCACGGCGATGCTCCGGCAAATCGGCCGGCGGGCGCATGTCGTGGCCGTCTGTCAGCCCGGGCCGCCGGTCATGGCGGCGACGGCGCTGCTGGCGGAGGACAACGATCCGCTTCGGCCCGCCAGCGTCACCTTGATGGGCTCACCCATAGACGCCCGCCTTTCGCCCACGGTGACCAACAAGCTGGCGGAGGAACGCCCCTTCACCTGGTTCCAGTCGAACATGATCTACTCCGTGCCGTTGCCCTACGCCGGCGTCATGCGCCGGGTCTATCCAGGGTTCGTGCAACTTTACAGCTTCATGTCGATGAACAAGAAAGCTCACCACTCGGCACATCAACGCTATTTTGCCGATCTGGTGAAAGGTGACGGCGATTCGGCGGACAAACATCGGGAATTCTACGATGAATATCTATCCGTTCTGGACCTGACCGAGGAATTCTACCTGCAGACGGTCGACGTGGTGTTCCAGCGTTATCTTCTGCCCAAGGGCGAGCTTGTTCATCACGGCCGCCGTGTCGCCCTCGAGGCCTTGGGCGACGTTGGCTTGATGACGGTGGAGGGTGAGCGCGACGACATCTCCGGGGTCGGCCAGACACAGGCCGCGCACGGCCTGTGCGTGAACGTGCCGGACGATCGCCGCGAGCTCTACGTCCAGCCCGGTGTCGGCCACTACGGCGTGTTCAACGGCCGCCGTTTCGTCGAGGAGATCTACCCGCGCGTGCGCGATTTCATCGCCCGCAACGAGCAGGCTTTATCGGCGCCGATTCGCGCTCTATCCAGGGCCGATGAGCTTGCTGCGGAGACGGCTGTCGGACGGCGAGCGGCTTGATCTCGACGGCGCGGTCCTGCGGCTGAGGGTCAATTCCCGGGCGCGGCGCATTTCCCTGCGCTTCAACCCGCTCACCGGCGAGACGATCGTCACGGCCCCGACACCAGGCCGGCTTGCCGACGCCGTCGCCTTCGCCGGCAGCCGCCGGGCGTGGATCGCGCAGCGGCTGTTGGCCCGCCCGCCGGTCCAAAGCTTGGCCGCGACCACCAGCATCCAGATTCTTGGCGCCGAATGCCTGCTGATTCCCGACGGGCGGCGACCCCGCCTGATCGGCGCGGACGAGGGCTCGCCGGCCCGCATCGCCGGCTGTGGAATCGGCGCTGTCGATGCTCAGCTGGTGGTGCGCGCCGTCAAGGCCGAGGCGCTCGGGGTCTTCCGCAGGCGCGCATCGGCGCATTGCCTGGCGCTCGGCGCGCCAGCGCCCAGCATCGCGCTGATCGATGCCCGCACGCGCTGGGGTTCGTGCACGCCGGCACAAGGTGGGCGGCCGGCCTCGATCCGCCTGTCCTGGCGCCTCGCGCTCGCGCCATACGCGGTCGCGGATTACGTCGTCGCCCACGAGTGCGCCCATCTCCTCGAAGCCAACCACGGGCCACGCTTCTGGGCCCATGTGCGGGGGTTGGTCGGCGAACATGGGGCTCATCGCGCCTGGCTGCGCGACAACGGCGCCGCGCTGCACGCGTTCGCGGCCGCGGCCTGATCGAGCCCGGGCCATTGAGCCGCACGGTGTTCGGTGCGATGGCCTTGCCGTGGGCGCGTGGCCGCGGCCGTCGGGGGTGAAATGGCAGCGGCGCTGGTCGTGGAGGGGGTCACCAAGCGCTATGGCGGGTTCACCGCTGTCGACGACCTGAGTTTCCAGGCGGCTTCAGGCAAGATTCTCGGCTTTCTCGGGCCCAACGGCGCCGGCAAGACCACAACCTTGCGCATGGTGCTGGGGCTGGCGCCGCCGACGCATCGTGACTCTGGGGGAGACCGACGTCGCGCGCGTGCGTCACAGGATCGGTTTCCTGCCCGAGGAGCGCGGCCTGTACCGGCGCATGACCCCGGTGCGCGCCATAGCCTTCCTGGCCGGACTGAAGGGTGTTCCCGCGCGCGAAGCCCGCCGCCGCGCGCGAAGCCTGCTCGAAGCCCAGGGTCTCTCCGAGGCCGCAGACAAACAGATCCGCTCGCTGAGCAAGGGCATGGCCCAGAAGGTGCAGCTGCTCTCCACCCTCGCCCACGAACCGGACATGGTGATGCTCGACGAGCCGTTCTCCGGCCTCGATCCGGTCAACCAGCAATCGCTGGAGATGCTGATCCGCGGACTGGCCGCGCGCGGGGCCACGGTGATCTTTTCGACCCACGTCATGCAGCACGCCGAGCGCCTGTGCGATCAGGTGGTCCTCGTGGCCGGCGGCCGGAAGGTGTTCGACGGACCGGTGGCGGCTGCTCGCGCGGCGGCCCCGCGCACGCTGATGCTGGAGGGCGTGTTCCTTCCGTCGGCGCTCGACAGCCTGCCGGAACTCGAAGCGCCGGCCATCGAGCATCTCGACGGCGGGGCGATCCGGGTCACAGGGGCCCTGAAACCCGGGGCGCCGGCCCAGGAGGCGTTGCGGCGCGCGTTCGCCCAGGGATTGGATATCAGTCGTTTCGAACTGCGCGAACCCAATCTGCACGACGCCTTCATTGTTCTCACCGACGGAGCCGCACCGGCCAGATGAATCGCCTCCTGATGATCGCCTGGCGCGAATACCTCGCCTACGTGCGGACACCCGGCTTCTGGCTGTCGCTGCTGCTGCTGCCGGTCGGCCTGTCGTCCATCGCGCTGGCCCCCATGGCCATCGCCAGGTCCAGCCCCGTCCCGAACGTGACCATCGTCGACCTCACGCCTCAGGGCCTGGGTCACGCCGTCGAGCGCACGCTCGCCGCGCCCGGCGAAAACGGCAAGCCGATGGCCAGGGTGGTCGCGCCGCCCGGCGCGCCGTTCGCCAGCCGCGCGGACGCCACCGCCCGCCTGACCCCGTATCTGCGCGGCGCGCGGGAACTGCCGGGGGGCGGGCGTCTGGACGCGGTCGCCATTCTGGCCCCGACGGGTGACACGGTGGCGGTCGATTTCTGGAGTCGCGACGTGACCGGTCGCTCGTTCGAGGGCGCGGTCGGCGACGTGGTGCGCGAGGCTCTGCGTCGGGACCGACTGGAGAAGCAGGGCGTGGCGCCGCGGGTGCTCAACGCGATCGACTCGCTGCAACCGCAGATTTCCGACTTCTCGCCCAAGGCCGAGCGCGGCCGGGTGGCGCTGAAGGACCGGCTGCCCGGCCTCGCCGGCCTCGCCATGGGCATGCTGCTGTGGATGGTGGTGCTCACCGGCGCCGGCATGCTGCTCACCAGCGTCATGGAGGAGAAGAGCAGCCGCATCCTGGAGATCCTGCTGTCGTCGGCGTCGGTGCCCGAGATCATGGGCGGCAAGATCCTCGGCGTGGCCGCCGTGACCGGGACCATCCTCGCCTTCTGGATGACCATCGGCGCCTGCGTGCTCGTGTCGCGCTCGCCGGCGCTGGCCGCGGACGTGGGCAACGTTCTGCTGGCGCACGGCCGCTGGGCCTACTTCGGCTTCTACTTCGCCGGCGGCTATCTGATGTTCGCCACGCTGTACGTCACCATCGGCGCGTTCTGCGAGACCAGCCGCGAGGCGCAGACCCTGCTGGGCCCGATGATGATCGTCATGTCGGTGCCGCTGCTGTTCATGAGCCAGTCGCTGACCGCGCCCGACGCGCCGCTTCTGCGCGCGCTGAGCTGGATCCCTCTGTTCACGCCGTTCATGATGGCCGCCCGCGCCGCGTCGAACCCGCCTCTGTGGGAGATCGCCGCCACCGGCGCGATGATTATCGGCGTCACCGGCCTGGAGCTCTGGGTGGCGATTCCCGCCTTCCGGTCGGGGGCGCTGGCCACCGGCCGCTTCGATCTGAGGACCTTCTTCTCGGCCCTGGCCCGTCGCTCCGCCTGAACGCGGGCGGGGGGATCAGAACGGCGGGTCTGCCTCCGCGGCAGGGCTCTCGCTTCGCGCCGGGGGCGGAGGCGCGGGGGCCTCAGCGTCGGCCTCGGGCGCCTGAGGGGCGGGGGCATCGGCGCCGGCGATCTCCCCGATCGCATCGTCCGGCCCTGGCAGCACCGCTCCGCCGTTTGGAATAGGCTGTGCCTGCAGGCGCGGCAGCGCGGCGACCATGAAATTGCGCCAGATCTCGGCCGGCGCGCCGCCGCCAGTCACCTTTTTCATCGGCGTGTTGTCGTCGCGGCCCAGCCACACCGCCGCGGTGAAGCCACCGGTGAAGCCGATGAACCAGGCGTCCTTGTAGTCGCTGGTGGTGCCGGTCTTGCCGGCGAGGTCATAGCCGGCGATGTGCGCCCGCGCGCCGGTGCCCGAAATCATCACCTGGCGCAGCATCTGGATCATGTACGGCAGGGCCGGGGCGGCCATCACCGCCGCACGATCCACCTTGTCGGCGCCGTGGTCGTAAAGCAGGCGCCCGGCCGCGGTGCGGATGCGCTCGATGCCGTACGGGTGGACCCGGAAGCCGCCGTTGGCGAAGGCGTCATACGCCTCGGCCATCTCAAGCGGACTGACTTCGACCGCGCCCAGCGCCATCGAAGGTTGGGTCTGGATCGTCGAGCTGATGCCGAGCCGGTGGGCGGTCTCGGCGACCCGCACCGTGCCCACCTCGTTGGCGAGCCTGGCCGCCACCGTATTGATCGACTGCACCAGGGCGGTCTGCAGGGTGATCGCACCCAGATAGCGACCGGTGTAGTTGCGCGGCGACCATTTGCCGATGGTGATCGGCTCGTCGACCACCGATTCTGAGGGCGTGTGGCCGGCCTCCATGGCGGTCAGGTAGACGAACGGCTTGAACGCCGAGCCCGCCTGGCGCCGCGCCGCGGTGACCCGGTCGAACTGGCTGTCGGCATAATCCGCGCCGCCCACATAGGCGCGGATGCGGCCCCCGCCGTCCAGGGCCACCAGGGCGCCCTCGCCGATCCCCTGATTGGCGTGGGCGGCCACGCCGGTGCGCACCGCCTGCTCGGCGGCCGACTGGATCGGCAGATCGAGCGTGGTCTCGACCACGAGGTCCTCGGTCGGCTCACCCACCTGCGAGCGCACCTGGGTGTCCAGCCAGTCGACGAAATACTGGGCCCGCTGGTTGGCGAGGGTCGCCGACACGTGCACCGGCGCCCTGAACGCGGCGTCGCGCTGCGCCGCCGTGATCGCGCCCATGCTCTCCATCTGGTTGAGCACCATGGTCGCCCGGCGCGCGGCGCGGGCGCTGTTGGCGGCCGGATTGTAACGCGACGGCCCCTTCATTGTCGCGGCCAGCAGCGCCGCCTCGCCCAGGGTGAGCCTGGTCGCCGGCTCATTGAAGTAGCGCTGGGACGCCGCCTCGATGCCATAGGCGCCGCCGCCGAAGTTCACCCGGTTGAGATACAGCGCCAGGATCTGCTTCTTCGAGAAATGCATCTCCAGCCAGACGGCGAGGACGAGTTCCTGGGCCTTGCGCCGATAGGTCTGGGCCGGGGTGAGGAACAGGTTGCGGGCCAGCTGCTGGGTGATGGTCGAGCCACCGCGCAGCGCGCCGCCGGGATGGCTGAGGTTGTACACCTCCGAGCGGAACATGCCCCAGGGGTTGAAGCCGATGTGGTGGTAGAACTGCCGATCCTCGACGGCGACGAAGGCGGCCGGCACGTAAGCGGGCAGGGAATCGATGTTCGCCGGCGGCGCATACTCGCTGCCGCGCACGGCCACCACCGACCCTGAGCGGTCCAGATAGGTGATCGAGGGCTGCCGCTGGACCTGGTAGAGCTTGGAGGTGTCAGGCAGGTCGGTGGCGAAGACGGCGAGGAAGCCGGCCACGAAGATCAGCCCCCAGACCCCGAGCACCAGACCCCAATAGAGCAGGGCGCCGAACGGCCCGCGCCGGCGCCGAGGCGCGGGCGCCCCGGGTCCGCGCTGGTAAAGGTTCGCCATCCGTCGTCCTTGCGCGAGCCCCGGGCGGTTCTAGCCGAAGGCGACAACGCGCGCGAGGGCGTTGAGGAAGGCTTAAATCGCCGGCCTTCCGTCACCGATTGCTGCACGGCTCTCTTCCTGTCGGCGTGGAGGAAGTGCCGGCCTCCGGGGTCCGGCCTTTGGCTGGCCCGGGGATAAACTCCGCCGGTGTAGTGGGCTCCAACAGAGCGCCGCCTACCCGGCGCGAGAACCCTTCGGGCGCGGCGCAAGGCCCGCTTCGTACCGTCAATACCGTGATTAACGGTAACCCACCGACGATTTTCGAAGCCGGAGTGGCGAAGCGGGAGCGGGGGAAGCGTTGACGAAGGCTTGAACGGCCGACCTTCCGGCGCCGTCGGCGGCCTGCCATAAGGCGCCGTGACCCCGCATCTGGATCAAGCGCGCGACGTGCTTCGGCGTGTCTTCGGCCATGCCGACTTCAGGGGGCTCCAGGCTCAGGTGGTGAGCGAGGTCATGGCCGGCCGAGACGCCCTGGCGGTGCTGCCGACCGGCGGTGGCAAGAGCGTCTGCTATCAGGCGCCGTCGCTCATCCGGCCGGGCGTCGGCCTGGTGGTGTCGCCGCTGATCGCCTTGATGAGCGATCAGGTGGAGGCGCTCAAGCAACTGGGCGTGGCCGCCGCCCGCATGGACTCCGGCCTCTCGCCCGAGGAGCGCGATCAGACCTGGCGGCGCCTGGCGGCGGGCGAGCTCGATCTCATCTACCTCTCGCCCGAAGGGCTGATGCAGGGCTGGGCCCTGGAGAGGCTGCGCGCCGCGCCCCTTGCCCTGATCGCTGTCGATGAGGCCCACTGCGTCAGCCAATGGGGGCACGACTTCAGGCCCGAGTACCGCAACCTCGGCCGCCTGGCCGACCTGTTCCCGGGCGTTCCGCGCCTGGCGGTGACGGCGACGGCCGACGCTCGTGTCCGCCAGGATATCCGTGACCAGCTGCGCCTGGGCGATGCGGCCGAATTCGTGGCCAGTTTCGCCCGCCCCGAGCTCGCGCTCAGCGCCGAGCGCAAGGGAGAGGGGGCCACGGCGCGCGTCGTGAATCTGGTCACCGCCCGCCGAGGGCTCTCCGGCATCGTCTACAGCGGCTCGCGCGACCGCGCCGAACGGCTGGCCGAGCGTCTCGCGCAGGAGGGCATCCCCGCCCGCGCCTACCACGCCGGCCTGGACAAGACCGTGCGCAGCGAGCGGCTGGCCTGGTTCCTGGCCGAGGAGGGCGCGGTGATGGTGGCCACCATCGCGTTCGGCATGGGCATCGACAAACCCGATGTCCGCTTCGTCATCCACGCCGATCCGCCGGCGGCGATCGAGGCCTACTGGCAGGAGATCGGCCGCGCCGGCCGCGACGGTCTGCCGGCGGAGGGGATCACCCTCTACGGCGCCTCGGACATGGCCTGGGCGCTGGAACGCATCCGCCAGCGCGAACTGCCCGAGGAGGTCGCCCAGGTGCAGACGCGCAAGGTGCGCCAGCTCTACGCCATGCTCGACGGGACCTCCTGCCGGGCCGCCGGCGTGCGGCGGTATTTCGGCGAGACCGACGCGACCGCCTGCGGCCAATGCGACCGCTGCCTGCGACCGCCCAAGGGGGTCGAGGTGACCAAGGCGGCCCAGAAGGCGCTCTCGGCCGTCCATCGGCTGGGCGGTCGCTTCGGGCGCGGCCGGATCGTCGATCACCTGCTGGGCAAGACCAAAGGCGTCAGCGAGTCCGAGTCGGCGATGTCGACCTTTGGCGTGGGCCAGGAGTTCAGCCCGGCGGGCTGGCGCGATCTGATTGAGCAACTGCTGTTCGAAGGTCTGTTGGTGGAGCAGCCCAACGATGGTCGCCCGCTGATCGCCCTGGCCGATCCCGAGGCGGTGAGGGCGGTCTATCGCGGCGAGCGCACCCTCACCCTGCTTCGGGCCCCCGGAGCGCCCGGTGACGAGCCGCGCAGCCGCACACGCGGCCGGCGCGCCAGTCCTGCCCCGGAGATGTCGGGCGAGGCGACGACGCTGTTCGAAGTCCTGCGCACCTGGCGCCGGGCGGAGGCCGGGCGGCAGCGCTTGCCACCGTACGTCATCTTCCACGACCGAACGCTGGCCGAGATCGCTCGCCTCAAGCCATCGTCGCGGGAGGCGCTCCTGGCCGTCGATGGCGTGGGCCAGGGCAAGCTCGAGCGCTACGGCGAAGCGGTGCTCGGGATCGTGGCCGGCAAGGGTGAGGGCCAGACCCCGGCCGGACAGCCGTGAAGAGCGTCCGCATCGGCGCGGGCGCCGGCTTTTCAGGCGATCGCATCGAGCCGGCCGTCGAATTGGCCGAGCGCGGCCAGCTTGATTTCCTAGCCTTCGAATGTCTGGCCGAACGCACGATCGCGCTCGCCCAGGCGGCGCGCCGCCGCGATCCGGACGGCGGCTTCGATCCCCTGCTCGAACGGCGCATGGCGGCGGTCCTGCCGGCGGCGCGGGCCAATGGCGTGCGCATCGTGACCAACATGGGCGCCGCCAATCCACGCGCCGCCGCGCGCGTCGTCGTCCGCACCGCGGCACGGCTGGGCCTTCATGACCTACGGGTCGCCGCGGTCCTGGGTGATGATGTCGAGGCGCTGATCGTGGCGGGCGACTTTCCGTTGACCGACCGGGCCGGGACCAGCCGGGACCTCGGCGGAAGCATCGTCTCGGCCAACGCCTATCTCGGCATCGCCCCGATCGTGGAGGCCTTGCAGCAAGGGGCCGACATCGTGATCACCGGACGGGTGGGCGATCCCGCGCTCTTCCTGGCCCCCCTCGTCCATGCGTTCGGCTGGGCCGAAGATGATTGGACCCGCCTCGCCCGCGGCACCCTTGTGGGTCACCTGCTCGAATGTGCGGGTCAGGTGACCGGCGGCTATTTCGCCGATCCCGGCGTCAAGGACGTCCCGGACCTCGCACGGCTCGGTTTCCCGATCGCCGAGGTGGACGAAGACGGAGACGCCATCATCACCAAGGTGGCTGGATCTGGCGGCAAGGTGACCATAGCCACCTGCAAGGAGCAGTTGCTGTACGAAGTGCTGGATCCGGCCGCCTATGTGCAACCGGATGTCGTTTCCGATTTCACCGGCGTGCACTTGCGCCAGGCGGGTCCGGATCGCGTGGCGATCGCGGGGGCGGCCGGCAAGCCGCGGCCGGCTGCGCTGAAGGTCTCGATCGGCTATCAGGATGGATTCATCGGCGAAGGCCAGATCAGCTATGCGGGGCCGAACGCGGTCGCCCGCGGCCGGCTTGCGCTCGAGATCGTCCGCGAGCGTCTCGCCCTGACGGGGGTGCGGGTCGAAGAGATCGATCTTTCCCTGATCGGCGTGGACTCGGTGAGCCGCCGTGGCGTGGGACCCGAGCCGAGCGAAGTGCGCGCACGGGTCGCGGGACGGACGCGCAGCCTTGACGAGGCGAGGCAGATCGGGCGCGAGGTCGAGGCGCTCTACACCAATGGCCCGGCCGGTGGCGGCGGCGCCTGGATGGGGGCGCATGAGGTCATCGCGGTGGCGTCGACCCTGATCGACCGCGAGCGGGTGCGCCCCAGCGTCGCGTTCGAGAGCTGACGTGCGGCTGGGCGAACTCGCGCACGTGCGGACCGGGGATAAAGGCGATGTGTCGCAGGTGTCGGTCATCGCCTTCCGGGCGGAGGATTTTGCCGTGCTTCGGCGCGACGTGACGGTGGCGCGACTCCTCGCCCATCTCGCGAACCTCGATGTGCAAGAAGCGACGCGCTACGAATTGCCCGGGCTCGGCGCGCTGAGTTTCGTTCTGCGGGGAGCCCTGCGCGGCGGCGTGACCCGCTCGCTGTCGCTGGACGCTCATGGAAAGACACTCGGCGCGCAGTTGCTCGATCTCGACTGCGGCGCCGGGAGGCATCCTGACCGTCCGGATCGAACCTGAGACCCCGCGCTAGCGCTCCGGGCTCGCCGTCAGACGTCCACCTCAGCGTCCAGGGCGTTCTCCTGGATGAATTCGCGGCGTGGTTCGACCAGATCGCCCATCAGCCGGGTGAACATGTCGTCTGCGTCGTCAGCGTGGCCCACCTTCACCTGCAGCAGGGTGCGGGCGTTGTGGTCCAGGGTCGTCTCCCAGAGCTGGTCGGGGTTCATCTCGCCCAGGCCCTTGTAGCGCTGCACGGTGAGGCCCCGCCGGCCCGAGTCGAACACCGCCGCCACCAGATCGAGCGGCCCGCGAACCGACTGGCTGCGATCGCGCCGACGGAACGTCGCCGGGGCGGAGAAGGTGTCGGCGAGCTTGCTCGCCCGCTCGGCCAGCCGGCGCGCGTCGGCGGAGGCGAGCATCTGCTCGTCGAGCACGATACGCTCCGATACCCCGCGCTTGGAGCGCTGGAAAAGGTAGCCCCCGCCCTGGGCCGGCGCGCCCGACCACGCCCCGTCGCCCTCCTGGGCGTAGAGGTCGAGGCGGCGGGCGCCTTCGGCGAGGTCGTCGCCATTGCCGAGGAGTCCGGCGAGCGCCGCCTGCTCGATGGCGAACGCCGGCGCGCGCGCGGACAGCCGTTCGATGTTGGCCTTGGCCTGGCGCGCGGTCTGGGTGAGTTCCGCCAGATCCAGCCCGGTTATCCGCTCGCCCGACGCCAAGTCGAGCTGCGCCCCGTCGAGTCCCTCCTCGATCAGGAAGGCTTCCATTTCGGTATCGTCCTTCAGGTAGCGCGACGAGCGGCCCTTGGTCGCCTTGTAGAGGGGCGGCTGGGCTATGTAGAGGTAGCCGCGCTCGATCACCTGCGGCATCTGCCGGTAGAAGAAGGTCAGCAGCAGGGTGCGTATGTGGGCCCCGTCGACGTCGGCGTCGGTCATGACCACAATGCGGTGATAGCGGATCTTCTCGATATCGAAGTCGTCGCGGCCAATGCCGGCCCCCAGCGCCGTGATCAGGGTGCCGATCTGATCGGAGCCGAGCATCTTGTCGAACCGGGCGCGCTCGACGTTGAGGATCTTGCCGCGCAACGGCAGCACGGCCTGGTTTTCCCGGTTGCGCGCCTGCTTGGCCGAGCCGCCGGCCGAGTCGCCTTCGACTAGGAAGATCTCCGACTTGGCCGGGTCTCGCTCCTGGCAGTCGGCGAGCTTGCCCGGCAGCGATGAGATGTCGAGCGCCGATTTGCGCCGGGTCAGCTCGCGCGCCTTGCGCGCCGCCTCCCGGGCGGCCGCGGCCTCCGACACCTTCTGGATGATCAGCTTGGCCTCGGCCGGATGCTCCTCGAACCATTGGGCGATGCCCTCGCCGACCAGGCCTTCGACGGCCGGGCGCACCTCGGAGGAAACCAGCTTGTCCTTGGTCTGGGAGGAGAACTTGGGGTCGGGCACCTTGACCGAGAGCACGCAGGTGAGCCCCTCGCGCGCATCCTCGCCGGTGACCTGGACCTTCTCGCGCTTGGCCGCCCCCGAACTCTCGGCGTAGCCGGTGATCACCCGCGTCAGGGCCGCGCGGAAGGCCGACAGGTGCGTGCCGCCGTCGCGCTGAGGGATGTTGTTGGTGAAGCATAGCATGGTCTCGTGGTAGCCGTCGTTCCACCACAGGCTGAGGTCGATCTCGACCTTCTCGCGCCGACCGCGAATGACCAGCGGCGCCTTCAGCAGCGGCGTCTTGGCTTTGTCCAGGTGGCGGACGAACGCCTCCACCCCGCCTTCGTAGTGCAGAACCTCCTCGAACGGCTCGGCCCCGCGCAGATCGCGGAAGTAGATCACCACGCCGGAATTGAGGAAGGCGAGTTCGCGCAGGCGGTGTTCCAGCGTCTTCCGATCGAACTCGATGTGGGCGAACGTGCTGAGCGACGGGAAGAAGGTCACCTCGGTTCCGGTGAGGGACTGTCCAGACTCACGCAGCGGGGCCACGCCGGTGACGGCGAGCGGCGTGATCGTGTCTCCGCGCTCAAAGCGCATCTCGTGGGTGAAGCCGAGGCGGTGGATCTTCAGCTGAAGCCAGTCGGAAAGCGCGTTGACCACCGATACGCCCACGCCGTGCAGTCCGCCCGACACCTTGTAGGAGTTCTGATCGAACTTCCCGCCGGCGTGCAGCTGGGTCATGATCACCTCGGCCGCCGAGACGCCTTCGCCCTCGTGGATATCGGTGGGAATGCCGCGGCCGTCGTCGGTGACGGTGCACGAGCCGTCGGCGTTGAGGATCACCTCGACCTTGCTGGCGTAGCCGGCCAGGGCCTCGTCGATGGCGTTGTCGACCACCTCATAGACCATGTGGTGCAGGCCCGAGCCGTCGTCGGTGTCGCCGATGTACATGCCCGGACGCTTGCGCACGGCGTCCAGGCCCTTGAGCACCTTGATCGAGTCGGCGCCATAGTCGGCGGCGGCTTCCTCCGGCGTCGCGGGAGTGTCGGGTTGTTCGGGTTCGTCGGCCATTCTTCAATCCAGGACGGTCAGGCTGGAGGCGTCCACCTGGACGCCGACGGCCCGGCCCTTGAGGGTTTCGAACAAGGTCTCGTCGGCGCCAGTCAGGAGAACCTGCAGGCCGAGCGCCTCGATTTCGTCGAAGAGGGCGGCGCGCCGGTTCCGGTCGAGATGGGCCGCCACTTCATCCAGCAACAATACAGGATTCGGCTGCGAAATGGCACGGGAAAGGCGCGCCGCCTGGGCTAAAATCAGGTTCAGAATCAGCGCCTTTTGTTCGCCGGTCGTTCTCGCGGCAAACCACGACCAGATCGCCGCGATGCGGTCCGGTGAGCGCCCGTCCGGCCGCCGTGTCCCGCTCGCGCCCGCTGGCCAGACCGGCGCGCAGGCGCGCCTCGATCTCGGCCAGCGTCGCTCCGTCCATCGCCAGTTGCTCCGAGGCGCCCGAGAGCGCCAGGGCGGCGGACGGGAAGGGCCGATCGGCGCGCGCGTCCACCTCGGCGCTGAGCGCCGCCAGCGTCTCGGCGCGCGCGGCGGCCACCCGAGCGCCGGCCGTGGCGGCCAGCGCCTCGAGGGCGTCGAGCCAGGCCGGGTCGGACGGCCCCATGATGAGCAGGCGCATGCGCTCGCGCTGGGCGCGTTCGTAGCCGCTGACCTGCGCGGCGTGGCCGGGGGTCGCGGCGAACACCAGGCGGTCGAAAAAGCGGCGCCGCTCGGTGGCGCTGTCCAGGAACAGTCGATCCTGCGCCGGCGTGAGCCAGATCGGCCGCAGAAGGGCGGTGAGCGCCGCCGCCGGCATGGTCTCGCCGTCCACCCGCACCAGGCGCCGGGCTGTGCCGGCGCCATCGACGCCGGTGCCCACGCGAATCTCGCCACCGTCACTCTCGACGCGCGCCGAAACCGCCCACAGCCGGCCGGCCGCCTCTCCGGGAAGCCGGCGCCCGAGTTCGGTCAACGCGGCCCCACGCAGACCCCGCCCTGGCGAGAACAGGCTGACGGCCTCCAGCAAGTTGGTCTTGCCGGCCCCGTTGGGGCCGGTGAGGTAGGCGCTGCGACCCGCAAGGTCGACGGCGGCCCGCTCGTAGGAGCGGAAGTCGCTGACCGCCAGATGGTGAATGCGCGAGCGCATGGCCTCCGCGGCGTGCGCCCCCCGGGGACTAGGCCCGCAAGGGCATCAGCACATAGCTCACGCCCGGATCGGTGGGGTCGAGCACCAGAACCGGGTCGAGCATGGTGGCGGCGGCCGCGCGATCGGCGAAACGGAACTCCGCCGTCTCCCCGCCGATTTGCCCTGTCACGTCCATCAGGTAACGCGCGTTGAAGCCGATCTCGAACGGATCTCCGTCATAGTCGACCTCGAGTTCCTCGACCGCCTGGCCGGTCTCCATGTTGCGTACGGTGAGCACCACCCGTCCAGACTCGACTGAGAGCTTCACCGAACGACTCTTCTCAGAGGAGATGGTGGCCACGCGGTCGACGGCTGCGGCGAACAGGGTGTTGTCCACTGTCATGATGCGGTGGTTCTCGCGCGGGATCACCCGCGTGTAGTCCGGAAACGATCCGTCGATAACCTTCGAGGTCAGGGCCGCGCGGCCGAACTCGAAGCGCACCTTGTGGGCGCTGAGCTGCATGTCGATCGCCTCGCCGGCGTCGTCGAGCAGGCGGCGCGCCTCCTGCACCGTCTTGCGCGGGACGATCACGCCGGCGAGTCCTGCAGCCCCGTCGGGCGCCGGCATCTCGGCAAGGGCAAGGCGGTGGCCGTCGGTGGCGACGGCGCGTAGCAGGGTGCGGCCCTCCTCCACGACCGTGTGCAGATAGATGCCGGTGAGGTAGTAGCGCGTCTCTTCGGTGGAGATGGCGAAGCGCGTCTTGTCGATCAGGCGCATCAGGTCGACGGTGTCGACACTGATCGGCGCGGACAGTCCGTCCGATGACATCACCGGGAAGTCGCCGGCCGGGAGCACGGGGAGATTCACTTTGTAGCGTCCGGCCTGAACCGTCAGCCTGGGATCGTCCCCGGTGAAGCTGAGCGAGACGTCGGCGCCCTCGGGGAGTTTACGCACGATCTCATAGAGCGTGTGGGCGGGCGCGGTGATCTGACCGGGGCCCTCCACCTGGGCCACGGCGCCGTCGGCGATCTCCATGTCCAGATCGGTCGCCGAAAACGCCAGTCCGTCACGCCCGGCCGAGAGCAGGACGTTGGAGAGGATCGGGATGGTGTTGCGCCGCTCCACGACGCTCTGCACGTGGCCCAGGGCCTTGAGCAGCGCTGCCCGCTCGATCGTAAGCTTCATCTTCACGTCCACGTCCGGCGCCGCCGCGGTTGCAGATCCCCCGAGCGCGGCGGTTGAAAGGGATTCGCGACACTAGAGGATTTGGCGCCGTGCGGAAGAGGCGTCGGATGGTCGGCTCAGGCGCGCGCGCCCGCCATGTCCCCGCGCTCCTCGATGCCGGCGGCGTCGGCCGTTCCGGTCCCGGTGGAATCCTTGGCGGCCACCACCACCATGGCCGGCCGAATAACCCGGCCGAACAGCTCGTAACCGGTCTGCAGCACCTGGATCACACCGGCCGGCGCGATGTCTGTGGAGGTCTGCTCCATCACTGCCTGATGCTGGTGCGGATCGAACTTGTCGCCGGGCGCCGGCTCGAGCCGCTTGAGGCCATTGCGTTCGAAAGCGGACAGAAGCTCCTTCTGTGTCATGGCGAGGCCGACGGCGAGCGGATCCTGGCCCTCCTTGGGGGCG
>Ga0302314_10007024_pt1 | contig 20311 bp, 17 predicted proteins | sample III_Palsa_N2_3_FD_200533 | JGI IMG/M metagenome (GOLD analysis project Ga0302314, IMG submission 200533) | Peat permafrost microbial communities from Stordalen Mire near Abisko, Sweden - III_Palsa_N2_3 | ecosystem: Environmental > Terrestrial > Soil > Palsa > Peat permafrost | place: Sweden... | reverse complement strand
GCGGAGCGGTTTTCCGTTGCGCTCAGCAAACCGGCGATGCGCAATGCTGGTGCGCAGCGCTTCCGGCTTTGCCGGCCGAGCGCTTGAATCCGAGCAGGACGTGCCTTTGCCCGGATTGTTTGCGTGGAGAAACGCAACGTAGCATAAACATGTGAATGTCGCGGGCGGTGCTGAGTGGCCGGAATTTGTGGGCACGTGGTTTTCGCGTCGATGGAATGGTCTAAGTCGAGGAATCGTGCGCGTAAAAAAGCGGCGATTCGTTTCCGGATCGCCGCTTTTTACTGACTTGTAACCCTCGTAGCGCTTACACCGCCACTTTCTTCGCCGCCCGCTTACGTGGCGCCGCACCCGTATGCGTTGCCGCGAGCGCGGCCAGATCACGCGCGACGTCGTCCATCACCGGCTCCCACTTCGAGAATTCCTTCTGCCGATACAGCGTCGCCGTCGGATACCACGGGCTGTCAGTGCGCTCCAGTTGCCAGACCCAGTGCGGATTGGTGTCGAGGAGAATCCAGGTCGGCTTGCCGAGCGCAGCCGCCAGATGCGCGACGCTCGTACAAACGGTAATGACAAGATCGAGTGAATCGATGAACGCTGCCGTGTCGTCGAACGTTTCAAACTTGCCGGTGCGATCCGCGATCTCAAAACCACTTTCCCGAGCCGTGGCTACCGCGCCCGACGCGTCTTTTTGCAGCGAGAAGAACGCAACGTTCTCGATCCCGCTGAACGCTTTGGCATAGCGCTCAATGCCCACGCTGCGGAACATGTTGCGCTGATGGCCTTCGCTGCCGCTCCATACGAGACCTACGCGCAGGCGTTTGTCGGCGGAGAACTCGGCGCGCCAGTCGGCAGCGAGATCGGCGTTGGCGGAAAGATACGCGCGCTTTGCCGGAATGGTGTCCGCGTCGATGCCGAAATGCAGCGGCAGGCTCAGCAGCGGGAAATGGAAGTCAAACGCGGGCAACGGCCCGTCGTGCGGCAGGCATTCGACCCCTTTCGGCGCCATACGCGCCATCAGCGGATGCACCGCTTTGAACGCAGCCCACACCAGCGTGCCGCCCTGCGCGTGAACCTTTTTCGCCAGCATCGGGACGAAACGCGAGAACTGCAGCGCGTCGCCGAAACCCTGCTCGCCCCACAGCAACAAGGTCTTGCCGCGCAGCGCTTCGCCATTCCATCGCGGCGCCGCGAAGTTGGGATGCGAGTTGCGCAGTTCGCTTGAACCGTCCCAACGCGACTCGAAATTAGCCCAGCCGCGGGCGTAATTGCCCTGCACGAGATCGAGAATGGAAAGATTGAACGGAAGACGCTGCATACCGGGCGCGAAATTGACCGCCGCTTCTGCGGCTTCAGTGGCCTCCGGCCAGCGCTGCGCTTCTTTCAACGCGAGACTGTAGTTCGACAACGCGAGCGCATTCGACGGATTGATCCCGACAGCGCGCTTACCGGCCGCAAGCGCATGCTCGAGTTCCCGGCGACGCGGATAGATACGCGACAGATTCGTCAACGCTTCGATATCTTGGTCATTCGCAGCGACAGCCTCTTTCAGCATGCTCAGCGCTTTACCCTCGCCGCCGGTGACTTCGTAGGCGACCGCCAGGTTGTTGCGCAGTGTGGGGACGGCTGGATTGATCGCGTGGGCGCGTTCGTAGAAAGGGATCGCATCGGCGTGACGGTTGGCGAGTTGGAGCGCATAACCAAGATGCCAGAGCGCGAGCGCGTGGTGCGGATGACGATCGACGAGTTGAGCCGCAAGCTGAATGGCGTCGCCGATGCGGTTCTGCTTCAGCATTGAATCGATCAGGTCGAGACCCGTCTCCGGCCGATCGGCTTCCAACATCATGGCGGCTTGCAGCCACACGGCGCGCTCGACCTGGTTGCCTTTCGCGTTCGCGCCGCGAGCGTTGTCAATGAATGCGTCCAGCGCACGCGGGATAATGGTGTCTTGAACGGCGCCGGCTTGCGGCGATTCGCTGAGAAGCTGATCGGGGCGGGAGGATGGGCTGTTAGTCATTTGTGTATGCGGCCTGGCCGCCCTGTACGAGACAACCTTGGATGGTGCGGCAATCCCCTTTGTCCAACCATTAGACTAATCTGAAATTTGAGGTGAAATTCACCGCGATGCATCGAATAACGAACACAGGCCGCGTCAATCTCGGTCACCTGTTTTGGCTTCGCAGCCTTGCGATCATCGGTCAATTGGTGACCATTGCCGTCGTACAAGCTTTTTACGGTGCGCATCTCCCCTTAGCGGCCATGCTGACGATCGTCGCGCTGGAGGTATTGTTCAACGCACTGACATGGGTACGCGTTGCGCGTGCGCAGCCTGAAACGAATCTGGAACTGTTCGGGCAGCTCTGGGTGGATCTCGGCGCGCTGTCTGCGCTGCTGTTCCTGAGCGGCGGCGCCACGAATCCGTTTGTCACGCTCTACCTGCCTTCGTTGGCGATCGCCGCTGCCGTGCTGCCGTGGCGTCTCACAATCTGGCTCGCGTTGTTCGCGGTCGTCTGTTATTCACTGCTGACGGTCAGCTACGTGCCGCTGAACATGGAAGATCCGCTGAATTTGTTCGAATATTTCCGCATTGGGCTGTGGGTGAACTTCATGGTCAGCGTGGGGTTGATCGGCTGGTTCGTGGCGCGGATGTCTCGCGCGCTGCGAGCGCGGGATTTTGCGCTGGCCGATGCCCAGGAGCGGCTTCTGCGCGACGAGCGTGCCGTGGCGCTGGGTGTCCAGGCCGCAACGGTCGCACACGAAATCGGCACGCCGCTGTCGACCATCGCGATGCTCAGCGAGGAGTTACGCGACTCCGCTCGTCGCGACCCGCATCTCGCTCCCTATTGCGCCGATATCGAACTCCTCGAGCAGCAAATGACACTGTGCACGTCCGCCCTCGCGCGCCTGCGCAGCCGCGCGACCGGGCCTGCGCCGAGGCAACCACTGGATGACTGGCTGCATGGGTTCGTTGAACAATGGCGGCTGCGCCATCCGCACGTGCGTTTCGAGCTGGTTGAAGCGGAACACGAAGCGGAACATGAAGCGGAACATGAAGCCGAGGAGCACAAGCGCGCGGGGCTGTTTCTCAGCGATCCCGTCGCGGTAGGGCAAATACTGACCATTCTGCTGGATAATGCGGCGCGGGCCAGCAGCGATTCGGTGACGCTGATGACGTCGGCGAGCCGGCATCTTGGCGAACCCGTGATTCAATTCGATGTCCGCGATCAAGGCCCTGGCATTCCAGCGGCATTGCGGGGTTCGCTCGGCGCGATGCCCGTCGACAGTACGCAAGGCGGCCACGGTGTCGGCTTGTATCTGGCATTCTCAGCGGCAACGCGGCTTGGCGGGTCGATCGAGCTCACGCCAGCCAGCCCGCACGGTACGCACGCCATCCTGCGTCTCGCCGACACAAGCGCCCCCGAATCGCGGGAAAAAGCAGCAAGGACGGGCCGCGGCGGCGTCGCCGCTTCCGTCACTACGGAGAAAAGAGCATGAGCGATACAAATTTTTTGGTCATCGACGACGACGAGGTTTTCTCGGGCATCCTCGCGCGCGGTCTGACACGGCGCGGCTATACGCCGCATCAGGCGCACGACGCCGCCTCGGCGTTGAGATTGGCGAACACGCAGAAGTTCGGCCAGATCACCGTCGATCTGCATCTCGGCAACGATTCAGGGTTGACGCTCGTCGCGCCCTTGCGCGATCTCCAGCCCGATGCGCGAATTCTCGTGCTGACGGGTTATGCGAGCATCGCGACGGCGGTTCAGGCGGTGAAAGACGGCGCTGACAACTATCTGGCCAAGCCGGCGAACGTCGAGACAATCCTGTCCGCGTTGCAGGAAGAGGCGAGCGAGCAGACGGCCGAAGAGGCTATCGAGCACCCGGCGCTGTTGTCCGTTGCGCGGCTGGAGTGGGAGCATATCCAGCGCGTGCTGGCTGAGAACAGCGGCAATATTTCAGCCACGGCGCGAGCGTTGAACATGCATCGGCGGACGCTGCAGCGCAAGCTGGCGAAGAAACCCGTTCGGCAATAAACGTTATGTAGAACGTAAAAGGGCGGTTCCCAATTTCAGTCCTTCGCTGAAATCGGGAGCCGCCCTTTTTTCGACTAAAACGCCTGCTGGATTCCGTCAGAGCACGTAGCGCGACAAATCCTCGTCTTCAGCTACATCGTTCAACGCTTTATCGACGTAAGCGGCATCGATCTTCACCGGATGACCCGTGTGATTGCCCGCCGCGAACGACACTTCTTCGAGCAACTTTTCGATCACGGTATAAAGCCGCCGCGCGCCGATATTCTCGGTCTTCTCGTTCACTGAAAACGCAATCTCAGCCATCCGGCGAATACCGTCCGTGCTGAAATCCAGCTCGACGTCCTCCGTTGCCAACAGTGCCGTGTACTGCTTCACAAGACTGGCATCGGTCGTATTCAGAATGGATTCGAAATCCTCCACGGACAGCGAATCCAGCTCGACGCGAATCGGAAAACGCCCTTGCAGTTCCGGGATCAGATCGCTTGGCTTGGCCAGATGGAACGCACCGCTAGCGATAAACAGGATGTGATCGGTCTTGATCATCCCGTATTTCGTATTGATGGTCGTGCCTTCCACGAGCGGCAGCAGGTCGCGCTGCACACCGGCCCGCGACACTTCCGCGCCACCCGTCTCACTGCGCGACGCGATCTTGTCGATCTCGTCCAGGAACACAATGCCGTTCTGCTCGACGTTCTGAATGGCCTTGGTCTTGACCTCGTCGTCGTTCAGCAGCTTGCCGGCTTCTTCGTCGGTGAGCATCTTCAGCGCGTCCTTGACCTTCACCTTGCGCTGCGTCTTCTTGCCGCCGCCGATATTCGCAAACATGGAACGGATCTGGTCGGTCATTTCCTCCATGCCCGGCGGCCCCATGATGTCCATGCTCGGCTGCGGCGCTTCGATGTCGATCTCCACTTCCTTGTCGTCGAGCAGACCTTCGCGCAGGCGCTTGCGGAACGTCTGGCGCGTGCTGTTCGCGCTGTCGTCGGTTAACTCGGCCGTGCCGAAACCCGCCGCTGGCCGGGCGCTTGGCAGCAGAATGTCCAGGATCCGGTCCTCGGCGCGATCGATCGCACGCGAACGTACTTTGCGCATCTCGGATTCACGCGTCTGCTTGATCGAAATTTCGATCAGGTCACGCACGATGCTGTCCACATCGCGACCCACGTAGCCGACCTCGGTGAACTTCGTTGCTTCGATCTTGATGAACGGCGCGTCGGCGAGTTTCGCCAGACGCCGCGCGATTTCCGTCTTGCCGACGCCGGTCGGTCCGATCATCAGGATGTTCTTCGGGGTGATTTCCTGGCGCAGCGGTTCGGCGACCTGCTGACGCCGCCACCGGTTGCGCAGCGCCACGGCGACCGCTTTTTTTGCGCGGCCCTGGCCGATGATGTGTTTATCGAGTTCCGAGACGATCTCGGCGGGAGTCATGGTGGTCATCGTTGGTCCTTGTCCTGTGCTCGCGAATACGCGAAAGCCGTGTTACTCGATCGTCTCGATGACGCGATTGTGATTCGTGTAAATGCACATGTCGCCCGCGATTGTCAGTGCCTTTTCGACGATATCGCGCGGCGAGAGTTCGGTGTTTTCGGTGAGCGCTTGCGCCGCAGCCTGCGCATACGCACCGCCCGAACCGATCGCGCAAATGCCGTTTTCCGGATCGAGCACGTCGCCGTTACCCGTAATGACGAGCGTAGTTTGCGCGTCGGCGGCAATCAGCATGGCTTCCAGCCGGCGCAACATGCGGTCCGTGCGCCAGTCCTTCGCGAGCTCGACGGCGGCGCGCGTCAGGTTGCCCTGATGTTTTTCGAGCTTGGCTTCGAAGCGGTCGAGGAGCGAAAACGCGTCGGCCGTGCCGCCCGCGAAACCGACCATGACCTTGCCGCCATAGATGCGGCGCACTTTCTTCGCGCCGCCTTTCATCACGATATTGCCAAGGGTGACCTGGCCGTCGCCACCGAGGGCGACCTTGTCGCCGCGTCGTACGGAGACGATGGTCGTGCCGTGAAACTGTTCCATGTGCATTCCTTTGAAAGCGGAGTGGGCGCGGCAGCCGGAAGACCTGCGAGCCGCCGCGCCGCCGGGGAATCTTTTGGGAGCGTGGGAAATCCGGGCGCGCTGCAATATTGCGCTCGAACGGACTCTAGCCACGCCCGCGCCACGAAAGCGCGTCCAGTTCATTTTAGGGCGCGGCGGAATTTATCAAGACGCTTCGTGTGGCATCTTGTGTGCGACAGCGGTTTGGACTTGCCAGGCTTACGGAATAAGCCTCGCCAGCTGAAAACGGCGCGCAAAAACAAAAAGGCACACGGTTTTTCGTGTGCCTTTTGTATTTCCAGCGTGTTTTCAAGCGCTTTCGAATTTCTTCGAACCAAATCCCGGCCGGCAGGTTTCCCGCCGCGGCCGAGGCCGCAGCGTCCGCTGCTCCAGCAGATCAGTCGCCGAACAGCTTCTGGCGCAGTTCGCGTCGTTCCTGCGCTTCGAGCGAGAGCGTCGCCGTCGGGCGCGCGATCAGGCGCGGAATGCCGATCGGCTCGCCCGTTTCCTCGCACCAGCCGTAGTCGCCGGACTCGATACGCGCCAGCGACTGCTGCACTTTCTTCAGCAGCTTGCGTTCGCGGTCGCGCGTGCGCAACTCGAGCGCGTGTTCTTCCTCGATCGTCGCGCGATCAGCCGGATCCGGAACGATGACGGTTTCCCGCAGGTTTTCAGTCGTCTGGCCCGCATTCTTGAGAATGTCGGCCTGCAACTGTTCCAGTCGGACCCTGAAGAACGCGAGTTGATCCGCGTTCATGTAGTCCTTGTCGGCCATCTTCTGGATTTCGTCTTCAGTCAACAATCGTTTCGTCGTCATCTGGCTTGCTTCTTCAATGTGGGGCGATGTCGTTCGCCATCTTCGCGGTCGCTCGCCGCGCTCGCCGCCGCCGTCGTCCGGTTTACCCGCACTTCAGCGATACTCGCCAACAATTACTGCATGCACTTACTACGCTAAACGGGCTGAGACTCGCGGCGCTGGACGGCACCACGCGGGGCCAATTTCATCTAGATCGATTCGTCTGGACTGATTTTCAAGCGATTCGACGGTGCCCGATGTTCGGAACAGCACCTTACTTTTCACTTCCACTCTCTCGCTGGGTTCGGAATGCAACGGTGAAATGTTGCTCGCGGCGCCGGCGGGAGCGCTTTTCATACTCTTTTCGGTAGCACTTGCGCCAGGCATTGTAGTCATGGCTTGGCGGTGTACCGGATTCTCCAGTGGGGCTGTATTGTAACTGAATCGCAAATGCATACACCACCCAAGCAAAACACTGGCGCGATTCGTTCGTTATCTCAAAAATATAACGCGCTGACGTTTAAAAAGCGATGGTTCTTGGTGGGCGTGAACACATATTGCAACGACGTTCATCGCGAAAAAGCGCCGGCACCTGAAGGCGCAGCGATTTTAGCCTCGCTTACGCGTCGCAATGGTTGCGCTTCGGGAGAGAAATAGCGAGAACTGTGCCGAAAGCGGAGCTTTGGGATTGAACGGCGGCGCGAAGCCGCCGTGTGAGGGCTTCGCGTTCGCCGGTTTTCTTTTGCTTCTTCGGTTTCTTCAGCGTCTTCGATCAGACGAGGCAGGCGGTCAGCCCGTCGATGATCAAATCCTGCGGTAGTTCAATGCCAATGAACACCATCTTGCTGTTCTTCTTTTCGATCGGCTGCCACTTCGCGGCAAGATCGCTGCCCATCATCTGATGCACGCCCTGGAACACGACCTTGCGATCGACACCCTTCATAAACAACACGCCCTTGTAGCGCAGCAGGCGTTCGCCGTAGATCTGCAGGATGCCGCCGAGGAAATCTTCGAGCCGGTTCGGATCGAAAGCGCGGTCGCTGCGGAATACAAACGACTTGATCTTGTCGTCGTGATGCGCGTGGTGGTGATTCGCGTGGCCATGCTCATGGTCGTGGCTGTGATCGTGGCCGCAGGTGGCGTGGTCGTGATCGTCGTCGTGCGCATGGTCGTGCTCGGCGTGATCATGCGCGTGATCGTCTTCCGCCAGGAAATCCGGATCGATTTCGAGCTTCGAGTTCAGATTGAAGCCGCGCAGATCGAAGATTTCCTTGATGTCTGCATCGCCGAAGTTCACCACTTTGATCGCGGCGCGCGGGTTCATGTGAACCAGCCGGTGCTTGAGCGCGTCGAGCGCGGCAGCGTCGACCAGATCGGACTTCGTGATGAACAAGCGGTCCGCGAAACCGACCTGGCGCTGCACGACTTCATGTTCGTCGAGCTGATGGTTGGCGTGCTTGGCATCAACCAGCGTGATGATTGCGTCGAGCAGGAATTCGTCTGCGATGGTGTTGTCCATGAAGAACGTCTGAGCGACCGGGCCGGGATTTGCGAGGCCGGTTGTCTCGATCACCACGCGATCGAAGTTCAGCGTGCCGGCCTTCTTGCGGTCGGCGAGATCTTCAAGCGCCCGCGCCAGGTCGCCGCGGATCGTGCAGCAGATACAGCCGTTGCTCATCTGGATGATCTGTTCGTTCGTTTCCTGAACGAGGATCTCGTTGTCAATATTCTCTTCGCCGAACTCGTTCTCGATCACGGCGATCTTCATGCCGTGCTTGTCGTTCAGGATGCGCTTGAGCAACGTGGTTTTGCCGCTGCCTAGAAAGCCGGTCAGGATGGTAACGGGAATCATGATGGTCGCCCTGTTCTTTAAAGTCGAAGGATCGTGCGGCATGTTTTCGGGCTGCGGGCGTGATCTGAAACGCCTGCGCTACGCTCGAAAACATGCGGTCGGTCGATTATTGAAACATATTTGTCAAGCGGACGCTCTGTGCTTCCCTGAAAGCGCGCTGTCCGAAGCGCTCAACTATGGGCGATCACGCGATTTGCAACAATAGGCCTTTCAGGTATTCCCCTTCGGGAAACGCGGTTAAAAGCGGGTGATCGACGCCTGCGCCAAGGCGCTTCAGGATACGCGCGTCGACTTTTGCGTCGGCCGCGGCGCCTGCCACGATCTTCTGGAACAGATCGGCGTCAATAGCGCCCGAGCACGAATAGGTGAACAGCAGGCCGCCCGGGCGCAACAACTTGAAGCCGGTCAGGTTGATGTCCTTGTACGCACGCGCGGCGCGGTCCACGTGTTCCCGCGAAGGCGCGAACTTGGGCGGATCGAGCACGATCAGGTCGAAGCGCTCGCCTTCCTCGTGCAAGCGACGCAAGGTCTTGAACGCGTCGGCGTCGAGCCACTCGGCGCGTTGCGGATCGAAACCGTTCGCCGTGACGTTTTGCTGGGCAAGGGCCAGGGCGTCGCCGGAGGAGTCGATCGATACCACGCGTTTTGCACCGCCTTTCAGAGCGGCCAGCGAAAAACCGCCGGTGTAGCAGAAGCAGTTGAGAACGTCGCGGTCGCCGGCGTATTGCCGCACGAGCGCGCGATTGTCGCGTTGATCGATGTAGAAGCCCGTTTTATGGCCCCGTTCGACGTCGATGTGATACCGCACGCCGCCTTCGTTCGCGATCAGGGTGGCCGGTGGCGGATCGCCGGCCAGCACGCCGGTGATCTGTTCGAGCCCTTCCTTCTGCCGAATCGACACGTCCGAGCGTTCATACACGTTCGGGCAGCCGGTTGCGCCGATCAGCGCCTGCACGATCGCCTCTTTCCAGTGTTCCACGCCCGTCGCCATGAACTGGCAGACCAGTTGGCCACGCTGGCTTTCATCGTCTGCGATGTAGTAATCGACGATCAAACCCGGCAGCCCGTCCGCCTCGCCGAAAATCAGCCGAGTGGCGCCGGTGTCGCGCACCATCGTTTGCCGGTGCGCAATTGCTCGCTGCACGCGCCGCTTGAAAAACGCGTGATCGATGGGCTCGCTTTCGTCGAAGCTCCAGACGCGGGCGCGGATCTGCGACACCGGGCTGTACGACGCGCGTGCCAGAAACCGGCCATCGTGAGCACGGATCAGCACGGTTGCGCCGGGCGCGGGCTTGCCTTCCACGTGTTCGATCGCGCCTTCGTAGATCCACGGATGGCGGCGCGCGAGCGACTTGTCTTTCGCCGGTTTCAGCGTAATGGTGTTCATTCGGGTCTTCGGTGAAAGCGCTGACTGGACGGGGGAGTGAACGCGGGGAAGGTTTCGAGCCGCGTTCCTATTTCTGTTTCTATTTGCAGCGAGAGAATCTGGCGGTTTGGCCGGTTACGCCCGTTTCACGGTGAGTCGGCCACGTTTCTCGGCGCAGCGACGCGCCGGCATTTTGTTGCTTGCGGTCATGCCGGCTCAGTCGCGTTTTTTTGCGCGCGGATGCGTCTGGTCGTAGACGCGGGCCAGATGCTGGAAATCGAGCGACGTATAAACCTGCGTGGCCGCGATACTGGCGTGGCCAAGCAGTTCCTGCACCGCGCGAAGGTCGCCGCTGGATTGCAGCACGTGCGTGGCGAACGAATGCCGCAAGACGTGCGGATGCACATTCGACGGCACGCCGGCCAGCAAAGCCATGCGTTTCACCCGATCACGCACCACGTTCGGCGACATCCGGTTGCCGCGCACCGAGAGAAACAGCGCGTGCGGATCGTCTTTCACAAATTGCCCGCGCACTTCAATCCACGCGCGCAGCGCGGTGATCGCCTTGCTGCCCACGGGCACTGCCCGCCGCCGGTTTCCCTTGCCGAGCACATTGACTTCGGTGCTGGCGAGGTCGAGCCAGCCGGCCGACGAATACCCTTCGGATTGCACGAAATGCACGTCCAGCCCGACTAGCTCGGCGAGCCGCAAGCCGGACGAATAAAACAGCTCGAGGATGGCGTGGTCCCGCAGCGCTTCAGGCGTGTCGGCCTGGGGCGCTTCCATCAGCGCGTTGGCGTCGTCGACGGAAAGCGCCTTCGGCAGGGACTTCGCGCGTTTCGGCGCGCGCACGGTCGCGACCGGATTGGCCTGCATTTCAACCTGTTCCGCAAGCCACCGATAAAACGCCCGCCACGCCGATAACCGATGCGCAATGGAGCGTGCCGACAACCCGCCGCCATGAGCGCGCGCTACAGCGCCTCGCATGTCGGTGGCGGTCAGCGATTCCAGCGCCCGGCCGTTGGCCAGCTTCTTCAGCTCGTCGAGTTCGTGCGTATAACCGCGCAACGTGTGGTCCGATAATCGCCGCTCATGCTCAAGCATCGACAGATAGGCGGTTACCGGATCGTCGGTCATGTCAGTGGGGCAGCAAGCGGCTGAGCGCGGCGCTGGCAAGCGTGCCGATCTGTGTCAGGAAGTCGGTGGCCATGCCTTCGTGGAACCTGCGCGGATCGGGCGAACCCATGACCAGCAAGCCGAATGCGGGCGCTTCGGGGCCAGCCGACGGATCACGCAGCGCGAGCAGCGCGATGGATTCTGTGGTGTTGGCGGTATCGACGACACCATCTGTTGTAGCCGATGCCACCGAGACCGAGCTCGCCGATGTCAGCCACTGGGCGGCCTCGAAGCCGGTGTTCGGTCCGCAATACGGCGTGGTCAGGCCGCTGGTGAAGGAGCGGACTTCCTCGCTCGTCGTCCGCGCGAATTCGGCTTGCGCGTAGGGCTCTGCGACATCCCACACGCGCAGCGCGGCTTGCGGCACCTCGAAGATTTCACACAGGCCAGCGGGGATGGTTTTCGGCAGCGCATGCGGATCGCGCTCGGACATGACCCGAATGGTCCATCGATGAAACTTCGCGGCAATGCTGTCGTTCTCATGTCCGTAACGAAGCAATTCGGCCAAGCGGCGTTCAATCTGCTTGTTCTTGTCGCGCAGCATCTGCATCTGGCGCTCCTGCAGCGACACCGCGGACTTGCCATGCGGATTGGACAGCCGGATCGCGCCCAGCAACTCGGCATGCTCGGCAAAGAAATCGGGATTGGCGATCAGGTAGTCGGCGACTTCACGTTCGTTCATGGTATCGGGCAGCATCGGGTTCCTGACGGTCAATCGGCGTTAGCAAGTTTGGGATCAAGCTCGATCTCGCCTTCGAATACAGTAGTGGCGGGGCCGGCCATGAAGAGCGGGGCCGCCGCGTCGTGCGCGCCATCCCAGGCAATGGTCAGCATGCCGCCGTGAGTCTGGACCTGCACCGGCGAGTCGAGCAGACCGCGCCGGATACCCGCAGCAACCGCTGCGCATGCGCCCGTGCCGCACGCCAGCGTTTCGCCCGCGCCACGTTCGAAAACGCGCAACTTCACGGCACTACGATTCACGATCTGCATGAATCCTGCGTTCACCCGCTTCGGAAAACGCGCGTGATGTTCGATCACCGGGCCTTCAATCAGCACCGGCGCATTTTCCACGTCGGCCACGATCTGTACGGCGTGCGGATTGCCCATTGATACCACCGATATCCAGCGTGTTTCAGCGTGCACTGCGAGTGGCCAGAGGGTGTCGGCGCCTTCGGTGCGGCCCTGCAAACCTTCCGCGTCGAACGGCACCACAGCAGGTTCGAACTCCGGACGGCCCATGTTCACCACCACGTCGCCGTTCTCCTGCATGGTCAGCACGATTACGCCGTGATGTACCTGTACCCGAACGCTCATCTTGCTGGTGAGGCCCCGGTCGCGCACGAACTTTACAAAGCAGCGCGCGCCGTTGCCGCAATGCTCTACTTCGCCGCCGTCGCAATTGAAGATGCGGTATTTGAAATCAACGCCTTCAATGTCTGGTTTTTCGACCAGCAGCAACTGATCCGCGCCGATGCCGAAATGCCGGTCGGCGAGCGCGCGCACCTGGGCGCCGTTCAGCGAGAGCGGTTTGGAGTAGCCGTCGAGCACGACAAAGTCGTTGCCCGCGCCATGCATTTTGGTGAATTCGAGTTTCATGACGCTATTGTAAGTGACCCGCAGCAAGGGCATACACTAGACCGAATGGGGGATGAGCCCGATCTTGTGTAGCAATCCCCCATTGTTTCCCTGAGACTGGTATCAGCCCGTCAATAAAAGCCCGGCTCGCCCGGCGGTCGCGTCTTGAAGCGCTTGTGCACCCAGTAATACTGCTCGGGCATCTGCCGGACCTGCTCTTCAAGGAACGCGTTCATGCGGCGGGCATCGGCTGCATCGTCGCCGGTCGGGTAGTTGTCCCAGGGCTTGAACACCCGCAGCCGGTAACCCTTGTAGTTCGGCAGCACTTCGCCCACGAACGGCATGATTTGCGCATGTCCGGTCTTGGCCAGGCGACCGACCGCTGTCAGCGTGCACGCTTGCACGCCGAAGAACGGCACGAAGGTGGAATTGCGCATGCCGTAGTCCATGTCGGCCCCAAGCATGACGGGCTTGCGATCACGCAGCCAGCGCAGCACGATCCGTGCGCTGTCCGCGCGGCTCGCCATTTCGGCGTCGAAACGGCCACGCTGCTTCTTCGCTATTTCATCGAGCGCTTTGTTCGACATCGGCTGATACAGCGATCCGCAGGTCCGGTGCAGTGAGTAGTTGATCCACACTGAAGCCGCCTCGATCGCGACAAAGTGGAAGCCGAGCAACAACGTGGGCGGCATGTCGGGATCGAGGAGATCGACTTCGCTGTCCACCTGGATCAGCTTGGCAAGTTTCTCCGCCGAGCCGAACCATTGCACGCTGCGCTCCACGTAACTGCGGATCGCGTGCCGGAAATGCTTCTGAGCGACTTCTTCCCGGCGCTCGGGTGTCCACTCGGGGAAACACAGGCTGAGATTGATATGCACAATGCGTTTCCGATGGCTCGGGACTTGATAAAGCAGCCAGCCGAGACCGTCGCCGAAACGTGCGGTGATGCCGTAGGGAATGAGGGCGAGCAGTTTCAGGAAGCCCACTGCGAGGGCGACGCCAATGCGACCTAACATGCGACGCTCCCAAGGGTCCGGACGGTGGGGTTTCGACTTTGCCGGGGAGCGTTCCGGGCATGACGCGGGTGAGGGTATGTCTTGATTGGCAGCAAACGTTCGGCTCTGTGACAAAAGTGAGAAGCCGCTATAATAAAACCTTCGCCGAGTTAATGGACAACTTGCGGGGCGAAGCTGGATAGCGTTTAACGGCGCTTTCCGGACCATGTTTTCCGCTAAAGCGTCGCCGCTTCAGACTCCAAACGAAGTCGGCTACGTGAGCAACTTACCCGTACTCAAATGGAGTCTGAAGCGTGTCAAACGATTATTTCTTTACCTCTGAATCCGTCTCTGAAGGCCACCCGGACAAGGTAGCCGACCAAATCTCCGACGCCATCCTCGACGCCATCCTGGCGCAGGACAAGTATTCGCGCGTCGCGGCCGAAACCCTTTGCAACACGGGCCTCGTCGTCCTGGCGGGCGAAATCACCACGCAGGCGAACGTCGACTACATCCAGGTTGCGCGTGACACCATCAAGCGTATTGGCTACGACAACACGGAATACGGCATCGACTACCGCGGTTGCGCGGTGCTCGTCGCGTATGACAAACAGTCGCGGGACATTGCGCAAGGCGTGGACGCCGCTCATGACGACAACCTCGATCAAGGCGCCGGCGACCAAGGGCTGATGTTCGGCTACGCATGCGACGAAACGCCTGAACTGATGCCGCTGCCCATTCACCTCGCGCACCGGCTGGTCGAGCGTCAGGCGAATATGCGTCGCGACGGCCGCCTGAACTGGCTGCGTCCGGACGCGAAGTCGCAGGTGACCGTGCGTTATGTCGATGGCAAGGCGCACAGCATCGACACCGTCGTGCTCTCCACACAACACGCACCGGACATTGAACTGAAGGCGCTGCGTGAAGCCGTCATCGAAGAGATCATCAAGCCGGTTCTTCCGGCCGAGCTGATCAAGGGCGACATCAAGTTCTTGGTTAATCCGACCGGACGTTTCGTGATCGGCGGTCCGCAAGGCGATTGTGGATTGACGGGTCGCAAGATCATCGTCGACACGTACGGTGGCGCGGCGCCTCATGGCGGCGGCGCGTTCTCGGGCAAGGATCCCTCGAAGGTCGATCGTTCGGCCGCGTATGCAGGCCGTTATGTCGCGAAGAACATTGTCGCGGCAGGATTGGCTTCGCGTTGCCTGATCCAGGTGTCCTACGCAATCGGTGTGGCGCGTCCGACTTCGGTCATGGTCAACACGTTCGGCACGGGCCGCGTGTCGGATGCAAGGATCCAGGAACTCGTGCTCGAGCATTTTGACCTGCGTCCGAAGGGCATCATCCAGATGCTCGACCTGCTGCGCCCTATCTACGAGAAGTCGGCAGCGTATGGCCACTTCGGCCGTGAAGAGCCGGAGTTCTCGTGGGAAGCCACGGACAAGGCGCTCCTGCTTGCGGAAGCCGCCGGTACGGAACCGGTTGTTGAAACGGCCTGATTTTCTGGTTTGAATATGTAAAAAAAGCCCGTTGAGCGTTAAGCTCAGCGGGCTTTTTTGCGACGGCGCTGCTGTCGCGGATCCGTGCGCAGTTTGGGCGGCGACCCTATCTCAGCGGACGCAGCCACAGGCGCAACGCGCCGGTTTCACCCGACCCACAGCGGCAAAACCGCGCACGCACAAAGGCAGTCGAATCCAGACCAAGGCTTTGCGTCTTCAGAAACAATCAGCGGGCAGCAAACGCAAACCATCCGTCGCTGGTCGAAAGCCTGCGCGGACGACGGCTTGTCGTATTAATTACACCGGGCGCCAATTTCAATTTAGCCACCGGCGCGCGTAATTGCGCTGGCTTTCGCAATAGCGCTTTAAATGCGGCCTGTCGCGATGCCGCCCTTAATCGCAGATTCGAAAAAAATCCGTGAAACCAGGAGCGAATGCCATCGACGGCATGGGTATTCCTGAATTGTCCGGCGAGCAATTGGGTGCGCGCGGAATGATGGCGTAAGGCCCGAACAACGCTGCGTCCGGCAGGACGTGCAGCGCGGACGGCGGCACGGGTAAGACGATTCGTGAAACGGATATTCATGGATTTCACAGGCTCGGGTTCGCAATGGCTGCAACCCGACATTAGTCGGATCAAAAAAAGCGTTCAACAGTTTGATCGATTGAACACAATAAAAGTTGCCAGCCTGAAGCGCCCACTTATTTAATAGATTTTCATCGAAAGGGATTTTCGATGGGCTCTCTCAATGCACGACGGCAGGTTATAGAAGAAATGTTACTGCCGGAAGTCGGCATTTTCCCGCACGGGTGTTCGAGCAAGTGTTCGACATCCTGAAACCCCCAGGCCGGAGCGCCGGGCGGCCCGGGCGATTTACAATTGGCGTATTCGCCCTAAATTAGCCGGTTTCCTTACAGAAAGGTTACCTGACGAAGCCGACCGGCCAGATGCTTTCCCTGTGAGTTGATATGCCGAATCAATCGAAGTTGGAACAAGTCCGCGCGTTGCGCGAGAACGGCTACGTGGTGGTGCCCGGCCTCGTCACGCCGGAGCGCTGCGAAGCCATGCGCAACGTGGCTCGGCAGCAGTTAGTGGAAGCGGCGGCGCCGGTAGAGTTCGAAGCCGACCTGCAATATCCCGGCGCGCCGAATTCGAAAGACGCGCCCGGCGGCCACACCGTGCGCCGCTTGCTCGACGCATACGGGCGCGATCCACGATTCGCCGCTTGGGCCACGTCGCCGGATGTGCGCGGCTGGATGGAGGTGTATTTCGGCGAGACGCCGACGCTTTCTCGCGCGCATCACAACTGCGTGATGACGAAACATCCGGCTTACGGCAGCCTGACCGGCTGGCATCGCGACGTGCGTTATTGGAACTTCGAGCGGGACGATTTGGTGTCGGCGTGGGTTGCGCTCGGTAACGAGACGGTCGAAAACGGCGCGTTGTGGTTCGTGCCGATGTCGCACAAGTTGCCGTTCACGTCCGAACGTTTCGATAAAGCCAAGTTCTTCCGTTCCGACCTGCCCGAGAACGAAGTGCTGATTCGCAGCGCGGTATCGCCGAAACTGAATGCTGGCGACGTTGTGTTTTTCCACTGCAACACGCTGCATTCGGCTGGCAAGAATCTCACCGATCAGGTGAAGTTCTCGCTGGTCTACACCTATCGTGGCGCCAGCAACTTGCCGTTGCCGGGAACACGGTCGGCGTCGATGGAAGACGTGCCGCTTATTTGACGCTTAAAGCCTGAAAGCGTCAGCGCCTGGCCGGGATCGCCAGCCCGATCAACCCGGCCAGCATGGCGACCATGCCGCCCGCGATCAACCAGATCGTCTTGTTCGTGGGCGAGCCGGTGAAGAAACGGGAGACGTCGTTGCTCAGCGAATGGAACGACTGGCCACCGAAATACAGCAGCACGACGCCGCCTACGATCAGTGCAATGGAAATCGCCTTGGTCATGAAAATCTCTGCAATGTGCGGACGGCAAGCTTATTAGGCCTTGGCCGGAGCGTCCAGCGCCGCATCAGCCCCAGGCGCGGGCGGCTTCGCGGCTGGCTTGATGCCGGGTTTGATCTGGCGCAGCAAATCGGCCTGCACGGTCGCGTAATCGGTCCGGTTCGTCCAGACGGCGACGTTCAGTTTCACGCCGGTATCGGTGTAGTCGGAGACGGCAATCCAGGGTTTGGTCTTGTCGTCGTTGATGATGCGCGGATCCGTTTCCACAATCCGACGCAGCGACGCCAGCGATTCCTCGATATTTTGATCCTCCGGGATGATCACGTTCAGCACCACGCGGCGCCGGTCGTTCGCGGTGAAGTTGGTGACCGGGTTCGCCCAGATTGTGCTGTTCGGCACGAACATGATGACGCCGTCGCTTTTTGTCAGACGGGTGGTGAACAGGCCGATTTCGTTGACGGTTCCAGCCGTCGCGCCAGCCCCTTCAATGTAATCGCCGACCTTGAACGGCCGCAGCAGCAACAGCATCAAACCGGCTGCAATGTTCTGCAACGTGCCTTGCAATGCTAGGCCGATAGCCAGTCCGGCGGCGCCGAGCACGGTCAGGATGCTGGCCGCCGCAACGCCGAATTTGCCCAGCGCCGCAACAATGGCGACTACCCGGATCGCCCATTGCACCAGGCTTGCCATCACGGGCGTGAACGTGGCGTCCGCGTTCGTGCGGCCGAGCGCGCGTTTCACCGCGTTCGCCACGCGGTTCGATACCCACCAGCCGGCCAGCAATATAAGGACGGCCATTAGTACGTTGAATCCGTACGTCACGCCGGCTGTCAGTAAAAAGTCGTAGACAGGGCGTAGTTTGTCCAGCGGGTCCATGAAACTTCTCCTCATTCGAATGAACAGGGTTTGGCTGGGTCCGCCCCCTATTCGTTCCCGTTGTTGGCTATTTGGTCGCTTCCCGAATATCGGGATAGCCTTGAAGTCTTTCGGGTCAAGCCCGACGCGAGTCCGCGCGATTCGCTAACATGACGGACTCGGCGCACGTCAGACGACATGGTCCGCGCGATTGTTGCTAGCCTGTGCTTACACACCCCATTGTTTCTTCACCAATTCGAGGATTTCGTCATGGCTTACGAAGCAGCTTCCGAACGCTATTCGGAGATGGCCTACCGCACCTGCGGCAAAAGTGGCCTGAAGTTGCCGGCGTTGTCGCTGGGTCTTTGGCACAACTTCGGCGACACCACGCCGATCTCCACGCAGCGCGACATCCTGCGCACCGCGTTCGATCTCGGCATTACGCACTTCGATCTCGCGAACAACTACGGGCCGCCGTACGGCAGCGCGGAGACGAATTTCGGGCGGCTGTTCAAAGACGATTTCCGTCCGTATCGCGACGAATTGCTGATTTCGTCGAAGGCGGGGTGGGACATGTGGCCGGGCCCGTACGGCCAGGGTGGCGGATCGCGGAAATACGTGCTGGCGTCGCTGGATCAGAGCCTGCAGCGCATGGGCCTGGATTACGTCGATATCTTCTATTCGCATCGTTTCGATGCCGACACGCCGCTCGAAGAAACCGCCGGTGCACTCGCGACCGCCGTGCATTCGGGCAAAGCGCTGTACGTGGGCATTTCGTCGTATTCGTCGGCTAAAACGCGCGAGATGGCAAAACTGCTGGCCGGGCATAAAGTGCCGCTGCTGATTCATCAGCCGTCGTACAACATGCTGAACCGCTGGATCGAGGAGGATCTGCTCGATACGCTCGACGACGTGGGGGCGGGCAGTATCGCGTTCACGCCGCTAGCGCAGGGGCTGTTGACGGGCAAATACCTGAACGGCATTCCCGCCGATGCGCGCGTCAACAAGCCGGGCGGCGGGTCGCTGAAGCAGGAGCATTTGAGCGGGAAGAATATCGAGCACGTGCGCAAGCTCAACGAACTCGCGCAGCGGCGCGGTCAGAGCCTCGCGCAAATGGCGCTGGCGTGGGCGTTGCGCGGCGGGCGCGTGACGTCGGTGCTGATCGGCGCGAGCCGTCCGGAACAAGTGACGGAGAACGTCGGCGCGTTGAAGAACCTGGAGTTTTCGACGGAAGAACTCGCCGAAATCGATCAGCACGCGACCGAAGGCGGGATCAACCTGTGGGAAAAGCCGTCGACGGATCAGCGGATTTAAGCCCGTACCGATGAGCATAAGGGGGCGCGGTTATCGCTGCGTTCCCTGACTCCTGAGCAAAGCAGCGGTGTTGCTTCGACACTGACGGCCGGCGCGGCCTTGGCTGCAAAGCCAAGTGCAAACCGGCTGGCAAGTAGGTGTCAAAGCCGACTGTCTTCCCGTTTCGACGAAACCAGCCTGAAGGCAGCAGGGCCTTTGCCTTGCTGCCTTCGCTGCGTTGTTATGATGCGGACTCCGGAACGCTTGCTTCGCTCGCGATCGAACGCGTTGTCCGATTTCGCACCGTATTTGTGCTGTTGTCCGGACGCCCCCCCTGCGGATCGTGTCTTTAGGTCGAACATTACAGCGTCGCAGGCGTGAAAAACGCGCCTCGAACCCAGAAATCGCGTGTGCGGTAAAATATCGGATTACGCGTGAGGGAAGCGGGGAATGCGGAACATTCGCTCCGAGCGCGCGGGTCTTCGCAGCTATCGGCCCGGTTCTCGCGTATTGCCGGAAATTCCGCTTTAGCAGCATCACGCATTGCTTTCGTCGCGCCTTCAAGGTGTTGTCGCCGGAATCGAGCCGAAGTCATCCAAACAACGGCTGCCGGAACGCACTACTGCGCCGCCCTGATTCCGCACTATCCATGAAGCCATGAGCAACCTTAATCCTCAAACCGTTCTAAGCGTCCATCACTGGACCGACTCGCTGTTCAGCTTCACTTGCACGCGCGATTCCGCGTTCCGTTTCGAAAATGGCCAGTTCACCATGGTCGGTCTGGAAGTCGATGGCAAGCCGCTGCTCCGCGCTTATAGTCTGGCGAGTGCGAATTACGAAGAGCACCTCGAATTTCTCAGCATCAAGGTTCAGGACGGTCCC
>Ga0302314_10007022_pt1 | contig 20313 bp, 14 predicted proteins | sample III_Palsa_N2_3_FD_200533 | JGI IMG/M metagenome (GOLD analysis project Ga0302314, IMG submission 200533) | Peat permafrost microbial communities from Stordalen Mire near Abisko, Sweden - III_Palsa_N2_3 | ecosystem: Environmental > Terrestrial > Soil > Palsa > Peat permafrost | place: Sweden... | reverse complement strand
CAGCGGTAGTCCCGCGATCGCGGCGTGCAACGCCTGATCCCGCCCGGCCTCCCCTGCCCGCTCTCCCGCGCCGACGTTTGCCGCGTTGAGCGAACCGGGATGGGCTTCCGCTCGCGCCGCCTTCCCGTCATCGACGCGCTCGGTCTCAGTCGCTCCGAACAGCTTGGTCCAGCCCCTGCGGCTTCCCTGTCGTCCCATGTCCCTTCCTCCTGCCTGCACACACCGGACCCGGCGGACGGGGGTGGGCGGCAAGGAGCGATCCGGCAGGCCCGCCGGCAGAGGGGCGGCGCACGCGGCCACGCGCCGTAACGAAGTGAAGGACCGGGACGCGCAGCGTCCCGGTTGCGCCGCCCCGCGGCGGGACTAGAGGAGCGTGACGCCCACCCCCGGTCGACCGGAACGGTCATACCGACGCCGCGCCCGGCCAAAGCCGGGCGCGTCAATCATCCGCGAAGCGCGACGCTGAACGCCGAGAACATCGACGGCGCCCATCATCCCCGCGCCTGGTCGATTGCCATCGCAGGCCGATCGGCCACGATCGCGTCGCCGCGATCTAGCCCATGGCGGGCCAGTCCGAGTAGCCGACCGAGCCGCCGCCGTACCAATATTGCTTGGGCGCCTCGGCCAGTGGCGCGCCGGTGCGCAGGCGCTCGACGAGATCGGGGTTGGCCAGGAATGGCCGACCGAGGCTGAAAAGATCGGCATCGCCATCGGCAAGCGTCTTCTCGGCCAGCTCGAGCGTGTATTGGTTGTTGGCGATGTAGGCGCCTGCGAACCGCTTGCGCAGCGCATGGAAATCGACGTCGTCCGGCACGTCGCGCGTCTGCTGGGTCACGCCCTCGATGTCGTGGACGTACAGCAGGCCGATCCCGGACAGCGCATCGACGAACGTGCCGTAGGTCTGCATCACGCTGCTATCGAGCGGCGTCTTGCCGGGCTCCGTCGTCGCGGGCGACAGCCGGATGCCGACCCGCCCTGCCCCCCAGACGTCGACCACGGCGCGGACCGCGTCGAGCGGGAAGCGCAGCCGGTTCTCGATCGAGCCGCCGTAGCGGTCCGTGCGCCGGTTGGTGCTGTCGCGGATGAACTGCTCGAGCAGGTAGTTGTTCGCCGCGTGGACCTCGACGCCGTCGAAACCGGCGGCCTTCGCGTTGGTCGCCGCGCGGCGATAATCCTCGACGATGGCGGGGATCTCGTCGGTCTCGAGCGCACGCGGGGTGACGAAATCCTTCATGCCGTCAGCCGTGAACGCCTGTCCCTCCGCCTTGATCGCAGACGGCGCGACAGGCAGTTTGCCGCCATGCAGATCCGGGTGTGAGATCCGTCCCGTGTGCCAGAGCTGAAGGAATATCCTGCCGCCGCGACCATGGACCCGGTCGACGACTGGCCGCCACGCCGCGACCTGCGCATCCGACCAGATGCCGGGGGTCATGGCATAGCCGCGCGCCTGCGGAGAGATGTTGGTTGCCTCGGTGATGATGAGACCGGCGCTCGCGCGCTGCCCATAATAGTCGGCGGCGAAGTCGGGCGGCACACCGTCCTCGTCCGAGCGACTGCGCGTGAGCGGCGCCATGACGATATGATTGGTCAGTTTGAGGTCGCCCAGCGTGAAGGGCTGTAACACGGGGCTGGCAGACGGATTCGACAAGGCATGTTCCTCTACGGAAGCGGTAGGCGCCCCCCGAGGAGGCAGCGCTACAACGCGCGACCCATCGGTTGATCCCGCGGCGCGAGCGATGGACCCTTCCTCATATCAGCGAGGCCTGCGCCTGCGCCGCCGCTGGTCCGCGACCGAAGGTCGGTCGTCCGATGCATCGCGATCAGATCGTCGGGAAAGCAGCAGTTCTGGAAAGCCAGCAGATCGTCGAAACTGCCGCGCAACCAGCGTTCATATTCATCCGGCATCAGTAGCACCGGCATGCGATCATGGACCGGGCGGATCGCTTCGTTGCAGTCGGTCATCGCGCCGGAATAGGCAGGGCCCCATTCCGCGCTTTCCCGCCACAGGCCACCCCAGCCGAACAACGGCTGGTCCTTGACCGAGAACCAGGTTCGCGTCCTGGCGCCCTTCGGTCCTTCGGCTTCCGCGAACGCCGTCACCGGTATGATGCAGCGCCATTCCGGCTTGCGGGCGAGCCCGACCCACATGCTCTTGCTGAGATCGGCGATGTTGTTGACCGGCTTCGGCTTCGAATCCGGCTTCATGAACTTCAGCCGCACCGGGAAGCCCCACGTCATCGACTGTAAGAGCCTGGCGCCGCCCACCTCACGGACGACCATTCCGGTAGCGCCGGGATAGACCTCCTCGCCCGCATTGGATCCGGGAAGAGGTGCGGTCACGCCGAAGTGACGGGCGACCTCGGCGGCGCTGAGCCGCTCGGAATAGAGATTACACACCGCATCCTCTCCCACCCGGTCGGCGAACAGCGTCCGATTTATGGCAGGATGTCACGCCCGTAGACGGACGACAATAATCGCCGGTCACACAAGGCGGGCTCGGCCACGCGGGCTGCGCCGCCTCGCCAGAGTTCGTCGGTTGCGTCGGCCACCAATCGTCCGGCGGGAATCTTCCGGAACTGGAAGGCGATGACGTCCTGGATCGTCCCGTGAAGCCAGCGCTCATAGTCATTGGGACGCAGCAGCACCGGCATGCGCGGATTGAGCGGCGAGACGGCCTCGTTGCTGTCGGTGGTCATGCCACTGAACACCGGACCGAAGGCGTCCGTATTCCTGGCAAAGCCCGCCCAGGCAAACAGCGCCTCGTCGGCGACGCTAAACCAGGTCCGAGTCATCGTGCCCTTCGGCCCGCCGGGTTCACCGAAGCGGGTCAGCGGGATCAGGCAGCGGTAGCGCGGATCGCGTGCCAGCTCGCTCCACATCCGATTGGTCAGGTCGGCGGTCAGGTTCACGCGCGTCGGGGGCTCGCCGCGGTCGCGCATCTCGCGCGTCAGCCGGGGAAAGCCCCAGCCGAGCGATTGAAGGACGCGCCGGCCTCGCGTCTCGCGCACCACCAGACCCGCGCTGCCCCTGATCGTCTCGGGGGCACCTCCACGCCGACCGGTGTCACCACGTCAAAATGCCGCGCGACATCGTCGGCGCTCGCCTGCACGGAATACAGATTGCACATCGCGCGCTACCCTCGATCGCCGCGGCCCCATCGGACCCGGCCAGCTCTCACATGCGCTGCCACCACAGACCCGGCGCATCCGCCATCTCGAGCTCGGGCGCCGCCTCCGCAGATCTCAGCGCGGATGCCGTGGCCGTGATGATCGCGCGCACCTCGCGCTCGATCTCGCGGAGATCGGGCGGCGTGGGCCAGAAGCGCACGCCGGCGGCGGCTCGCTTGCGCAATTCGACGACGATCTCGCGGGCGAACTCGGGATCGCCCTCATAGGCCGGATGCGATCGTTCGAAGTCGCCGGCCAGCGCTGCGACATCCCGCCCGGGATAGTCGCGCAGCAGCTCGTCGACCTCGGTGCGAACATATATTTGCGACGTGTCCCACAGGCGGCTCATGGCTCGACTCCTCGATCGTTTCGCGAACGACGCGGGCGATGCCGGGTTCGACACGGTTCCGCCCGATTGACTCACCGGGGTCATATAGAACAGATGGGGAACATAGTCCACTATCGCGCCGGGAGGCACCATGACACCGTGCGGTCCCCGCCCCGCTATCGACGAGCTGCGCGCGCGGATCGCTCGTATCGAGACGCAGGATCGACGGGATCGCAACGTCCTGCCGTTCGGGATCGCGTCCGTGGATGGCCGCCTGCCCGGCGGGGGGCTGCCGCTCGGTGCGTTGCATGAGGTCGCCGGCGGTGCGGCGGGCGCGATCGATGCGGCCGCGGCCGCGCTGTTCACCGCGGGCATCCTCGCGCGGGTCGACGGGCAGGTGCTGTGGTGCATGACCAAGGCCGACCTGTTCGCACCGGCGATCGCACAGGCCGGGCTCGATCCCGACCGGGTGATCTATGTCGAGGCGGGCGACGAGGTGGCGGTGCTCGCCTGCTTCGAGGAGGGGTTGCGGCATGGCGGCCTCGGCGGGGTGGTCGCCGAGGTCGCGCGGCTGTCGATGACGACCTCGCGGCGGCTGCAACTGGCCGCCGAGGCGTCGGGCACGATCGGGATCGCGATACGGCGATGGCGACGCGCGACCGAGGCCGCCGACTTCGGCCAGCCGACCGCATCGGCGACGCGGTGGCGGGTGACCGCGGTCCCCTCCTCGCCCCTCCCCGTCGCCGGTGTCGGACGCCACCGATGGTTCGTCGAACTGATCCGTTGCCGCGCCGGTGAGAGCGCCGATTTTCTTCTGGAAGCCTGTGATGCGCAAGGTCGTCTCTGTGTTCCTGCCGACATGGCCGACGGACAGGCTGCGGCGCACGCTTGGGGGTACCGCGCCGCCGTCTGACGCGCCGCTGGTCATCGTCGGCCAGCTCGGCAACCGGCGCGTCGTCACCGCCGCCAACCTCGCCGCGCAGGCAGTCGGAGTAAGACCGGGCCTTGCCGCCACACAGGCACACGCACTCGTGCCCGACCTCCTGACGCATGACGCCGACCGCGACGCCGACGACGCGGCGCTCGGCAAGATCGCACTGTGGATCCTGCAGCGCTACGTGCCGATCGTCGCGTCCGATCCTCCGGACGGTCTGATGCTCGACGCGACGGGTGCATCGCATCTCCACGGCGGCGACGCCGCGTTCCTCGAGGATCTTGCCGCCCGGCTCGCCGAAAGCGGCATGGCGGCACGGATCGCGATGGCCGGCACCTATGGCGCGGCGCACGCGCTCGCCCGCTTCGGGCGCGACACGGTCGCCCTCGTCGCCGAGGGCGCCGAGGCGGAGGCGATCGGCGCGCTGCCGCTCGCAGCCCTTCGGCTCGACGGCGATACCGTCGCAAGCCTCAACCGGCTCGGCTTCGAGACGATCGCCGAGCTCGAGGCGACGCCGCGGGCGCCGCTCGCCTTGCGCTTCGAGTCCGACATCGGTCGCCGGCTCGACCAGGCGTTCGGCCGGATCTCCGAACCGATCGAACCGATCGCCGCACCCGAGATCATCCGCGTCACCCAGCGCTTCGCCGAACCCATTGCCACACCCGAGACGCTGACGCGCTATACCGACAAGCTGGTGGCGCAGATCTGCGAGAAGCTCGAGCAGGCGGGCCTCGGCGCACGCCGGCTCGAACTGCGCTTCCACCGCGTCGACAACCGGATCGAGCAGATCCGCGCCGGCACCGCGCGCCCGACGCGCGACCACCGACGCCTCGTCAAGCTGATGTGCGACCGCCTCGACACCGTCGATCCGGGATTTGGCATCGAGACGATGACGCTGACCGCGCAGGTGGCCGAGCCGCTGGGGCTGCAGGCGATGTCGAGCCTCGGCGAAGCGGCGCGTCCCGAGGTCGCGGCGCTGGTCGACATCCTCGGCAACCGCGTCGGCGAGGAGCGACTGTTCCGCGTCGCGGCCAAGCCCAGCGACGTACCCGAGCGATCGGTGGTGCGCGTCGCCCCGATGGCGGATGCGACGACATTGCGCTGGCCGGTGCACTGGCCGCGCCCGCCCCGCCTGCTCGCACGGCCGGAGCCGATCGATACGATGGCGCTGCTGCCCGACAACCCACCGGTCCATTTCACCTGGCGCGGCACCAGGCGCCGCGTGAAGCGTGCCGACGGGCCAGAGCGCATCTACGGCGAATGGGTGATGTGCGACGCCGAGATGCTCGGCGTCCGCGACTATTTCATGGTCGAGGACGAGGCCGGCGCGCGCTACTGGATCTACCGCAACGGCGACGGCGAGGATGCGGCGACGGGCACGCAGGCCTGGTTCCTCCACGGGCTGTTCGCCTGATGGCAGAGCCGGAACCTCGCTATGCCGAGCTGCACTGCGCCTCGCACTTCACCTTCCTGCGCGGCGCGAGCAGCTGCGAGCAGTTGTTCGCGCAGGCCGAAGCCTGCGGGATCGAGGCGCTGGCGATAACCGACCGCAATTCGCTCGCCGGCATCGTCCGCGCGCACGAGGCAGCCAAGGTCACCGGCGTCCGCCTGATCGTCGGTTGCCGGGTCGACCTGACCGACGGATCGTCGCTGCTGGTCTATCCGCTCGATCGGCCGGGCTATGGCCGGCTGTGCCGCCTGCTCACCGTCGGCAAGCGCCGCGCCGGCAAGGGCAAATGCCTGCTCGGCTGGGACGATGTCGCCGAATGGGCCGAAGGCCTGCTCGGCGTCCTGATCCCCGGCGAGGTAGACGACGCCGCGGCGCTGCTGCCTCGATTCGCGCGGATCTTCGCCGACTGCGCCTATCTCGCGCTGACGATCCGCAGGCGACCCGGCGACCAGCTTCGCCTCCACCAGCTGTCCAACCTTGCGGCCCAATCGGGCGTCGCGACCGTGGTGACCGGCGACGTGCTCTACCATCACCCGCATCGGCGCCCACTGCACGAGGTGATGACCTGCATCCGTCACAAATGTACGATCGACGAGCTCGGCGACCGCCGCGAACGCTACGCCGATCGCTATCTTAGGCCGGCATCGGAGATGCACCGGCTCTATCGCACCTATCCCGAGGCGCTGCACCGCGCGCTCGAGATCGCCGATCGCTGCCGCTTCTCGCTCGACGATCTCGACTATCACTACCCGGACGAGACCTCGATCCCGGGTCTCGACCCTCAGCAGACGCTGGAGAAACTGACCTGGGAGGCAGCGCTGGCCTGTTATCCCGAAGGGCTGCCGGCGAAGGTCGAGAAGGCGCTCCACCACGAACTCGCGCTGATCCGGGCGATGGAGTATGCGCCCTATTTCCTGACCGTGAACTCGATCGTGTGCTTCGCGCGCAGCAAGGACATCCTCTGCCAGGGTCGCGGGTCGGCCGCCAATTCGGCGGTCTGCTACGTGCTCGGCATCACCTCGATCGATCCCGAGCGCTCGGACCTCTTGTTCGAGCGCTTCGTCAGCCAGGAGCGCAAGGAGCCGCCCGACATCGACGTCGACTTCGAGCATGAGCGCCGCGAGATCGTGCTCCAGTGGGTGATGGACACCTATGGCCGCAATCATGCAGCGCTCTGCGCGACCTTCATCCGCTACAAGACCAAGGGCGCGATCGCGGACGTCGGCAAGGCGCTGGGCCTGCCCCGCGACCTCACCAAGGCGCTGTCGTCGCAGACCTGGGGCTTCAGCGAGGAGGGCGTACCCGACAAGCATGTGACGGAACTTAATCTCAATCCCGAGGAGCGGCGCATGCGCCTCGCGCTCGATCTGGCCAGGGAGCTGATCGGGACGCCGCGGCATCACAGCCAGCATCCCGGCGGTTTCGTGCTGACCAGCGACCGCTTGGTCGAGATGGTCCCGATCGAGCCCGCCGCCATGCCCGACCGGCAGATCATCGAATGGGACAAGGACGATATCGACGCCTTGAAGATGATGAAGGTCGACTGCCTCGCGCTCGGCATGCTGACCGTCATGAAGAAGGGCTTCGACATGCTCGCGGACGTCAAGGACATAGCGCTGGACCTGGCCTCGATCCCGCCCGAGGACCCGCGCACCTATGCGATGATCCGTCGAGCCGACACGCTCGGCGTCTTCCAGATCGAGAGCCGGGCGCAGATGAACATGCTCCCGCACATCAAGCCGCGGACCTTCTACGATCTCGTCATCGAGGTGGCGATCGTGCGGCCGGGCATGATCCAGGGCGACATGGTGCATCCCTATCTGCGGAGGCGTGCCGGCACCGAACCGGTCGTCTATCCCAAGCCCGAACTCGAGCAGGTGCTCGGCAAGACCTTGGGCGTGCCGCTCTTCCAGGAGCAGGCGATGCGCATCGCGATCGAATGCGCGGGCTTCACGCCCGGCGAGGCCGACCAGCTGCGCCGCGCGATGGCGACGTTCAAATTCACCGGCGGCGTCTCCAAGTTCAAGGACAAGCTCGTCTCGGGGATGGTCGAGCGCGGCTACACCGAGGAATTCGCCGACAAGACCTTCTCTCAGCTCAAGGGGTTTGGCAGCTACGGCTTCCCCGAGAGCCACGCCGCCTCCTTCGCGATCCTGGCTTACGCCAGCGCCTGGCTCAAATGCTGGCACCCCGACGTCTTCTGCGCCGCGCTGATCAACTCGCAGCCGATGGGCTTCTACGCCCCCGCGCAGATCGTCCGCGACGCGCGCGAGCACGGCGTCGAGGTCCGGCCGATCGACATCAACCATAGCCGCTGGGACTGCACGCTCGAGCCCGTCGGCGAGGACCGTTTCGCGGTGCGGCTCGGCTTCCGGCAGGTCGACAAGCTGCCGACCGCCGAGGCCGCCAAGATCGTGGCAGCCCGCACGGGGACGGCCTTCACCAGCATCGAGGAGGTCTGGCGACGATCGGGGGCCAACGCCGCCAGCTTGCGTCTTCTGGCTGAGGCGGACGCGTTCCGCCCGACGATGAAGCTCGCGCGCCGGGAGGCGCTATGGGCGATCAAGGCGCTGCGCGACGAGCCACTGCCACTGTTCGCAGCGGTGGCGGCGCGCGAGCAGATGATCCTGCCCGAGATCAGCGAGACGGCCGTGCCGCTGAAGCCGATGACCGAGGGCCGCGAGGTCGTCGAGGATTACAGCCATGTGGGCCTCAGCCTACGCCAGCACCCGGTCGCTTTCCTCCGCGCCGAACTGACCGCGCGCAAGGTTACTCCCTGCCTTGGCCTGCGCGACACAAGGGACGGCCGCTATGTCTCGATCGCGGGGCTGGTGCTGGTCCGCCAACGACCCGGCAGCGCCAAGGGCGTGATGTTCATCACGATCGAGGACGAGGGGTGGATCGCCAACATCATCGTGTGGGAGCGCCTTTTCGAAGCGCATCGCCGCATCGTGATGGGTGCGCGCATGCTCGGCGTCTATGGTCAGGTCCAGCGCGAGGGCGAGGTCATCCATATCATCGCGAAGAAGCTCTACGACCTGTCCGACATGCTCACGGCGCTGGGTCAGGGCGACCAGCCACTTCGGATCCAGCACGGCCGTGGCGATGGCGCCAGCAATGGCGCCGGACCGGATCCCCGCGACGGGAGGCCGCGTGGCATCGCACCGCGCGATATCTACATCGGCGATCTCCACATCGACACGCTGAAGTTGAAGTCCCGGAATTTCCCATAGGATCGATGGGCGGCGAACGGCATACGCCTTTCCGTCGCACCGCCATATCGGGCTGATCCCGACGACTCTTCGTCACAGTGCCGGGTCGGGCGTCGCCCGGACGTCCTCCGGTCGCCTGGCTGGAAGGGGAGGTTTGGGGAACCGTCGCCGTCTGACACGTCACTGATGTGCGTGGTCGAGGACCCAGACGCTCGACCCCGTCTTCGATGCCGGCACGACGGGCTCTGCCCACCCGAGGGGCGAAGGCTAGACTTCGGCCGGCACCGGATCCGTCCTCGTCCGACGCTTCTCGAAGAGCCGAACGAGACCGAATGCCGATGCTGCCGCAAGGATCGAATCGAGTGTCGGCATCCGGGTGAGCTCCAACGCGCCTCGGATCGCCGCCAATCCTATCACGGAACCGAACAGCCATGCGATAACCGCGGCCGCGGGCTTGCGCTGCGCGGTTCCTCGACCCCAGAGGCTCGACAGGATCAGAGCCGCCGCCAATGGCGGAAGAGCGATACCGAGGGTCACAAGGAAAGGCACGAACACCGCATCGGCGCCCGCGAGGACGAGGGCGATGCCGATGGCCGTGACGAACAGGACGATCGTCACGAAGCCGAAGCGCGGCAACTGGTTGGCGAGCGAAAGGCTCGCCGAATAGAGACAGGCCGACGTATCGATCCAGGCACCGAGGAGCAGGACCGCCAATGCGGGCAAGCCGAAACCGAGGATCGTCATGGCCGATATCAACTGCGTCGTACCAAGTGCCAGACTCGCGATCGACGATAGGATCATGATCAGCGGATAGGCCAAGCCCAGTGCCGTCCCGGCGCCGACAGCCGCCCAGACCGGGCGACGCACAAAACGACCGTAATCGGGCTGGATGACGATACCGACGACATAGCTGCCGACGATGGCGGAGACGGCGCCGGCGAAATCGATTTCGCCGGATCCCTTCACCGCCGCGATTCCGCCGATCCTGCCGGCGACGAGGTAGACCGAAATCCCCAGGACCAGGGCGGTGGTCGGCACGATGACGTTGCCCAGCCGCTCCAGTCCCGTGGCACCGAACAGGGTGACGGCCGCGATGCCGATACAGACGGGCAGACCGATCGCGAGCGGCGGGACGTCCCATCCGGTCAGCTGGCCGATCGCGGGCGCGGCGGCGGCCCCGAGCACGCTGATCCCCACCCCGAACCAGCCGACGAGCGAGACGGCGATCACGAGCTTGACCACCCTGGCGCCAAGCGGGCCGAAGGCATCGTCGGCGAGCATCGCCAGTCCCATGCGCGATCGGGAGCCGGCAAAGGCGCTGCATGCGCCGAGCATCGCCGAGATGGCGGCACCCACCAGGATGGCGAGCAGACCCTCTCCGACGCCGAGGCTTCGAAACACGCGCGCAGAGAGGATGAAACAGGGCAGCCCGCACAGGCTCCCGGCAACGATGAAGAATATCCGCCAGCCGCTGCCCTGTGCGTCCGTCGGCACCAATTGCGCGGCATACCCATGATGCGCCGACTCGTTCGATTGCGCGTCCATGCCCACTTCTCCTCGCACGCGCGGGAATCCGCGCCTGACGTCATCGTGCAGAAAAACAGCCACCCGCATCCCTGCCGGTCCGATGACCATCGCTCACGCGAACGGCCGCTCGATCGAGGGCGACGGCTCGGTGAACCAGGCCGCGCCCTCGCCCGTCACGTGGAAATGATCCTCCAGGCGGACGCCGAACGTGCCGGGCACGACGATCATCGGTTCGTTCGAGAAGCACATGCCCCGCGCCAGCAGCGTCCGGTCGCCACGGACCAGATACGGCGCTTCGTGCACGGCGAGCCCGATGCCGTGACCGGTGCGATGCGGTAGCCCCGGGAGCCGATAGTCCGGTCCGAATCCGTGCCGTTCGAGGACGGCGCGGGCCGCTCGATCGATCGTCTCGCAAGCGACTCCGGGTCGCACCGCCTCGAATGCGGTCTGCTGTGCCTCCCGTTCGATCGTCCAGATCCTGCGCTGGACGTCGCTCGGTCGTCCGAAGACGTAGCTGCGCGTGATGTCGGAATTATAGCCCTGCACCGCGCAACCGGTGTCGATCAGCACCATGTCGCCCTCGCGCAGCATGTCGTCGCGGGGCAGGCCATGCGGGAAGGCCGTCGAGGCCCCGAACTGCACGATGCAGAAGGTGCTGCCCGCCGCGCCGATCGCGCGGTGTGCGTCGTCGATGAAGCAGCGGACCTCGCTGGCTCGCATGCCGGGGGCGAGGATGCGTGCCGCGCGGCGCTGGACCTCCAGCGTCATCTGCTTGGCCTGCCGCATCAATGCGAGTTCGGGGTCGGACTTGATCGCGCGGCATCCGTCGATGACGGGTGTCGCATCGAGGATCGAGGCGGAGGGCGCCGCGCGGCGCAACCGCTCGGCCATCCCGAACGGCAGTGCGGGGTCGACGGCAAGGACCGTGCCGCCACGCTCGCGCAGGACCGCGGCGATCAGGTCGGAGGGGCTTTCGTCCTCCTCCCAGAGTCGCAGATCAGCCTCCGTGCCAAGGATCGCCGCGAGCGAACCCTGCTCGAACGCCGGGCAGACGATCACCGGCTTGCCACATGGCGTCAGCACCATGGCCACCAGTCGCTCGATCATACCCCAGCCTATCCCCGTGAAATAGGAGAGGCTCGGACCGGCGCCGACGAGCAGCGCATCCGCCCCGGCATCCGCCATGAGCAGGCGCGCCCGCTCGATGCGCGCTTCGCGCTCCGCCGTGTCTATCGCCGGCGCCCGATCGGCCCAGGGCCGGATCGCCGCGAGTTCCGTCGCACGATCGGACCCGCCGATCACGACGCCGTCGCGAGCAGCGGGTCGAAGCCGTAATCGTCACGCGCTTGCTCGGCGGTCACATAGCCGTCCCGCAGGTCGGCCTCCAGCCGCGCGCGGTCTCGTTTCGCCGGATCGCCGTAGCCGCCACCGGTCGCGCTGACGAGACGGAATGTCTCGCCCGTCACGGCGCGCGCGCCGGTGATCATCGAATGGGTCTCGACCGACCCGTCATTGCGCAGGATCTCCGCGCGGTTGTTCGAGCCTTCGCGACCACCGGCAAGTCCCCAGGGACGCGACGTCGTGCGCGTCGCCGAGTAGGTGAGGAAAGCCTCCTTCGTGGTCACCCGGTAGTCGAGCACCACGCCCTTGCCGCCACGATACTCCCCTGCTCCGCCGCCCTCGTCATGAAGGGCATACTGGTCGATCTCGAAGCCATAGCGGCTTTCGGCCAGTTCGACGGGGATGTTGAAGGTCTCACCATTGGCCGCGCAGAACTGGCCGGCGTCGCCGTCATGATCGATGCCCGCGCCCCACCCTCCGACGAGCGGCTCGCCCATGACGAACAGTTCGTTGCTACCGGGAAGCAAGCCGGAGATGAAGGTCGCACCCACGGTGCGCTGGTGACCCACGGGCAATTTGTGGGGCATCAGAGGTGCGAGCGCCTTCCACATCACCTCGATCGCGCCGAGCAGCGATTCATAGTAGATCGAGACGGGCGCGGGGCTCTTCGCGCTCAGGATCGTACCTTCCGGGCAGATCACCTCCAACGCGCGAAAACATCCCCCATTGGCCGGTATGTCGGTGTTGGTGACCGCCTTGAACGTGCAGCGCACGCCCGTGATGAGACCGGCATAGGACAGATTGATCGGCCCGATCGCCTGCGGGCTGGTCCCGGTGAAGTCGGCGATCATCTTTTCGTCCGTGATCGTGACCTTCACCTTGATGACGAAGGGCCCGTTCCCATGCCCGTCCTCCTCCACGACATCCTCGGCGGTGAACACGCCCTTCGGCAACTTGACGAGTTCTTCGCGTGTCATCCGCTCGCCATAGTCGAGCAGCGATTCCATCGCCGCGAGCAATTCATCGACGCCGTATTTGTCGGCCAGTTCTGCAATCCGCCGCCCACCGACCCGGCAGGCCGCGACGCCGGCGTGCATGTCCCCGATCGTGCTGTCGGGCAGGCGCACGTTGGTACGGATCATCTCCACCAGCGCGTCGTTGATCCGACCCTCGTTGAAGAGCTTGAGGAAACGGAAATGGAGCCCCTCCTGGAAGATGTCGGTGGATGAGGTGGTGGCACTTCCCGCATATGTTCCCCCCACCTCGGTCCAGTGCGCCTTGTTGACCGTCCAGGCGATGAGCCTGTCGTCGACGAACACGGGATAGACGATGACGACGTCCGAGAGATGCGTGCCGCCGCCCTCATAGGGTGAGTTGGTCATGAACACGTCGCCGGGGGCGATCTTCTCGAGCGGCCAGTGGACCAGCGTGCTCTGCACCGCCGTGTCGAGTGTCGCGAGGAAGCCGGTGACGCCATTGCCCTGTGCGAGGAGATTGCCCGTCGCATCGGTCGCGCCAACGGCGAAGTCGGTCGTCTCGTAGATGATCGGACTCATCGATGTCCGTATCATCGCGTTGAACATCTCCTCGCCGAGCGCGACGAGGGAGTCCTTGATTATCTCCTGGGTGAATGGATCGATGCTCATGGCGCGCTCCCTCAGGCCGAAATGTGGACGTGGTAATTGCCGAAGCGGTCGACTTGCCCTCGCGCACCCGGCGGGATCGGTAGCGTGGCTGCTGGCTCCTGGATGACGGCGGGCCCGTCGAGTTGCATCCCCGGCTCCAATAGCCGTCCGTCGTAGATCACGGCGTCGTGGCGGCCATGGGCATCGAAGTCGACGGATCGCGTGCCACTCATCGCCGCGACGAGGTCTCTGCCCGTCACGGGACGCTCCGCCAGGTCGGGTTTGTCGACGGGCAGCGTTACGACCAGATGGAAATTGACCAGCTGTACGGCGGCGTCGAGCCGGTAGGTGAAGCGCTTCTCGTGCACCTCGTGGAAAGACGCGATCGCCGACGCCACCGGATCCTCGTCCGCAAGCGGGAATGCGATACCCACGGTATGCTCCTGACCGACGTAGCGAAGGTCGGCGCGACGTTCGAAGGTCGGCGTGATCGTGTCGCCCCCCCCGGCGAAATCCCGTAGCGCCTGATGCTCCATCTCGGCGAAGCCGGTACGCACCGCGTCGAGGCTGTCGGGACCCAGCAGCGTGAGCCTGGTGCGGATGTAGTCGCGCCGCAGGTCGGTGAGGAGCATTCCCCAGGCGGAGAAGACCGACGAGTTCACGGGAATGATTACCCGCGGGCACTTCAACTCCGCAGCCAACGCGATGGCGTGCATGGCACCTCCGCCGCCGAACGCCATCAGCGCGAAGTCGCGCGGATCGTGCCCCTTGTTGGTCGACACCAGTCTCAGGGCCGTCGTCATGTTGGCATTGGCGATGCGGACGACACCCCGCGCCAACTCCTCTTTGGTAGTGCCGAGCCTGTCGCAGAGCGGTCGGAATGCAGCATCGATCGCGTCCCAGTCGGGTTCGACTTCGCCACCCACGAAGCTTTGGGGATCGATCCTGCCGAGCAGCAGATTGGCATCGGTGGTGGTCGGCTGGAGACCGCCACGGCCGTAGGCCGCCGGTCCCGGTCGGGCACCGGCCGATTGGGGCCCCACGTGGAGCTTGCCGCCCGCATCGACCCAGGCGATCGAGCCGCCCCCGTTCCCGATCTCGACGATCTCCGAGACGGGTGTCTGTACCGGATAGCCGGGATTCTTGCCGGTGCGCTCGATATGATAATCCGTCGAGACCTTGATCTCGCCATTCTCGATCAGCGTGCATTTCGCCGTCGTGCCGCCGATATCGAGGACGATGAGGTTGGGCTCGCCAATCTGCCGACCCATATAGGCCGCGGCGTAGATGCCGCTCGCAGGACCCGACTCGACCATCGCGATCGGATTGGCCTTGGCGGTCTCGACGGTGGCGATGCCGCCGTTCGATTGCATCATGTACGGCCTTTCCGAGAAGCCCGCCTCCGCGAGACGTTGCTCGAGTCGCTCGATGTACCGGCGCGCGATCGGCGAGACGTAGGCGGAGAGCACCGTCGTGCTCGTCCGCTCATACTCGCGCCATTCGCGGCTGACTTCGTGGCTCGCCAAGACGGCGACCTCGGGCCACGCGGCACGGATGGCCTCGGCCGTGCGCCGTTCGTTCTCCGAGTTCGCATAGGCGTGGAGGAAGGAAACTGCGATGGCCTCCACGCCTTCGGCCCGAAAGCGGTCGAGGAGTCCAGCGAGCGGACCGAGTTCCACGGGCTTGACCAGTTCGCCTTTGAAATTGCTACGCTCGACGAGCTCGGCACGAAGGTAACGGTCCACGAACGGCTTTGGCTTGGTGAAGGCGAAGTTGAACAAGTCCGGACGGTTGCCGCGCGCGATCTCGAGAACGTCACGAAAACCGGCCGTGGTGACGAGCGCGGTCTTGACCCCCTTGCGCTCGGTGATCGCGTTGATGACCACGGTCGAGCCGTGCGCGAAGAAATCGAGATCCGCCGGCAAGAGACCGGCTTTTTCCATCGCATCCATCACCCCCTGCTCGAACTCGGGTGGCGTGGTATCCGCCTTGGCGATCTGTACCTGGCCGGTCCTGCCGGTCTCCGGATCGACCGGGTAATAGACCAGGTCGGTGAAGGTACCCCCGACGTCGCTTGCTGCTCGCACAAAAGTCACTCCGTTGGAGCCGGCAAACCCGCCGGCACGTCAAATGCTGGGAAATTCGGACCCTCGGGTCCTCGGAACGGTGATGCGATTGCCGATCGGCGGCTGGGCGTTCCAAATGCCGCTCGCCTCCAGCCTCGCCTCGTCCGGCGGCGCCATGCTGTACAGGCGGCTCGGCTTCCAACCGAATTGCACCTTGTTCAGGGCGGCGGCCTCCGTCGCCTTGTAACAGGCATAGACCGCATCGATGATCGGAACGCCGAACTCCTTCTGCAACTTCGCGTAGAAGCCGAATTCGATCGTACAGCCCAGGATCACTGCCTCAGCCCTGTCGATCTCGATCGCCTCCGTCACACACCGACGGATCGCGGCTTCGGTGGCCTCCGTATCCTGCTGAAACTGGTCGACGTGGCGACCGATGACTCGAAACGACGCCAGCTTGTCGGCATAACCATAGTGTCGGACGCGGCTTTCCATCTGGACCTTCCACTTCTCCATACCGACGACGATGGAAAAGCGATTGCAGAGGTTCGACGCGATCTGGAGCGCAGATTGGCACGGGCCGCAGACCACCGCGTCGCCCGAGATCTCGCGCGCTTCGTCCAACGCCGTGTCGTAGAAGCAACCGATCGCATAACCGTCGAAGCCGTTGGTCGCCGCATAGCGGGCAATGGCGGTGACCGGGAACCAGATCTGACTTTCGAAGACGCGCCACTCGAGATTGGTCAGTCGCACCGGCGATGGAAGCTCGAGGGAGACCACTTCCACTTCCACGTTGGGCAGCTTCACCGCCGCGATCAGGTTGGCGATCGGCCGGTCATAATCCGTCAGGTTGACCGGGTTCACCCACAACAGCTTGATCGGCGAGGTCGCTGGCAGTTCCGTACTGGCATGGCTCGCCACTATCCGTCTCCGCCAATCAGAGGTGGGCGCTGAGCTCGACGCCGAACGTGCGTGGCTCGGCGGGCTGCACGAAACCGCCGCTCACGAACTCGGCATTGTATTTCTTGTCGGTGAGATTGGAGACGAAGCCCGTCAGGCTATATTTGCCGTTGGCGGTTTCCAGTCCCGCACGCAAGTTGACGAGTTCGAAAGCCGAACGCGCGGTGGCATTTTCGGGGTCCCAATATTGCTTGCCGTGGTGTTCTAGGTCCGCACGCGTGAAGATGTTGTAGTCATCAGTGACCGGGAAGCGATATTGGACACCTACGGTGCCGCTGTCACGGGGGATGTAGGGCGCCCAATTTCCGACGTCCGCGGTGTTGAAGGCGAACTTCTTGATCTCACTATGCGTGTAGCCGTAGCTGCCGAAGAGATCGAGACCCTTGGTCGGCGTCAGGTCGATCTCTACCTCGCCGCCATACAGGTGGACCTTGTCTATGTTGACCAGGATTTGCGCGCCGACGGCGCCGACGAAGACGAAATAGAACGGGTTCTTGTCGATCGTGTTGTACCCGGTCGCGCTGATATGGAGCTTGCCCCCGAGCAGGCTGGCCTTGAAGCCGGCCTCTGCGGTCGATGCGCTCTCCGCCTTGGTTAGGTCGAAGACGGCGGGCAGGTCGGCGGCCGACGCGGCACCGGCCTGGTTGAATTGTCCCGAGCGGAAGCCGATGCCCCAGTCGGCAAAAAGCGTCAGGTTGCCCGTCGGCTTGTAGTTCAGCGTGAACTTGGGTTGCGCCTTGCTGAAGTTCGCGTTCCGGTCGCATGCGCTCATGCTGCCGCCGGTGCATCCCGCCGGCACGCCGGCGCTGCTTTGCGGATCGATGATCTGGTGGCGATGATCATGATCGTAGCGGATCGCCGCCGTCGCTTCCAACGTGTCGGTCAGATCATAGGAAAGGTCGCCGAAGAACGCATAGGCATTGTTGTGGTTATTGTCCGCAAGGAACGTCAGTGTCGGGTTAATCGCGCTGCCATATTGCGGCGTATGATAGATGTCGATCACGCCCAACCCATTGTCCTGTCCGGTCGTCGTCGATATGAAGCGGTTCGTATACAGATAGTAGGCACCAACCATCCAACGAAACCGGTTCGTCGAGGGCGATGCAATACGGAAGTCGTCCTGGATTGACTTGTCGACCTCATATTGCGTCTGCGTTCCGTCAGTGCCGAATACGTTCCGGCTCGCCGTGTAGGGGAACTGGTCTCCGGTCAGGTTCTCCTTGACCTCGACGGCCGACAGGACGTTCGTGATCGTCCCCCAATCGGCGGTGTTCTGCAGCTTGAGCGACGCCTCGGCGATCGAACGGGTATTGTGTCCCCTATTGTTCATGCAGAACCGCCGGCTGACGCTGTCCGCGTCCGGCGTCGGACCTCCGAACGGGTTCGTGGGATCCAGGAAGCAGGAGGTCGGCGATGCGAACTTCGCGGGCTGATACTGATATTGGTCCCCGATCGCGTGCGTGTCGGTGTAGCTGGCCTTCACCTCGGCCGTCAGCGTGTCGGTGAGGAACGCCTTCAACTCACCGCGAATGTTGCGGTCGTGCATCCAGTCGACGGTATCACCCAGATAGACGTCATGGAGCAGACCGCCAAAATTGTGGAAACTGCCGGCGATCCTGAACAGCAGCTTGTCCTGGACGATCGGACCGCTGATGGCGGCCTCAGCACGATAGTCGCTGCCGTTCCCGGCGGACAGGTCGGCATCGAAGTGATAATCGTTCGTCGGCTGCTTCGAGGTTATGACGATCGCGCCTCCGATCGCATTGCGCCCATAGAGCGCGCCTTGGGGACCGCGCAGCACTTCGATCTGCTGGACGTCGAACAGATCGCTGGTGAACTGGCGTGGAGAAATCTGCTGGACGCCGTCGACGACAACCGCGATCGGGCTCTCGCCGTTACGGACCTGCGATATCCCACGCACCGTCACGAAGGAGTTTCCGGCGCTTTGCGATTTCACGATCGAGATGTTCGGCGTGAGGGCGATGAAGTCCGATACGTCCTTGATGCGCGCATCATCGATCTGCTTCGACGAAAACGCCGTGATGGATGCCGGCGACTTCTGCAGTTCCTCGGTTCTGCCGCGGGCGATGACGACGATGTCACCATTCTCGCTCGATTGTGGGTTCGTCGCGGTCGATTGCGCCACCTCGGCGAGTGCATTCGTCGACACGCCAGCGAGCGCGATGGCGGAAACGCATGTCAGCGCCTGGATCATACGACTGCCGGTCATTGCCGAACCCCCTTGATTGTTTCTTTTGGAATGACCGCAGCGTCTGCCCAACGGCGGCCCCGGGCAAGCTGCGCCCAAGAGTAGGCAAGGCCGAACGGAGGAGTATTCCTCCTCCTCGCTTGGGTAGGTTCAGGCTCGGCCCGACCACCTTGCCTCACGCAGCGCGGACAGCGCATGCGCGCGGCGATCGACACCCAGTTTCACGAAGACGTTCTTGAGATGAAATTTCACCGTATGCTCGGTCATGTCGAGTGCCCTGGCGATCTCCTTGTTGGTCAGGCCCCGGCCGAGTTCGGCGACCACTTCCCGTTCACGAGCGCTGAGCAACGCTGCGGGATCGTCGTCGTCCGACATCGTCTCGGCGAGACGGTCGTCGATGGCCGACAAGAACGATGCTTCGACGGGGTTCCCACCCCCATCCCAGAGGTTGCGCTTCAGCCGCCGTATCAGCGGCGCGAGACCGCTCTGCTCGAAGAAGGGTAGGGCTATCCCCTCGACCGACGCCCGTTCGACCCCCGCACGCAGGTTCGCCATCGCTTCGTCGGCACGGTTGCCCGCGACCGCGATCTGCGCGAGCAGCAAGTACGCACGCACTTCATAAGGTCCGGCGCGGACGGACTGCGCACATGCAAGCGCGTCTTCGGCTCGGGAGCGCGCCTGTCCGAGGTCTCGGGCGATCAGCGACGTGCACAACGCGAACGCCACGTCCTGATATGGCCTCCAGCAAACCGGACGTCCCTGCCAGACACCAATGGGAAATTGCCCGCTAAGCAGGTCTGCGATCGGCGCCGCCTGCGCAGGTTGACCCGCAGCACAATGCCGGAGCAAGCGCTGCGCCTGGACGATGCAGGCCAATCTATCGAGACCCCGAGCGGCATTCAGCGCATCTCCGTCGGCGATGACGCGGTCCATCCCGGCCAGGTCGCGCGCACGCCATGCGAGCTGGAACCGGCTGTCGAGGCCGGCCGCGTAAATCTCGAACCAGCCATCATAATCGCAGACGTGGCGGAACGCTTCGTCGAGCTCTTCGCGCGTCATCGCCAACCGGCCGTCGGTCCAGAGCTGTACGAGCGCCAGCAACGTGTCCGCCAATGCCTTGAGGCCGCTGTCCGCACCGAAATTCTCGATCGCCATCGCCTTGGCGCGCTGGAGATAGGCCGTGGCGCTGCGCAACTCGCCGCGATAGGCGCACGCTAGCCCCGCATGCAGAAAGCAATAATTGAGGCCCAGCACTGAGTTTGCGGAACGCATCGCGCCCATTGCCTGCCGCGCGGACTCCTCGGCTTCGTGCAGGTCGCCCAAGCAGAGGCTCGCCACAGCGCCTGCACAACCGAGGACGCCGAGGGCCAGGGCATCGGCCTCCGGCATCCGTCGCCGCGCGAGGTCGAAGAAGGCCAAGAACGGGACGTCGACCGAATTGTCTTCATACGTTCGGATCAGGATGCTGATGTTCAGTATGTCTCGGTCGAGGTC
>Ga0302314_10007021_pt1 | contig 20313 bp, 18 predicted proteins | sample III_Palsa_N2_3_FD_200533 | JGI IMG/M metagenome (GOLD analysis project Ga0302314, IMG submission 200533) | Peat permafrost microbial communities from Stordalen Mire near Abisko, Sweden - III_Palsa_N2_3 | ecosystem: Environmental > Terrestrial > Soil > Palsa > Peat permafrost | place: Sweden... | reverse complement strand
AAATACGCCCCGGACTGACGGGCATCATCGGACCCAATGGCTGCGGCAAGTCCAACGTCGTCGAGGCGCTGCGCTGGGCGATGGGCGAAAGCAGCGCCCGCAGCCTGCGCGGCGGCGAGATGGACGACGTCATCTTCGCCGGCACCGCGGCGCGCCCGAGCCGCAACATCGCCGAGGTCACGCTCGCGGTGGACGAGGCGCAGGGCGTGGCGCCGCCGCCGTTCCACGAGGCCCCGGAACTGGAGATCACCCGCCGCATCGAGCGCGGCAGCGGCAGCGCCTATCGCGTCAACGGCCGGGAGGCACGGGCGCGCGACGTGCAGACGCTGTTTGCCGACCTCGCGAGCGGCGCGCGGTCCTCCGCCATGGTCAGCCAGGGCCGCGTCGGCGCCATCGTCGCGGCGCGGCCGGAGGAACGGCGCGCGCTGCTGGAGGAAGCCGCCGGCATCACCGGCCTGCACGCGCGGCGGCACGAGGCGGAACTGAAGCTGAAGGCGGCCGAGGCCAATCTGGGCCGTGCCGAGGACTTGAGGGGGCAACTCGAAGGCCAGTTCGAAAGCCTGAAGCGGCAGGCGCGGCAGGCGGCGCGCTACCGCAATCTGTCCGGCAACATCCGCGCGGCGGAGGCGGATCTGCTGTCGTTGCAGCGCGCCCGCGCGGAAGCGGGCCGCACGGCCGCCGCGGCGGCGCTGGCGGCGGCGCAGCAGGCGGTGCAGGAGGCAATGGCCGTCGCCGCATCGGCCGGCGGGCGCGCCACCCAAGCGGCATCGTCCCTGCCCGCGCTGCGCGCCGCCGAGGCCGAGGCCCGTACGGCGCTGGAACGGCACCGCGTCGGGCTGGAGGGGCTGGCAGAGGACGAGCGCCGCGCCGTGGCGGCCTTGCAGGAAGCCCGCAACCGCGCCGCCCAGGTGGCGCGCGACCTTGCCCACGCCGAGCAGACCGCGCGCGACGCGCAGGCGGCGTTTTCCCGGCTCGCTGAGGAAGCCGCGCGGATCGCCGCCGAGGATGCCGCGCACCCGGCGCGCATGGAGCGGGCGGAAGCCGCCGCCGCCGAAACCGCCGAGGCGGCCCGCGTCGCCGAGGCCGAGGCCAACCGCGCCACCGAACACGCTGCCGACCTCGCCGCCCGCCATCGCGCGCTGACCGAAGCGTGCTCGCTCGCCGAGCAGCGCGCCCGCCGGGTGGAAGACCAGCGCGGCAGGCTGCGGGACGAACATTCCCGGGTTGCCGCGCAGGCGGTCGACCCTGCCCGCATCGCCGCGGCCGAGGCGGACCGCGCCGCGGCCGAGCAGGCGGCATCGGACGCGCGCGCCGCCGCGGAACAGGCCGAACGCGCCCGCGCCGTCACTATCGAACAGGCCGCCGCCCGCCGCACCGCCGCACGTCAGGCCGCCGAGCGGATGCGCGCCGAGGCGCAGGCGGCGCTGGCCGCTGCGCGCGAGAAGGCGTCGGTCACGGAAAGCGCGAGGGCCAGGCTTGCGGCCGAGGCGCAGGCGCTCGCCGAAGTGCTGGCGGTGCGCGATGGCACCGCCGGGCCGCGCATGGTCGACGCGCTCGCCGTGCCGGCCGGGCTGGAAGCGGCGCTGGGGGCGGCGCTGGGCGAGGAACTGGAAGCCTCCGCCGACCGCGCGGCGGCACGGCATTTTCGCGAATTGCCGCCGTTCGATCCGGTGCCGCCGCTGCCGGCCGGGTTTCTGGTGCTGTCGTCGCTGGTCGAGGCGCCCGCGGCACTGGCGCGGGCACTCTCGCAGATCGGGCTGGTCGAGGACGACGCGGCGGCCGAGGCCGCGCAGGCGGCGCTGGCGCCCGGGCAGTCGCTGGTCTCCCGCGCCGGCGCGGTGTGGCGCTGGGACGGCTTCTGCGTCGCTGCCGGCACACCGACCGAAGCCGCCGTCCGCCTGCAACAGCGCAACCGGCTGTCTGTTCTGCGCGCCCAGCTTGCCGACGCCGAGCAGGCGGCCACTGCGTCGCGAAATGCCCGCACCGACGCCGAGGCGGCCGAGCGTGCCGCGCGCACCCAGGCCGAGACCGACGAGCGCGCCGCCCGCACCGAGGCGGAAGCCGCCGAACGCGCGGCGACCGAGGCGGACGCCCATGCCCGCACCGCGCGGCGCGAGGCCGAGCAACGGCTGGAGCGCGCGCGCACGGCCGCCAACCAGATCGCCGCCCAGGCCGCCGGCGCCGCCGCCCGGCTTGCCGCACTCGAAGACCAGGCCACGCGGCTCGATGCCGACGTGGCGGAAAGCACCGTCGCCTTGCGCAAGGCCCGCGAGGCGGTCGACGGTCTGGCCGACCCGGCCGAGGCGCGGGCGGCGATGGAGCGGGCGCGCGCCGTCCTCGCCGCCGTGCGCGCCCGTGAGACGTCGGCGCGCGGCGAACGCGACGCGCTGGCCCGCGCCGCCGCCGGACGTGCCCACCGCGCCCGCACGCTCGGCAACGAGCGCAGCGACTGGGCGATGCGCGAGCAGGATGCGCGCGGCCGCGTGACCGACCTCGCGGCGCGCGGCGAGGAAGCGCGTGCGGCGCTGGCCGGGCTGGAGGCCGAACCGACCCGCCTCGCCGCCCGCCGCGCCGAGGCGATGCATGGCATGGAACAGGCCGAGGCTGCCCACCGCACCCACGCCGAGGCGCTGAACCGCGCCGAGACCGAAGCCGCCGAGGCCGACCGCGCCGACCGCTCGGCCGAGGCGACGCTCAGTGCGGCGCGCGAGGCGGTGGTGCGTGCCGAAGGCGAGCAGACGCAGGCCGAACGCGCCTGGGGCGTGGTCGCCGAACGCATCCTGGAACGCCTCGGCACCGAACCAACCCTGCCCGACCCGCCGACCGATCTCGGGGCCGAGAGCGAAGAAAAAGCCCGTCGCCGGCTGGAGCGGCTGCAACGCGAGCGTGAGGAGATGGGGCCGGTCAACCTGCGCGCCGAGGTGGAGGCGGAGGAGGTCGGCACGCAGATCGACACGATCACCCGCGAGCGCGAGGAACTGACCACCGCGATCGCCAAGCTGCGCGGCTCGATCGGCCATCTGAACCGCGAGGGCCGCGAGCGGCTGGCGCAGGTGTTTGCCGACGTGGACCGGAATTTCCAGGCGTTGTTCTCGCGCAATTTCGGTGGCGGGAAAGCCCATCTTGCGCTGGTCGGCTCGGACGACCCGTTGCAGGCGGGGCTGGAAATCTATGCGCAGCCGCCCGGGAAAAAACTGTCGGCGCTCAGCCTGCTCTCGGGCGGCGAACAGGCGCTGACGGCGCTGTCATTGATCTTCGCCGTGTTCCGCTGCAACCCCGCCCCGGTCTGCGTGCTGGACGAAGTGGACGCGCCGCTCGACGACGCCAATGTCGGGCGGTTCTGCGCGCTGCTGGAAGACATGGTGCGCGAGACCGGCACGCGCTTCCTGGTGGTGACGCACCACCATCTGACGATGGCGCGCATGGACCGGCTGTACGGCGTGACCATGCAGGAACGCGGCATTTCCCGCCTCCTCAGCGTCGATCTGCAGCAGGCGGCGGGGATGATGGAGAAGACGCCGGCGATGGCGGCGGAGTAGCACTTTCCGGACATATTTCGCCCGGTTGCAGAGTGCGGACTAAAAAACCCCCATCGCCATCCCGGCCGCCAACGCCTCGCCCAGTTCCGCGCAGCGTGCCAGATCGCCGGGGGAAATCACCTTTGGTGCCAGAATCGCCTCCGGCGTCTGCGCGCGCGTGCAGACGATGAGGGGCTCGGCCACCGCGCGCAGGCGCCAGCCGGTGGCGATCCTTGCCACCTGCCGCGCCGCGTTGCTGCCGTCGCTGCCGGCGCAGATCAGCGCGGCGTACGGCCGGCCCTCGATGCGCTCCAGCGCGGGATAGTAGGTGCGCTCGAAGAAATCCTTCATCAGGCCGGAGATGCTGCCGAGCGTCTCGGGGGTGGCGAGAATAAAACCGTCGGCGTCCAGCACGTCGGCGGGGCCGGCCTCCGTCGCATGCAGCAGGCGGGTGCGGACCAACGCCTCGCGGCCGGCGCCGGCAGCGGCGGCTTCGGCCATCTGCCGCGTGCCGCCGGTCAGCGAGTGGAACACGATCAACAGCGTCTTCATGCGCGCCGTTCTACCGCGGCACGCGCAGGCGCAGGAACAGCAGCAGGTCCGGCACCACGTAGCGCCGCTCCAGCACCTCCAGCCCGATCGCCCGCGTGGCCGCCTCGGTCTGGCGGTCGTAGCCGGCGCCGTAGGCCCACGCCATCCACGGCCCCCATAGCCGTGCGGCAAAACCCCGCCACGCACCGGCCGGCCGGACATACTCCAGCAGGCGGATTTCGCCCCCCGCCCGCACCACGCGCGCCAGTTCGCGAAATGCTGGCGCCTGGGCCTGCTCCGGCAGCACGCAGAACAGGAACGTCGCCACCGCCGCGTCGAACGATGCCGCCGGCAGCGCCAGCGCCGTCGCGTCCATTTGCAGCAACGCCACCCCGGCCGCCGGCGTCCGGCCGCGCCGACGCTCGGCGCGCGCCAGCATGGCGGGGCTGAGGTCGATGCCGGTCACGTGCGCGCCGGCCGGATAGTACGGAATGTTCCGCCCGGTGCCGACCCCGGCATCCAGCAGCCGCCCGGACAGCCCGGCCCACAGCGCCGGGCGAAGGCGGCGGTAGCGGAACCACTCGAACGGCAAATCGAGAACGTCGTAAAGCGGCGCGATGCGCTGGTAGCGGTCGAGCGTCGGCAGCGCGGACACGTTTTGCTATTCCGCCGCCTCCATGAACCCGCCGGACTGCCGCCGCCAGAGGCGTGCGTAGGTACCGTCCTGCGCCAGCAACCCCGAGTGGCTGCCCTGCTCGACGATGCGGCCGTGGTCGAGCACCACCAGCCGGTCCATCTGCGCGATCGTGGACAGCCGGTGCGCGATGGCGATCACCGTGCGGCCGCGCATCAGCCGCTGCAACTGGCTCTGGATTGCCGCCTCCACCTCGGAATCGAGCGCGCTGGTGGCTTCGTCCAGCACCAGGATCGGCGCCGCCTTCAGGATCACGCGGGCGATGGCGATGCGCTGCCGCTGGCCGCCCGACAGTTTCACGCCACGCTCGCCGACATGTGCGTCGAAGCCACGGCGGCCGGCCCAGTCTTCCAGCCGGTCGATGAAGTCCAGCGCCTCGGCCTGTTCCGCCGCCTCCACCACCTCGGCCTCGCGGGCGTCCGGCCGGCCATAGCGGATGTTCTCGCGGATCGAGCGGTGCAGCAGCGAGGTATCCTGCGTCACCATGGCGATCTGCCGGCGCAGGCTTTCCTGGCTCACGCGCGCGATGTCCTGCCCGTCGATCACGATCCTGCCGGCTTCCAGCGCATAGAAGCCGAGCAGCAGGTTCACCAGCGTCGACTTGCCCGCGCCGGACACGCCCACCAGGCCGACGCGCTCGCCGGCCGCGATCTCAAGCGACAGGTCGTGCAGCACGCCCCGTTCGGTGCCGTAGCCGAAGCTCAGATGCTCGAAGCGGATGGCGCCGCGGGTCACCCGCAACTCCGGTGCGCCCGGCGCGTCCGGCATCTGCCGCGGCACCGCGATCGAGCGCATGCCGTCCTGCACGACGCCGACATTCTCGAAGATCGAGGTCACGTTCTGCGCCACCCAGCCGGCCATCTGCGCCATCTGGTGCGCCAGCGGCAGCGCCATCGCGACCACGCCGATCGCGACCCGCCCGTCGTGCCACTGCCACACGGCGACGGCTGCAGTCGCGGTGACCATGCAGGCGTTCATCGTGAACAGGCTGAACGAGAACCGCGTAATGGTGCGCTGTTGCGCCTGGAACGCGACGTTGTGGTCGTCCACCGCCTCGCGCACGAAATTGTCCTCGTCGCGGGCGCGCGCGAACAGCTTGACGGTCAGGATGTTGGTGTAGCTGTCCACGACCCGGCCGGTCAGGTTGGAGCGCACCTCGCTCAGGTGGCGCGAACGGTCGCGCAGGCGCGGCACGAACACGCGCAGCAGCGTGATGTAGCCGGCGAACCAGCACGCCATCGGCACCGCCAGCCGCCAGTCGGTGCGGCCGAGCAGCACCAGCGCGTTGCTGCCGTAGACGACGATATACCAGACGGCATTGATCGAGTTCACCACGCTCTCGCGCAGCGCCGGGCCGGTCTGCATGACGCGGTTGGCGACGCGGCCGGCGAAATCGTTCTGGAAGAACGTCCAGCTCTGCCGCACCACATGCCAATGGTTCTGCCAGCGGATCAGGTTGGTCAGCCCGGGCGCGATCGCCTGGTTGGCGACGAGGTTCTGCAGGAACAGCGCGGCGGGGCGCGCCAGCAGCAGCACCGCCGCCATCGTCGCCAGTTCCGGCCACGCGTCGTGGAACAGCGTCGCCGGCGTGTGGGTGGAGAGCAGCGTCACCACCCGGCCCATGAAGGCCGGGATCATGGTGTCGAGCGTGGCGACGGCGAGGCCGGTGACGAACAGCGCCGGGATCAGCCAGCGCGCCTGCCGCGCGTAGTGCCAATAGAATCGCAGCAGCGCCCGGCCCTCGCCGAGAGGCGGCGGCGGTGCTTCGGGCGGGATTTCGGTGGGGCGGAGAACCTGTTCGAAGGGGCGGAACATGCACCCACCCCTGGCCCCGCGCGCGCGCCGCGTCAACCGTGGCATGGTAGGGTTTCGGGCAACACAGGACCGCGACAGCGTGAGCGACGACGAGGACGACGACGACGCGGGCGCGGCCCCGATCCCGAAGGGCGGGAAAAACTACATGACGCGCGCCGGCCACGACCGCCTGCGCGCCGAACTGCACGCGCTGCTGCGGGTGGAACGGCCGAAGGTGGTGGAGATCGTCCACTGGGCGGCCGGCAACGGCGACCGGTCGGAGAACGGCGACTATCTGTACGGCAAGAAGCGGCTGCGCGAGATCGACCGGCGCGCGCGTTTCCTCGGCAAGCGGCTGGAGATCGCCGAAATCGTCGACCCGGCGGCACAGGCGCAGCGCGACCGCGTGTATTTCGGCGCCACCGTCACCTATGTCGGGGACCGCGACACGGAACGCACGGTGACGATCCTGGGCGTCGACGAGGCGGACATCGTGCGCGGCGAGGTCAGCCTGTCTTCGCCGATCGCGCGGGCGCTGCTGCGGGCGCGGGTCGGCGACGTGCTGCGGCTGCAGACGCCTGCCGGCGCAGAGGAGATCGAAGTGCTGGCGATCCGCTATCCGGACGCATAGTCCGGTGGCGCCGTCCGCCACAGGCGCGGTAGATCGTGGCGGCGGAATGGGCCCCGGGCAGACGCAGGTGGACGATGGCTGGCTACGAAGACAAGGAATACAAGAATCGGCTGGCGAAGCTGGTTCACGATGCGGAGCAGGCCAAACGCGAGCACAAGGACCGCTGGGGCCTGCCGCCGGTCGAAAAGGGCTGGTTGCGCGGCCATGCGGTCGGCGTCAGCCATCGGGACGAGCCGTGCGAATTCGGCACGCTGGAGATCCTGGAGTTCGAACTGAGCGACACCCCGAGAGGCAATGGGATCCCGGTTCGCATGGCGGGTACGTATTTCAACTTCAAGCTGGCTGAAGCGACGGTGGTGGACGTGCCTGACCCCTCTCCGGCGGTTCGGCCGATCACGCCCTACCAGGTCTTCCTCTCGCACCACGGCCGCAAAATGGAACTGCAGGCCTATTATCCGGGCCGCGACATGATCACGCCGCGCCGGAGCATGACGCAGGCGGTGCTGGTCGTGACCATCCCCGGCGTTGTGCTGGTGACGATCATCGCGGTGCTGCACTTCGTATTTCACATCTTCGGCTGAGCCGCGGGGGAGGACCAACCTGCGTACGAGAACGCCCCGCACCAACACGATCTCGATATCGTTCGTCGTCATTCCCGCGAAAGCGGGAATCCAGCCCGGCGGCACAATTTTGGGGCCGCCTGGACTCCTGCTTTCGCGGGATTGACGGGGGATGCCCGACACATTGCAGTAGCGTCGGAAATTCCCAGACGGAGATTTACGGAAACAACCCGCGCGCCGCCTTGGCATCGCGCACCTTCGCCACCCCGATCGCCATCGCCGCCGTGCGGTTGGAAACGCCGTCGCGGGCCGCGCGCTCCAGCACGGCGGCGAAGGCGCGTTGCAGCACGCGATACAGCCGGTCGTTGACCTCGGCCTCGTCCCAGAAGAATTGCTGCAGATCCTGCACCCACTCGAAGTAGCTCACGATCACGCCGCCGGCGTTGCACAGGATGTCGGGCAGGACAAAAATGTCCTTGCGCTGCTCCAGCACCGCATCGGCATCGGGCGTGGTCGGGCCGTTGGCCGCCTCGGCCAGCACGCGGCACTGGATGCGCGCCGCCATCGGCGCGTCGATCACCCGCTCCAGCGCCGCCGGGACCAGGATGTCGCAGGGCTGGGCCAGCAGGTCGGCCGGGTCGGCGGCCAGTTCGGTCGAGAACCCGGCGAGCACGCCCCGTTGCTCGACATGGCGCAGCAGCGCCGACACGTCGAGGCCGCGCGGGTCGACATAGCAGGCGGTGTGGTCCGACACGCCGACCAGTTGCACGCCACGCTCGGCGAGCGAGGCAGCGGTGACCGAGCCGACATTGCCGAAGCCCTGGACGACCGCCGTGGCCCCGGCCATCGGCACCGCGAGCTTGCCCATCGCCCGCTCGACCAGATAGGCGACGCCGCGCCCGGTCGCTTCCTTGCGGCCGAGCGTGCCGCCGGTCGCGACCGGCTTGCCGGTGACGATCTCCGTCACCGTCTTGCCCTGGTACATGGAATAGGTGTCCATGAACCACGCCATGACCTGCTCGTTGGTGCCCATGTCGGGCGCCATGACATCGGTGTGCGGGCCGACGAACGGGATCATCTCCTGCATGTAGCGGCGCGAGACCGCCTCCAGCTCGCGGCGGGAGAGCGCGCGCGGATCGACGGTCACACCGCCCTTGGCGCCGCCATACGGCAGGCCGGCGAGCGCGCATTTCCAGCTCATCCACACCGCCAGCGCACCGACCTCGCCGATGTCGAGGTTCGGCGAGAACCGCGTGCCGCCCTTGGTCGGCCCCATCGTCAAATGGTGCTGCACCCGGTAGCCCTGGAACACCGCCGTCGTGCCGTCGTCGCGGTGGATCGGGCAGGACACCGCGACCGCCCGCTTGGGATACAGCAGCCGGTCGCGCTCGTCGGCCGGGATCTCGAGGTGGTCGGCGATGCGATGGAACTGGGTACGGGCCATCTCGAACACCGGCCCGGTGTAGATGCTCATGCGCGTTGCCTCCGTGTGGTTGCACGGAGGCTAGGCGCGACGCCGCACGGCTTCCACCCCCCGCCTTACAGGCCGAGTTCGGTCAGCCCCGGGTGATCCGCCGGGCGCGGGCCCGCCGGCCAGTGGAACAGCCGGGCCTCGGCGCGGATCGGCACGTCGTTGATGCTCGCCTCGCGCCGCCGCATCAGGCCGGAGTCGTCGAACTCCCACAACTCGTTGCCGTGGCTGCGATACCAGTGGCCGGCGTCGTCGTGCCATTCATAGGCAAAGCGGACGGCGATGCGGTTGCCGGTGACCGCCCATAGCTCCTTGATCAGCCGGTAATCCAGCTCGCGGTCCCATTTGCGGCGCAGGAGGCCGACGATCGCCTCCCGCCCGGTCACAAATTCGGCGCGGTTCCGCCACTTGCTGTCCTCGGTATAGCCGCCGGCGACCCGCACCGGGTCGCAGGTGTTCCAGGCATCCTCGGCCAGCCGGGCCTTCTGCGCGGCGGTCTCCGGCGTGTACGGCGGCAGCGGCGGGCGGGTGTTCATCGGGCGCTCCTCAGTGGTGTTCGCCGGGCATGTGGCCCGCCAGCGTGCGCCTCAAAGGGGGCGACCTAGCCGCAAACGGGCGCAAAGTGCTTAGCTCATGACGGAGGAAAAATGCTCGACAAGCTGGAATATCTGCTGGCGCTGGCGCAGGAGCGGCACTTCGGCCGCGCCGCCATCGCCTGCGGTACAACCCAGCCAACGCTTTCCGCCGGCATCAAACAACTGGAGGAACTGCTCGGCGTGCTGCTGGTGGAGCGCGGCAGCCGCTTTCGCGGCTTCACCGAGGCCGGCGAGCGCACGCTGGAGTACGCACGCCGCATCGTCGGCGACGCCCGGGCGCTGCGGCAGGAGATTTCCGCCTTGCGCTCGGCGCTGCACGGCGTGTTGCGGCTGGCGGCGATTCCGACGGCGCTGCCGATGCTGCCGGCGCTGACCGAACCGTTCGCCGCGCACCACCCGGAGGTTCGGCTGCACATCCTGTCCCGCACCTCGCACGACGTGCTGGGCATGCTGGAGAATCTGGAGGTCGATGCCGGCGTCACCTACCTCGACCACGAGAAGCTGCCGCGCGTGGTCTCGGTGCCGCTGTATCGCGAGAGCTACTGCTTCGTCGGCCGCGCCGACGGGGCGTTCGCCGGCCGGGACAGCGTCGCCTGGGCGGAACTGGCCGGGCTGCGGCTGGCGCTGCTGACGCCGGACATGCAGAACCGCCGCATCATCGACCGCGCGTTCCAGGAGGCGGGCATCGTTCCCTCGGTCGCGGTGGAATCGGACTCGATGACGGCGCTGCTGGTGCATCTGCGCACCGGCCGCTGGGCCAGCATCCTGCCGGCGCACTGGCCGCGCGTGCTGGCGCTGCCGGAAGGGCTTGCCGCCATCCCGCTGACCGAGCCGCATGTGTCCGCGACCGTCGGCCTCGTGGTGCCGCACCGGGAGCCGCTGCCGGTGCTGTCGGCGGCGCTGGTGGCGGAAGCAAGGCGCCTGGACGGCGCCTGAGCGGCGACAACGATCGGGAAAGCCGATCGCGCCATGATGCCCAACCCATTGATCGGCCGTCCGGTCGGGCGCATTTCTGGGGAACGCCCGCCGTCAAGGCGGCAAGCGGAGGACATATGCACGGCACCGACGCCCGTCCCCCCGAACCCTGGAGCGTCGCGCGCGCGGAACAGGTGATCGCCCGCCATGCGACGACCGAGGGTGGGCTGCTGCCGGCGCTGCACGACCTTCAGGACGTGTTCGGCTTCATCCCCGACGAGGCGGTGCGGCTGCTGGCGCAGGCGTTCAACCTCAGCCGCGCCGAAGTGCACGGCGTGGTGACCTTCTACCACGATTTCCGCCGCAGCCTGCCGGGGCGGCATGTCGTCAAGCTGTGTCAGGCCGAAGCCTGCCAGTCGATGGGGTCGCGCTGCCTGCGCGCGCATGCCTGCGAGCGGCTTGGCGTGGCGCTGGGCGACACCACGGCGGACGGGCGCGTCACCTTGGAGGCGATCTACTGCCTCGGCCTCTGCGCCACCGCCCCCTCGGCGATGATCGACGGCCGCGTGCTCGGGCGCCTGACGCCGGCGCGGCTGGATGCGGCGCTGGAGACGTTGGCGTGACTCGCTTGTTCATTCCCGCCGATGCCGCCGCCTTGGCGGTCGGCGCCGATGACGTGGCCACTGCCCTGCACGCGGCCGCAACCGCGCGCGGCCTGTCCCTCACGATCGTCCGCACCGGCTCGCGCGGCCTGTTCTGGCTGGAGCCGCTGGTCGAGGTGGAAACGCCCGACGGCCGCATCGGCTACGGGCCGGTCAGCGCCGAAGATGTTCCCGGCCTGCTCGACGCGCTGCTGCTGCCGGGCGGGCCGCACCCGCGGCGGCTCGGCCGCCCCGCCGAGTTGCCGTTCCTGAAACGGCAGACACGGCTGACATTCGCCCGCTGCGGCATCGTCGATCCACGCTCGATCGAGGATTATCGCGCGCACGGCGGCTACGCGGGCCTCGAGCGTGCGCTCTCGCTCGGCCCGGCTGCGACGGTGGAGGAGGTGCTGGCCTCCGGCCTGCGCGGGCGCGGGGGGGCCGGCTTCCCGACCGGCATCAAGTGGAAGACCGTCGCCGCCACCGGCCCGGCGCAGAAATACATCGTCTGCAACGCCGACGAAGGCGATTCCGGCACCTTCTCCGACCGCATGATCATGGAGGGCGATCCGTTCGTGCTGATCGAAGGCATGACGATCGCCGGCTTTGCCGTCGGCGCCACCAAAGGTTTCATCTATATCCGCTCGGAATATCCGCACGCCGTCGCGGCGTTTGCCGAGGCAGTGCGGATCGCGCGCGCGAAAGGCTATCTCGGCGCCAACGTGATGGATGGCGGATTCGCCTTCGACATCGAGGTGCGCGTTGGCGCCGGGGCCTACGTGTGTGGCGAAGAAACCGCGCTGCTCGACAGCATCGAGGGCAAGCGTGGGCAGGTGCGCCCCAAGCCGCCGCTGCCGGCGCACGAGGGCCTGTTCGGCAAACCCACGGTCATCAACAACGTTATTTCTTTCGCCTCGGTACCGGTGGTGCTCTCGGAAGGCGCGGCAGCGTACAAGAATTTCGGCATGGGGCGGTCGCGCGGCACGATGCCCATTCAGCTTGCCGGCAACGTCAAATACGGCGGGCTGTTCGAGGCGGCGTTCGGCGTGACGCTCGGCGAACTGGTCGAGGATATCGGCGGCGGCACGCTGACCGGCCGCCCGGTGCGCGCGGTGCAGGTGGGCGGCCCGCTCGGCGCCTATTTCCCGCCTTCCCTGTTCGACACGCCGTTTGACTACGAAGCCTTCGCCGCGCGCGACGGGCTGATCGGCCATGGCGGCGTGGTGGTGTTCGACGACGGCGTGGACATGGCGGCGCAGGCGCGCTTCGCGATGGAGTTCTGCGCCATCGAAAGCTGCGGCAAGTGCACGCCGTGCCGCATCGGCTCGACCCGCGGCGTCGAGGTGATCGACCGCATCCGCAGCGGCCAGAGGGCTGAAGCCAATCGTGCCGTACTCGCAGATCTCTGCAACACGATGAAGTTCGGCTCGCTGTGCGCGCTGGGCGGCTTCACGCCGTACCCGGTGATGAGCGCGATGACGCACTTCCCCGAAGATTTTGCCGGCGCGCCATTGCGCGTCGCCGCGGAGTAAGGAGCACACCATGGCTCTCGTCGAGGAACTCGACTACGGCACGCCGATCGTCCACAGCGACACGCGCGTCACGCTGACCATCGACGGCGTCGCCGTGACGGTGCCCGCTGGCACCTCGATCATGCGCGCGGCGATGGAAATGGGCACGAAGGTGCCGAAGCTGTGCGCGACAGACTCGCTGCAATCGTTCGGCTCGTGCCGCCTGTGCCTCGTGGAGATCGAAGGCCGCAACGGCACGCCGGCAAGCTGCACCACGCCGGTCGCGCCGAACATGATGGTGCACACGCAGACGGAGAAGCTGGCACAGCTTCGGAAGGGCGTGATGGAGCTGTACATCAGCGACCATCCGCTGGATTGCCTCACCTGCGCCGCCAACGGCGATTGCGAGTTGCAGGACATGGCCGGCGCGGTCGGGCTGCGGCAGGTGCGCTACGGCTACGACGGCGTAAACCATTTCGACAGTGTCAAGGACGACTCGAACCCGTATTTCAGCTTCGATCCGGCCAAATGCATCGTCTGCTCGCGCTGCGTGCGCGCCTGCGAGGACGTGCAGGGCACCTTCGCGCTGACCATCGACGGGCGCGGCTTCGCCTCCAAAGTCTCGCCAGGGATGGCGGAGAGTTTCCTCGGCTCCGAATGCGTTTCCTGCGGCGCCTGCGTGCAGGCCTGCCCGACCGCGACGCTAGTCGAGAAGAATGTCATCGCGATCGGCCAGCCCGAGCACTCCGTCGTCACCACCTGCGCCTATTGCGGCGTCGGCTGCTCGTTCAAGGCGGAGATGCGCGGCGAGGAAGTCGTGCGCATGGTCCCCTGGAAGGACGGCAAGGCGAACCATGGCCATAGCTGCGTCAAGGGCCGCTTCGCCTGGGGCTACGCGACGCACAAGGAACGCATCCTCAAGCCGATGATCCGCGCCAGGATCACCGACCCGTGGCGCGAAGTGTCGTGGGAGGAGGCGATCGGCCATGCAGCCTCGGAGTTCAGGCGCATCCAGGCGCAATACGGCAAGGACAGCGTCGGCGGCATCAGCTCCTCGCGCTGCACCATCGAGGAAGTGTACCTGGTGCAGAAGCTGGTGCGCGCCGGCTTCGGCAACAACAACATCGATACCTGCGCCCGCGTCTGCCACTCGCCGACCGGCTACGGGCTGAGCCAGACCTACGGCACCTCCGCCGGGACCCAGGACTTTGACAGTGTCGAGCACAGCGATGTGCTGATGGTCATCGGCGCCAACCCGACCGACGGGCATCCGGTGTTCGCCTCGCGCATGAAACGCCGGCTGCGCCAAGGCGCAAAGCTCATCGTCATCGATCCGCGTCGTACGGACCTTGTGCGCTCGGCGCATATCGAGGCCACGCACCATCTGCCGCTGCTGCCCGGTACCAACGTCGCGGTGCTCACCGCGCTCGCCCATGTGATCGTCACCGAAGGCCTGGTCAACGAGACCTTCGTACGCGAGCGCTGCGACTGGGAGGCGTTTTCCGAGTGGGCCGCCTTCGTCGCCGAGCCGCGCAACAGCCCTGAGGAAGTCGCAAAAATCTCCGGCGTGCCGGCGCAGTCGATCGTCGACGCCGCGCGCCTGTATGCGACCGGCGGCAACGCCGCGATCTACTACGGGCTCGGCGTCACCGAGCACAGCCAGGGTTCCACGACGGTCATCGCGATCGCCAACCTCGCAATGGCGACGGGCAATATCGGCCGCGAGGGCGTCGGCGTGAACCCGCTGCGCGGGCAAAACAACGTGCAGGGCTCCTGCGACATGGGCAGTTTTCCCCATGAACTGCCGGGCTACAGGCACATCAGCGACGCGGACACGCGAAAACTGTTCGACGGCGCCTGGGGCGTGACGCTGGATGCCGAGCCGGGCCTGCGCATCCCGAACATGTTCGACGCCGCCGTCGGCGGCACCTTCAAGGGGCTCTATGTGCAGGGCGAGGACATCCTGCAATCGGACCCTGATACCAAACACGTCTCGGCCGGCCTTGGTGCGATGGAATGCATCGTCGTGCAGGATCTTTTTCTGAACGAAACCGCGAACTACGCGCATGTGTTCCTGCCGGGATCGACCTTCCTGGAACGCGACGGCATCTTCATCAATGCCGAACGCCGCATGCAGCGCATCCGCAAGGTGATGTCGCCGCGCAACGGCCGCGCCGATTGGGAGATTACGCAGGACCTGTCGAATGCGCTCGGCTATCGCATGGACTACACGCATCCTTCCGAGATCATGGACGAGATCGCGCGCCTCACGCCGACGTTCTCCGGCGTGTCCTACGCCAAGTTGGACGAGGTCGGCTCCGTGCAGTGGCCGTGCAACGCGGCGGCGCCCGAGGGCACGCCGGTCATGCATATCGACCATTTCGTGCGCGGCGAAGGCCGGTTCCTGATCACCGAGTACCAGCCGACCGACGAGCGCAGCAACCGCCGCTATCCGCTGCTGCTCACCACGGGCCGCATCCTGAGCCAGTACAATGTCGGCGCGCAGACAAGGCGCACCGACAACGTGGTCTGGCACGAGGAAGACCGGCTGGAGATCCACCCTTCGGACGCGGAAGCGCGTGGCGTGCACAGCGGCGACTGGGTGCGCCTCGCCAGCCGCGCCGGCGAAACGTCGTTGCGCGCCACGCTGACGGATCGCGTGGCGCCCGGCGTCGTCTACACCACGTTCCATCACCCGATGACGCAAGCCAACGTCATCACCACCGACTATTCGGACTGGGCGACCAACTGCCCGGAATACAAGGTGACGGCGGTGCAGGTGACGCCAAGCAACGGCCCGAGCGAATGGCAACGGACCTACGCGGCGCAGTCCGAGCAGAGCCGGCGCATCCTGGCGGACGCCGCGGATTGAGCACCCCCCCGCTCCGCACCCTCGCGCCGCAGGTCTGGCGCCACGGGACACCGGCGGCCGGCGCCACGCGCGACGTGCCGGAGGAGACGCCGCTCGCCGTCACCTTCAACCGCGAGACCTACGCGGTGATGATGGGCACGCCGTCCGACCTCGCGGACTTCGCCGTCGGCTTCGCGCTGACCGAAGGCATCATCCAGCACGCCGACGCCATCGGCGAGCTGAAGGTGCTGGAGCACGCGCATGGCATCGAACTGCGCATGGACCTCGCCGAGCCGCAGCTTGCCGCACTGACGGCGCGGCGGCGGCGCATCCTGGGGCCGACCGGCTGCGGATTGTGCGGCATCGACAGCCTCGCCGAAGCCATCCGCCCGCCGCGTGCGGTCGCCGCCGGCGGCAGCGTCGCAGCCGCCGCGATCATCCAGGCGATGCGGGCGATGGAGCCGATGCAGGCGCTGAACCATGCGACCCGCGCGGTGCATGCCGCGGCGCTGTGGCTGCCGGGGCGCGGCGTCGTGCTGCTGCGCGAGGATGTCGGTCGGCACAACGCGCTCGACAAGCTGGTCGGCGCCGCCGTGCGCGCCGGGCTCGATACGGGCGAGGCGATGGTGCTGCTGACCAGCCGCGTCTCCATCGAGATGGTGCAGAAGGCCGCCGTGCTCGGCGCGCCGGTGCTGGTGGCGGTCTCCGCTCCCACCGCGCATGCGGTGCGGCTGGCCGAGGCCGCCGGCATCACGCTGGTCGCCATCGCCCGGCAGGACGGGTTCGAGGTGTTCTCCTGCGCCCACCGGATCGTTGCGGAGCCGCGCGCGCATGTCGCCTGACAAGCTGGTCTACATGGCCAACCAGATCGGCAAGTTCTTCGCCTCGCAGGGCCGCGATGACGAGGCGACGGCTGTGGCGGGCATCGAGACGCATCTGCGGAAATTCTGGGACCCGCGCATGCGCCGCGAGATCGTCGCCAAGGTCCAAGCCGGCGAAGCCGCGGGGCTCGACACCCTGCCGCGCCGCGCGGTGGAGCGGCTGGCGGCCGGAAACTGAGCCCACCAATGGCCACTCGACAGCCGATGGAAGCAAGACTAAGGCCGAATCGTCTGCCATCCGTTCGGCCCCGGCTTGCCCCGGTGCGGGCCGCTCATGCAAGGGACATCATCGTATGAAGCCTGCCATTCTTACTGCGGCCGCGTTCGTGGCGTTGGCGTTGGCATTCGCCGCCCCCGCTTATGCCGACGGCGATCCCGCGGCCGGCAAGACGGTCTTTGCCAAGTGCTCGATCTGCCACACCATCGACCCGGCCAAGAAGGGCATCGGCCCGACGCTTTTCGGCGTGGTCGGCCGCAAGTCGGCGACGGTCGAGGGGTTTTCGTATTCCGAGGCGATGAAGAACGCCAACAAGACCTGGGACCCGGCGACGCTGGACGTTTACCTCACCAGCCCGAAAACCCTGGTGCCCGGCACCAAGATGATCTTCCCCGGCCTGCCGAAAACCGAGGACCGGGCCAACGTGATCGCCTATCTCTCGACGCTGAAGTAGCGGCCGCGCGGCGCCCGCCCTGTTGACACTGTCAACAGGGCGGCCAGGCCGTCAGCGGATGATGATCTCGACGCGGCGGTTCTGCGGCTCGCGCGCGCGCACAGCGCGGCGGCCAGGAGAAAGCGTTTCATGATTGTCCTCGGCGTGCGTGGCAGTCGGGCCGGCTGAGCCATGGGTCTCCGCTCGCCCAAGCCATTTCGCTGTCAGCCTCGCCAATGCCGTCCGGATCCGCAACATTGCATTTGTTGCGAATGGTTTCCCTGGCTGAAGGAGGCGGCCGCCAGCACAGCGAGCCCGGAATGGCTTCCCAACGCCGGCTATTGTTGCAATCATGTCGCCGAATCGCCGGCCGGAGTGCCATGCCGCCGCAGGGTGACCGCCGCCCCATCGCCGCCCGCCGGCTGCCGCTGTTCGTCCTGCTCGCGGACCGGCTGGTGCGCGCCGGCGCATCGCCGAATGGCATCTCGCTGGCCGGGCTGGTTGCCGCGCTTCTGGCCGGACTGAGTTTTGCGCTCGTCGGCACCTTGCCGGAGGCGGCGCGGCCGCTCTGGCTGCTTGGCGCCGTACTGGTGTCGCTCCGCCTGCTCGCCAACATGCTCGACGGCATGGTCGCCATCGGCCGCGGCATCGCCTCGCCGATCGGCGAATTGTTCAACGAGGTGCCGGACCGGCTCTCCGACACCGCGATCCTGCTCGGAGTCGGGGTGGGCGCGGGCAACGGCTGGGTGCCAGGGCTCGCTGCGGCGCTGGCGGCCATCGCCACGGCCTATGTCCGCGCGGTCGGCAAGGCCGCTGGCGCGCCGAGCGATTTCTCCGGGCCGATGGCCAAGCAGCAGCGCATGGCCGCGGTGATCGCGCTTGCGGTCTGGTGCGCCTGCGTACCGTCGGGCTGGGGCACGGACTCGGCGCTGCCGGCAGTGGTTTTGTGGGGGGTGACGGTGCTCTGCCTGGCCACGGCGGCACGGCGGCTCTGGCACATCGCCTCGGCGCTGCGGCGGGCCGCCGCGCCATGATCTTCAATGTCGCCACCGTCGCGGAAGCGTTCGCCAGCCCGGTCACGCTGTGGCTGGTGGCGGCGACGTTCTGCACGCTGCTCGTGGCGGTGCTGGCAACGCTGCTGCTGGCGGTCACAGGCCTCGCGCGCCCGGCGCTGCGGCACGAATTGTGGCTCAGGATCGGTTCCTGGTGCTTGCTGCTCCCGGCGATGATCCTGCCGGTGCTGGCCGGCAAGGCGTGGCTGATCCTTGCGGTCACGCTGCTTGGCCTGCTGTGCCTGCGCGAGTACAGCCGCGCCACCGGCCTGTTCCGCGAACCCGTCGTCGAAGCGGTGGCAGTCCTCGGGCTGTTGCTGGTCAACTTTGCCGCGCTCGACCACTGGTACGGGTTCTTCATGGCGCTCTCGCCGTTGACGGTCAGCCTGATGGCGGTCGTGACCATCCCGCTCGACCGGCCGAGCGGCTATGTCCAGCGCACGGCACTCGGCATTTTCGGGTTCATGTTGTTCGGCGCGGGGCTCGCGCATCTCGGTTACATGGGCAACGAGCCGACCTATCGGCCGCTGGTGCTGTTGCTGCTGCTCTCGGTCGCGTTGAGCGACGTGCTTGCCTTCACTATCGGCAAGCTGCTCGGGCACGCGAAACTGGTGCCGGCGACCAGCCCCGGCAAGACACGGGCCGGCGCTCTCGGGGCGCTGCTCGGCACCACGGCGATCGTCGCCGCGATCGGGCACGTGGTATTCCTCGGCACCGTGATGGACCGGCCATTGCTGCTGGTGCTGCTCGGCGTGCTGGTCGGCGTCGGTGCGCAGGCCGGCGACCTGATGCTGTCCTCGATCAAACGCGACATCGGCATCAAGGACATGGGCACGAGCCTGCCGGGGCATGGCGGCGTGCTGGATCGGTTCAACAGTCTTCTTCTCGTGGCGCCAGCGGTGTTCCATTTCGTTGGGTATTTCGTCGGCTTCGGCTGGGACATGCCGAAACGAGTGATCACCGGCGGCTGATGCAGTGGGATCTGCGCCCGGCGCGGGATTTCGGCCTGCCGGCGGCGCAACGGCTGCGCAGCCACGCGCGCGAGCCTGGGCTGCCGAGCCTGACGGTGCACGCGCTGTGGCAGCGTCTGGTGCGGCTGTATCTGCTGACGTTCCACCGGCTTGCCGTAACCGGGCGGGAAAACCTGCCGGCGGCCGCTCCGTTCATGCTGATCGGCAACCACACCAGCCATCTCGACGCGCTGACGCTTGCCTCCGTGCTGCCGAGCCGCCTCTCGCAGCGCGCGTTCGCGCTGGCGGCGGGCGAAGTGTTCTTTTCGTCGCTGGCAGCAGCGGGGTTTGCGGCCGTTGCGGTCAACGCGCTGCCGATCTGGCGCAAACACACCGGTACCGGCGACCTCGCCTTCCTGCGACAGCGGCTGGAGGAAGACCGGCTGGTGTTCATCCTGTTCCCGGAGGGCACGCGCAGCCGCAGCGGCGCCATGGGCGCGTTCCGCCACGGCATCGGCGTGCTGGTCGCGGGCAGCGCCGTGCCCGTGGTGCCCTGCTTCCTGGAGGGCGCGCACGCCGCATGGCCCCCCGGGCGCTGGCTGCCGCACCCCGGCAAGCTCCGGCTCAAGATCGGGGCGCCGCTGGCGTTTTCCGAGGTGCCGAAGGATCGGGCGGGATGGGCTGCTGTGGCGGCCGCGTGCGAGGCGGCGGTTCGGGAACTGCGCGATGAGCACGTCGTCGTGCGACGCTGACGGCTATCCCCGCCGTCTGCCACCCCGGCGCCCGCCGCTCGTTGTCTCCACCCGTTCCGGCAGGCTCACGGCGGCGGCCAGATGCGGGAACGGGTCGCGGCCGTTGGGCAGCGCCATGGCATGAACGAAATGCTCCTGGAAGCGGCTTTCCAGTGCGGTTTCGATCTTCTCCACGCGCCGCACCAGCCCCTCGACCTCGGCGCGGTGGCCGCGGTTGACCAGCGCCATACGGGCGCCGGTGCCGGCCGCGTTGCCGACGGCGCTGACGCGGTCGAGGCGGCAATCCGGGATCAGCCCCAGGATCATCGCGTATTT
>Ga0302314_10007015_pt1 | contig 20318 bp, 15 predicted proteins | sample III_Palsa_N2_3_FD_200533 | JGI IMG/M metagenome (GOLD analysis project Ga0302314, IMG submission 200533) | Peat permafrost microbial communities from Stordalen Mire near Abisko, Sweden - III_Palsa_N2_3 | ecosystem: Environmental > Terrestrial > Soil > Palsa > Peat permafrost | place: Sweden... | reverse complement strand
ACCAGGAACTGGCCTGGTTCACCACGCCGACGCCGGCCGAGACCGACTACATCGGCGGGCAGGCGCTGCGGTTCGCCGAGCTGCGCGCCGGACTCCTCGACCCGGGGTTCGCCACCCTGCCGTTCCTGGCCTGGCTGCAGCAGCGGGTGGTCGAGCGTCGCGCCGCCGACACCGGAGCGCAGCTGTCCTGGGGGCACTTCGCCAGGGATCAGCCAGCCCTCGCGGACGCCGCGCTGCGGCTGCATTGCGACGGGATGCTGCCGCTCCCCGACGGGGCGGCCGTCCGCGAACAGCACCGGCACCCGCCGACCGCCGAGGACTGGGTCGCACTGATCGGCGACTACTGCAAGCATTGCCTACTGCCCGGCATGGACGCGGAAAACCAGGATGCGGCGGCGCTCGACAAGGCGGCGTACGAGGCGATCAGGACGGCGCTCCCGTCCATCGGGTACCGGCTGACTCGGTCCGGCATCCGGGCGGCCGAGTCTCCGGTGGACCGGGTGCTAGCCCGGTCGGGGAGCAAGGCCACGGCGGTCGCGGAGATCCTGCGGGCCGAGCATAGCGAGCTCGGCGACCGGCTCCGCGCGCTGGTGCTGACCGACTTCGCCGAGGCGGGCGCGACCATCCCGGCCACGCTCTCCGGGACGCTCGACGAGGGCGCGGGGGGAGCGTTGCTAACGCTTCGGAACCTGCTGGAGGACAAGGTGACCGCAGGCCTGGATCCGGTGCTCATGACCGGCCGGCGGCTGGCCTGCGGGGCCGACACGGCGTCGGCGCTGGTCGCCTGGCTGGGCGAGGTGGCACCGGGCCTGGCGGCCGCGGCGAGCGCGGTCGATTCGGCTGGGGTCGTGACCGTCAGCGGAGTCGCGGGCTGGGAGCCGCGCCAGTACGTACCGCTTATCACCAGGTTTTTCACCGAGGGCGGGACGCGCGCCCTCGTCGGGACGCGGGCACTGCTCGGCGAGGGATGGGACGCCCCGGCGGTCAACGTGACCGTCGACCTGACGGCCGCGACCACCCCGACATCGGTCGTCCAAGCGCGCGGCCGGGCGCTGCGCCGGGACGCGGGCTGGCCGGAGAAAGTCGCCGACAACTGGGCAGTTGTCTGCGTCACCGACGCGCACCCCAAGGGCGCGGCCGACTACGACCGCTTCGTCCGGAAGCACGATCGCTACTTCGCGCTAGCCGGGACCGGCGACATCGCCTCCGGCGTGTCGCACGTGGACCCGGACCTGTCGCCATTTGAGCCGCCGGCCACGGGGGCGATCGCCGAGTTGAACGCGCGGATGCTCATCCGGGCTGGCGACCGGGCATCGTCTCGGGCGCTGTGGCACATCGGGACGCCATACGCCGACGAGCCGGTCGCGACCGTGGTCGTGACCTCCGGCCGCCCACTCGGGCTGGGGCGCGCGGCGGTGCCGACGCTCTTCGACGACGCGACCGCGGTCGGTGTGGTCGGCAAGCCTGTCACCAGCAGGCGCGGGTGGGTCGCGCGGGTCCTCCTGACCGTGGCGTGCTTCGCGCTGGGCGTGACCGCCCGGCGAGCCCGCGCCGCGATCGAGGCACCGGTCTCCGGAAGCTTTGCCGACATGGCCGCGGCGACGGCCGACGCGCTGCTGGACGTCGGGCTGGTGAGCCAGGGCGCTGCCGCCCTGCGGATCGAGCCGCTGCCAGACGGGGAGTACCGGGCGCGGCTGGCCGCCGTGTCGGCCGCCGAGTCCGCAACGTTCGCCGCCGCGCTGGATGAGGTCCTCTCCCCGCTTGCGCACCCGAGGTACATCGTGCCCCGACTGTTCGTCGCGCCACCTGCCGACAAGCGCGCCGCCCGGCGACTGGCACGCGGCACGACGGCTGTCGACGCCGCGTCGGCCACGGTCGTCTACCATGCGGTGCCCTCCGTGCTTGGCGGGAACGCCAAGCTGGCCGGGGCCTTCGCCGCCGCGTGGAACGCACGGGTCAGCCCCGGCGAGATGCTGTACACCGGTTCCCCAGAGGGCACCGGCATCCTGGTCGCGCAGCGCGGCGATGACCCGTTCGACGTGACGACGCAGATCCGCACGCTCTGGCGCTAGCCCTGGTCATGTGCGGGAGCCGTGTCTTTGGCGTTCCGGACCGCAGGTCACGTGGTGGGCGAGACTGTGAACATGGCGATCCTCTCCAAGGTGCGTGCGCGTCCATGGCACCGAGCGAGCGGCAGCGTTCTCCGGCTCCGTCTTTGCGTGGGAGCTCCAGCATGCACAGCGGCACACCAGCCGCGCCACGACGGTCCTCCCGCTGTGGTTCAAGTGCACCCGCTGTCCGAGGTAAGGGCACGACTGTCAGGAATCCTGGCCCGTTCCGGCGCGAGGGCGCGGCGGCCGAGCCAGTCGCCTTCGTCATGGTTTGGTGACGCGGGCGGTCACCTGCCGCGCCCGCAGCGCTGTGAGCAGCAGCTGGGCGGCCAGGCAGGCGCCGACTCCCTCGCCCGAGCGCAGGCGCAGCTGTAGCAGCGGTTCCAGGCCGAGGTCGTCGAGGACGGCGGCGTGGGCGAGTTCCCTGCTTTGCTGGCCCGCGACCAGCGCGCTCTGCACGGCCGGCTCCAGGCGGACCGCGAGCAGCGCCGCGATCGAGGTGACCAGGCCGTCGAGAACGACGGGGACCCGTCGTTCGGCCGCCGCGAGGGTGACGCCCGTCAGCAGCGCCACTTCCGGTCCGCCGAGGGCCGCCGTCAGGACACGGGGGTCGCGTAGGTCGTCACCATGGGCGGCGCGCGCCCGGGCGAGGGCACGGTTGACGACATCGCGCTTGCGCTGCATCATCGCGGCATCGGCGCTGGCACCGAGGCCAACGGAGGACGCGGGGGAGAGGTCGAGCAGCGCGCAGCTCAGGGCGGCGGCGACGGTGGTGTTGCCGATGCCGACCTCGCCCAGGCAGATCAGACCGTGGTCGGCGAGGCGGCGCCCCAGGGCCTGGCCGTGTTCGATGAGGCGGTCGACGTCGTCGAGGTGCAGGGCGTCCGATTCGACGAGATCGCCCGCAAGACCGGCCGGGCGAGCGTGCACCGCTTCCACCCGCAGTCCGGCCTGCCGCGCGGTCGCCGCTCCGAGTGAGACCCCGTCTCGCGTGGCGGCCAGGACATCGGCGGTGACCGCGGGGGAGAAGGCGGAGATCCCGTGCCGGGTGACCGGATGGTCGGCGGCCGCGACGATCAGCGTTCCGCCGGTCGGCGGCACCGGGTTGAGCGCGAGCACCCGGTTGACCGCCGTATCGAGCACGCCGAGGGATCCAGGCACGGTCAGCCGGTCATCTCCGGTATCCCGGCCGGCCACCACCGCCCGCTGGTCCGGACCGGCGAGGTGGGAGATCGGCGGTGACGGCTCGTCGGCCGCCGGCCAGCGCTCGCTGATCACGACGTCGTCCAGGGGCAACCGCCGCGACCACCCATGCCGCTCGAGCCCGGGATCGGGCGGCCGCTCGTCCGGCCAGCCGAGGCAGAGCCAGCCGAGGGTCTCGACGCCGGCCGGCAGGCTCAGCAGGTCGGCCAGGTCGGCGGCCTGAAAGAGCGTCACCCAGCCGAGGCCGAGGCCGGCCGCGCGAGCGGCCAGCCACATGTTCTCGACCGCGCAGGCGCAGCTCCACAGGTCAGCGTCGCCCAGGGTCGCCCGGCCGAGCACCCCGGCCGCGGGCGCCCGTCGGTCGCAGGCGACGACGACGCCGACCGGGGCCTCCCGGATGCCGTCGAGCTGGAGGTCGAGGAGCCTGGCGCGGCGATCGGGGGTGAGCTGCCCGGCCTGCCGGAGCCGCTCGCGGTCCGCGAGCAGCGCGGCCCGGTCCCGGGTGGCCTGCTCGCTGATCACGATGAACCGCCACGGTTGCGAGTGCCCGACCGACGGCGCCTGATGGCCGGCGGTCAGCACCTGGCGAAGCAGCTCGGCGGGCACCGGGTCGGGCCGGTAGCGGCGGACGTCACGCCGCGCGGCGAGCACCGTGCGCAGGGCCGCGATCGTCGGCTCGCCGAGCGACCAGCCGGCCGGGTCGACCGACCGATCGGCCGCCGACGTCGGATCTCCGACCACGGGAACGGGGCGCGGCCACGTCCGCTCGTCCTTCTCGCTCATCTCAGCGCCACGCCAATCAGCGTGACCGCGGTGGCGGACTCGATCAGCGCGCCGAACACGTCGCCGGTGACGCCGCCCAGCCGCCGGACCGCGTGCAGCCTGAACAGGTAGGCGGCGGCCAGCGCGATGGCCTGGGGCACCAGGACCCAGCCGACCGGAATGGACAGGGCGATGGCGATGGCGGCGCCCAGGCCGAGGACCCCCACGGTCCAGGCGGCCGCCGCCGCGACGGGGACGTGGTTGGCGACGATGCTCCCGAAGCCGGACGTGCGGGCCGCCCGGACGCCCTCGGCGGCCGCGTGGACGGCGGCGACCCGCCCGGTTGCCGCGGCGACGGCCAGGACGCCGACCGGCGTCCACGCTCCGCCCTGCATGCTGCCGAGCGCGGCGACGTCGGCGCCGAGAACGAAGATGAGGGTGACGACGCCGAACGGGCCGATGTCGGACTGCCTCATGATCTCCAGCGCACGCGCCGCCGGCGCGCCGCTGCCGAGCCCGTCGGCCGTGTCGGCCAGCCCGTCCAGGTGCAGGCACCGTGTCAGGAGCGCAAGCAGCGCGACGGCGAGGACGGCGCCGAGCAGGTTCGCGTGCGGCGCCCATTCGCGGATGGCCGAGGCCGGCAGCGCGGCCGCCACGCCGATGAAGGCGCCCACGACCGGCAGCCAGAGCAGCGCGCCGGTCCCTTCCCCGGGCTGCAGGTCGACCGGGACCCGGACCGGGACGACGGTGAACATGCTGAGGGATCGAGCCAGCCGTGAGTTCATCGCAACCTGCGGGGTATCCCGGCGGTGACGAGCCATACCTCGTCCGCTGCCGCCGCCAGCCGCTGGTTGAGCTCGCCGAGCGCATCACGGAACCGCCGTCCCGAGGCGGTCGCGGGCACGATTCCGCTGCCGACCTCGTCGCTCACCGCCGCCACCGTGACCGCGGCCGCCGCCCAGGCGTCGACCATCGTGTCGAGCGCGTCGCCGAGCCGCAGGTCCGCGTCCTCCGGCTTGACGTCGGACCAGCACCCGCAGTCGTCCATGACCTGGGCCAGCCAGGTGGTGACGCTGTCGATCAGCAGCGCCCCGGCGTCCGCCCGGTGCATGAGCTTCGCCAGGTCTGTCGTTTCCGCCGTGGACCACCCGGCCGGGCGGCGGGTGCGGTGCCGCTCGATCCGAGCCGTCCACTCCGCGTCGGCCGGGTCGCGCTGCGCGGTCGCGACGTAGGTCACCGACGCCGCACCCGAGAGCAGCTGCTCGGCGTGCCGAGACTTCCCCGACCGGCTGCCGCCGAGCACGAGAACGCGACGTCCGGCCGGGCGCTCGCGGCTCGCGGCAGGCACGGTCACCGGGTTGCCGGACGGGCCGGCGGCGATCACCTCCCGCAGTGCGGCGCTGAACCGGTCGGAGGTCTCGGTGTCGCGGACGGCGACGCGGATCCACCCCGGCCCCAAACCGGGGAACGTCTCGCCGCGGCGGACGGCGAAGCCGTGCCGGTGCAAGCGAGTCCGGACGTCTCCGATCCCGGTGTCGAGCAGGACGAACGACGCTGCCGCGGCCGCCACCATGCGCACCCCGTCGATGCCCGCGAGCCGGCCAAGCAGGTGAGCGCGCTCGGCCGCCAGGCCACGCGACCAGGCCTCGACCTCGCGCGCGGCGGCAGCGGACGCGGTGGCGACGCACGCCGCCAGCGCGGGCGAGGAGACCGGCCACGGCGGCTGCGCCGCCGCCAGCAGCCGGACGATGTCCGGTGCGGCCAGCAGATAGCCGACCCGCAGCCCGGCCAGCGCCCACGTCTTGGTCAGGCTTCTGATCACGACCAGCCCGTCCAGGTCGGCCTGGCCCGCGACCGATTCCGGCTCGCCCGTCAGGCAGTCGGCGAAGGCCTCGTCGACGACCACGATCCGCCCCGGGCGCACCAGTTGGAGCAGCACGTCACGCGGGTGGGCGACCGACGTCGGGTTGGTCGGGTTGCCGATGAAGACCAGGTCCGCGTCGGCCGGGACCAGCGTCGGGTGCAGCGCGAACGGAAACCGCAGGATCACCCGGTCGACCTGGTGGCCGGCGGCGCGCAGGGCGGCCTCCGGCTCGGTGAACTGAGGGTGGACGACGACCGCGTGGCGGGGCTGGAGCGCCCGCGCCAGCAATACGAAGGCCTCGGCCGCGCCGGCGGTGAGCAGCACCTCGTCCGCCGACCGGCGATGACGGGCCGCGACCGCGGCTACCGCCGCGCCCTGGTCCGGGTACGCGGCCAGGTCCGCCTCCCGGATCCGCGCCGCGAGCCAGTTCGGCGTCCCCGACGACCGGACGTTGACCGCGAGGTCGACCAGGCCGGGAACGAGGTCGGCGTCGCCGTGGTGCGCGAGGCCGGCGTTCTCAGGTGCGTGCATTCACAGCACACTATCGCGGCACTGATACGCCCGGCTCTGCGGTGGATTGCCTGCTGACGGGCATCTCGCGGCCCGGTCAGGTGGCCCGCTCGGCCGTATCCTCGCGGCCGCGCTGGAGCCGAGCCGACCATTTTTCCTCGATGTGGCCGTAGCGCCAGATAATCATGGCGGCGGCCCAGGTGAAGACGAACATGCCGACGATGACGAAGCCGGCCTTGTTGATGTCGAAGTTGTACATGAAGCCCCAGAAGCCGCTGGTCCGGCTCAGGCCACCGATCTCCTGCGGGAACAGGCCCAGCGTCTCCACCCCGCCGATGAAGAAGCAGATGGCGACCGACAGGCCGGTGATCGCGAGGTTGTAGTACACCTTGCGGACCGGGTTGAAGAACGCCCACCCGTAGGCGAGGTTCATGAACAGCCCGTCGGTCGTGTCAAGCAGCGTCATCCCGGCCGTGAACAGGATCGGCAGGCACATGATCGCGTACCACGGGACATGCTGCGAGGCCAGCAGCGCGGTGGTGGCGAGCAGCGCCACCTCGGTGGCGGTGTCGAAGCCCATGCCGAAGACGACCCCGACCGGGTACATCTGCCATCCCCTGGAGATGGATTTCATCCACCGGCCGAAGAAGCGGTAGAAGAAGCCGCGGTTCTCCAGTTGCCGCTCCAGTTCGGCCTCGTCGTAGTCGCCGCGCCGCATCGACCGGAACACCTTGACGATCCCGGCCAGGATCACCAGGTTGAGCAGGCCGATGAGGAAAAGGAACGAGGCGGAGACGATCGTGCCGAACAATCCGCCGAACTGCTCCAGGCCCGAGCCGTTGTTCGAGACCGCGCCGAAGACCGTCTTCTCGGCGACGACGATGCCGACCCCGATCGCGACGACGATGGTGGAGTGGCCGAGGGAGAAGAAGAACCCGAACGACAACGGGCGCGGCTTGCCGGTCCCCTGCCGCTCGCCCATCACCTTGCGGGTGGTGTTGTCGATCGCGGAAATGTGGTCCGCGTCGAAGGCGTGCCGCAGGCCGAGGGTGTAGGCGGTGAGGCTCAGGCCGATGCCGAGCCCCTTGTAGTGGGCGGGCACCACGAACACGATGAAGATGAAGAACCCGAGCAGGTGCAGGAAGAGGATCGCGCCGTACATGGCGGTCACCCGGAAGCGCTCCTGGGGTGACAGGGCCGTGAACGACTGCCTGATCATGACGGAGACGCCCGGCTTCCCGGCGATGGTCTCCGTGGCCATGAACGGCTCCTCTCAGCTGGCGGGGCCGCGCGGAGAGCGCCCCGAATCCCTAGCGAATTCTTCAGAGCGTAGCGACAGATGCGAATTACTCGCAAGTGCGACCTCCTTGTAGGAACCGGTTCTTGCCTGCGCTGACGTGCCAAGTAACGGTTGATGGTTGCGGTATGGGCTGCGGCGGCTATCGTTTCCTTGCTGTGCGGCCCCGGCGCAGCGCAGCGCCCGCCGATGGCGCCCCCGCCGACGGCTTGGGAAGGAGCGGGACGGTGCCCACAACAAGCGGCTCGCTGCTGGTGGCGGGCACCACGTCTGACGCCGGCAAGTCCGTCATCACCGCCGGGATCTGCCGCTGGCTCGCCCGCCAGGGGGTGCGGGTCGCGCCGTTCAAGGCGCAGAACATGTCCAACAACTCGATGGTCGCGCCCGACGGGGCCGAGATCGGCCGCGCCCAGGCGATGCAGGCCGCCGCGGCCGGGGTCCCGGCCGAGGCCGCGATGAACCCGGTGCTGCTCAAGCCCGGCAGCAACCTCCGCAGCCAGGTCGTCCTGCTCGGCCGGGCGGTCGGCGAGACGAGCGTCACCGGCTACTGGGGGTCGGGGGAAGGGCGGGCGAGGTTGCTCGGCGCCGTGCTCGACGCCTACGACGACCTGCGCTCCCGGTTCGACGTGGTGATCTGCGAGGGGGCCGGCTCGCCGGCCGAGATCAACCTGCGTCGCGACGACATCGTTAACATGGGCCTCGCCCAGGCCAGGAAACTGCCGGTCGTCGTCGTCGGCGACATTGACCGGGGCGGCGTCTTCGCCGCCCTCTACGGCACCCTGGCGCTGCTCGACGCCGCCGATCAGTCGCACCTCAGCGGGTTCGTGATCAACAAGTTCCGCGGCCACCGCGAGCTGCTTGACCCGGCCCTCACCCAGATCGGCGCGCTGACCGGCCGCCCGGTCCTCGGCGTGCTGCCGTACCTGGACGGGATCTGGATCGACGCGGAAGACGCCGTCGCCACCGAGCGCCCGTACGCCATCGGGCCGGCGGGCGGGCGGGCGACGGGGGACATCCTGCGGGTCGCGGTGATCCGGCTGCCCCGCATCTCCAACTTCACCGATATCGACGCGCTCGCGCTCGAGCCCGGCGTCTCCGTCCGCTTCGCCACCACCCCGGCCGAGCTGGCGGACGCCGACCTGGTCGTCGTGCCGGGCACCCGGGCCACCGTGGCCGACCTCGGCTGGCTCCGCGACCAGGGCCTGGACAGCGCGCTCAAGCGCCGGGCGACCGACCGCAAGCCCATCCTGGCGATCTGCGGCGGCTACCAGATGCTCGGCACGGTCATCCACGACGACGTCGAGAACGCGGCCGGCGCGGCCGACGGCAGCGTCGCCGGGGACGGCGTCTTCGCCGGGCTCGGCCTGCTGCCGGTGGTCACCCGCTTCGCGGTCGACAAGACCCTCGGCCGCCCGGCCGGGTACGCGGGCGGGATCGCGGTCTCCGGCTACGAGATCCATCACGGCCTCGTCGACGTGCGCGGCGGCGAGGCGTGGTTCACCGGCGACCCGGGCGGCAGCGGCCCGCACGGCAGCGGGACGGCGCTCGACGGCTGCCGCTACGGCGCGGTCAGCGGCACCCTGTGGCACGGGATCCTGGAGAACGACGAGTTCCGCCGGGCCTATCTCACCGAGACCGCCCGGCTCGCGGGCAGGAATTTCACCCCCGCGCCCGATACCTCGTTCGCCGCCGCCCGGCAGGCGCAGTTCGACACGCTCGCCGACGCCGTCGAAGAGCACCTCGACACGGCCGCGCTGCTGCGGCTCATCGAGCATGGCCCGACGCCCGGCCTGCCCACCCTCCGGCCCGGACTGTGAAAGCGGGAACCGCGGACTGGCCGCTGGCGGGCGGCATCGCGGCCGGAGTGCTCGCCGACGCGCTGGTCGGCGATCCTCGTCGCGGTCATCCGGTCGCGCTGTTCGGCCGGGCCGCGACGCTGATCGAGCGCGGGCTCTACGCGGACGCGAAGCCGCGCGGCGTGGTCTTCACCGCCTGCTGCGAGGCGCTGGCGATCGGCCCCGCGCTGGCGGCCGCGCGGGTCTTTCGGCGCCACCCCGCCACCCGGCTGGCCTGGGCCGGCACGGTCACCTGGGCGGTCACCGGCGCGAGGTCCCTGACCAGGGAAGCAAGCCGAATCGGACGCGCGCTCGAAGTCGGCGACCTGCCGGGCGCGCGCCGGCTGCTGCCGAACCTGGTCGGCCGGGACCCGGCCGGGCTTGACGCCGCCGGGATCGCCCGGGCGGTGGTGGAGTCGGTGGCGGAGAACACCTCCGACGCGATCGTCGCCCCGCTGCTGTGGGGGGCGCTGGCGGGCCCGCCGGGCCTGGCCGGCTACCGGGCCGCCAACACCCTCGACGCCATGGTCGGGCACCGCTCGCCGCGTTACGAGCAGTTCGGCTGGGCCTCGGCTCGCCTCGACGACGTGGTCAACTGGGCCCCCGCCCGGGTCAGCGCCCTGCTGGCGGCGGCGTGCGCCCCGGTCGTGGGCGGGCGCCCGGCCGCCGCCTGGCGGACCGCGCTTGACTACGGGCCCCGGCACCCGAGCCCGAACGCCGGCTGGTGCGAGGCCGCCTTCGCGGGCGCGCTCGGCCTCCGGCTTGGCGGCCCGCTCAGCTACGCGGGGCGGGCCGAGCACCGGCCCGAGCTCGGCGACGGTCGCCCGCCCGAGCCCGCCGACATCGACCGCGCCAGCCGCCTGTGCCGGTCCGTGACCGCCGCCGCGACAGCGCTCGCGGCCTCCCTCGCCCTGTAGATCAGGCCAGCCAGCACGCGCCGCCGAGAACGCGCCGCTAAGACGATGCCGGCTAGAACCGTGCCAGCTAACACGGGCCGGCTAGAACCTGTCCTGCACCGGTCGCGGGTCGGTGATGGCCTCGGTGCCTTCGACGAAGGCCCGGGCCACGTCGGACAGGCGGCGGTTGTGGGAGCGGGAGTGGTCGCGCAGCACGATGAACGCCTCGCTCATCTCGAGGCCGAGGCGCTCGGCCAGCTTGCCCTTGGCCTGCTCGATGACGACCCGGCTGTTCAGCGCCGATTGCAGCTGCTCGTTGAGCGCGTCGCTGCGGCGGATACTGCGCTCGTGCAGCAGCCCGATGGTGGCCACGTCGGCCAGCGCCTGACCGACCCGCACGTCCTCGGGGGCGAAGCCCCCGGGGGCCTCGCGGAAGAGGTTGAGGGCGCCGATGACCTGGTCCCGCAGCCGCATCGGGAGCGCCTGCACGGCGGCGATCCCCGCCTGCCCCGCGGCTACCGCGAATTGCGGCCAGCGTTCGTCGGCGCTGAGGTCGGCCGCTGTGACCGTCAGGCCGGACCGGAAGCAGTCCAGGCACGGGCCCTGGTCGGCTTCCAGCTGGAGCAGCTCGAGCAGCCGCGCCGCCTCACTCGAGGCGGCGACCACGCGCAGCTCGCCGCGCGGGTCCGCGAGCATCAGGCCGACGGCCGAGACGTCGAGCAACCGGGCGCTACGGTCCGTCAGCAGGTGCAGGAAGTCAATGACGTCGAAGTCGGCGACCATCGTGTCCGTCAGCTCAACGAACGTCTCCGCCAGCAGCTGCCCGTCCATCCCGTTTACCCTCTCAGCTCACGCGTTACATTCCGGGGAAGGCCCAGGGCCGGGATACAGGCGCAGACGGCGCGCAACGATGTCGCCAGCGACCTCGGTCAGCCGCAGGTCGTTAGCGTAAGCATAGGCTCGCAGCCGGGCGAACGCATCAGCGATGCCGACTCCGAGCTGCTCGGTGAGCATGCCGGTGGCCTGGTCGATCTCCGCTCGATGGCGGGGGAAGTCGGCTGGCTGGCGGTCGGGGTCCCCGACCGGCGACCCGTCGGTCTGGGCGTTGAGCAGCAGCAGGATCGCGGTGTCGGCGAACAGCAGCGCATCGCCGAGCTGGCGGCCGGCCAGCGGGCCCGGCCGATCCCGCGCTCAGCCAGGCGCCCGTGACCTGCACCCCGGCCACCGCGGCGGCGCACGCATCGCCCGCGGACATCCCCGAGCCGTGGGCGGCCGCCTGCTCCGCGACCAGCTCCCAGATCATGCCAAGCCGGTTGCCCGTCACCCGTGTGGAACCGCCTTCCGCCTCAGCAGCAAGGCGGAGTCCAGGCCAAGCGGCTAGTTCGCCAGCGTCTGCCCTGAACCCTACGCCGTAACGCACTTCAGCCGGCGCGGGACACGAAGAAGTCCCCGCCGCCGCGCCGGCGGCGATCCTGGCACCAATCCAGAGGCCGTCCGGCCCCGAATACCAGACATGAACACGCCATCGGTGGGCCAGCAGCCCCACGGTCGCGGCCATTCTGAGGGGCATGGCCACGATCTGGCGGGACTGCTGGCCCAGGTGGCGTGCGGTGACCACACGGCCTTCGAGGCCGTCTACGACCAGCTCGCGGGGCCGGTCTACGGGGTGGCGCGCAAGGTGCTGCGGGATCCGGCCCAATCGGAAGAGGTCGCGCAAGAGGTCCTGCTCGAGGTATGGCGCTCCGCCTCCCGCTTCGACCCCGCCCGCGGCAGCGCCGCCGCCTGGGTGATGACGATCGCGCACCGCCGGGCGGTGGACCGGGTCCGGGCCGAGAACGCCGCCACCGCCCGCGAGCAGAAGGCCGCCCCCGACATCGGCACCAGTGAGGACGTCTTCGAATTGGTGGACATGGCGCTTGACCGGCAGCGGGTGCGGCGATGCATGGGCAGCCTGAGCACGCTCCAGGCCGAGGCGATCAAGCTCGCCTACTACGGCGGGTACTCCTATCCCGAGGTCGCCGGGCTCCTCGGGCTCCCGTTGGGCACGGTCAAGACCCGCATCCGCGACGGTCTTATCCGGATGCGCGACTGCATGGAGGTGTCCCAGTGAGCGTCCAGAGCCACGACCTCCACCTGCTGACCGGCGTCTACGCCGTCGACGCGCTGACCGGTGATGAGCTCGACGAATTCGAGAAGCACCTGGAGCAGTGCCCGACCTGCGCCGAAGAGGTCAGGGGACTGCGGGAAACCGCCGCCAGGCTCGGTCTGGCCACCGCGATCACGCCGCCGCCGTGGATGCGCGAGCAGGTGCTCGACGCCACGAACCGGGTCAGGCAGCTCCCGCCGTCCGGCGTCCGCCTGATCACCGCCGACGGCTCCCGGCGCCGCAGGCGGCTGAGCCGTAGGCTGCCGCGCCCGATCGCGGTGACCGCGATGGCGGCCGCCATCATCGCCCTCGCCGTTCTTCAGGTCGGCACCAGGCACCAGCTTCAGCAGGCGCAGACGAACAATCAGACAATCGCCTCGGTGCTGTCCGCCTCCGACGCCCGCATCCAGCTCAGCGGCTCAACCGTGGGCGGCACGATGACCGCCGTTGTCTCGCCCCGCGATCGCGAGGCGGTCATCACCGCCTCGGGCATGCCGACCCCCGGCGACGCTCAGGTCTACCAGCTCTGGGTGATCAGCCCGGCGGGCGCCCGCTCGGTCGGGCTGCTGCCGGGCAGCAGCGACCGCGCCACCTCCCCGGTCCTCGCCGCCGACGTCCAGCCGGGCGACCAGCTCGCGGTCACGATCGAACCCGCGGGCGGAACCAGGCAGCCGACGACCACCCCGATCGTGTCAATCCACACGCATCGGTAGCGAGACGGCAGGGAGAATGGCGGAGGGAGGAGCACACACTCCCTCCACTTTCAACTTATAGCCGACCCCGGGGCTTGCCGCAAGCCCCCGGTCGTGGCGTAGAGTCGCCCGCCGAGGCTGGCACCGGCAGAGCCAGAACCTGCGGAAACATCGGAGCTGATCGGGTGAACCCATTGACCGCGCGTGCATTTGACCTTCCCGACCGTCTCGCCGCCAAGGCCGACCCGGCGCTGATCGCCGCCGACGAGCGGCACTTCGCGGCGATCGCGGACACCCTCGAGCAGTCGATCGCCGACCTCTCCGGCCGTCTCGAGGCCGAGCTCAGGGCGCCCGGCGGCATCGGCCAGAAGGCGATGGACCGGGACACCGAGGTACACCGGCTGTCGGCCCGGCTGCGCACCCTGCGTCGGTTCGGCCTCGACCTGTGCCTCGGGCGGATGGTCGGCGCCGACGACGGCGCGGCCGGCACCCCCGAGCCGGTCTACGTCGGGCGGCTCGGCCTGACCGACAGCGCCGGCCGCCGCCTGCTGGTCGACTGGCGGTCCCCGGTCGCCGAGCCGTTCTTCGGCGCGACCCACGCCAACCCGATGGGCCTGGCCAGCCGCCGCCGGTATCGCTGGACCCGGGGCCGGATCAGCGACTACTGGGACGAGGTGTTCACCGCCGACGGGCTGGAGGGGCACGCCGCGCTCGACGACCAGTCCGCGTTCATCGCCAGCCTCGGCGGCAACCGGTCGGCCCGGATGCGGGACGTGCTCGGCACCATCGCGGCCGACCAGGACGCGATCATCCGGGCCGGTTCGCGCGGCGCTCTCGTCGTCGACGGCGGCCCAGGCACCGGGAAGACCGTCGTCGCGCTGCACCGCTGCGCCTACCTGCTCTACGCCGACCCCCGCCTCGGCCATCGCCACGGCGGGGTGCTGTTCGTCGGCCCCCACCAGCCCTACCTGGCCTACGTCTCGGACGTGCTGCCGAGCCTCGGCGAGGAGGGCGTGCAGACCTGCACGCTGCGGGACCTCGTCCCCGAGGGCGCCGCGGCGACGCCGGAGACCGACCCCGAGGTGGCCCGTCTGAAGTCCTCCGCCGACCTGGTCAGGGCGATCGAGGCGGCCGTCCGGTTCTACGAGAACCCTCCCGTCAACCCCATGACGGTCGAGACCCCGTGGTCCGGGATCACGCTGAGCGCAGGCGACTGGGCGGAGGCGTTCGACGCGGCCGAGCCCGGCGCCGCGCACAACGAGGCGCGCGAGGCGATCTGGTCCGAGCTGGTCACGATCGCGATCGAAAACCACGAAGGCGACGCCCCGGCCGACCAGCTCCGCCGGTCGCTGCAGCAGAACCGGGAGCTGCGCGCCGCCCTCAACCGGGCGTGGCCGCTGATCGAGCCGGCCGACCTCGTCTCCGACTTGTGGACGGTCCCCGCCTACCTGCGCAAATGCGCCCCCTGGCTGAGCCGCGAGGACGTGCAGAAACTACAGCGCGCGGACGGCCAGGCCTGGACGGTGTCCGACCTGCCGCTGCTCGACGCGGCCAGGCAGCGGCTGGGCGACCCCGAGGCGGCCAGGCGCAAGCGCCGGCAGGAGGCGGCCGCCGCCGTCGAGCGCGAGCAGATGGACCGGGTCTTGGACACCCTGATCGAGGTCGCCGACGACGAGTACGGCCTGGGCCTGGTGACGATGCTGCGCGGCGAGGACTTCACCGATGCCCTGGTCCACGAGGCCGGCCTGTCCGAGGCGGACCCGGACCGGCTGGCGGGCCCGTTCGCGCACATCGTCGTCGACGAGGCGCAGGAGCTGACCGACGCCGAATGGCAGATGCTGCTGCTGCGCTGCCCGTCCAGGAGCTTCACCATCGTCGGGGACCGCGCCCAGGCCCGGCACGGGTTCACCGAGTCGTGGCGGGAACGGCTCGAGCGGGTCGGACTCGACCGGATCACCCTGGCCTCGCTGAGCATCAACTACCGGACGCCGGAGGAGGTCATGGCCGAGGCTGAGCCGGTCATCCGGGCGGTGCTCCCGGACGCCAACGTGCCGACCTCGATCCGCAGCGGCGGGCGCCCGGTCACCCGCGGCTCCGCCGCCGAGCTCGGCGAGATCCTCGACGGCTGGCTCGCCGCCCATGACGAGGGGATCGCCTGCGTCATCGGCGACCCCGCCTTCCGGGCCACTGCCCGGGTCCGGTCGCTGACACCGGAGCTGGCCAAGGGGCTCGAGTTTGACCTGGTCATCCTCGTCGACCCGGACGCGTTCGGCTCCGGTATCGAGGGGGCGGTCGACCGCTACGTGGCGATGACCAGGGCGACCCAGCAGCTCGTCATCCTCACCAGCTGACGTCGGCCAAGCTGACGCCCGCGTGGTCCCGGTACTGCGGACCACGCGGGCGTCATGGGGGCCCGCGCCGTCCTGACCGCCCCGGAGGGGCCTCGGGGCGCCAGGACCGCGCGGTGGGCGGGCTCTACTTGGGCATCAACACGCCGCCGATGATGTAGACCGTGGCGTTGGCGGTCTGCACGTTGCCGCAGACCACGGGGGTGCCGTTGACGGTGTAGGTGCTGCCCATCATCGCCGGGGTGACGGTCCCGCCCTCGAGGGTCTTGAGCGTCTTGCCCGAGGCGAGCTCGGCCGGCGTGACCCGGCCGGCCACCACGTGGTAGGTGAGGATCTTGGTCAGTTCGGGCTTGTCGGCCAGCACCGTCTTGAGGGTCGACGCCGGGATCTTGGCGAACGCGGCGTTGTCGGGCGCGAACACCGTGATGCCGGCCGCGGAGTTCAGCGTGTCCACCAGCCCGGCCTGCTTGACGGCGGTGACCAGGGTGGACAGCAGCGGGTTGGCGGACGCGGCGGTCGCCACCGGGGCGGTCGCCATCCCGGTGAAGCTGCCGGCCCCCGACATGGGCACCGAGGCGCAGCCGGGACCGAAGTCGGACGTCGTCGAGGCGCCCGCGGCCGAGGCGGACGAGGACGCCATCGGCGCGCTCGAGGCCGGCATCGGCGTGCTCGCCGCCGACGACGACGGCGCGGACGCGGCCGGGGTGCTCGAGCTGGGCGAGCTGCTGCACGCGGCCGCCCCGACGGCGAGGCCCGCGGCGGCTACGGATGCGGCGAGGATGCGGTACTGCATGGTGACTCCTTGTATTGATACGGGTGTGTTATTCATTTAGAGATATCTGTTTCATGAGGTGCTACTTGGAGGTAAGCGTGCGTCGGCCAAGGGGCCGCCGGCGCACGCCCGGTCAGGTCACCGTGACCACCACCGAGTCCCAGCCGGTGGCCCCGCTCGGGAACACCCCGGCCTCGCTCTTGGTCTGCACGGCGCCGGTGCCGTCGGTGGCGCGGACCTGGAGGGTGTGCAGCCCGGGCGGCGCGTCCCAGACCCACACCCACTGCCGCCAGGTGTCGGTGCCGTCGGCGGCGCCGAGCTTCGCGGTGTGCCACGGCCCGTTGTCGACGTTGACCTGCACCCGGGAGATGCCGCGGTGCGGCGCCCAGGCGACCCCGCCGACCGCGACCCGCCCGGGCGGGATCTGCGCCAGCGGTCGGGGCACGTCGATCCGGGACTCGGTCCTGATCGGCGCCTGCAGCGCGTAGCCGCGCTGGGTCCAGTACGCCTGCTGGCTGGCGAACGTCGTCACCTCGAGCTTGGTGACCCATTTGGTGGCGGACACGTAGCCGTACAGCCCGGGTACCAGCATCCGGGCCGGAAAGCCGTGCTCGGTCGGCAGCGGCTGGCCGTTCATGCCGACCGCGATCAGCGCCTGCCGGCCGTCCAGGATCGTGTCGACCGCGGTGGAGATCGTCATGCCGTCGGTCCCGGTGGACAGCACCTGGTTGGCGCCCCGCTGGATCCCGGCCTTCCGCAGCAGGGCCGGCAGGCTCGCGCCGAGCCAGCGCGCGTTGCCGGCGTAGGGGCCGCCGACCGCGTCGGAGACGCAGACCAGCGTCATGTCGTGCTCGATCAGCGGCAGCCGCAGCAGGTCGTCGAAGGTGAGCTCGATCGGGTGGTCCACCATCCCGGTGATCTGCAGCGTCCAGTCCTGCGGCGACACCTGCGGCACCACCAGGTCGATGTCGACCCGGTAGAAGCTGTTGTTCGAGCTGAAGAACGGGGTGACCCCCGACACGTCAAGCGAGGCTCCGGCGGGCACCGGCGCGGCCGCGACGGCCGGGCGCGGCAGCCTGACCGCCGCCCGCAGCGCGGTCACGTTGAACCGGCGCAGCAGCTGCTCGCCCGCCCAGCCGCTCCCCGCCGCGAGCACGGCCGCCCCGGCCCCGAGGGCGAGGAACCGCCGTCGACCGGGCGCCTGGACTGCCTGGTTCCTGTCCTCCGGCCGGCTGACCCGCATCCCCGGCCGGAGGACAGGAAGATCTGGAGCCGCGAGATCTGCTTGAGGGTCCGCCGACCCCGCGGCCGTCTGTGTGGTCGCCCGCCGTGGTTCCAGCCGGGCGGCCCTGACCAGGAAGACCATCGCCACCGCGGCGACCGCCACCCCGATCAGGGTGGGCGCCAGGTCCGACAGGCTGGCCGACCCGCGGTCCACGACCGCGGCCACCCCGAGCGCGCCGAACACCACCAGCCCGGCGAGGCCGACCCAGAGCCAGCGAATCGCCAGCATCCCGATCACCGCGGCGAACACCGCGAGCTGCACCACGATCCCGGCCAGAAGCACGTTCTTGTCGTTGCTGCCGAAGTGGGCGATCGCGAAGTCCTTCAGCGGGACCGGCGTCAGGTTGATCGCGACGCCGCCGACCGCGATCACCGGGCTGCTGAGCGGGCCGGTGATCCCGGCCACCAGCTCCGCCACCCCGAGCGCGACCGCCGCTGACAGGAGCCCGGCCAGCGCGCCCCGGATCGCGAGCCGGAGCACGCGCCGGAGGCTGACTGGGTTCCCTCTGATCATCACGGCCCCAGTTCGGAGCTGTGGGGCGGCCAGATTGGCCGGACCGGGGCAAGGCTCACCGACGGGACCGTCCGCCCCGCTCTCGAAAACGGTGTCGGTGCAGGTGGAAGCCCGGGTCCGTTCGAGATAAAAAATCTTTTTTCTCCCGAACGGACCGTGGCTTAATCGTGGTTGTCAGGGCGATAGTGTCGGGCAGCGTGACGCCTGAGCTCAGAAACTGGTCGGGTACCTACCGGTTCACCGCCCCCACGGTGATCGACGCGCGGACGATCGACGAGGTCCGCCGGGCCGTCACCACGGCCGGCCGGGTCCGCGCGCTCGGCACCCGGCACTCATTCAACGACCTCGCCGACAACGGCGACACGCTGGTCACGGTCACCGGCATCGCCCCCGAGCCGGTCCTCGACGAGGCCGCGGGGACGGTCACGGTCGGCGCGGGCGCGTCCTACGGCTCGGTCGCGGGGTGGCTGCAGCAGCGCGGCTGGGCGCTGCACAACCTGGGATCGCTGCCGCACATCTCGGTCGCGGGCGCGACCGCCACCGGCACCCACGGGTCGGGCAGCCGCAACCAGATCCTGTCGGCCGCGGTCGCGGCCCTCGACTACGTCGACGCCGACGGCGAGCTGCGCCGAGCCGGGCGCGCCGACCCGGGCTTCGACGGGCTGGCGGTCGGGCTGGGGGCGTTCGGCGTCGTCGTCCGCGTCACCCTCGACGTGCAGCCCAGCTATCTGGTCAGGCAGGATGTCTACGCCGGGCTGGCGTGGGACCGCGTGCTGGCCGAGCTCGACGACATCCTGTCCGCCGCCTACAGCGTGAGCCTGTTCACCGACTGGAGCGGCGAGACGCTCGAGGCCGCGTGGGTCAAGCGCCGCCTGACCGGGCCGGAGCCGGACGGTACGCAAGCGCCGCCTGAGTTCTTCGGCGCCCGCCCCGACCCGGGCCCGCCGCGGCTGGTCGACGCCCCGGTCGACAACCTCACGGTGGTCGGGGCGGCCGGCCCGTGGTCGGAGCGGCTGCCGCATTTCCGCATCGACTCCCCGCCGAGCAACGGGGACGAGATCCAGTCCGAGTACTTCGTCGACCGGGCTCGGGGCGCGGCCGCCCTGGACGCCGTCCGGCGGCTGTCGCCGCTGATCACGCCGCTGCTGCTGGTGTCGGAACTCCGCGCCACCGCCCCCGACCGGCTGTGGCTGAGCGGGTCGTACGACCGGGAGACGCTGGCGATCCACTTCACCTGGCGCAACCGCCCCGACCAGGTCAGCGCGGCGCTGCCCGAGCTCGAGGCGGCGCTGGCGCCGTTCGACGCCCGGCCGCACTGGGGAAAGGCGTCGCTCGTCCAGGCGGGCCAGCCCGAACGGCTGTACCCCCGGCTGGGCGACGCCCGGGCCCAGTTCGAGCGGCTCGACCCCCGGGGCCGGTTCAGCAACGCGCGGCTGGAGCGGCTGGGCGTCCGCGAGCCGCGCTGATCGCGCGCTTCCTGGCCCCGGTTTCCGCTGGCCCCGGTTCAGATGGCCGGCTCGATGGCAGAGCTCAGCGCGGCGCGCCCCGGTAGGTGCCGAACGACCACCGGTTCCCCTCCGGGTCGTGCACCGAGAACTCGCGCGAGCCGTACTCCTGGTCGGTCAGCCCCCTGATCACGGTGGCGCCGTGCTCGACCGCCCGCTTGAACAGCGTGTCCGGGTCGTCGCAGACCGCGTAGCAGCGGAACGTGCCGGGGGTCTGCGAGCCGGGGTCGGCCGATCCCAGCATCACCCCGCCGCCCGGCGGCCAGGCGAGCTCCGCGTGGTGCACCTGGTCTCCCTCGCCGTAGACGGCGCTCTCCTCGAAGCCGAACGCGTCGACGAGGAACTTGATGAGCCCGCGGGCGTCGCGGGCGCTGAACGTCGGCCACACCTGCGGTGGCGGTGTCTGGGTCATGCTCCGATCATTCCCCGAGGTCAGCGGCCGAGGCTTGGATGAATCGGAACTCCTCGGCCAGCCACTGGGACGGCGGGCAGCCGGCCAGGGCGCGGAACTCGCGGGCGAGGTGCGCCTGGTCGTAGAAGCCGCACTCGGCGGCGAGACTAGCGAGCGTCGCGCGCACG
>Ga0302314_10007014_pt1 | contig 20322 bp, 14 predicted proteins | sample III_Palsa_N2_3_FD_200533 | JGI IMG/M metagenome (GOLD analysis project Ga0302314, IMG submission 200533) | Peat permafrost microbial communities from Stordalen Mire near Abisko, Sweden - III_Palsa_N2_3 | ecosystem: Environmental > Terrestrial > Soil > Palsa > Peat permafrost | place: Sweden... | reverse complement strand
CGGCGCCGAAGCCGGCGAGCATCAAAGCCCAGGCCGCGGGTTCGGGGACGACGTCGATGACCTGGACCGTGGCGCTGTAAAGTTCGAGGCCGTCGCAGGACGGACCTGAACTCGAACAATCCTGAAACGTGCCCAGCGAAGTGTCGGTCGACTGGGTGATGTAGGTCATCGGCTGGTGGTAGTCATAACTCGACGTGATTGGATTGTTGCTAACGATCCCATTGCCGCTGCTGAGGTCATGCGCGCCGTTTACTATGCTATACAGCCCGTAGATCGGGCCCGTGAGACCCCCAAAAACCGGGATGGGAAAGACGTGCCCGTAGACCCGGACTTGCTCGCCAAAGCTCGCGGTTCCCAACATCTCATCAAAGCTGACCCCAGAAATGGTCAGAACTTCGGTGACCGCCGGCGTTGCACCGCTGCCGGCGACCACCGAAAAGGTCGAGCCATCCGTTGCTGACATTCCTTGGGCGTCGTTGATCGTATAGACGGCCGTGTAGGTGTCGCCAGCCAGGCTGGCGCCCGGCGCTCCAAACAGACCCATGCTGTCCGGCGTCGAATCTGCTTTCACATAGCCGGTGTACGTAATCTGCACGATCTCGGCCCGCGCGGCGGTCGAGAGAGCGAGCGCAAGGGCGGCGATAGCAGCGGCAGTGAGCTTCATGCGGCGGCCCTTAAGACGTCGGCCCAACATTGGCAAATAACGAATTTGTCTGGACACCAACGCCCTTGACCTGTCGCGCGGCGTCAAATCTGGGTCAGAGTAAAGATCATCAGCGCCGAAGTCAGGGCAGCGAACCAGAACAGGGCCGTGTTCCACACGACGAAGGTCTTGAACGCCGCGCCGATCCGGCTGGAGTCATAGCCGCCACGCAGGGTTTGGAAGAGGTTGACCGGCGCCCACAGCGCCACGGCGATGAACCAGGCGAACGCCCACCATCCGGGCAGGAGGAATCCCGGCGCGTTGGCCAGGAACACGAAGGAGAGGAAGTTCATCGCCACCAACAGGTGGTCGTAGATGAAGTAGCCCGGCCGGTTCAGATAGACGAGCGCCAGGGTGAGGCCGACGATCGGCAGCAGCAGGAACGCCACCCGGTGGCCCCAGGTGAACATCACCGACAGGTAGTATTCCTGATTGGCCGCCGCCTTGTGGATCTGGGTCTTCCACCAACTCTTGGCCGCGCCCTCGCCGATATCGACGTTGACGTCGCTTTCCGCCGGCAGCCCCCGGGCGACGCGGTCGGCCTTGGCCAGTTCGGCGGCGTAGCGCGCCTGCGTCCGGCCGACCTCGGCGGCGTAGCGGGCCTCGACCTTGGCGTGGTTCTCATCCGGGTCCTTGAGATCGGACGCGCGGTCGGTGGCGGCGTCCTTGAGATCGCCGTCGCGGTCCTTTGCGGCGTCGGCGCGGATGCTGGCCGCCTCCGTCGCCCGGCCCTGGGGCGTCAGAAGGCGGGCCTTCTGAGCCGTTGACGACCGCTCGGCGCCGATGGCGGCTTGATGGCCGGCGTATTCGGCGGCGAACACCCAGATCAGCAGCGCCACCAGGAACATGCGAAACGGCGGCACGTGGCGGGCGACGCGCCCCTCCATCAGGTCGCGCGCCAGGCGTCCCGGGTGAAAGAACAGGTCCGGCAGGGTGCGCGCCAGGCGCCCGTCGAGGTGGAGGATGCTCTCCACCCCCTCGACGATCAGGTGGCCGATGGAGCGCTTGTGGGTGTCGGCTGTCTGGCCGCAGTTGTGGCAGAACGGGCCGTGCAGCACCGCGCCGCAGTTGGCGCACACCGCGCCCGCCGGCGGGGCGCGGCCGGGACGGCCGGCCGCTTCGCCCAGAGAGTCCGCGGCCGCGATCTCAAGCTCTCTCACGTCCGCGTCCCTGCGCTCATCGGTCCACCAGCGCCAACCATTCGTCCTCGGTCAGGACCTCGATCCCGAGGTCGGTCGCCGTTTTAAGCTTGGAGCCGGCGCCCGGCCCAGCGACCACCAGATCGGTCTTCTTCGACACCGAGGAGGCGACCTTGGCCCCCAGACTCTCGGCGCGCGCCTTGGCCTCGTCGCGGGTCATGCGCTCCAGCGCGCCGGTGAAGACCACCGTCTTGCCGGCAACGGGACTGTCTGTGCGCGGACGGGCGGCGGCCTGGATGTTCAATTCACCGACGAGATCCGCGACTAGCCGCCGGTTATGCGGCTCGGAGAAATAGGCCGCCATGGCGCGGATCACCGCCACACCGACCTGATCGAGGGCGTCGAGCTCGGCGATTGACTCCTCGTCGCCGGCCGCCACCCGGTCCATGGCGGCGATGAAGCCGGCTGCGTCGCCATATCCGCGGGCCAGCACCGTCGCTGTCTGCTCGCCCACATGGCGCACGCCCAGCGCATTGATGAAACGCTCTAGCGAGATGGCGCGGCGCGACTCGATGGCGGCGGCGAGGTTGGCGACCGAGGTCTCGCCATAGCGCTCCCGCTCGCGCAGCGCCGCCAAGGCGGCTTCGTTGCGACCCAGGCGGAAGATGTCGGCCGGCTCGCGGATCAGGCCCTCTTCGTAGAAAGCCGTGAGCTGCTTCTCGCCCAGGCCCTCGATGTCGAAGGCGCGGCGCGAGACGAAATGCTTCAGGTGCTCGATGCGTTGGAACGGACAGGCCAGCTCGCCGCCGCAGCGGCGTACGACCGTTTCCGCGCCCGAGGCGGTGGTCTCGCGCACGAGCGGCGTGGCCAGCGGACACGGACAGACGGTGGGGAATTCGTAAGGAACGGCGCCCGCGGGGCGCTCTTCCAACACCACGCCGACGATCTGCGGGATGACGTCGCCGGCCCGTTGGACGATGACGGTGTCGCCGAGGCGCAGATCCTTGCGGGCGATCTCGTCGGCGTTGTGCAGGGTGGCGTTGGTCACCACCACGCCGCCCACGGTCACCGGCGTCAGCCTGGCCACGGGTGTCACCGCGCCGGTGCGGCCGACCTGGATGTCGATGGCGTCCAAAATGGTGCGGGCCTGCTGGGCGGGGAACTTGCGGGCCACGGCCCAGCGCGGCGAGCGCGAGACGAAGCCCAGCCGTCCCTGCCAATCCAGGCGGTCGACCTTGTAGACCACCCCGTCGATGTCGAAGGAAAGGTGCAGTCGCAGGCGCTCCATCTCGGCGTAGGCCTCCAGCAAACCCTCCACGCCCAGCACGCGGCGCGCCTGGGGCGTGACCTGGAAGCCCCACGCCTTCAGGGCCTGCAGCGCCTCCCACTGCGTCGTGGCGAACGGCGCCGAGAGCAGGCCCCAGGCGTAGGCGAAGAAGCGCAGCGGCCGCTGAGCCGTGACCGTCGGGTCGATCTGGCGCAGCGAGCCGGCGGCGGAATTGCGCGGGTTGGCGTAGGCCCTCTGGCCGGCCGCCTCGACCTGGGCGTTGAGGGCGGCGAAGTCCTCATGGCCCAGATAGACCTCACCGCGGATCTCGATGAGATCGGGCCAGCCGGCGCCAGCTAGGCGATGGGGTATCTCGCCGATGGTGCGCAGGTTGGCGGTAACGTCTTCGCCCACTTGACCGTCGCCGCGCGTCGCGCCCTGGATGAGCCGGCCGGACTCATAGCGGATAGAAGCCGACAGGCCGTCGATCTTGGGTTCGGCGGTGTAGGCTACCGGCTCGTCGGGAAGGCGCAGAAAGCGGCGCACCTTGGCGTCGAACTCGGCCGCCTCGGTGTCGGAGAAGGCATTGTCGAGGGACAGCATCGGCACGCCGTGGGTCACCGGCGAGAAACTCTCCGCGCGCGCGGCGCCGACCTTCCTCGAGGGCGAATCCTCGCGCACCAGCGCGGGAAACCGTGCCTCGATATCGGCGTTGCGGCGCTTGAGCGCGTCATATTCGCCGTCGGAGACCAGTGGGGCGTCGTCCCGGAAATAGCGCCGGTCGTGCTCGGCAAGCTCCGCCGCCAGCCGCGCCAGTTCCTCCGCGGCTTCAGCCTCAGCGAGGTCCGCGACCAACTTCACGCGGCCATCAGGGCGCGAGCGGCGGCGCGGGCGGCTTCGGTGACGGTCTCGCCGGAGAGCATGCGGGCGATCTCCTCCTCGCGGGCGGCCTCGGCAAGGACGTCCACGGCGGTGTGTTCGGCCTGGCGGCCGCCGGCCTTGCTCACCCGCCAGTGGGCGTCGGCCCGGGCGGCGACCTGGGGACTGTGGGTGACCACCAGCACCTGGCCACCGGTCGCCAGCCGCGCCAGGCGCTGGCCGACGGCGTCGGCGACCGCCCCGCCCACGCCCTGATCGACCTCGTCGAAGATCATCAGCGGCTGGTCCGCGCCGGAGAGGCTGGCCTCGATGGCCAGCGCCAGGCGGGCCAGCTCCCCGCCCGAGGCGATGGCGCCCAGCGGCGCGAAGGGCGCGCCGGCGAGGGTGGCGATCTCGAACTCGACGCGATCGGCGCCCGACGGACCGTGGCGCGCCGCCGGCAAGAGCTCGACAGCCACACGGAAGCGCGCCTTACCGAGCTTGAGCGGCGCCAGCTCCGCCTGGACAGCGGCGGTGAGGCGTCCGGCGGCCGCCCGTCTGCCAGCGGACAGGGCGGCGGCGGCGGCGGCGTAGGCGACGCGGGCGCCTTCGGCGGCGGCGCGGGCTTCGTGCAGGGTGTCGTCCGCGCCATCGATGGCGGCCAAGCGTTCGGCCAGTGCGGCGCGGGCGGCGGGCAGCGCCTCAACCTCGACCCCCAATTTGCGCGCGGCCCCGCGCAGGGCGAACAGCCGCTCCTCGGCCGCCTCCAGCCGACCGGGCTCGAAATCGAAGGTCTCGGCGGCGGCGTCGATGGCGGAGGCGGCCTCGGCGGCTTCGATTAGGGTGCGGTCGACGGCCTCGGCGGCGGCGGCCAGGCGGCCGGCGGCGGCGGCTTCGGGGTCGACCCCGGCGGCGAGGGCGCGCTCACGGGCCCGCCCGAGGGCGCGGAACGCCTGACCAAGGCGCGAAGACAGGGAATCGGGCGCCAGTGCGTCGCGGGCGGCGGCGATCTCGGCGATGGCCCGTTCGCCGGCCACGAGCAGAGCCCGCTCCTCGGCGAGCCGGGCCTCCTCCCCCTCGCGCGGCGCGAGGCGATCGAGTTCGGTCAGCCGGTCCACCACTTCATCGCGCTCGGTGGCGCTCGCGGCGGCGGTAGTCTCGGAGGCCGCCAGGCGCTGATCGGCGTCGCGCCAGGCGCGCCAAGCATCGGAACAGGTCCGGGCTTCGGCGTCGACCGCGCCGAAGGCGTCCAGCAGCGGCCGGTGGGTCCGGGGGTCCAGGAGGCCGACGCTGTCGTGCTGGCCGTGGACCTGGACCAGGAGGTCGCCCACCTCGCGAAGCGCCGCCACGCCCGTCGCCTGGTCGTTGACGAAGGCGCGCGAGCGGCCGTCAGCGGTGAGCAGGCGCCGCAGCACAAGATCCTCGCCGCGATCGAAGGCCAGGCCTTTGTCTTCGAGCAAGGCCCACACCGGGTGATCGGTGGGCGGTGCGAACACGGCCGAGGCGACCGCCTGGGCTGCGCCGCGGCGCACCAATCCCGCTTCGCCGCGCGCCCCCAAAGCCAGACCCAGGGCGTCCAGGATGATGGATTTGCCGGCGCCGGTCTCGCCGGTGAGCACTGTCAGTCCGGCGCCGAACGCCAGGTCCAGGCAGTCGGCGAGCACCACGTCGCGAATGGCGAGACCGATCAGCATTGCCGGCGAAGGATGACCGAGAATCTGTCGAGCCGCCAGCCTTTCGGCCAGCGCGACGCTGCGAGGCGCGGCGAGACCGCCGAAGCGGGCGTCGAGCCTGACCAGCGCCTTGCGGGCTTCTTCGACCCGACCCGATGCGATGAGGGAAAGCACCTCGTCGAAAGCCCCGCCCATCTCCTTGTCGAGGCCCGCGCGACAGGCTGCGATGCCGGCGGCATTCACCTTGACGGGCGTCTGCAGAGCCAGAAGGGCGCGGGTCAGGGCGGCCGGATCGGCGACCTGATGGCCGGCGTCCGGGACCTGGTCGGTGACGGCGCCGGCCACGCACCACCGACGCATCGAGCTGAGGCTGTCGCTGTCCATGGCCAGTCGGGCCTGGTCCCGGCTGCCGGTGACATAGACCAACCGTGTTTGCGTCTGGAAGCGATCGAAGAGTTCGGCGGGAGGCAGCGGATCGGCATGATCGCCGATCGGATCGCTGCCCGCATCCAGAAGCGCGCCGGCGAAGACGTCGGAGTAGGCTAGCGCCAGGCGCAGGGCGACATGGGCGCCGCCGGAGAAGCCGCCGACAAACACTCGCGCCGGGTCGATGCGGTAGCGCTGGGCGAGGTTCTGTTCGGCGACAAGCGCCAGCGGCGCCCGGCGCCCGAAGACGTCGGCGTCGTTGCCCGATCCGGCGGCGCTGATGAAGATAAACCCGAGCCGGTCGAGGACGCTCGCCCAGCCCTCGGGCAGCCGCGCATCGCGCGATGGCGAAACGAACACCAGGAGGCCGTAACCGCCGGGCGGCGCGCGCGGCGGGACATAGACAAGGAACCGCTCGTTCCCCAGATCGAGCAGGGGCTCGGTGAGCGACTTCCCTGAGGCCGCCAGCATTCGGCGCATTTCGAGGATGGTGAGCGGCGTGAGCGCGCGCCGCGCCAGCTCCGAGCCGTTGGCGAGGGCCGGATAGTCGGTGAAGACCACATTCTCGCTCAACCCGGCGGGCGCAGCGGCGACCGTCGAAAGAGCGAAGAATGCCGCGACCCAGCGCTTGTAGGTCATGCCTGCCGCAGCCTCAGGTGCTGGCGATGGCCCTTGTTAGCATCACCCCTCGAGGCGATGCTTCGGCTGGAGCCGAAGCTTGCCTCTAGAGCCCCAGCACGTTGTGGAGGAAGCCTTCCTTCTTTTTCTTGGCTTTGATCTCCGCCTTGGTGGCCGCCTTCTGATCCTGCGGGAGAACGACCGCGGCGGCATGGGTCTGGTCTTCGGTGGCGGCGATCTCGACCGGCGGTGGGGCAACGGTCGTATCCCTGTGGCGGCCCCAGGGCAGAAGCCTGGGAAGGCCAGGGCCACGATAGTCGGCCGGCGGCTGGGCCGGCCTCAGGCCACGGGAGGTCAGGAGCTTATAGGCGTCCTGGTACCAGATATCGCCCGGGTAGTTGTAGCCGAGCACGGCGCCGTCCTTCACCGCCTCGCCGTTCAGGCCAAGGGCGAGATAGCATTCGACGAGACGGAAAAGCGCCTCCGGCGCGTGGGTTGTCGTCTGATAGTTGTCGACCACGGCCTTGAAGCGGCCGATCGCGGCGATGGGATCGCCCGAGTGTTCATAGAAGCGGCCGACCGCCATCTCCTTGCCGGCCAACTGGTCGACGGTCATGTCGTATTTGAACTTGGCGTCCTGGGCGTATTCCGTCGTCGGATAGCGCTTGACCACCTCGCTCAGCGCATTGCGCGCCTGATCGGTGGCGGCCTGGTCGCGGCCGACGTCAACGATCTGCTCGAAGTAGCAGATCGCCTTCAGATAATAGGCGTAGGGCGTCGCCGCATTGCCCGGATAGAGCGCGATGAACCGCTCCGAGTCGGCGATGGCGTCGGCGTAGTCGTTTGATTCGTAGTGGGCGTAGGCGCCCATGAGGATCGAGCGGCGTGACCACTCCGAATAGGGATGCTGGCGCTCGACTTCTTTGAAGTAGTTGGCCGCGTCGTTCCATTCGTGACGGTCGAGGTGGCCGGCGCCGGCGTTATAGAGCACCTCCACCGGCAGCTCCTTGTAAGCGAGCGTCGGCTTCTTCTTATGAAGCAGGGAGCATCCGGAGACAGCGATGGCTGCGGTCAGGGCCAGGACAACGGCTGCTCGGCCCCGGTAATCGGCTCTCACGGAGGGTCACCTCAAAGCGTAGTGCGCGCGCCCCGCGCCAGCGTCCGGGCCTTCTACACGAGCCCGCCGACAGCGCAAAGGTTCAGACGGCTTGAGCCAGCTGCGGCTTGGGGGCGGCGAAGCGCCAAGCCTCGGGACGCGACACAACCGCGCGCGCCAGGGCGTTGTTGAGGCCGTGGCCGGAATAGCGGCCTTCATAGCGGCCCATCAGGGGCGCGCCGAGCAGATAGAGGTCGCCGACCGCGTCCAGGACCTTGTGCCGCACGAACTCGTCGGCGCGCCGCAGACCACCCGGATTGATCACTTTGTCGCCCTCGATCACCAGGGTGTTGTCCAGCGTGCCGCCGCGCGCGAGGCCCGCCTGGCGCAGAGCCTCGACTTCATGCAGGAAACCGAAGGTGCGGCAGCCCGACAGCTCTTCGCGGAAGGTCACTTCATCGATGGCCAGGTCCACGCTCTGCCGGCCGATGGCGGAGGTGTCGAAGGCGATCTCGAAGGCCATTTCGAAGCCGTCGGCGGGAAGCAGGGCGGCGGACTTGCCGTCCTCGGTCACCACGATCGGCTCGAGGATTTCGATGTAGCGGCGGCGTGCGTTCTGGGCCTTGCGGCCGGCGGCGTCGATGGCGTCGACGAACGCGCCGCATGAGCCGTCCATGATCGGGACTTCGGGACCGTCGATCTCAACCAGCGCATTGTCGACGCCGAGGCCGCAAAAGGCGGCCATCAGATGCTCGATGGTCGAGACGGTGACGCCGTCGCCGTTGCCGATCACCGTACCGAGCCGCGTGGCGCAAACGGCCTCGGCGCGCGCGGCGATGGCTGGATCGCGATCGGCTATATCGGTGCGCAGGAAGCGGACGCCCGACCCCGCCGGGGCCGGACGCAGTGTGACGCGGGTCACCTGGCCGGTATGGATGCCGACGCCCTCAAGGAGGACCGGCCTTGCGAGGGTGACCTGGGAATATGACGACAAGGGTGCTCTCATTGATTCGGACGGCGTACTCAAGGCGCCGCGCGCCAAGCCCCGATCAGACCCATAGGCTGCGCCGACGCCCGCGCAAACACACGTCCTGTTTCCGACTGTTTCTCAGATAAACGGTTGAATGTAGGGGAAATTCCGCACGAAACTTGCCTGCCTTCCAGCTCGATGCGAGAAGGCCGACGATGCTTCCAGAGAAGCGGCGCTTTAGCGCGCCGCACCCGCCTCCCCGCGGAGGAGGAGGCGGACGGTCTTGGCGGTTCAGTTGGCCAGGCGGCGGAGGAAGGAGGGGATTTCCAGATCCTCGTCGACGGCGTCTTCTTCCTCTTCGTAGACTTCTTGGGCCGGCTGGGCCTGGGTCATCGTCCGGCCGGGGGCCGCCGCCGGAGCCTCGGCGCGGCGGCCACCGAACAGGCTGAGCCAGCCGCCCTTCTGGCGTCGGTCGTCGCCGAAGCGTGTGGCGGGGAAAAGCGGTTCTTCATCCGCGAGAACAGCGCGCGTCGCGGGCTGGAGCGGGACTACGGAGTCGTCGAAGCTGAAGCCGGCCTGAGCCGTCGCCGCTTGCGCCGGGGCGGCCATCGCCGTCGCCATGACAGGCTCAACGGCGTCGTATGGCGCATTGGCCGGCTCGCGATCCATCTCCATGGCCGTCTGAGGCGCATAGACGGGCTCGAGCTTCGGTTCGATGGCCGCGATCGAAGCCCCGTCCATGCCCGTAGCGACCACCGACACCCGGACCACCCCCTCCAGCGCCGGGTCGAAGGCGGCGCCGAAGATGATGTTGGCTTCGGGATCGACCTGCCCGGAGATGGCGTTCGCCGCTTCGTCGACTTCCAGCAGGGTCATGTCGAGCCCACCGGTGATATTCACCAGTACGGCCTTGGCGCCCTTGAGCGTGACCTCGTCGAGCAGCGGGTTCTGGATGGCGTTCTCGGCCGCCATCAGCGCCCGGCCCTCACCGGAGGCTTCGCCGGTGCCCATCATGGCCTTGCCCATTTCGGTCATGACCGTACGCACGTCGGCGAAGTCGAGGTTGATCAGCCCCGGCAGGACCATCAGGTCGGTGATCGAACGCACACCAGAATGCAGCACCTGGTCGGCCAGGCCGAACGCCTCGGCGAAGGTGGTGCGCTCGTTGGCGACGCGGAACAGATTCTGGTTAGGGATGACGATCAAGGTGTCCACGTAGCGCTGCAGCTCGGCGATGCCGGCGTCAGCCAGGCGCATGCGGTGACGGCCCTCGAAATGGAACGGCTTGGTGACCACGCCGACGGTGAGGATGCCGCGCTGGCGGGCGCATTTGGCGATGATCGGTCCCGCGCCGGTGCCGGTGCCCCCGCCCATGCCAGCGGTGATGAACACCATGTGAGCGCCGTCGAGATGCTCGCCGATCTCCGGCTCGGATTCCTCGGCCGCCGACATGCCCACTTCAGGGTGCGCGCCCGCGCCCAGGCCCTGGGTGACGCTGACCCCCAGCTGGATGCGGTTCTGGGTCTTGGAGAAGGCCAGCTGCTGGGAGTCGGTGTTGGCGACGACGAATTCGACGCCCTCCAGTCCCGCCTCGATCATGTTGTTCACGGCGTTTCCGCCCGCGCCGCCGACACCGAAGACCACGATCCGCGGCTTCAGCTCTTTCGCCTGTGGCGCAAAAACCTTGAACGTCATGATTAACCCCGCAACCTCCGCCTTTGGTTCCGCGAACGACCGCCGGGCTCCGCGCCGACTGCTTCGTTCGACAGCAACACTTTAGAAACCATCATCCTTAAGCTGGCGTTAACTGCATAAGCTGAGTCGGCGCCTGATCGACCCGCCGGCGAAGCGCCGATTCAAAGATTGTCCCTCAGCCAGGCGGCCGCCTTGACCACGACATTGGCCCTGGGGTCGACCGGCGTGCTCGGCCGCGAATGGGTCTGGCGCTTGGGAGCGGCTTCCTTGGGTCCAAACGCGGCGCGCTGAAGGACGCCGGCGGCCGAGCAGAAGGCCGGTCCGGCGGCGGCGTCGGCCAGGTGGGGGATGCGGCGCGGACGTCCCAGCCGCACCGGGCGGTCGAACACCCGGACGGCCACTTCGCGCGCGCCGGCGAGCTGGCTGGCGCCGCCGATAAGAACGACGCCCGCGGCCGGGTCAACGAGGGCGCCGGCGGCCTTGAGCCGCTCCTTGAGGCGCTCCATGGTCTCCTCGACACGGGGCGCAATGATACCCTTGAGCATCGAGCGCGGCGCGATCACCGGTCCCGCGCCCGGGTCGTCGCCCCGGGGCGGGGCTTCGATCATTTCACGGTCCTCGTTGGCCGAGGCGATGGCCGAGCCGTGAAGGGTCTTGATGCGCTCGGCGCCGACGATGGAGGTGGATAGCCCCCGGGCGATATCCTGAGTCACATGCTGGCCGCCGACGCCGAAGCTGTCGACGTGGACCAGGGCGCCGCCCGACCAGACCGCGACCGATGTCGAACCGCCGCCCATGTCTATGCAGATTGCACCCAGTTGCATCTCGTCCTCCTCCAGCGCGGCAAGGGATGAGACGAACGGCGAGGCGACGACGCCCTCGAACTGCAGATGGGCGCGCTCGACGCAGTGGCGGATGGTCTGGAACGCGGCCTCGTTCATCGAAACGACCAGCAGTTCGAGCCCGAGCTTGCGCCCGACCAGGCCGGTCGGATCGCGCACGCGGCGCTCGCCGTCCACGGACCAGGCGATCGGCTGCAGGTGGATCGGCTGGCGGCGGGCGAGGCGCAGGCCGGTCATGGCCTGGACGACGGCGCGGCTCTTGTCGGCCTCGCCGATGGGCCGCCCGCCGATGGAGACCTGGGCGGCGACCCGGTGGCTGGCCAGATGCCCGCAGGCTGTTGAGATAGTCACTCCCTGCACGTCGATGCCGGCCATGGTCTCGGCCCGTTCCACGGCCTGAGCGATGGCCCTGGCCGCTTCCTCGGCGTCGACAATGGCGCCGGCGCGAACGCCGTGCGACTGGACATAGCCGACACCGGCGGTGACCAGGCTGCGATCGGAGCGCCTGACGCCTTCGGGCCGCATGATGAAACAGGCCACCTTCGAGGCGCCCAGATCCACCGCCGCCACCGCGCCGGATCGGCCGAGCGCGCTCTTCAGCGCCTCGCGCCCTTCGCGTCTGGACGCCCGCGTCTCAGCGCCGGCCCGTTCAAGTACTTCGCTCATCTAAACCCCACCCCCAGCCAAGGCCGGCCCCGTCGCGGCGCGCGGACGCACCAAAATCATTTCAGGATCGCGCAGGTCGACGCGCGCCAACCCCAGATCGAGAATCTTCGCCGTGCGATCGAGATCGTCGAGGCGCGTCAGCGCCGCCGCCTCGTTCTGCGCCGGCAGCATGACCACGCCGCCGTCCTTCATCATCAGGTTCCAACGCCGGCCGTCGACGCGCACCAGTGAGGTGACTCGCTGCGCAAGTCGCGCCCGGCTCGTCACCTGCGGTAGGATGTCGGCCGCAGCTTCGTTGGCGCCGTCGCCGACGATGAGCGGCAGGGCGCCGAACTTGTCCGGCGCCACGTCCGGCATCGGGGTCCCGTTGTCGGCCACGACCACGGTCTTTCCACCGTGCTGCCACACCGCCATGAGCGGACGCTGGACGACGGCGATGACCAGGGTGTCGGGAAGAAGGCGGACGACCTTGGCGTCCGACACCCAGCCCACCTGACGAACGCGCTCACGCACGGCGCCGAGGTCCACGCCAAGGATCGGCGCGCCGGAGCGCAGATCGGCCGCGGCGATGATCTGCTTCTGAGCGACCGGCGAGGCGCCTTGCAGATGAATGGTGTTGACCCGGAAGCCGAGGCTGGCGAGGTCGCTCCGCGCCGCCGTCTGGCCATAGGTCCATAGCATCTGGCCCCTACCCCCCGTGGCCAGGGCGACGACGACCGCCAGTGCGGCCGCGAGGAACATCGCCGCCGATGCCGCGCCGGCCGGAAGGCCGGCCTGCTTGGCGGCGGCCAGCTTGGAGACGCCGCGCGCCCGCCCGCGACTGTAGCCAGGTCTGATCGCCTCAGCGGTCATGCGTCTGGCCGGCCGAGCGGGAATGCGCTGCTTTCCGCGCACCGCCGCGGGCATGGCCGTCCTCCGTCATCCAACGTACGAGCTCGTCGAAACCGATCCCGACATGCGCGGCCTGCTCGGGGACGAGAGAGGTCGGCGTCATCCCAGGTTGGGTGTTGACCTCCAGAAGGACCAGAATGTGGTTAACGGGGTCATAACGGAAGTCGCTGCGGGTGATCCCTTTGCAGCCCAGCGCCGCGTGTGCGCGCACGGCGTGGGCTTTGCAGGCCTCGGCGACGTCGGCCGGAATGCGTGCGGGCACGATATGGACGGACCCGCCCTCCCCGTATTTGGCTTCGTAATCGTAGAAGCCGCTGCGCGCCTCGATCTCGGTGACGGCCAGCCCGCGCCCGTCCATGACCGTCACCGCCAGCTCCAGGCCGTCGACATAGGGCTCGACGACCACCTCGTCGCCGAAGGTCCAGGCGGGCGACAGCAGCTCGCGCGGCGGGGAATTGGCGCCTTCGAAAACACGGAAGACGCCGACGGACGACCCCTCGGCGTTCGGCTTGACCACATAGGGGGGCGCCATGACGTGGGCGCGGCCGGCCGCGAAGCGGTTGTAGAGCCCCCCGCCCGGCACGGGCACGCCCGCCGCGGCCAGCACCGCCTTGGCCTTGGTCTTGTCCATGGCCAGCGCCGAGGCCAACACGCCGCTGTGAGTGTAGGCGAGATCGAGGGTTTCGAGCACGCCCTGGACGCAGCCGTCCTCGCCCCAGGCGCCATGCAGAGCGTTGAAGCAGACATCCGGCGCCAGATCGGTCAACACGGCGGCGAGGTCGCGGCCGGCGTCGACGCGCGAGACCCGTGCGCCCTGCCGCTCCAGGGCGTCGGCGCAGGCCGCGCCGGTAACGAGGCTTACGTCCCGCTCGGCCGACAGCCCGCCCATGAGCACGGCGACATGAAAGTGGGCGAGCGGGCGGGAATTCATCCCGCCTGAGTTAACGGGATTCGGCGCTCGCCGCGCGCCCGATGCGCTTGATCTCCCACTCCAGCAGGACGCCCGTCTTGGCCTCAACATCGGCGCGCACGGCCTCGCCGAGCGCCTCGAGATCGGTCGCCGTGGCGGATCCGGTGTTGATCATGAAATTGGCGTGCAGCGGCGACATCATCGCCCCGCCCAACTCCCGGCCGCGCCAGCCGGCCTCATCGACCAGCTTCCACGCCGAATGGCCGGGCGGATTCTTGAACGTCGAGCCGCCGGTCTTCTCGCGGATCGGCTGGGTGGTCTCGCGCCGGGCGGTGATCTCGGCGATGCGGGCCCGGATGGCGGCCGGGTCGTCCCGGCGCCCCTGGAAGATCGCCTGCTCCCAGATCACGCCCAGCGGAACCGCGCTGGAGCGGTAGCCATAGCCGAAATCCTCCAGCTCCCAGGGCCGGCTCTCACCGGTGAAATCGGTGGCCCAGGCCCCGACCAGAATATCCTTGGTCTCCCGGCCGTAGCAGCCGGCGTTCATGGTCAGGGCGCCGCCGACGGTACCCGGGATTCCGGCCAGGAACTCCAGACCGCCGATGCCCGCCTCCGCCGCCGCCCGGGCGACGGCGGAATCCAGTGCGCCGGCGCCAGCGATCACCCGAGCTTCATCGACGTCGACCTCGATCCTGCCGAACGCCCGGCCGGCCAGGCGAATGACCACGCCTTCGATCCCGCCGTCGCGCACGATGAGATTGGATCCGACACCCAGGACGGTGCGCAGAACCTCGTCCGGCAGGGCGTGCAGCAGCTCGCCGAGATCTTCCGGGTCCGCGGGCAGGAACAGGACCTCCGCGGGTCCGCCGACCCGGAGCCAGGTGAACGGCGCCAGCGACTCGCCCTGCAGCAGACGCCCCCGCACCGCGGGCAGGGCCGAGCGCCAGGTCATGCAGCCAGCGCGTCGAGCTGCGCCGGCAAGGCGTGGGCCCAGGCGGTGATGTCGCCCGCCCCCAGAAACACCACCAAGTCGCCCGTCTTGGCTTCGGCGGCGATCATCGGCGGCAGGTCGGCCGGACCTTGGAGCGCCAGGACACGACGATGGCCGTGGCGGCGCAGGCCCTCGACCAGGTCATCGCGGCTCGCGCCCTCGATCGGCGCCTCGCCGGCGGCGTAGACATCGGCCACGATCACGACGTCGGCGCCGTTGAAGCAGCGGCAGAAGTCGGGGAAGAGGTCGCGCAATCGGGTGTAGCGGTGCGGTTGGACCACGGCGATCACCCGCCCTTCGGTGGCGGCGCGGGCTGCGGCCAGAACGGCGGCGATTTCCACCGGATGGTGCCCGTAGTCGTCGATGACCCGCACGCCGTGCGCCACGCCCGTGGTGGTGAACCGGCGGCGGACCCCCGCGAATTCGGCCAAGGATTTGCGGATGTCTTCCGCCTTGATGCCGAGCTGCAGCCCCAGCGCGATGGCGGCGAGCGCGTTGCGCACATTGTGCAGGCCCGGCATGGGAAGGGTGAAGCCCTCGAGCGTCTCCCCGCCGGCGACGGCGACGTCGAAGCGCGCGCCATCGGCCCCGGCTTCCAGATTGACCGCCCGAATTCCAGCCTGCGGATTGAGGCCATAGGTGATCAGCCGCCGGTTCTCGACCTTGGCCGTCACCTCCTGAACGACAGGATCGTCCGTACACAGAATTGAGAAGCTCCAGAACGGCACATTCTGGATGAAATCCTGGAACGCCTTCTTGAGCGCCTCGAACGAGCCGTAGTGGTCGAGGTGTTCGCGGTCGATGTTGGTCACCACGGCCACGGTGCTGCGCAGGGTGAGGAAGGCGCCGTCGCTCTCGTCGGCCTCGACCACGATCCAGTCGCCCTCGCCAACCTTGGCGTTGGCCCCATAGGCGTTGATCACCCCGCCGTTGACCACGGTGGGATCGAGCCCGCCGCCGTCGAGGACAGCCGCGACCATGGAGGTGGTGGTGGTCTTGCCGTGCGCGCCGGCGACGGCGACCGAGTCCTGCTGGCGCATCAGCTCTGCCAGCATCTCAGCTCGGCGCACTAGCGGAATGCGGGCCGCGCGCGCGGCGACCATCTCGGGATTTTCGGCCTTGATGGCGCTGGAATAGACCACGGCCGCCGCGCCTTCTATCTGACTTGGGTCGTGGCCAATGAAGATGCGCGCGCCCAGACCCTCAAGGCGCTGGGTGTTGGCGCCGGCGCGGGCGTCGGAGCCCTGCACCGAATAGCCCAGGCGCAGCATGATCTCGGCGATCCCGCTCATGCCGATGCCGCCGATGCCGATGAAATGCACGGGGCCAAGCTCGAACGGCGCGGGTCGGTGAGTCATGGCGCGGGACTTAGCCGAAACGACCCGGCGGGGAAACGCGGCGGACGCCCGGCTCGAGCATCTACGCCAGCCGCGTAGAGCCGTCGGCGCTCCAACGCTCAGCGCCGACGCCGTTGTGCATGATGAAGAGACCGTCCGGATCGTACCTGGCCTTCACGGCCGCGAGCTTGGGATAGTGCGGTCCCCAGTAGGCGCGCCGCCAGTCCTTGTTGAAGTAGTTGCTCTCCGAAACGTAGGAGCCTCCGACCGGAGCCAACGGGCGCAGCGCGGCCGTGGCCGCGTCGATGCGGCGCGCGTCCTCGCGCGCCCTGGCAAGATCCGGCGCGGGATAGCCCGGATAGTCCGGGAACCCGCCGGTGGCGATGATCGCCAGGGCGAAGGCGTCCAGTACGGCCGGATTGGTCGCCGCCTGACGCGCGGCGGCGATAGCCTCCGGCGGCGCGCCGGCGAGGCCCTTGTTGAAGTGCAGGCCAACGCCGAAGTGCCGGCTGGCGGCGTAGAGGCCGTCGGCCAGGCGCGCCCGCTCGGATTTCTCAAGCAGCGAGGCCGGCAGCCACAGGGAGTCGTAGCCATGGATGAACATGCTCACCTGGTCGGAGTCGCCCGACCACCAGGCATGCTGGGCCGGCGCCCCCGGGCGTGGATCATAGCGCTCGAATGGCAGGTGGGCGTCCTTATCGGCGGCGAAGTCCCACCACTGGCGCATCGGCTGAGCCAGGGCGTGGGGACCCTCGATGGCGACGTCGGGACCGGCCTGACCGACCCAATCGACCAGCGGCTTCCAGACGGCCCGAGCCTCCGCGCCGGTCAGGTCATGGAACACCATGCTGACCTGAAACCGGTTGGAGGGGCTGAAGTGAATGCTCTCCCCCCAATGCGGATTGATCAGATTGGGCGCGACGAGATCGACGAAGGCCCCGACCAGACGCCGGTAGGCCTCGTCCGATTTGGCGGTGAAGGTGGCCGAGAAACCTCCCCCCTGGCCGCCGAGCTCGTGCGTCATAAGGGTCAGACGGGTCACGACGCCGAAGGCGCATTGACCGGCGCCCTTCAGGGCCCAGAACAGCTCGGGATCGCGATGGGCGTTGACGATCCGCGCCTCGCCGTCGGCGGTGACGATCTCGGCCTCCAAGAGGCTCGCGCCGGCGAGACCGTAGCGCTTGGAAAAGGAGCCGAACCCGCCGCCGAGGACAAGGCCAGCGACGCCCACGGTCGCGCAGCCGCCGCCCTGAACATAGCGCCCGGCCTTGGTGGTGACCGCGGCATAGGCGTCTACCCACATGGCCCCCGCCCCGATCGTTACGGCCGGAACGCCCGGGCCCGCGCTGCCCTTCGGCGTGAAAGCGTCGTGGACGGTGATGTCGTTCATCGCGCGCGTCCACACGAGCAAGGAGTCGGGGGCGTTGGAGCCGCCCTGATAGCTGTGGGCGCCGCCCTTGACCGCCAGGCGCAAGTTGTGGCGGCGGGCGAAGTTCACCGCCGCGACCACGTCGGCGGTCGTCTCCGCCTTGACCGCGTAGGCGCTGACATGCGGCGTCCAAGCGTCGAGCCAGCCGGAGACCTGCGTCCCGCCCGGCTGATCGCCGATGTAGTAGGGATTGGCGAGGTCCTTGTAGAGCGCCGTGCAGGCCGGGCCCTTGGGTTCTGCCTCGCAGGCGGCGGCCAAGGGCGAGGGCTTGACCAGCCGCCCGCCGACCGCGTCCTTCAACCGTGCCCACGCGGCGTCGTTGGGCCAGCCGGGATCGCCTGGCCGCACGCGGCTCAGAGCCGGCTTGGCGAACGCCGCGGCGGCCGGAGCCGCCAGCGCCGCCGCACCCATTGCCTTGAGCAGACTTCGCCGGCGCATGATCTCTCTCCTGATGTTCGCCGAGCCTAACTCACCTCGCCCGCGACGCCCACCACGAGCGCGTCACACGGCGCCTGGCTTCAGAGACCTGCCATCTTCAACCCCTGGGCCGCCCATGCGCGCACCCAGTCGCTGCGCGAAAGCGCCGCAGCCAAAAACATGACAAGGCCTACGTCGAGCATGGCGTAGGTCGACTGGAAATAGCGTCCGCGGCCGCCCTTGCCGCCGGTCGCACGCCAGACCTCGGGAAACACCGGCCCTGTTCCCGGCCCGAAGCGGCCCTCGGCATAGAGGCCGAGACGGTCTTCGAGGGTCACCGTCACCTGCTGCTGGGCGATCAGGCCTCGGCGCAGGTCGGCCAGGAACACGAAGCGCAGCACGATCCAGGCAGCCAGAATGCCCGCGCAAATCATCGCCGTCTGGTCCTCGGGAAAGACCCGCCCGCTTTGCACGATCCAGCCGGCCGCCCCGAGCAGCAGGCCGAGCGACCAGACACTGACGCCCTGGGCGCGATCGCGAATGGCGTCGAGGGCGCGATACCGCGCCTCGAGCGCGGAGATGAGGATTGTGAGCTTTTCAGTATTTCCGGGGATCATGGCGCGACTCCACTGGCTGGCTTGGCCCCCATGGTTCGTTCGACGAGGTCGGCCAAGCGCTCGGCGGCGTCCGGCGTCGCCGCACCGGCGGCGGCGTCGGCCATGCGCGTCAGCCTGCCGGGATCGGCGAGAAGCTCGCCAAGCGCGTCCGCCAGCGCCGGGGCCGTCAACTCGCTCTCGCGAAAGATGAGCGCGCCGCCGGCGTGCGACAGCAGGCGCGCGTTCTGACCCTGGTCGTCATCGAGGGCTACGCCGAGCGGAACCAGGATGGCCGGGCGCCCGGCGACGGCAATCTCGCCCACCGTCGAGGCCCCGGCGCGCGAGATGACCAGATGGGCCCAGGTCCAGTGCTGGGCCATGTCGCTGAAGAAGGGCGCGAGCTCGGCGGTGACGCCGGCGTCCCGATAGATGTCGGCCGCGGCCTCCAGCACCTCTGGCCGCGTCTGCTGGACCACCGCGAGACGTGACCGCAGCGCCGCAGGCAAGGCCGCGATCGCCGCGGGGACGGTTTCCGAGAGCACGCGCGCGCCCTGGCTGCCGCCGGTGACGAAAAGGTGGATCGGCCCGTCGTGCGCCGGCGGCGCGTAGCCCTGGCCGGCCAAGGCGCGGATAGAGGGGCGGATGGGGTTGCCGACCACCACCGCCCGCGCGCGGACCGTGGCGCCGGCTTTCATCAGGGTCGGGAAGGCGCAGGCCACGGCGGTCGCGCCGCGCGCCAGCAGACGATTGGCCCGACCCATGACGGCGTTGGCCTCATGGATCACCGTCCTGATCCGCAGCAGGCGCGCCGCGACCAGGGTCGGGATCGAGGGATAGCCGCCGAAGCCGACAACGACCGCAGGCTTGAGCTCTCGCAGCGTGGCGCGCGCCTGACGCACCCCCCGAGCGAGCGCGCGGAGCTGAACCGCCCGTGCCGCCGGCCCGCCGCGGAAGGTCGCCGAGGCGATGGCGATGCGGCGCTCGGCGGGGAAATTTCCACCGTAGGACTCGGTCCGCTCGTCGGTGGCCAGGATGATGCGCCAGCCGCGCGCGGCCAAGGCTTCGGCGAGCGCCTGGGCGGGAAAGAGATGGCCGCCTGTCCCGCCCGCCGCGATGACCGCGAGGGGGCCGCTTTCACTCAAAGGCGCCGGCCTTGGCCAGGCTGTCGGCGGTGGAATAGGCGCCTGGCCGGCGACTGGTCAGGGCCAGGGCGAAGCCGAGCGTCAGGCCCATGGCCAGCGTGGATGAGCCGCCGTAGGAAATGAACGGCAGGGTCATGCCCTTGGTCGGCACCAGGGCCAGATTGACCGCGATGTTGATGAAGGCCTGCATACCCACGAGCACGAAGAGCGCGGCCGACGCCACCTGCTCGAACGGGTCGGCGAGCTTCATCGCCCGGTAGAGTCCGCGGATCACCAGGGCGGCGAACAGAAAGATGATCACCAGCGACAGCCACAGGCCGTATTCCTCCGCCGCGGCCGAATAGGCGAAGTCGGTGTGCATGTCGGGGACATGAGTCTTCATGATGCCCTCGCCCGGACCACGGCCGAACAGCTTGCCGGCGGCGATGGCCTCGGCCGCGCGGTGGACCTGGGAGGTGTCGGACTTATCGTGGTCCATGAACCCGTTCACACGCGTGGCCACGTGCTGGAACAGGAAATAGGTGCTGGAAAGGCCGGCGATGGCCATGCTGCCCATGACCATGATCCAGCTCATCGGCACGCCGGCCATCCAGAAGGCGGCGCCGAAGGCGGCGGTGATCAGCACGGTCTGGCCGATGTCCGGCTCCATCAACAGG
>Ga0302314_10007011_pt1 | contig 20324 bp, 19 predicted proteins | sample III_Palsa_N2_3_FD_200533 | JGI IMG/M metagenome (GOLD analysis project Ga0302314, IMG submission 200533) | Peat permafrost microbial communities from Stordalen Mire near Abisko, Sweden - III_Palsa_N2_3 | ecosystem: Environmental > Terrestrial > Soil > Palsa > Peat permafrost | place: Sweden... | reverse complement strand
CGCCTGGCTCTTGCTGATCGCTTCGGTCAGGTTCTTCATGAGCGCCTGCAGGTGCTGGTTCTCCTCGCCGTCGCCTTCGGCGCTCTGCGCCGCGCTGGGTGCCGCCGCCGCGGTGGCCGCGTCGGCACCGGGGGTGTGCTGCGGCGCAGGCGGCGCCACAGGTATGCCGATGCCGGGCTTCACGGTGTCCTGTACCGTGCGTGGCGCATCCAGCCCGCCGCCAAGGTTGATCGGACTTGTGCTCGCGCCGCCCGGACCCATCTGCCCTGGCGCGGGCTTCACGCTCTTGCCGGGCTCCATGCTGGGATTCTTGAAGTACTCGAAGAGCGCGGCGCGCTGCTCCTTGGTGACCGAGGCAACGAGCCACATGACGAGGAAGAACGCCATCATGGCGGTGACGAAATCCGCGTACGCGACCTTCCATGCCCCGCCGTGATGTCCGCCCTCATCGCGCCGCTGGCGCTTGACGATGATGATGGGCCGTTCGGACTTCGCCACGGACAGCCTCCTCAGGCGGCCTTGGCTGGCGGCTTGCTCTTGCCCTTCAGATGCGCTTCCAGATCGTTGAACGTGGGGCGGACTTCACTGAAGAGAAGCTTGCGTGCGAACTCAACCGCGACCGGCGGTGCATAGCCGCGCACGCTGGCGACGAGGGCCATCTTCACAACCTCGAAGGCCTTGGCCTCCTCGTGCGCGCGATGGGCCATCGCCGAGGCGATGGGTCCGATGAAGCCGTAGGCGACGAGAATACCGAGGAAAGTGCCGACGAGGGCTGCGCCGACCTTCTGGCCGATGGTCACGGTGTCTGCGCCCTGGATGCTCGCCATCGTGTCGATGATGCCGAGCACCGCGGCGACGATGCCAAAGCCGGGCAGCGAATCGGCCGTCTTCTGCACCGCGTGCGCAGGTTCGTGCGCTTCGCGGTGATGCGTCTCGAGCTCGTACTCGAGCAGGCTCTCGAGCTCGTGCGGATCAAGATTGCCGCCGACGATGAGGCGCAGGCAGTCGGTGATGAACACCAGCACGTGATGATCCGCGAGGATGTGCGGATACTTCTGAAAGAGCGCACTTTTGTGCGGATTCTCCAGATCGTTCTCGATGGCCATGACGCCGTCCTTGCGCATCTTGACCAGGATGTCATAGAGAAGCTTAAGCAAGGTCACGTAGTCGTCGCGGCTGTAGCTCGGCCCTTTGACGAGGGCAATGGCGCGCGAGAAGGCGTCCTTGACGACCTTGAGGGGATTACTCGTGAGGAACGCGCCGAATGCGGCGCCGACGATGATCATGATCTCGGACGGATGCCACAGCAGCAGCAGGCTCCCCCCCTGCACGAGGAAGCCTCCCACTACGCATCCGATCACGACCACTGAGCCGACGATTTGAATCATGTGCTATGGCGATATGAGTAGGGTGCGGCCGCACTTTCGGCGGCTTCCCCTGTATCGACCGCGGGGCCTTGATCTTGAGGCGCTGGGAGTGTGCCGCAGGTCTCGCAGGCCGGGCGGCGCGGAAAGCCGCTTGAACCGGGTAAACTTACGCCCCCTTGAATTCGCGCCCGGGCCTTACATGTTCGAAAGCCTCGACCGCCTGCCGCCTGACCCCATTCTCGGATCAATGGCGGCTTACCGCGCGGACGGCGATCCTGCCAAGGTGGATCTGGGCGTTGGCGTTTATCGCGACGAGCGCGGCGACACGCCAGTGCTTGCGGCAGTGAAGCGCGCGGAAGCCGCCGTGCTCGCTCGCCAGATGACGAAATCGTACGTCGGATCCATCGGCAATGCGGAATTCAACCGCGCGATGGAGGAGCTCACGCTCGGCGCCGCGCATGCTGCGCTCGCCGGCGGACGCGTGCGCACCATCCAGGCGCCGGGAGGCTGCGGCGCGCTGCGCCTCGGCGCGGAGCTGATCAAGGCGTCTGCCGCGCGCTCCGTCGTCCATGTCAGTACGCCCACCTGGGCCAATCACACGCCGCTCATCGGCGGCTCGGGCCTCAAGCTTGCAAATTATGTCTACTACGATGCCGCAAGCGGCGGACTTGATTTCGCGGGCATGGTGCAGGCTCTTGGGAAGCTGCCCGCCGGCGGTGTTGTGCTGCTGCAGGCAAGCTGCCATAACCCGACGGGCGTCGATCTGACCGATGCGCAATGGCGCGAGCTCCTTTCTGTCTTCAAGCGCGGCGCGCTCCTGCCGTTCATCGACATGGCGTACCAAGGATTGGGCCGGGGCCTGGCGGAGGATACCTTTGGGATACGCCTCTTTGCCGCGGAGCTGCCGGAGGTGCTGATCGCGGTGTCGTGCTCAAAGAATTTCGGGCTCTATCGCGAGCGCACCGGTGCACTGCACGTCGTCGCCGCGTCCGCCGCGGCGGCCGATACGGCGCTGAGTCAGCTGGCGCGCATCGCCCGCACCATCTATTCGATGCCGCCAGATCACGGCGCCGCCATCGTGCAGGAGATCATGGCCAACGAGGTGCTGCGGACGGCGTGGCTCGACGAAGTCGCCGCGATGCGCGCGCGCATCGCGGGGCTGCGCGCTGAGTTCGTGCAGCATTTGAGCACGGCGTGTCCGGAGCGCGACTTCAGTTGGATTGCACGCCAGCACGGCATGTTTTCGTTGCTGGGGATCGATCCGGCGCAGGTTCAGGAAATGCGCGCCAAGCACCATGTCTACATGATGGACGACAGCCGCATCAATATTGCCGGTCTACGCGCGGGAAACCTGGCCTACGTTGCCCGCGCCCTCGCCCAGGTGCTGCGCGAGAGCGTCTAGGGAATCGATGGGGGCCGAGCAGGTGGTGCCGCGGCAGAGGTAGGCAATGGCGGCTCCCCGCGGCGTCTTGTCTTTGAGCGCCGGCGGCAGATCGGCCGTGTCGGCGGGGATCGCCAGCACCAGGCGGCGCGGCGCATACACCTTGGCAAGCTCGCTCTGCCACGCTTCCATGGCAGCTGGAGCGCCTCTTAGGATCACGACTTCCGTCGGGTTCAGGATCTCTTCGAGCGCGAGAAGCAGGCTCGTATGGGCCTGCGGATATTTCTCAAGTGCCGCCCATGCGGTGCGTACGGTGCGATCGGCAGCATCGAGATAGCGCGTCTCGCCGAGAAGATACCCCATGCGCACGAGTGCATGGGCGGCAATGCCGTTGCCGGCAGGTGTTGCATCATCGCTCAGGGATTTTGAGCGATGCATCAGGATCTCATGATCGTCGGAGGTGAAGAAGAAGCCTCCTGCATCGCGATCCTCGAAATGCCTGAGCAGCACCTCGAGGAGATCCTTGGCGAAGGCGAGCTCCGTAGCGTCAAAGCGCAGCTGCTGCAGTTCGAGAATGGCATCGGCCAGGTAGGCGTAGTCATCCAGATACGCATTCAGGTGGGCGCGGCCGTCCTTGTAGGTTGCGAGCAGGCGCCCGTCGCGCCACATCGTACTGCGGATGAAGTTGAGCGCGCGTGTCGCAGCGGCGGTGAAGTCCTCGCGGCCGAATGCGCGCGCCGCGATGGCGAGGCCGCGGATCATGAGTGCATTCCAGGAGACCAGGATCTTGTCGTCTCGGGCAGGCCATACACGCAGCTCACGGATCGCAAGGAGCTTCGTGCGCGCGCTGTCGATGAGCGCTGTGACATCGGCGCTCGTGCGCTTGGTATGGGCCGCAATCTCATCGACCGACTGATAGATATGAAGGTGCCAATGACTACCCTCGAAATTGGGTGGACGATCGAGGCCAAAGCGCGGTGCAAACACGGCGTATTCATCTGCGGTCAAAGCGCCGCGCACCTCGGCCTGTTCCCAGACATAGAATTTGCCCTCGTGACCCTCGGAGCTGGCATCGAAACTCGAATAAAAGCCGCCTTCAGGCGATTGCATCTCGCGCATGGCCCACTCGGCGGTGTCAATTGCGATGTGCCGGTAGAAGGCGTCGCCCGTGGCGAGTGCCGCCTGGGCATAGACCGCGAGCAGCGAGCCATTGTCGTACAGCATTTTTTCGAAATGGGGGATCATCCATTTCGCATCGACGCTGTAGCGCGAGAACCCACCGCCGAGCTGATCGTAGATGCCCCCTTCGCCCATGCGGCGCAGGCTCAAGGTCGCAATATAGAGCGCTTGCAGGTCAGGCTCCGCATCACCGGCTGTTGCCCGCCAGTCGCGCAGCAGCCGCTCGATGGATCCGGGGTGGGGGAACTTCGGAGCGCCGCCGAAACCGCCGAAGGCATCGTCAAAGGTCTCGGCGAGCCGCCGGCGGGCGAGTTCCAGCGGTGCGGTCGAGAGTGTCGTACCGGCCGCTGCTGCGGGCGGATTGAGTTCTTCGAAGGCGCGCATGAGCGCTGCGCTCTGCTCGCGCAGGGCCGACTCATGCTCGCGATAATATTCAGCCACGCGTTCCAGCACCTGCCGGAAGGACGGCATGCCGTAGCGCGGTGTATCAGGGAAATACGTACCGCCAAAAAACGGCCGCTGGTCATCAGGCGTCAGGAACATCGTAAGCGGCCAGCCGCCCGATCGCTGCGTCAGCATCTGCTGCGCTATTTGATAGATGCGGTCGATATCCGGGCGCTCTTCTCGATCTACCTTGATATTGACGAAGTTTTCATTAAGGAATCGTGCAGTGTCTTCGTCCTCAAAGCTCTCCTTGGAAAACACGTCGCACCACCAGCATGCACGGTAACCGACACTTAAGTGCACAGGTTTATGTTCATTACGCGCGCGTTTGAAGGCTTCTTGTCCCCATGGATACCAGTCCACGGGATTATGAGCATGGTGTTGCAGATACGGGCTTGTCTCGGTGGCCAAACGGTTGGTGTATTTCGGCGTGCCGTCTTCATTGAAATGTCCTCTTTTCATTCTGGATTCCAGGTCCATCCCTTATGGAGTCGGCGAATTCCACTTTTCAAGTTGTGGGGACTTATATACTTCACTCCCTCGCAGGAGTCAGCACATGTTTCCGGGCGCACGCTCATCGCAAACCGATCACGTTAAGCGCCCCCGCGCCAATCCCGGCGCGGAGAATGTTCAAGCTGCCATTGTAGTCCCGGTGGATGGTCAGGCCGCACGACGGACACTGATGTGTGCGCACGGCGAGCGACTTCGGCACGAGTTCATGGCAGCGTGAGCATTCCTGACTGGTATTTCTCGGATCGACTCGAATGAGGTGGCCACCAGTCTTTTCAACTTTGTAGCTGAGCATCGAGACAAACCGCGACCATGATGCGTCCGCAATCGAACGCGCCAAGGTCGAATTGCGAATTAGGTTCGCGACTTTCAAATCCTCTACGACGATGAGATCGGCTCGCTTTACGAGCTCGGCCGACTCCCTATGAAGCCAGCTATTGCGGGTATTGGAGATCTTACGGTGCAATCTGGCCACTTGCACACGCACTTTATGGCGGCGATGACTGCCCTTCTGGCAGCGGAATAGCGCGCGTTGCCGGCGGCGCAGTTCCTTCGCGGCTCTGCGCGCGATGCGCGGATTCGGAATCACTACATTGTCACTGCAATAGGCGAATAACGTCAATCCCAGATCCACGGCGATCGCCGACGCTATGGCGCGCTTCTCAGGAGCGGGCACGGCGATTTGCAGGCAGACGAACCATCCTGATCCATCGTGACGAAATACGCAGGAGCGAATATCCGCACGCTCGGGCAACTGCCGGTGCAGATGCACTTTGAGTCCTCCGGGCATACCGGTAAAACGCAGTCGCTTACCGTCGAACCGAATACCGCTAAACTCATTGAAGCCAAAGGCTTCCCAGCGTCCCTTGCCACGGAATCGGGGGAAGCCAGCCTTTCCTTTGCGCGCCTTCAGGCGCCGGAAAAACCCCTGAAACGCAGCGTCCAGTCTCTTCAGTGTCCAGCGTTGCAGGTTCGCTGGATGCTCGCCCATCTCGGGTAGCTCGTGCCGGCACTCCGTTAATGCTTTGCACTGATCGATATAGGTGCCTGTCTTGCGATAACAGTCAATGCGTTCCTCAAGCGCTGCGTTGTACAGCTCGCGCTGTGACGCACATAGCCTCTCCAATGCACGATGCTGACACTTGAGCGGCAGCAAACGATAGCGGTGCGTCAGGATCACGGCTAATCACATAGGAGTTAAGTATATAAATCCCTATACTTTCATCTGCTGCCAGTCCGAGCGATCCTGATTAAATGCCTAATTCGTCAATTTCTCCGCCACTGCCCGTGTTGCGGCTCAAGCGGGGAGAAGACCGGCGCATCCGCGCTGGCCATCTGTGGGTTTTCAGCAATGAGATCGACAATGCGGCAACTCCGCTCGTCGCCTTCAAGGCAGGCACCGCAGTGCACATTCACTCCGACCGCGAGCAGTTCCTGGGGCTTGCCTACGTAAATCCGCACGCACTCATCTGCGCGCGCATCGTTGGCAGGAATCCCGCGCAGCATCTTGACCGCTCGCTTATCGTCGATCGGCTTAGAGTGGCTCTGGCGCTGCGCGAGCGGCTGGGCGCGCAGCGCTACGGGCGCCTCATCTTCGGCGAATCCGATGCGTTGCCTGGGCTTGTGCTCGACCGTTACGACAGCGTCGTCGTGGGTCAGATCTCGACCGCCGGCATGGAGGCGCTCAAGAGCGAAGTTGAGGCTGCAGTGCGCGAAGTGCTGAATCCCGCGGTCTTTCTGTGGAAGAACGACTCGGGCGCCCGCGATCTTGAGCAGCTGCCTGAATACGTCGAGGCTGCCTTTGGAGCCGTGCCGGATGAGATCAAGGTCGTCGAATCCGGCGTGCAGTTCGCGGCCCCGCTGCGCGAGGGCCAGAAGACGGGATGGTTCTATGATCAGACGGCAAATCGCGGCCGACTGGCGCGCTACCTCTCACCCGGCGCGCGCGTGCTCGATGTCTGCAGCTACGCGGGTGCGTGGGCGATAACGGCGCTGAAGAACGGCGCCGCCGCGGCGCGCTGCGTGGACTCCTCTGCGCTGGTACTTGGGTTTGCAGAGCGTAACGCGCGGGCCAATCAAGTGGAGCTTGCGACGCTGCGCGCGGATGCCTTCGATGCGATGAAGCAACTGCGCGAAGCCGGCGAGCGCTTCGATGTGGTGATTCTGGATCCTCCCGCCTTCATCAAGCGCAAGAAGGACATCCCGCAGGGCATTGCGGCCTATCGCAAGCTCAATCAGCTTGCGCTCAATCTCATCGACGCTGAGGGGCTACTCGTGTCCTGCTCCTGCTCGTACCACCTGACGCCCGATGAGCTTGCCGGGGCCATCCAGGCGGCCGCGCGCCACAGCGGTCGTTTCGTGCAGATTCTCGAGACCGGCGGCCAATCCGCGGACCACCCCGTGCATCCGGCGATTGCCGAGACGCGGTATTTGAAGGCGTTCTTCTGCCGCGTCATCCGCGACGACGCATAGTTGCGACGCGTTTTCAAGCAACGCCGGACGCTTGAGCGCCCGGTCGCAGGCCGCCGAGGCGTGCCCATGGCGGTACGAAACGGCTACACTTTCGCCCATGCTCGAATACCACGCCTTTAACCCGATTGCCTTCGAAATTGGCCCGGTCAAGGTGCATTGGTACGGGATTATGTACCTCATCGGCTTCGCGGCCGGATGGTGGCTTGCCCGCCTGCGGGCCGCCCGCCCGGGCTCGACATGGAAGGCGAGCGATGTCGATGATTTCGTCTTTTACGCGATGCTCGGGGTGATCCTGGGGGGGCGCATCGGCTATGTGCTCTTCTACGGCTTGAGCTACTGGGAAAACGATCCGTGGTACCCGCTCAAGATCTGGGAGGGCGGCATGTCATTTCACGGCGGCCTGCTCGGCGTGCTCGCGGCGATTGCGATCTTCGCCGTCCGCCAGGGCCGCAACATCGCCGATGTCTTTGATTTCGGAGCGCCGCTGCCGGGCATTGGGCTCATGGCCGGCCGGATCGGCAACTTCATCAACGGCGAACTCTGGGGCAAGCCCACGAACGTGCCCTGGGGCTTCAAGGTCGACGGGCAGGTGCGGCACGCCTCGCAGCTTTACGAGGCCTTTCTCGAAGGACTGGTGCTGTTCGTGGTGCTGTGGTGGTTTACCTCGCGACCGCGTCCGCGGCTTGCCCCTTCCGGACTATTCCTGGTGATCTATGGAACCGCGCGCTCGCTGATCGAGTTCGTGCGCGTACCGGATGAGCACCTCGGTTATCTTGCCGCCGGGTGGATCACGATGGGTCAGATCCTGTCGTTTCCCATGATCATCGTGGGGATTATCCTGCTCATAGTCGCCTACCAGCGCCGCACTCCCTCCGGCAACATCAGCGCTTAATGAGACAGTATCTCGAGCTCCTGGGCGCTGTGCGCGCCGCAGGCGCCCGCAAGGGCGATCGCACTGGCACCGGCACGAGGTCGGTCTTCGGGCGGCAGATGCGCTTCGACCTGGCACTGGGATTTCCCCTGCTTACGACCAAGAAGATCCATGTGCGCTCGATGATCTACGAGCTCCTGTGGCTGTTGCGGGGCGATACGAACATTGCCTACCTGCGCGAGCACGGCGTCACGATCTGGGACGAGTGGGCGGACAGTGCGGGCGATCTGGGTCCGGTGTATGGCAAGCAATGGCGGGCGTGGCTTGCGCCCGATGGCAGCACCATCGATCAAATTGCGCTGGCGGTGCATGCGCTGCGCACCAATCCCAATTCGCGGCGCATCATGGTCAGCGCCTGGAACGTCGGCGAGCTTGCGCAGATGGCGCTCCCGCCGTGTCACGTGTTATTCCAGCTGTACGTCGCAGACGGGCGCCTGTCGTGCCAGATGTACCAGAGAAGCGCAGATCTTTTTCTCGGCGTGCCCTTCAATATCGCCTCGTACGCATTGCTCACGCACATGTTCGCGCAGCAGAGCGATCTTGAGCCGGGAGAGTTCATCTGGACCGGCGGCGACTGCCATCTGTACGTGAATCACTTCGAGCAGGCCGACGCGCAGCTCGCGCGCACACCCTATGCTGCGCCCAGGCTCTTGCTGCGGCGGCGGCCGCCGACGATGTTCGACTATGAATACGAGGATTTTGAATTTGTGAATTACCAGCATCATCCGTCGATCGCCGCGCCGGTGGCGGTCTAGTCATGGCGAGTGCTACGACATCCAAGCTAGCGCTCATCACAGTGCGACGCTCGAAGGTGCACGGCTCGGGGGTGTTCGCAGCGCGGCCGATCAGGAACGGCGCGCGCATCATTGAGTACACCGGCGAGCGCATCACACACGCACAGGCGGACAGCCGCTACGAAGGCAAGGGCGACGACGATAATCACACGTTTCTATTCATCGTCGACCGCAAAACCGTGATCGATGCCGGCGTGGACGGCAATGACGCGCGCTTCATCAATCACTCCTGCGATCCCAATTGCGAGTCGGTCATCACCGGCGGGCGCGTGTTCATTGAAGCCATCCGCAACATTGCCCCGGGCGAAGAGCTTGCCTACGACTATCAGATCCAGCGCGACGCGGATGACCCGGCCAACATCGATGAGGTATTTGCGTGCCGTTGCGGTGCGCAGTCCTGCCGCGGCACGATGCTGTGGCCGGCGAAGCGCGCGCCGCAAAAAAGCCAGCGCCGGCGCACGCTTCGTGCAGATTCCGCAACCAAAGATCGCGCGCGCAACGTGAGCGCTGCGCGGTGAGACGCGCCACACTGCCGGCGCTCATCGGCGTCACCGGCATCGTCTACGGCGATATCGGCACAAGTCCGATCTATGCGTTCGAGCTGTCGCTGAAGGCGACGGGGTCGCACGCACCGGCGGCAATCCTGGGCGTGCTGTCGCTCATCTTCTGGGCGCTCGCGATCTCGGTGACGCTCAAATACGTGGTCGTCATGATGCGCGCCGACAATGACGGCGAGGGCGGCATCCTCGCGTTGCTGGCGCTTGCGCAACGGCGCCTGGTTCCCGCAGCGCGCGGCTCGCAGGTGTTGATCGGGCTTGCGCTCGCCGGCACGGCGCTCTTCTTCTGCGATGCGCTCATCACGCCGGCGGTTTCCGTGCTGAGCGCAGTCGAGGGTCTGGAGCTCATCAATCCCGCGCTCGAGCACTGGACCGTGCCCGTTACCCTTGGCGTACTTACGGCCTTGTTCGCCCTGCAGCGGCGCGGCACCGAGCGTGTGGCGCGCCTGTTCGGGCCCATCATGATCCTGTGGTTTCTGGTGCTGGCCGTTTCCGGCGCCTCCTCCATTGCGAAACATCCGGAGGTACTGGCCGCGATCGATCCGCGCTACGGCATGGCGGTCCTGGTGAGTCACCCCGCGGTAGCGCTCGCCATTCTGGGCGCGGTGTTCCTCGCGCTGACGGGAGGGGAAGCGCTGTATGCCGACATGGGGCATTTCGGCAAGCAGCCCGTGCGCATCGCCTGGTTCTTCCTCGTCTGGCCTGCGCTCCTCCTCAACTACTATGGTCAGGGTGCGCTCATCTTGAGCGCCGGCAAGTTCCTCGAACATCCGCTCTACGTGCTCGTGCCGCCCGCGACGCTGCCGTTCATGCTGGTGCTGGCTACGGCCGCCACCGTCATCGCCTCCCAGGCCGTCATATCCGGGGCGTTTTCCGTCACGCGTCAGGCCGTGCAACTGGATCTGCTGCCGCGCATGCGCGTTCTGCAGACTTCCGCGCTCGAGCTCGGCCAGATCTATGTGCCGGTCATCAACGGGCTCTTATACATCGCGGTGATGGCCTTCGTCGTCGGCTTCGGCTCATCGGACGCATTGGCCAACGCCTATGGAGTTGCGGTCGTCGGTACGATGATCGTCACGACAGTGCTGGGATCCTATGTCGCCATGAAGCAGTGGGGATGGCCGCCATGGACGGTGGTCACGGTATTCGGGCTGCTGCTCATCACCGACTGCGTTTTCATGACGGGAAATCTCACCAAGATCGACCACGGCGGCTGGATCCCGCTCACGCTGGGCGCGATATTGTTCGGCGTCTTCGCCACTTGGCGCAATGGCCGCACGCACCTGCGCGCCGCACTGTCGCGCATGGCGCTGCCGCGCCGGGATCTCGGCAAGCTTCTCAAGGATGTGTACCGGGTCCCGGGAACCGGGGTATTCCTCGCGAGCGACGCGGACATCGTGCCGTCAGCGCTCATTCGCAACCTCGAGCACAATCACGTTGCGCACGAACGCATCCTGGTCCTGAATTTCGAGATCACGCGCGCGCCGCGCCAGGATCCCGCCGATCGCGTACGCATCGAAGAAGTGCTGCCGCAGATATACGCCGTGACGGCAATCTTCGGCTTCATGGAGACGCCGGCGGTCGGCGATGCATTGAAGTCCTGCCGCGCGCGCGGCCTGCGCGTGTTCGTGGAGGACTGTTCGTTTTTCGTCGGCCAGCACGTCGTGCGCGCACGCCCGCGACTAGGATTGCCGGGCATCGAACGGCGATTATTCGCGCGCATGCAGCGTCGCAGTACTCAGGCGGCGGAATTCTTCCGCATGCCCTCGCGCGGCCTTGTCATCCTCACCACTGCCGTGGAGGTATGAGGCCGCATGGCCGATGCTCGCCCGTCGATCAGCCTGATCGTCGCGCGCGCCGAAAACGGCGTGATCGGGCGCGCGAACGCCCTGCCGTGGCGCTTGCCGGCGGATCTGCGGCGCTTCAAGACGCTGACCATGGGCAAGCCCATGCTGATGGGCCGGCGCACATTTGAGTCGATCGGCAGAGCGCTGCCCGGTCGCGTCAGTCTCGTGCTCACGCGTGATCCGGCGTGGCAGGCACCCGGGGCGATCGCGGTGCGCACCCTGGATGAGGCGCTCGATCATGCGAGCGGTGCAGCGGAACTCATGGTCATTGGCGGCGCGGAGCTCTTCAGGCTGGTGCTGCCACTTGCCGAGCGCGTCTATCTCACCGACGTGCATGCGCCAATACCGGGAGACACGCATTTCCCCGCACTTGCGCCCGAGGAGTGGCGCGAGCTCGAACGCAGCGCATATGCGATCGACGCCGATCACGCGCATGCGATGACTTTCCGTACGCTTAAGCGCCGCATCCCGCAGGGCTAGCGCATGTCAGCCGATGGGCGGCAGGCGTTCATGGATGAGCGCTGCGGCGCGTCCGGGGTCACGATCAACTGCCGCAATGATTTCCGCCTGCACGGCACCGCGCCGCAGCGCCTCGGCGTAGGGGATTTCCGGGTGAAACATCACCATGGAATAGCGGCGAATGAATCGATCCGGGAAGCGGCCCTCGAGCTCGAGGGCGAGTTCCTGATGACGCTTGAAGGTCGGGTCCAGCACCGTCGCGCGCATCTCCGCATAGTTCTCGAGCGACATCTGCGCGATGGCCTCGGCATTCGGCCGCCGCCGCCGCTCGAAGTCGTCAAACAACAGCTCCAGATCCGCGTGCACTTCCAAAAGCTCATCGAACACCAGGCAATCCTCGAAGGCGGCATTCATGCCCTGACCATGAAACGGAAAGATGGCGTGGGCGGCGTCCCCCAGGAGCAGGGCGCGGCCGCCGATGTGCCAGGGGGCGCTGTGCACCGTGCCGAGCTGCCCCAGCGGATGATGGATGAATTCGTGGACGAGATCCGGCATGAGCGCAACGGCATCCGGGAATTCGCGCGTGCAGAACTCGCGCACCGCGGCGGCCGTGGCGAGCGCGCCGAAGCTTGCAGCGCCCGTGCGCGGCAGGAACAAGGTGGCCGTGAAGCTGCCGCCGATGTTCGGTAGCGCGATCAGCATGAAGCCGCCGCGCGGCCAGATGTGCAGCGCGCCCGCATCGAGTGCATGCCGGCCGTCCTGCGCCGGGATGGTGAGTTCCTTGTAGTCATGGTCGAGCGGCTCGTCGCGCACGCTGACGGCGCGCGCCGCGGCGAGGCTCATGCGCACCGCGGATCCGGCTCCGTCCGTTGCGATGGTGGGCGTGAGCGGCTTCTCGTACGTCACGCCCGAGGCAAGGTCGCGGAACGAGAGAGCATCGCTGTGCAAATCCGCACCCAGGCAGAGCTGTTCGAATTTGCACTCGACCTGAGAGTGGCGCGTCAATTCATCGAGCAGCGCGCAGTTGAGTGCCGAGCGGTCGACCGAGTAGATGACTTCCAATGCCGTGCGTCCGTAGGGCTGCAGCTCGCACTTTCCCAGGCGATCGTGCAGCATGCGGCCGCGCATCGCGATGAGGAGGGGCTGCACGCGCTGCATGGCGCGGGCGCGCTCGAGGGCGCGAATGCCGCGCGCGGCAAGCGCAAGATTAATGGAGCGGCCCGCGCGGCTTAGCACGGTGCGCGGATCGGCGCGCCGCTCGTACACGGTGACGGCATATCCGCGCCGCGCCAGCAGCAGAGCGAGCAGCGAGCCTGCCAGTCCCGCGCCCACAATGCTGATCCGCTGTGGCGGCGCCGCGCTCACTCCGTGCTTCCCAGCACCTGCAGCAACTGTTCGCTGAAGCGCCAGACATCTTCGAAGCGGTTGTAGAGCGGTACCGGCGCGACGCGCAGCGTGTCAGGCTCGCGCCAGTCGCACACGACGCCGGCGGCGCCGAGGCGTTCGAGGACGCGGCGACCGCCGGGAACACGCAATGAGAGCTGGCAGCCGCGCTCACCCGGTTCGCGGGGCGTGATGATCCGCACGGCCGGCGTTACGCGCTCGAGCAGAAACTCGAGGTATCCAGTGAGCGCGATGGACTTCTCCCGCAGGCGCGCCAGGCGCGCTTCGCCAAATAACTCGAGCGATGCTACGAGCGGCGCCGCGGCGAGAACGGGTGGATTACTGATCTGCCAGCCGGCTGCTCCCGCTGCGGCGTGAAACTCCGGACGCATCAGGAAGCGCGTCGCGGCATCATGGCCCCACCATCCTGCGAGGTGCGCCCGCGGCGTCGCGCCCAGATGCCGCTCGTGGATGAAGCAGCCGCCGATGGCGCCGGGTCCCGCATTCAGGAATTTGTAGCTGCACCAGACTGCAAAATCGGCGCCGTATTGCGCGAGCGCAAGCTCCGTATTGCCGATCGCATGCGCCAGATCAAATCCGACGAGACAGCGCCGGCGATGCGCAGCGCGCGCAATGCGCGCCAGATCAAAGGCCTGCCCGGTGCGATACTGCACGCCCGGCCAGAGCACGAGGGCGATCTCGGATCCGATTTGCTGCAGCGTGCCTTCGATCTCCTCCTCCGACACCAGGTCTTCCATGGCCGCAGGCGCAAGCTCAATCAAGCTGTTGTGCGCATCGAGGCCGTGCCATTCGAGCTGCGAGGCAATGGCATGGCGGTCGGATGGAAATGCGCCTGCCTCGATGAGGATCTTGCGGCGCTTGCCGCGCGGGCGGTAGAAGGCTGCGAGCATCAAATGCAGGTTCACCGTGAGCGAATTCATCGCCACCACTTCCCGCGGTGCGGCGCCGGTCAACGCCGCAAGACCCGCGGCGAGATTCTCGTGGTAGGGAATCCACGGGCGCCGCGCCGACTCATGCCCCAGTACCCCAAGCGCGCCCCAGTCGTCGAGCTCCTGCGTGACGAGCGCGCGCGCCGCACGCGGCATGAGACCGAGCGAATGGCCGCAGAGATAGATGAGCGGCCTGCCATGCGCATCGTGCGGCAGCTCGAAGCGCTCGCGAAACCCTGCAAGCACATCCGCTGCATCCAGGCGCCTTGCGCACTCGAGCGTTGCTTCGAAGCTCATGGTGTCAGCTCCCGCGCGCCGGCGCCGGCGGCTGCATGACGGTGCGGCAGTTGCCGCAGGTGCGCCGCGCGGGGCTTGCGTAGAAGCGCGCGAACAGGGGCGGCAGCTCCTTTTCTATGTCGGTGAGCGCGATGAACTCTTCATAAAGGAGATTCCCGCAACTCTCGCAGTACCACTGAAAGCCGTCGAGCTCGCCCGCGCGGCGCTCGCGCTCGATCACGAGCCCCACGGTGTCGGCGCCACGCTGCGGCGAATGCGGCACCCGCGGCGGCAGCAGCAGGATCTCGCCCGCGCGGATCGGCACGTCGACCGCGCGGCCTTCCTGGATGGTCTTAAGCAATATGTCTCCCTGCAGCTGGTAGAAGAACTCCTCGGCCGGATCGACGTGATAGTCGCGGCGCGTGTTGGGGCCGCCGACGACCATGATGATGAACTCGCTGTCGCGGAAGATGCGCTTGTTGCCAACCGGCGGCTTCAGGAGCGCGCGGTTCTCGTCGATCCAGCGTAGAAGATTGAGCGGCTGCAGGGATGGCATGGGGTGTGTCCCGAAGGTGATCGGCGTATGGTACGCAAGAGTTGGGGGGTTGTAGTTATGGCGGGCACGAATCATCGCAAGCGGGTGGGTTTTGCCGTGGCCTTGGGCGCCGGCATGCTCACGGCCGGCTGCAGCCACTTCTCCGCAATGCACTGGCCCTGGACGCACAAGCCCGCGGCGCCGCCCGTGCCGGTGAATGAGATGATCGTCACCACCGACAGCGGCGCCGCGGCGCCCTATCCTCAATATTGGAAGCGCAACACGCTCCTCATTGACCTGCATGACGCATCCCAGGAGGGCGGCGTCGTTGTGAAGCCGCGACCGGGAGGGCAGTGGCCCGTGCGCGTGGCATTTCGCGTGACGCCCGGATCCATCGGCGTACTGGAGGTGCGCGGCGAGGAGCGCATGCTCCTGCCGGTCGCGCAGGCGGCCGGGCCGCCGATTGATCTGGAGCTCGCGCCGGGCGTCTACATTGCAACGACCGTGCAGCTGAAGGTGCACTGGAGCGCGCGCTAAGGCGGCGCGCAGGACTCGCAGACGGGTTTTGCGTCCACGCCGTCGAGATCAAGCGCGGTGAGCGCGCCTCCCCACACGCAGCCGGTGTCGAGCCCGACTACGCGGTGCGCCTGAATCAGGCCGAGCGCGGACCAGTGGCCGAAAATGACGCGTACATCGCGGGTGCGGCGCGCGTCATGCTCGAACCAGGGGCGGTAGGGAAGGCGTGCTTCGTTCGGCGGACCTTTCATTTTCACGTCGATCCGGCCCTCCGCGGTGCATACGCGCATGCGCGTAAGCGCATTGACCGCGAAGCGCAGGCGCTCCATGCCGCGCAGCTCCTCGCTCCAGCGGTCGGGGCGGTCGCCGTACATGCGCTCGAAGAATTCGCGCGGATCACGGGCCAGGGCGGCAGCGACGCTGTCGGCAAGCTCGACCGCCATTTGCGCGGTCCATTGCGGGACGACGCCCGCGTGCACCATCAGGTCGCCGTGGGCCGCGTCGAAATGCGCCAGCGGCTGCGCGAGGAGCCAGGCGAAGATGGCGTCGCGGTCGGGGGCGTCAAATATCGCATCCAGCGTATCGCTCGAGCGGCGCTTGTGACGCCCGTGAGCGAGCGCGAGGAGATGCAGGTCGTGATTGCCGAGTACCACTACTGCATTGTCCTCAAGCGCACGCACGAAGCGCAGAACCTCGAGCGACTGCGGGCCGCGATTGACAAGATCGCCCACGAACCACAGCTGATCCCGATCCAGGGAGAAGTTCAGGCGGGCGACGAGCGCGCGCAGCTGTGCATAGCAGCCCTGGATATCGCCGATGGCGTAGCGCGCCAAGAGTCGCTACTGCAGGACACCCGGCATGGCGAGCCGGAACGGCGCGATCGAGGCGTCGAAGCGCTGACCGTCGTCGCTGAGCATCTGATAGCTGCCCTGCATGGCGCCCACCGGAGTCTCAATGACTGCGCCGCTTGAGTAGCGAAAACCCTGCCCGGGCTTAAGGTAGGGCTGCTCGCCGACCACGCCGTCGCCGCGCACTTCCTGAACCTTGCCGTTCGCGTCGGTGATGAGCCAGTGGCGGGTGAGCAGCCGCGCCGGTATCTGCCCTTCGTTCTGAATGGTGATGGTGTAGGAGAAGACATAGCGGCCTTCGCGCGGCTCGGACTGCTCATCGAGGTAGCTCGTCTCAACGTCGACGCGGATCCTGTGAACTACGGTTTCCATGGGCTCGCTCATATCATTTTCCCCTGCCGCCGACGCGCACCGCCAGTACATCACAGGGCGCCGCGTGCAGAACGGTATCCTCGGTGAAATTGACGAGAATCGACAGTCCGTGGCGCTCGCGGCTGCCCAGTACGATGAGATCGGCGCCGCGCTCGCGCGCGATTCTCACGATGTCGGACTTCACGATGCCAGCCTCGACTTGACAATGCGCATCGGGCAGCCCGATCTCTGCGGCGAACGCCGTGAGGCGCGTGCGCGCCCGCGCAACCAGCTCCTCCTCGATGTGCACCGCGGGCACCAGAGTGTCGCCGACCGGTTCCAGAGGGATGAGCTCGACCACGTGCAGCAGCTCGACCTCGGCTGCAAGGCTCGCCGCAATGGCCTGCGCGCGGCGCCCGACCGCCAAGCTGTCGTCGTCGAGATCGACGATGAGAAGGATGCGACGGTAAACGGACATGTACGGAAACTCGCTCGGCCGGAGTGCAGCCTACCGCAGCTTAGGATTGCGCGCACGTATCGAGAGTTCGCGCCAATATGTTGAAGGCCTCAGGCGCGAGCGTTTCCGGACGCACGCCGCCGTCGAGCTGGCAGGAATCGATCAGGGTTGAGCTCACGACGCCTTTGAGCGCATTGCGCAGCGTCTTTCTGCGATGCCCGAAGGCGGCCGCGACGACCCGGGCGAAATGCGGACTGACGACAAATGCCGGCGTGGGGAGCACCGTCAGCCGCACCATGGCCGACCATACTCGCGGCGCCGGCTGAAATGCTCCCGGGCCTATATCGAAGAGCCGCTCGATGTGCACCCACGGCGCAAGCATCACGGTGAGCCGTCCATAGTCGCCGCCACCCGGACGCGCAACCAGGCGCTCGACGACTTCGCGCTGCAGCATCACGTGCATGTCCGCGATCGCCGCGCTGTGCGCGAGCAAATGGAAGAGGAGCGGTGTTGAAATATTGTAGGGCAGGTTGCCGACGATGCGCAGCTGCGCGCTGCGTGCGCGCGCGAGTGCCGCGAAGTCAAACTCGAGCGCATCGGCTTCGTGCAGCACGAAGGTGCCCGCATGTGCGAAGCGCTCGCGCAGGAGCGCGGCCAGATCCCGATCGATCTCGATTGCATCGAGCGCACCGTGCGACTCAAGCAAGAGCTGCGTCAGCGCGCCGCGTCCCGGGCCGATCTCCACCAGGTGCTCGCCGGAGTGCGGCGTGATGGCGTGCACGATGCGGCGGATCACCGCCGGGTCGTGCAGAAAATGCTGCCCGAAGCGCTTTCTGGGACGCATGCGCTGGCTTAGCTCGGCACTTGGCGCCGCGCCACCTGCTCCAGCGCCACGTGCACCGCGGCGCTGAAGCTGCCATGGTCCGCGCGCCCGGTGCCCGCAAGTTCAAGCGCGGTGCCGTGGTCGACGGAGGTGCGCACGATGGGGAGCCCTAGAGTCACGTTGACGGCGCTGGCGAAGCCCAGGTGTTTGATCACCGGCAGCCCTTGATCGTGGTACATCGTCAGCACCGCGTCGTAGTCCGCGAGGATGTGCGGAACGAAAATCGTATCCGCCGGCACCGGGCCGCTCGCGGCGATGCCCTGCGCGCGCATGCGTTCGATGGCGGGCGCAATGATGCGCACCTCCTCGTCGCCAAGGTGTCCGCCTTCGCCCGCGTGCGGATTCAGGCCGCATACCGCGATGCGCGGCGCGCTGAGACCCCAGCGCCGCGTGAGATCGCGATGCATGATCTCGAGGACCTCACAGATGAGTTCGATGCTAAGAGCGGCGCTCACGTCCTTGAGCGGCAGATGCGTCGTTGCAAGTGCGACGCGCACGCTGCCGCTTGCGAGCAGCATCACCGCGCGGGCGGCATGCGTGCGTTGCGCCAGGTACTCGGTATGGCCCGTGAAGGCGGTGCCCGCGTCGTTGATGAGGCCCTTATGCACGGGTGCCGTCACGATGGCGTCGAATTCGCGCGCGAGCGCGCCGTCCACCGCGCGATCGAGTATCTGCAGCACGTACGGGGCGTTGCGCACATCGAGCGTCCCGGCGAGGCTCGGCGCGGCAAGGGACTGGTGGCACACCGCGAGGGATCCGGGCGTGTGCTGCGTGCGCACTTGCGGGTCATAGTGCTGCAGCCGCACCGTCGAGCCGATGCGCAGCGCCCGCTCCTTGAGCAGCTCGATATCGCCAACGCATACGAGGTCGCAGGCAAATGTCTCGCGCGCGACCGCCAGACACAGTTCCGGCCCAATCCCGGCAGGCTCTCCGCAGGTGAGCGCGATTCGCGGAACTTCAGACTCTAAGTTCGACGTAGGCTTCATCGCGCAGACGTCGCAGCCACAGCTCCGTCTCTTCATCCGCCTTGCTCGCGCGAATTTCCTCCACCGCGTGCCTGCGCTTCAACTCGTCCGTGTTGTCGAATTCGCGCCTGCCCATGAGCTGCACGATGTGCCAGCCGTATTGCGTCTTGAAGGGCTCGCTCATCTCTTTATCCTTGAGCCCCGCCACCACCTGCTCGAACTCGGGCACGAAGGCGCCGGGCCCGGTCCAGCCAAGATCCCCGCCTTCGGCAGCTGAGCCCGGATCCTCCGAGGAGGTGTGGGCAAGCCCAGCGAAGTCCTCGCCCTTCAATATCCGGGCGCGCAGGTCAGCGAGTTTCTGGCGCACCGTCGCATCGTCAGCGAGCTCGTTGGTCTTCATCAGAATGTGCCGCACGTGCACCTGGTTCACCATGACCTGCTGAGCGCCGCCGCGCATCTCGTTCAATTTCACGATGTGAAACCCCGTGGGCGTGCGCAGCGGCTCGCCGACTTCGCCCGGCTTTAATCGCATCACGACGTCGGTGAGGAAGGTCGGAAGCTCGGTACCCTTGCGCCAGTTGAGCGCGCCGCCGTCGAGGGCGTCCTGGCTGTTCGAGTAGGCGACTGCAAGCTTGGCGAAGTCCTCGCCGCTTTTCGCCTTCTGAAAGACCTCATCGGCGCGCTTGCTGGCGGTGTCGAGCTCGTTGGCGGTCGCCGCCTGCGGCACGGCAATGAGAATGTGCGATACGTTGTACTCGTTGGCGGCAGAGGGCGCGTTCTTCTGCTTCTCCAGGTACTGGTCGATCTCGCGCGGCGTGATGCTGATGCGTTGCAGGACATCGCGCTGCCGCAGCAGGCTCAGCGTGAGCTCCTTGCGCACGCTGTTGCGGTACGAGGGATAGTCGATGCCCTGGGCGGCGAGCGCCTCGGGCAGTTTCGAAAGCTCGATGTGATTTTGCTGCGCGACTTCCTGCAGCGCGTTGTTGAGCGCCTCATCCGGTATCTTCATGCCTGCCTTGTCAGCCCGCTGCAGCTGGATCTGCTCGAGCACCAGCCGCTCGAGCACCTGCTGGCGCAGCACGTTTTGCGGTGGCAGCTCGAGTTTCTGGCTGCGCAGGCGCTCGGAGATCGCCACGATCTGCTCATCAAGCTCGCTGGAAAGCACCACGCCGTCGTTGACGACCGCTGCCACGCGATCGAGGAGTTCTCCCTTGGTGGC
>Ga0302314_10007010_pt1 | contig 20324 bp, 20 predicted proteins | sample III_Palsa_N2_3_FD_200533 | JGI IMG/M metagenome (GOLD analysis project Ga0302314, IMG submission 200533) | Peat permafrost microbial communities from Stordalen Mire near Abisko, Sweden - III_Palsa_N2_3 | ecosystem: Environmental > Terrestrial > Soil > Palsa > Peat permafrost | place: Sweden... | reverse complement strand
GGAGTGCATCTGCCGGAACGGCTGGCCCATCGCGCGCTGGCGTTGAAGCGTCGACGTCCCGGTTGGCTGGTCAGCGTCGCCGCCCACGGCGGGGCCGCAATCCACGAGGCGCGCGGCGCCGATGCCGTGGTGGTCTCGGCGGTCTTTCCCAGCCGAAGTCTTTCGGCGGGGCAGCCCTTGGGGCCGCTTCGATTCGCCCAGCTTGTTCGGACCAGCGCCGCGCCGGTCATCGCCCTTGGCGGCGTGAACAAGAAAAACGCGCCTCGGCTGATCAGCACGGGCGCGGCGGGCCTTGCGGCGATCGAAGGTCTTCTAAGACTCGATTAGAATTTGAAGGTGGTTTCCAGCCGCACCCGCGGGGTCTGGGTGGTCGGCAGGCTGGTGCGGTCAGGCTGGGTAGGCTGATCGGCGAAGGCGACCGCGCCGCCGACGCGCAGGGACGGGGTCAGCTTGAAGAAGGCGCCGGCCTGAATATCCCGCATCTGCATTTCGCGGCCAACGGGCTCGTTCATGTCCAGATGCAGGCCCCAGCGCTTCTGGTCGAACTGGAACGACTTATGGGTCGGTTGCGGTCCCCAGCGGCTCGCGTCGGGCGTGGTGTGCTGGGCGAAGATATCGCCGGGCGAGACGGTGAGGTTGAGCGGCTGCTCGGCGCGCGCGGAAGCGGCCGCGGCCAGCACGGCAATCGCCCCAAACGCGGCGGCGTATGTACGCGCCTTCGCCATCTATTTCAGCCCAAACCCCCAAAACACGCGACAGTCCACATAGATGCATCCTGCCTGGAAGGAGCTTTAATGCGCTCAGAGCGCGGGGGTCAATGTGACGGAGGCCACAATCGACGATCGAGCGACCTTCTGCCCCAGCCTGTGGCGTTGAGGCCACGCGCGATTTGCGTTGGCCCCGCCAGCGCCCGTGTTATAGAGCGGCGCAAAGGGTTCGGGGAAGGCGGCGCTTCTGGGCGGGCATTCGTCCGCGCTGAAGCATTCGATCGGAGCAAGACACGATGGTGTTGATGCGTAAGGCATCGGTGATGATGACCGTGGCGATGGGGGCTGTCGCCCTCGCCGGCTGCGCCCACCACGCAAGCGGCCCTCAAGCCTATGTCGCCAAGGGCCATGTGGCCCCGGCTCCTATCGGCGTGAACGGATATCTGTGGCGCGCGTCGCTGGACACCCTGGCCTTCATGCCGCTGTCCTCGGCCGACCCCTACGGCGGCGTGATCATCACCGACTGGTATGTGAACCCGGAAAAACAGGATGAACGGTTCAAGTGCACCGTCTACATCCTGGACACCCGGCTGCGCGCCGACGGCCTGAACGTCACGGTTTTCAAGCAGGTCAAGGACGCCAGCGGCGCCTGGGTCGACGGAGCCGCGGCGGATCAGACCTCGATCGACATCGAAAACGCCATCCTTACCCGCGCGCGCCAACTGCGCCTTTCGAATGTGACTAGCTAACGGGCTAGCAATGGCCCGCTACAATCCCAAAGAGGCCGAGCCGAAATGGCGCGCCGCCTGGGCGGACGCTGATGTCTTCCGCGCGGGTCCGCCAGACCCCGGCCGGCCGAAATACTACGTGCTGGAGATGTTTCCCTATCCTTCAGGGAAGCTGCACATGGGCCATGTGCGCAACTATGCCCTGGGCGATGTCGTGGCCCGGTTCAAACGGGCGCGCGGCTTCAACGTCCTGCATCCCATGGGCTGGGACGCCTTTGGCCTGCCGGCGGAGAACGCGGCCATGGAGCGGGGGGTCGATCCCCGCGCCTGGACCTACCAGAACATCGACGCCATGCGGGCCGAGCTCAAGGAGCTGGGCCTGGCCATCGACTGGTCGCGGGAGTTCGCCACCTGCGACCTCGCCTACTACGGCAAACAGCAGGCCTGGTTCGTCGACCTGTGGGCGCGCGGCCTGATCTACCGCAAGGAAGGCGTGGTCAACTGGGATCCGGTCGACATGACCGTCCTGGCCAACGAGCAGGTCATCGACGGCAAGGGCTGGCGCTCCGGCGCCGAGGTCGAGAAGCGCAAGCTGAACCAGTGGTTCATGCGCATCACCGACTATGCCGACGACCTGCTGGAAGGTTTGAAGACCCTGGATCGCTGGCCGGACAAGGTTCGGCTGATGCAGGAGAACTGGATCGGCCGGTCCAGGGGCCTGCGGCTGAAGTTCGCCTTCGCCGGCGCGGGCCCGAAAGGCCTCGACGACGGCGTGGAAGTCTACACCACACGCCCCGATACGCTTTACGGCGCCAGCTTCCTGGCGGTGGCCGCCGATCATCCGTTGGCGGCCCATGCCGCTGTGTCAGACGTCAAGGCGGCGGCCTTCGTCGAAGACTGCAAGCGCGGCGCGGTGTCCGAAGCAGCGATCGAGCAGGCGGAAAAGCGCGGCTATGACACCGGCCTGACCGTTCAGCATCCGTTTCTTCCGGACCAGACCCTGCCGGTCTGGATCGCCAACTTCGTGCTGATGGATTACGGAACCGGCGCCATTTTCGGCTGCCCGGCCCATGACCAGCGCGACCTGGACTTCGCCCGGAAATATGGCCTGCCGGTCAAACCGGTCGTACTGCCCCCCGGCGCCGATCCCGCCGCCTTCGAGGTGGGCGACGAGGCCTATGTCGGCCCCGGCCGCATCTATAATTCGGACTTCCTCGACGGCTTGGAGATCGAGCCGGCCAAGGCGGCCGCGATCGCCCGCATCGAGGGCCAGGGCCAAGGCCAGGGCGCGACCGTCTTTCGTCTGCGTGACTGGGGCATCGCTCGCCAGCGGGGCTGGGGTTGTCCGGTGCCGGTCATACATTGCGCCAAGTGCGGGCCGGTGGCCGTGCCGAAGGCCGATCTGCCGGTCGCCCTGCCCGAGGACCTGGATTTCAGCCGCCCCGGCAACGCCCTGGCGCGGCATCCGACCTGGAAGCACGCTGCCTGCCCCACCTGTGGCGGCGCAGCGGAGCGCGAAACCGACACCCTGGACACCTTTGTCGACAGTTCCTGGTATTTCGCCCGTTTCGCGAATCCGACGGCGGATGAGCCCATCGACAAGGCGGCCGCCGACTATTGGCTGCCCGTCGACCAATATATCGGCGGCGTCGAACACGCTGTCCTGCACCTGCTCTACGCGCGCTTCGTCACCCGCGCGCTGAAGGACGGCGGCGCCCTGTCGGTGGAGGAGCCCTTCGCCGGCCTGTTCACCCAGGGGATGGTCACCCACGAGACCTACCGCCGGCAGAACGGCGACTGGGTCGAGCCGGCGGACGTCGAGATCGAGGCCCAGGGCAATTTGCGCCAGGCCGTGCTGGTCGAAACCCGCGAGCCGGTGGTCATCGGCGACTCGGAAAAGATGTCCAAGTCGAAGCGGAACACCGTCGCGCCGTCGGAGATTTTCGACACATACGGCGTCGACGCCGCCCGCTTCTTCGTGCTGTCGGATTCCCCGCCCGAGCGGGACGTGCAGTGGACCAGCGGCGGCGTCCAGGGCGCCTGGCGCCGGGTGAACCGCCTGTGGGACGAGTTCGACAGCCAGCCGACCGACAGTCCGGCGGGCGACGACGAGGATCCCTCGGCCGTGGCGCTCACCCGCGCCACCCATCGGCTGGTGAAGGCGGTAACGGGCGCCATCGAGAGCTTCCGGTTCAACACCGGGGTGGCCCGGTTCGACGAATTCCTGGCCCTGCTGCGCTCCCTGCCGGCTGAAGGCGCATCGCCCGCGCTGTTGCGCGCCCGCGGCGCTGCTCTATCGGCCCTGTCGCGGCTGATCGCCCCCTATGCGCCCCATCTGGCCGAAGCCTGCTGGGAGCGGATCGGCGGCGAGGGGATGGTGGTCGAGGCGCCCTGGCCAGACTATGACCCGGCCCTTGCGGCGGAGGACGAAATCGTGCTGCCGGTGCAGATCAACGGCAAGCGTCGGGGCGAGGTTCGCGCCGCGCCGGGCGCCAGTGAAGCCGATGTCGAAAAGATTGCCCTGGCGGACGCGGCCGTTCAGCGTCACCTTGAGGGCCTCAATGTCCGCAAGGTGATCGTCGTGAAGGATCGCATCATCAATATCGTGGTCGGATGAGGATTCTCGTCCGCCAGCTGGCCATCGCCGCGGCCCTGTTCAGCGCCCTGGGCCTGAGCGCCTGCGGCTTTACGCCCCTCTATGCGACGCCCGGAGTAACGCCGGGCCTGGCGACCATTCAGGTGGTCGTCCCTCACGGCCGCACCGCCTTCCTGTTGGGCGAAGCGCTGGAGGACGAGCTGGGAACCGACAAGGCGGCCGCGCCGGCCTACCGGCTGAATGTCACTGTCAGCGAGCGTATCTTCCCGCGCGGCCTCAACGTGAACGGGGTCGCCCAGCGGTACGAGATGCATGTCCGCGTGACCTATTCCCTGACCGCGGTCGGCCAGCCCACCAAGGTTTTGACCAGCGGTATCGATCCCGTCGAGGTCAGCTACGCCGAGACCGATCAGCCCTATGCCGGCATCGCCGCTCAGCAGGACGCGCAACAGCGGGCCGCCGCCACATCGGCCCAGCATATCCGCGTGGACCTGGCCGAGTATTTCGCCAGCCATCCCAAGCCGTAAGGGCGCGAAAGCGTGATCCTCAGCCGCCGACCCGATGTGGAGCGGTTCCTGAGCGCGCCCACCAAGGGCGTCCGCGCCGTGCTGATCTATGGCCGCGACCGGGGCGGCGTGCATGAGCGCGCCGATATCCTGGCCAAGGCCGCGACCGAGCGGCCCGACGACCCCTTCGATGTCTCACTGCTGACCGACCAGGACATGGACGGCGACGGCGGCCGGCTCGCCGATCAGCTGACCGCCCAATCCTTGATGGGCGGCCGCCGGCTGGTGCGCCTGCGGCTCAGCACCGAGCGCGCGGCGATCGACAAACAGGCCGCCGAGGCCCTGAAGGCGCACGCCGAAGGTCTTTATAACCCGGACGCCTTCTTCCTGGTGGAAGCAGGCGAACTGGGCCGCGATTCCGCCCTGCGCAAGGCCGCCGAGAAGGCCGAGGCCGCCGCGGCCATCCCCTGCTACGAGGATGAACCGGGCGACGTAGCCCGGCTGGTGCGCGAATCCCTCGCCAAGGACAAGGTCGGCCTGGGTTCGGACGCCCTGGACCTGTTCGTCGCCCGGCTACCGCGCGAACGGGGGGTGGCGCGGCAGGAAATCGAACGGCTGGCCCTCTACCTCGGCCCCGGATCCGGCGCGGTGGCCAAGGCGGAAGATCTGGACGCGTTTTTTGGTGTCGAGCCGGAGTCCTCGCTGGCGACAGCCGCCGAAGACGCCTTTGGGGGCAAGCTGGCCGCCGCCCATGCGGGCCTGAGACGCGCCATCGCGGAGGGGGAAGCCGGACCTTCGGCGGTTCGCGCGATCGGAACCCACCTTACCCGATTGCGCCGGACCCTCACCCTCTCAGCCAATGGCGCGGGACTGGCGGAGGCCGCCAAGGCGTCCGGCGTCTTCTGGCGCAATGAGCGTGAGTTCCTGCGCCAGGCGCGGGCCTGGACCCTCGAGCAGCTGGATAGTTTACAGCCGGAGGTCCTGGGCGCTGACCGGGCCTGCAAACAGACCGGCTCCCCCGACACCCTGATCGCCGAGCGGCTGGCCCTGACCATTGCCGGGCGCGCGCGGCGGTTGGGGCTGTAGAGGGGGGCTAAGCCGAGCCGTGTGCGTCCTTCGACACGGCCGCAAGGGCGGCCGGCTCAGGATGACGTGATGGGGAGGGGCTCTATAACTCTACGTCATGCTGAGCCGCGCCAAAGGCGCGTGTCGAAGCACGCACTCAAGCGCTGGCGCTAAGCCCCTGTCAGTCTCCGGCACAGATCGTCCAGCTGCTCGAGCGTCGCATAGCTGATCCGCACTTCGCCAGCGCCGCCGCGATCCATGATCTGGACTTCCAGGCCCAACAGGCCGGAAATGTCGGACTCCAGGGCCTGGGTGTCAGCGTCCCGCGCCACATCGGTCTGCGGCCTCGAGCGCGGTTTGGCCGGCGCGGCGTGGGCCTTTCGCGCCAAGGCTTCCGCCGCACGGACGCTGAGGCCTTGATCGATGACGATACGGGCCAGGCTTTCGGGGTCCGGCGCCGCGGCGATGGCCCGGGCGTGGCCGGCGGACAGCAGGTTGGTGCGCAGGGCGTGCAGCACCATCTCCGGCAGACCCAGCAACCGCAGGGAATTGGCCACATGGCTGCGGCTCTTGCCGACGGCCTCGGCGATCTGCTCCTGGGTGCGGCCAAACCGGTCGATCAAGGCCTTGTAGCTGGCCGCCTCTTCGTAGGGGTTCAGATCGACCCGCTGGACGTTCTCGATGATGCCGATTTCCAGCGTCTCGAGATCATCCAGATCGCGAATCAGCGCCGGAATCATCTTCAGGTTGGCGATCTGAGCCGCCCGCCAGCGCCGTTCGCCGGCGACGATCTGGTAGTGGCCCGGCTTGTCGGGCGCGTTGCGCACCAGAATCGGCTGCAGCACGCCCTTGTCGCGGATAGAGGCGGCCAGGATGTTCAGTTCGTCGCCGTCGAAATCCATGCGGGGCTGCGTCGGATTGCGATCCACCAGTTCGATCGGCAGCTCGCGCACGCCGCCGCCGGAGCCCACATCGACGTTTCCGCCGGCGTTTTCATCCAGCAGGGCCGACAGACCCCGGCCAAGCCCTCTGCGTTGCTCGGCCATCAGGCGGCCTGCGCCTTGCGCGCGCGCTCGCGGCCGACCACTTCGCGGGCCAGCTTGAGGTAGGCCTGGCTGCCGGCGCATTTCAGGTCATAGACCAGCACCGGCTTGCCGAAGGACGGCGCCTCGGACACCCGGACGTTGCGGGGGATCATGGTCTCGTAAACCTTGTCGCCGAAATGGCTGCGTACGTCGGCGGCCACCTGGTCGGACAGGCTGTTGCGGCGATCGTACATGGTCAGGACCACCCCCTGGATCTCCAGGCGCGGATTGAGGTTGCCACGCACCAGGTCGACCGTCCGCATCAGCTGGGTCAGCCCCTCCAGGGCAAAAAACTCGCACTGCAAAGGCACCAGCACCGCGTCCGCCGCCGCCATGGCGTTGACGGTCAGCAGGTTCAGCGACGGCGGGCAATCAATCAGCACATAGGTGTAGCCGCCGGTCGCCGCGGCCTCGCGCAGGGGCCGGATGGCGTCGCGCAACCGGAACGAACGGCCGGGCGCCTGAGCCAGCTCCAGCTCCACCCCGGACAGGTCCGGATCGGAGGCGATCAGCTCCAGGCCCGGCAACGCGGTGGGGACGGCGGCGTCGACGATGGCCGCACCGCCGACGATGACGTCATAGACCGTGGTTTTGCGCTGGCCGCGCGGGACGCCCAGACCGGTCGAGGCGTTGCCCTGAGGATCCAGGTCCACGATCAGCACCCGCTCGCCGACAGCGGCCAGGGCGGTGCCCAGATTGATGGTGGTCGTCGTCTTGCCGACCCCGCCCTTCTGGTTGGAGACCGACAGCACGCGTAGCCTGGAGTAGGGCCGGGGATCAACCGGGTCTGACACGGGATATCCTTTTCAACTGTACGATTTGGCCCTGTGGCGAGCTCAGACTTGGGATGAGGCGGGCATGAAATTTCCAAGATCTTGTAGCGGCTTTGAGCTCCACCTCAACATCTTGACCCTTCATGAACAGGCCCGTCGCCCCCCTGCATAGGTATGGCCAAGCATAACCCATAAGCTTGGTCAGTGGCGCCACGGCGCGGGCCGTAACCACATCAACTTTCAGTTCCAGGTCCTCGGCGCGGACGTTGTGCACCGTGGCGGGCAGGTCGAGCGCCGCGCAAACCTCTTCGAGGAACCGGCAGCGCTTGGCCATGCTCTCCAGCAGGTGGACGTGGGCGTCCGTACGGCCCTTGAGCAGAATCGCCAGCACCAGCCCCGGAAAGCCGGCGCCAGCGCCGATGTCGGCCCAGACCAGCGCGTCCGGCGCCAGGGTCAGCAGCTGGGCGGAATCGTAGGCGTGCCGGAGCCAGAAGGCGGTCAGGGCTGATGGGCCGACCAGGTTCAGCTGGGCGTTCCGCTCTGTAAGCAAGGCCAGAAACCGGTCCAGATCGGCCAGCTGCGCCTCGCCAGCGTCCGTGGCGGCGGCGAAGGCCGCACGATCGAACGGCTCGGCCAGCGCAATCAACACATCAGCAGGCGCCGCAAGGGGCGCATCTTCTTCAGGCGGCGCGGGGTCGGCGGACATGGGAAAGCAATGCGGTCAACGCGCCGGGGGTGACGCCTTCAATACGGGAGGCCTGGCCGAGGGTGAGCGGCCGCACCGCGGCCAGCTTGTCCCTGGCCTCGTGCGACAGCCCGCCCACGGCCGCGTAGTCGAGATCGGCGGGCAGGTGCAGGTCCTCGTCCCGCCGGAATGCGGCGACGTCAGCTGCCTGGCGGTCGAGATAGCCGGCGTAGGCGGCGTCGATTTCGATCTGCTCGCGGGCAAATGCCGGCCAGTCTGCGATTTCCGGCCAATGGCGGGATAGGTCGTCGAACCCGATATCCGGGTAGGCCAGCAGCTGGACCAGGTCACGTCGCTGCCCGTCCGCCTTCACGTGGAACCCCGCCTTGAGGGCGGCGGCCGGCGTCAAGATAAGTTCGGCGGCGCGGCCCCGCGCCTGGGCAAGCGCCCCCGCCTTCGCCGCAAACCGTTCCTCACGCTCCGGGCCGACACAGCCGAGGGCGAGGCCCTTGGCGGTCAGGCGCTGATCAGCGTTGTCGGCGCGCAGGCTCAGGCGGAATTCGGCGCGGCTGGTGAACATGCGATAGGGCTCGCTGACCCCAAGGGTCACCAGATCGTCGATCATCACCCCGATATAGGCCTCGTTCCGGCCGAAGCTAGCCGGGGGTTGTCCAGCCGCGGCGCGCGCGGCGTTGAGGCCGGCGACCAGGCCTTGCGCGCCGGCCTCCTCGTAGCCGGTCGTGCCATTGATCTGGCCGGCGAGGTAGAGTCCCGGCAGCCGCTTGACCTCTAGCGCCGGGCTTAGTTCGCGCGGGTCGACATAGTCGTATTCGATCGCATAGCCGTAGCGGCGCACCACGACCTGCTCCAGGCCCGGAATGGTGCGCAGGAACAGGTCCTGCGTCGCTTCGGACACTGAGGTGGAGATCCCGTTTGGGTAGACGGTGTCGTCGTCCAGGCCCTCAGGCTCCAGGAATATCTGATGCGCCGTCTTGTCGGCGAACCGCACCACCTTGTCCTCGATGGACGGGCAGTAGCGCGGGCCGCGGCCCGTGGTCTTGCCGCCGTAGACAGCGGACTCGCCCAGGCGCTCGGCGATGATCTTGTGGGTTTCCGCGTTGGTCCAGGTGACGCCGCAAGCGACCTGCGGGCGATCGATAGCCGTGGTGAGAAAGGAGAAGGGCTCCGGCGTCTCGTCCCCCGCCTGCATCTCCAGCCGGTCCCAGGCGATGGTGCTTCCGGCCAGCCGCGCGGGGGTGCCGGTCTTCAGCCGGCCCATATCGAGGCCGAGATCGTAGAGGCGCCGCGCTAGGCCGATGGCCGGCGCATCGCCGATCCGGCCGGCGGAAATCCGCTCTTCGCCCCGGTGGATGACGCCATTGAGGAAGGTGCCCGTGGTCAGCACCACGTGGGACGCGCGCCAAGCGCGACCGTCACTGGCGAGAACGCCCTCGATCCTGCCGTCCTCGACGATCAGGTCTTCGACAGCCGCGGCCTCAATGGTCAGGCCGTCACGCTTGGCTAGCTCGGCCTGCATGGCTTCGCGGTAGAGTTTGCGGTCGATCTGCGCTCGTGGGCCGCGCACGGCGGGACCCTTCGAGCGGTTCAGCAGCCGGAACTGGATGCCCGCCACGTCCGCCATCCGGCCCATCAGCCCATCCAGGGCGTCGATCTCCCGCACCAAGTGACCTTTGCCCAGCCCGCCAATGGCCGGATTGCAGGACATTTCGCCGATGGTCTCGATCTTGTGGGTCAGCAGCAGGGTTCGCGCGCCGGCGCGCGCCGCCGCATCGGCCGCTTCGCAGCCGGCGTGGCCACCGCCGATGACGATGACGTTGTAAGATGGCGCCGAGATTGACATGAGGCCGGCCTTATAGGTCCAAGCCCCCTCCCCGTCGAGCGGAGTTGCGGGGTGTTCCACGTGAAACAGTCAGTCTTACTGGGTCTGTCCACAGTCGCTCCCCAGCAACTTTTAGTGTTTCACGTGAAACAACCTACTTGCCGATGCAGAACCTGGCGAACACCCGATCCAGCACATCCTCGGCGCCGATCCTCCCGCTGATCCTCGCCAAGCTCCGCGCCGCCAGTCGCACATCCTCCGCCGCGAGCTCCACCTCAACTGGCCCGGCGAGCGCCCGAAACGCCCGGCCGAGATGAACATGGGCCTCCGACAAATCACGCCGATGCCGCTCCTGCGTCGCCGCCGGGAACTCCGCGCCGGAAAGCGCCTTGACCGCCGCCTTTGACAGCGCCTGCCACACCGCGTCCAATCCCCGCGGCGGGTTGAGCGAAAGGCTCAACGCCGGAAGGCCGCTACGCCCAGCCCACGCTTCGGCATCGGCTGCAGCCGTTCCACGTGGAACATCGGCCTTGTTCAGCAGGCAGATGTCCCCAGGCCGCATCAACCCCGCCACCTCCCGCCAGGCAGCTTCGTCCGAACCGCCGTCGACAACCAGCAGCCGCAACTCCGCCGCCTCGGCCCAGGCCCTCGCTCGCCGGACCCCCTCAGCCTCGATCGGGTCCCGTGCGGCGCGAACTCCCGCCGTGTCCGCCAATACCACCCGGTAGCCCGCCACGGTCAACGGAACCTCGATGATGTCCCGCGTGGTCCCCGGTGTCGCGGTGACAATCGCCGCCTCGCGTCCGACCAGCGCGTTGAGCAGGCTGGACTTACCCGCGTTTGGGGCGCCGACGAGGGCTACTCGATAGCCGTCCCGAACCCGCTCCCCCCGCGCCCCGTCCGCCAGCGCCGTCTCCAGCTCGGCCACAATCCTCGCGATGGTCGGCAAGGCTTCGTCCGCCACGGACTCAGGCAAATCCTCATCGGGGAAATCGACGGCGGCTTCCAGGACCGCAAGCGCCTCGACCAGTCCGTCACGCCACGTGGCGTGCCGTCTTGCCAGGGCGCCGTCCAGCTGACCCAAGGCTTGCCGCCGCTGGCTTTCGGTTTCCGCGTCAACCAGATCGGCCACGGCTTCCGCCTGACTCAGGTCGAGCTTGCCGTTTTCGAACGCCCGCCGCGTGAACTCGCCGGGCTCCGCCAGCCGAACACCCAGTTGGAGAAGCGCCTCGGTCACCCCGTCGACGACCGCCCGCCCGCCATGCAGATGCAGTTCCCCGCAATCTTCGCCAGTCACACTCGCCGGCCCCTGAAACCAAAGCACCAGGGCCTGGTCCAAGACGGCGCCATCGATCCCACGCAACGTTCTGAGCGCAGCCAGGCGGGGGCTAATGCGCTCCCCCGCCAAGGCCTGAAGCGCCGGACGCGCGCCCGGGCCCGACAGTCGAATGATGGCTATGGCCGCGCGGCCCGGCGCCGTCGCCAGGGCAAATATGGTGTCGCGCGCGCCGGGCCGGGCCGGGCCGGACGAAACCGATCCGGTCACCTTACGGAGTGTTCCCCGTGGCGGCCGCGGTCATCAATTTGCGAAAATGCTCCGTCGCCTGCCCGCCAAACGCCATCCAGCTCTTCATCAGCTCTTCCGGCTGTAGCGCGGCCATATTGGTCTTCATCCGAGACTGCATCTCTTCGATCATCGCCTCGTTCAGGGCGGACACGTCCGGCAGCCCCAGGAACGCTCGCGCCTCCTGCGGCGTGCAATCGACATTGAGGGTGATCTTCATTGCCGGTCTCCATCCCCACAACTTTGTTATGGGCCTTATCGATCCCCGCAGGCTAGTAGCAATCTGTCGGGGGTTTGCCATCCCAGGGAGACTGTATGAGCACCGAGACCGTCACCATTTCCACCGCCGACGGCGACTTCACCGCCTATCTGGCCCACCCCGCCAGCGAGCCGACCGCGGCGATTGTGGTCATCCAGGAAATCTTCGGCGTCAACGCCTTCGTCCGGGAGGTGTGCGAACGCCTCGCCGCCCAGGGCTATCTGGCGATTGCGCCGGACCTGTTCTGGCGGATCGAACCCGGCATCGACCTGACCGACCACACGGACGCAGACTGGAAACGGGCGTTCGAGCTCTACAACGCCTTCGACGTCGACGCCGGTGTCCGGGATATCGGCGCGACCATCGCTTGGGTTCGTCCGAAGTCGAGCGGCAAGGCCAATTTAAAGGTGGGCGCCATCGGCTTCTGCCTCGGCGGCCTGCTCGCCTATCTGACCGCGACCCGGTCCGACGCGGATGCCAGCGTCGCCTATTACGGCGTCGGCATCGACAAATTCACGGCCGAGGCCGACAAGCTGGCCAATCCCCTGTTGTTGCATATCGCCGAGGAAGACCAGTTTGTGCCTAAAGAGGCTCAGGCCCAGATCCTCACCGCCCTGAAAAACCACGCCCACGTGGAAATCCATACCTATCCCGGCCGTGACCACGCCTTCTCCCGCACCGGCGGCGACCACTACAACGCCGAGGACGCCGCCACCGCTGCGGAACGGACCTTCGCCTTCTTCAAGACGGCCCTGGCCTAGACATGCTCGCGATCCAGATCAGCCGCACCGGCGGCCCCGATGTTCTCGAAGCTGTTGACCTACCGATCCCAGCGCCGGAGCCCGGCCAGGTGCGCCTGCGCCACGAGGCCATCGGCATCAACTTCATCGACACCTACCACCGCACGGGGCTCTATCCGCTCAGGCTGCCTGTGACCCTCGGCCAGGAAGCCGCCGGGGTTGTCGACGCGGTTGGCGAGGGCGTCACCACCTTCAAGCCCGGGGATCGCGCCGCCTACACCGGCCAATTCGGCGGCTATGCCGAGTACAACGTCATCCCGTCCGCGCGTCTGCTCCACCTGCCTGATGGGGTTCCGACCGAAGCCGCCGCCGGCTCCCTCCTCAAGGGCATGACGGCGGAGTTCCTCCTGCGCCGCTGCCGGCCGGTCAAGGCCGGTGAAACCATCCTGGTCCACGCGGCGGCTGGCGGCGTTGGCGCTATCCTCTGCCAATGGGCCAAGTCCCTCGGCGTCCACGTCATCGGCGCTGTCGGGTCGGCGGACAAGGCCGAGCTGGCCAGTGGACATGGGTGCGACCACGTCATCCTCTATCGCGACGAGGACGTGGCAGCGCGGGTCAAGGAGATCACCGGCGGCGTGGGCGTGCCGGTGGTCTATGACGGCGTCGGGGCGGCCACTTTCGAGGCCAGCCTTTCCAGCCTGTCGCGGCGGGGCATGCTGGTCAGCTTCGGCAACGCGTCAGGACCGGCGCCCACCATCGAGCCGGGACGGCTATCGCGGATGGGCTCGCTGTTCCTCACCCGGCCGACCCTGTTTGACTATATCGCCAAGCCGGAAGAGCTCGCCGAAAGCTCCGCGGCGTTGTTCCACGTGATTGAAACGGGGGCGGTTAAGATCGAGATCGGCCAGCGGTTCGCCCTCGCCGACGCCCGCAAGGCCCATGAGGCACTGGAATCCCGCGACACCGTCGGCTCCAGCATCCTGGTTCCCTAGATCGTCTTGGCCCTCTGATAGGCCGGCCGATCCTGCAGCCGGCGCCAATAGTCCGTCACGGACGGATCGTAGCCGCCCGCCAGTCGCAGGCCCTCGCCGAATCCGAGGGCGTAGCCCACGGAAATGTCCGCGGCCGTGAAACGGTCCGCGGCCATGAAGGCGTGCGTCTTGAGTTGGTCGGCCACCAGCCGCACGCGGTCTACAAATACTGCCTTGCTGCTCTCGACGGTCCAGTTGGCCTTCTGATCTTCTGGCGCGGTGAACCGCGTCCGCACCACCGAAGTCAGCGGGGTGGCCAGGGTCGCTTCTCCGACTTCCAGGAACTGCAGGTAGTCGGCGAACCCCGTCTCGTCCGGCCTCACGGCCAGATCGGTCGGCCCATGACGGGCCGCCAGATACTGCAGGATGGCGATGGACTCGGTCAGACGCATCTCGCCGTCCAGGAACAGTGGCAGGGTTGCGGTGGGGTTGGCGGCCAGGAACTCGGGATCTGTCGGTGGGAAGCCAGGCTTCACCACCTCATAGTCCAGGCCCATTTCCTCAAGCATCCACAGAACCCGGACGGACCGGGTTCTGGCTGTGTGAAAAATCTTCATCCGGCCCCCACCCAGCAACGGCCGCTTAGGTATTCATCGACTGATAGAAGTCGCCATTGTTTTTGCTCTGACGCAGCTTGTCCATCAGGAATTCGATAGCATCCTGAGGACCCATCGGATTGAGGATACGACGCAGGATATAGGTCTTCTGCAGTATATCCTTCGGCGTGATCAATTCTTCCTTACGCGTACCGGACTTCAGGATGTCGATGGCCGGGAAGATACGCTTGTCGGCGACCTTGCGGTCGAGAATGATTTCGGAGTTGCCGGTGCCCTTGAACTCTTCGAAGATGACTTCGTCCATCCGGCTGCCGGTGTCGATCAAGGCCGTGGCGATGATTGTCAGCGATCCGCCCTCTTCCACATTCCGCGCCGCGCCGAAGAAGCGCTTCGGCCGTTGCAGGGCGTTGGCGTCGACACCGCCGGTCAGCACCTTGCCCGATGACGGCACCACAGTGTTGTAGGCGCGGCCAAGGCGGGTGACGGAGTCCAGCAGGATGACGACGTCGCGCTTGTGCTCGACCAGGCGCTTGGCCTTTTCGATCACCATCTCGGCCACCGCGACGTGGCGGGTGGCCGGTTCGTCGAAGGTGGAGGAGATCACCTCGCCGCGCACCGTGCGCTGCATGTCGGTGACTTCTTCCGGGCGCTCGTCGATCAGCAGCACGATCAGGTAGCATTCAGGGTGGTTGGCGGCGATCGACTTGGCAATGTTCTGCAGCATCACCGTCTTACCCACCCGGGGCGGGGCGACGATCAGGCAGCGCTGGCCTTTGCCGAGCGGGGCGACAATGTCGATGATCCGGCCGGAGCGATCCTTCAATGTCGGATCCTCGATCTCCATGGTCAGCCGCTCTTCGGGATAAAGCGGGGTCAGATTGTCGAAGGCCACCTTGTGTCGGACGTTGTCGGGGCTCTCGAAATTGACCTGATCGACCTTAACCAGGGCGAAGTAGCGCTCGCCCTCGCGGGGGGAGCGGACGCCACCGTCGACGCTGTCGCCGGTGCGCAGGCCGAATTTGCGGATCTGTGAGGGCGACACATAGATGTCGTCTGGGCCGGACAGGTAATTGGCTTCCGGACTGCGCAGGAAGCCGAAGCCGTCCTGCAGCACTTCCAGGGTGCCCGAGCCGGAGATTTCCACGCCTTCCTCGGCTACGGCCTTGAGGATGGCGAACATCATGTCCTGCTTGAGCATCGAGTTGGCGTTCTCGATCTCGAGCGCCTCGGCGAACGCCACCAGGTCGGCGGCGGGACGCTCCTTCAGCTCCTGAAGGGACATCTTGGTCAGGCCCATGGCGGCGATCGCCTGGGCGGCGGCGGACGGCCCCTCGTCGCCGTTGTCGCCCTGCTCGGGCGCCTGGTCGGCGGCTTCGGTGTCCATCATCGAGTCTTCGACGGATTCGTCGGTCATACAGCTTTACTCTTCGTTCAAAGATCCGGCCGAACAGGGCGGACGGATGGCCCGATACGGGGCCTTCGGTTGGTTTGGATGGCGCCGGAGATCCCGGACGGGCGGCGCTTTGAGGTGGTTGGCCGGACATCGGCGCCGCGAGGCCGCGGCGATCCAGCGAAAGGACGAGAGCACGGCGCTTACGCCACACTTCGATGCACAGCGGAACCACAGTCGCCCGCCAAGGTCAAGCGTGACGCTTCGCCCCGCCGGCGAGCCGCCCGTCAGACCGGTGGATCAGGCCCCGTATTTGGTGGTCGCCGACAGCACGATGACGATGGCGACGATGAAGGGCAGTTCGTTGCTAATCCGCCAGAACCGCTCCGTCCGCGTGTTCCGATTCTCGGCGAAGGCCCGGCGGCTGGCGGCGAGAAAACCGTGCCAGCCGAACAGGGCGAGCACCCCGGCGATCTTCACGATGAACCACGGCTTATCCCAGAATGTGGGACCCAGCCGCTGGATATCAACCCCGATCAGAGCGCCGCCGAACAACACCACCGCGAAGCTCGCCGGGTTGATGATCATCCGCAGCAGCTTGGCCTCCATCACCTTGAAGGTCTCATCCATCTCCGAGCCGGCGGTGGCGCGGGTGTGATAGACGTAGAGCCGGGGCAGATAGAGCATGCCCGCCATCCAGGCGATCACCGCCACGATATGCAGGCCGCGCAACAGATTGTAATAGTGGATCATTGCCCCAATCCCTCCCGCGCCCGGTCTACCGGACAGCCGCTCCACCGTCCGGGACAGACATAGGCCGACCCCGGCTGTGGCGCGATCTTGCTGTTTAGCGCCGCTATCGCCACGTCCGCCAGACCCTCCATGAAATCCTGCTGCACGCCCAGGGCCGGCACGCGGATGTAGTGGTCGATGTTTACGCTCTCGGCGACCTTGGCGTAGTCGTGGTCCAGCTCGACCAGGGTTTCCACATGTTCGGAAACGAAGGCGATCGGGGTGATGATCACCCCCAAACCCTCCGCGGCCGCCTCCGCAATACAGTCCGGCGTCGTCGGGCCAAGCCATTTCAGCGGGCCGACCCGGCTTTGGTAGCAGACCTTCCAGTCCCAACGTTCGCCCAGCCGCGCCGCCACCGCTTCCGCCAGCGCCTCCACCTGGGCCTGGTAGGGATCACCCCCTTCGACCACCTGCTCCGGCAAGCCGTGCGCCGAGAACAGCAGACGCACCCCGCTGGGCTTTCCCGCCCTTTCCCAGGCGCCTTCGATCGCCGTGGCGTGCGCTTCCACCAGGCCAGCTTCCAGAGGGTAGCAACAGACGGAGCGGATCCGGCCAGGCCCGCGATAGGCCTTGGCCCAGGCCTTGACCGAGGACGCTGTCGTCGTCGTCGAGAACTGCGGATAGAGCGGCAGCAGCACGACCTCGTCCGGCACGAACGCCGCCACCGCCAGCGCGGTCTCCTCGCTGGTCGGCCGCCAGTAGCGCATGGCGACGAAAACCTTCACCTCGTCGGTCATCCGGTCCGACAGGATCGCCTGCAGCACCTCGGCCTGGGCGTTCGTTCCCGGACCGAGCGGGGAGGCCCCGCCCATCCTCGCGTAGTTGGCGCGGGCCATCTTCCCCCGGGTCACCGCGATCAGGGCCGCCAGTGGATACCGGATCGGCGCCGGCGCGGAGATGATCGCCGGATCAGCGAACAAGTTGAAGAGAAAGGGCCGAACCGCCTTCAAACTATCCGGGCCGCCCAGGTTCAACAGGACTACGGCGATCCGGCGGCCCGCCTTGGTTGGCTCCGCGGCCATCAGCTCCGCCGCCAGGACGTGACCTGTTCGACCACCTGCTCGACGTGCGGGATCGGCGTCTCCTTGATGATGCCGTGGCCCAGGTTGAAGATATAGGGCCCGTCACCCCACTGCTGGAGCAACTGATCGACGCGCCGGGTCAGGGGATCGCCACCGACCAGCAGCAGCAGCGGGTCCAGCGAGCCCTGGATCGTCGTGGTTTTCTGTAGCCTTTGGCCCAGCTTGGCCGAGGCCTGCACATCCAACGCCACGGCGTTCACGCTCGTTCCGGCAACATACTCCTCCGCCAGGCCGCTCGCCCCGCGGGGAAGGCCGATCACTGGCACAGTTATGCCCTCGGCGCGGAGCCGATCGATGATCTTGCGATGAGGCCGGGTCACTACGCGCTCGAACACGTCTTCCGGCAGGTTCTCCGACCAGGATTCAAACAGCTTCAACACCTGGGCGCCGGCCTTGACCTGCATGATCAGATAGCGGGCTGTGGCTTCCGCCAGAACGTCGAGCAGCTTGTCCAGTTCGTCAGCCTGGGCGAAGGCGAAGGTGCGGGCGCCGGTCCGGTCGCCGCCCCGGCCTTCGATCATATAGGTGGCCACCGTCCACGGCCCGCCCGCAAAGCCGATCAGCGCCTTTTCCGGATCCAGTTTGGCGCGCACCAGGCGGAGTGTTTCGCCAATCGACGAGAGACGCTCGGTCGAAGCATCAAGCTCCCCCCGCAAAGCCTCAATCGATGGCAAGGGTCCAAGCCTTGGCCCCTCGCCAGCTTCGAACCAGACCTTCTGGCCGAGAGCGCCGGGGATCAGCAGGATGTCCGCAAAAACGATGGCCGCGTCATAAGCGAACCGCCGCATCGGCTGGAGTGTCACTTCCGCCGCCATCTGCGGATCGAAGCACATCGTCAGGAAGTCACCCGCCTGTGCCCGTAGCTCCCGGTACTCCGGCAGATACCGTCCTGCCTGGCGCATGAACCATATCGGAGGCCGGCTGAGGGTCTCCCCGCTCAAGGCGCGGAGAAGGAGGGGCTGGGTGACCTGAGTGGGCGCGTTCATGACCGTCTTAAATCCCGTCCGGACGTGACGCTCAAGCCCGAAGGCCCAATCCCTTTCTTAAGGAAAGGTTAAAGAATTTTTGGTGGAGGTAGAAGGAGGGGGGCGCCTAGTGGAAAACCCCTGGCGGCGACCAGCCGCCAGCCTCAATAGGCTTTTCATCCTCAAGACCAATCTGGTGGCCCATCGCCTGTGGATTGTGGGGACAAGGGTCAAGCTGCTGGTTTCCATCACGAACCAACCCCGCCTGATGCTGACAAACGGGGGAAACATTGGGTTGCCAACAGCTGTGTGGTACAGGCCGGCAGCTATCCACCTTGGCCGCCAGGGTCGAACTGAATGCGGACGGATTGGTGGTTTTCCCGACGTCGGCCTTGGCAAAGGCCTTCGAAGCCGCTTTTCTCCCGCTCCATCCCCTGAGCCGCGCCAGACTCGTTAACGTTTTGTTAACGGCTGGATCGCCTCCGGGGCCGAAAGGATCCTCGAAAGAAGGCGATGAGCAGCGGCCGGTTCGCGACCTACTTCCATCTCCATCTCGTTTCGGATTCCACCGGCGAGACGTTGAACGCCATGGCCCGCGCGGTCTGCGCGCGGTTCGACGACGTCCTGCCGATTGAACATATCTACGCCCTGGTTCGTTCCCCCCGGCAGCTCGAACGGGTCCTGCATGAGGTGGAGGGCTCCCCCGGCGTGGTGCTGCACACCATCGTCGACTCTGAACTGCGGGCCGGACTTGAGCAGGGCTGCCGCGATCTGGAAATGCCCTGTATCGCCGCCCTCGATCCCCTGGTCGCGGCCCTGGCCCGATACCTGGGCGCGTCGCTGTCGACCCGGGTGGGCGCGCAGCACACCCTGGACAACGACTATTTCAACCGCATGGACGCGCTCAACTATGCGATCGGCCACGACGATGGCCAGAGCACCCAGAACCTGGAACAGGCCGATGTGGTGCTGGTGGGGGTCAGCCGCACGTCCAAGACGCCGACCTCCATCTATCTGGCGCACCGGGGCATTCGCGCCGCCAATGTCCCCCTGGTGCCGGGCGCCGAACCGCCGGCGGCCCTGTTCCAGCTCAAACGCGCTGTGGTGGTCGGGCTCACCATTTCGCCGGACCGGCTGATCGAAATCCGCCGCAACCGACTGCTGAACCTGCGGGAAGACCGTGAGAGCAGCTATATCGAGACCGAGGCGGTGCGGGCGGAGATCGTCCGGGCCAGGCGGCTCTATGAAAAATACGGCTGGCCGGTGATCGACGTCACCCGCCGCTCGGTAGAAGAGACGGCGGCGGCGGTGATCAATGTGATGAATGCCGGCCGAGGCCAGGTTGAGGTCGGCCCGTGAGACTGGTGCTGGCGTCGAAAAGCGCGGCGCGCGCCCAGATTCTGCGGAGCGCCGGGGTCGGGGTCGAGATCCGATCTGCCGGTGTCGATGAGGCGCCGATCAAGGCTGACGCCTTGGCCAGGGGCGAAGCCCCGTGCCGGATCGCCGAAATTCTTGCCGAATCAAAGGCTGTCGCGGCGTCCGAGGGTTCGACGGACCTGACGATCGGCGCCGACCAGACCCTCGAATTCGAAGGAAGGTTGTTCGACAAGGCCGAAAGCCTGGACCAGGCCCGCGAGGACCTGCGCCGCCTGCGCGGCAAGAGCCACCACCTCCACTCCGCCATCGCCCTGGCGCGTGCCGGGCGCCTGGTCTGGAAAAATCTCGAAACAGTGACCCTCACCATGCGACCGTTCAGCGACGGCTTCCTGGAGACCTATCTTTCTCGCAACGCCGAGGCGGCGCTGAGCTGTGTCGGCGGCTATGCCCTCGAGGGCGAAGGCGTCCAGCTATTCTCGGGCGTTGAAGGCGACTATTTCGCCGTGCTCGGCCTGCAGATCCTGCCCCTGCTCGCCGAACTGCGCCGCCTTGAGGCGATCGCGGGATGACGATTTCCGG
>Ga0302314_10007008_pt1 | contig 20329 bp, 10 predicted proteins | sample III_Palsa_N2_3_FD_200533 | JGI IMG/M metagenome (GOLD analysis project Ga0302314, IMG submission 200533) | Peat permafrost microbial communities from Stordalen Mire near Abisko, Sweden - III_Palsa_N2_3 | ecosystem: Environmental > Terrestrial > Soil > Palsa > Peat permafrost | place: Sweden... | reverse complement strand
TCGGGCTACGGGTTCATCCAGGCGGACGCCGCCTTCGTGGTGCCGACCCTCACGCTCGCCGCAGCATCGATCCCGTTCGGCAGCTCGACCACGCTCACCTGGTCGACCCTCGATGCGAGCTCGTGCATGGCCGCGGCGAATCCGGCGACGAACTTCACGAGCCCCGCCGCCCCGGCGACCAGCGGCAGCCTCACCGTGACGCCGGCTGCCGCGGGAGCGACGGTCTATACGTTCACGTGCACCGGCGCTGCCGGCGCGTCCGCGTCCAACTCGGTGACTCTCTTGGCGACCTCGGGCACGCCCGCGGTCGCGCCGACGCTCGCACTCGCATCGACCTCGGTCGAGGTGGGCAAACCGACCACCATTACCTGGAACTCGGCGAACGCCACGAGTTGCACGGCGTCGGGAAGCTGGAGCGGAACGCTCGCCTCGTCGGGTAGCCAGACGATCACGCCTGCGGTCGTCGGCACCGAGACGTTCACCCTGATCTGTACGAATCTCGGCGGTCCTTCGGCGGCGGTCTCGGTGTCTCTGAACGCAACCGCGGCCCTGGTCAAGCCGCCTGCGCCGACCCTCACTCTGGGGAAGAGCAGCATTTCCGCGGACACGACCACCTCGATCACCTGGAGCTCGGCCGGCGCGACCAGCTGCACCGCATCGGGCAACGCAAACGCCAATCAGGCCGGTTGGGAAGGCACCCAGGCTCCGAGCGCTACCTTCACCATTACGCCGGACACCACCGGCTCGTTCGTCTTCAGCATGTACTGCTCGAATGGCGCAGGTAACTCGCCCACGACGAGCGTGACGCTCACGGTCACTACTCCGATCGATACCGGCGGGGGCGGCGAGCTCGACGAGTTCTCGCTGCTTGCTCTCGCGGCCTGCGTGGTGTTTCTGCGGCGGCGGGCGCGCGCCTAGACGAGGACGCGCTCGATGCCGCCCGAGTTCGCGCGGCGCACATAGTCGGCCATCCAGTCGCCGCCGAGCAGATGGCGGGCGATTTCGACGACGATGTAGTCCGCCTCGAGATCGGCGTCGTCCCGATAGCGTGCAAGGCCTTGTAGGCAAGAGGGACAGGACGTGAGCACCTTGACCGCGCCGCGATGTCCGCTTGCGCGGATCTCATCGACGCCGGCACGCACTTCCTGCTCCTTGCGAAAGCGCACCTGAGTCGACACGTCGGGCCGGCTGAGCGCCAAGGTCCCGGATTCGCCGCAGCAGCGCTCGTTGGTCTCGATGGAGCCGTTCAGCGCGCTGTTCATGAGCGTGTTGACGACCTCGAGCGGATCGTGGCGTTTCATGGGCGAATGACAAGGATCGTGGTACATATAGCGCGTACCGGTCACGCCCTTGAGCTCGACGCCCTTCTCGAGCAGGTACTCGTGAATGTCCATGATCTTGCATCCGGGGAAGATCTGGTCGAATTCATAGGCCTGCAGCTGGTCGAAGCACGTGCCGCAGCTCACCACCACGGTCTTGATGTCCAGGTAATTGAGCGTGTTGGCGACGCGATGAAACAGCACGCGGTTGTCCGTGATGATCTTCTCGGCCTTCTCGAACTCTCCCGCGCCCCGCTGGGGGTATCCACAGCAGAGATATCCCGGCGGCAGGACTGTCTGCACGCCGACGTGCCATAGCATCGCCTGCGTGGCGAGCCCGACCTGCGAGAACAGGCGCTCCGAGCCGCATCCCGGAAAATAGAACACCGCCTCCGAGTCGCTGGTCGTCGCCTTGGGATCGCGGATGATGGGCACGTAATTGCGGTCCTCGATGTCGAGGAGCGCCCGCGCGGTGCGCTTTGGCAGGCCTCCGGGCATCCGCTTGTTCACGAAATGGATGACCTGCTCGCGCACCCGCGGCTTGCCCGTGGTCGAGGGCGGGCGCTGCGTCTGAGCGATTGCGAGCGGCTTGAGCGCGCGGTTGGCGAGCCGCTGCGCCTTGTATCCCCAATCGATCATCACCTTGCGCGCGAGCTTGATGGTCTGCGGGTTCGTGGCGTTCAAGAAAAACAAGGTCGCGGCCGTGCCCAGATTCCGGCGCTTCTTCCCCATGCGGCGCAGCACGTCGCGCAACAGCATGGAGACGTTGCCGAAGTCGATGTCCACCGGGCAGGGCGAGGCGCAGCGGTGGCAGACAGTGCAATGATCGGCGACGTCGGCGAGCTCGTCCCAATGCTGGATCGACACGCCGCGGCGCGTCTGCTCCTCGTAGAGGAAGGCCTCGATGAGAAGCGAGGTGGAGAGGATCTTGTCGCGGGGCGAGTAGAGCAAGTTGGCGCGCGGCACGTGCGTCGCGCAGACCGGTTTGCACTTCCCGCAGCGCAGGCAATCCTTCACCGCATCCGAGATGCTGCTGATGTCGGATTGCTGCATGATCAACGACTCGTGGCCCAGCAGCCCGAAGCTCGGGGTATAGGCGCGCCGCAGATCGCTGCCGGGCGCGAGCTTCAGCTGATTGAATCGGCCGTGCGGATCGACGCGGCGCTTGTAGTCGTCCCACTGCGCGAGCTCCTCTCTCGTGAGGTGCTCGAGCTTGGTGATGCCGATGCCGTGCTCGCCGGATATCACGCCGTCCAATTGCCGCGCGATGCGCATGATGCGCGCCACGGTTGAATTGGCGGTGTTGAGCATCGCATAGTTGTCCGAGTTCACCGGGATGTTGGTGTGGACGTTGCCATCGCCCGCATGCATGTGCAGGGCTACGAAGATGCGTCCCTGGAGAATGCGCCGGTGCAAGGCATCGCACTCGGCGAGTGCGGGCGATGACCCGCCGAAGATCTGCGCGAGCCCGGCGCGCAGCTCCGATTTCCAGCTCACCCGAATGCTGCGATCCTGAAGGCGTTCGAACACGGTGCCGCCGGCGCTCTCGGGAAGGGCGATGCCGAGGGCCTCGAGTCGCGGCCGATCGCGCTCCACCGGCTCGTCCATGGCCGCGAGCAAGTGACTCCAGCGTTCGCGCACGCCGGCGAGCAGGGCAAGGGCGTCGGCGCGCCGCTCGAGGGCGTCCGCCGCGGCCGCGAGCCCGGCACCGTCGCCGGAGAGGTACGCGGCGAGCCCCGCGACGAGCTCGAGCTTGTTCTGGATGGAAAGCTCGATGTTGATGCGCTCGATGGCATCGGTGTACTCGCCGAGCCGCTCGAGCGGAATGACCACGTCCTCGTTGATCTTGAACGCGTTGGTGTGCTTCGCGATCGCCGCGGTCTTGGCCCGGTCGAGCCAGAACTGCCGCCGCGCCTCCGGGCTCACGGCGATGAAGCCCTCGCCCGAGCGGCCGTTGGCGAGCCGCACCACTTCCGAAGTGGCGGCGGCAACCGCCGCGGCATCCTGGCCCGCGATGTCGCCGAGCAAGATCATCTTCGGCAGCGTGCCGCGCTTGGACTTGGTGCGGTAGCCGATGGCGCGCAGGTAGCGCTCGTCGAGATGCTCGAGACCGGCGAGGACGACGCCCGCAGCCCGGCCGCGCGTGTCCAGATAGCGCTTGATTTCGACGATCGCCGGAATCGCGTCGCGTGCCTGGCCGTAGAATTCGAGGCAGACCGAGCGCATGTGCGGCGGTGCGCGATGCAGGAGCCAGCGCGCCGAGGTGACGATGCCGTCGCAGCCCTCTTTCTGTACCGCGGGCAGGCCGCCCAGAAATTTGTCGGTCACGTCCTTGCCGAGACCGGCCTTGCGGAACTTGGCGCCGTCGACGGTGAGCTGCTCGGTGCGCAGAATCGCCGCCTGCTCCGGCGGGGAGCGGCCCTCTTTCCAAACGAGCTCGAAGCGGGCAGCGGGCGCATCGTGGATTTTGCCGAGGTTGTGGTCGAGGCGCGTCACCTCCAGCCAGTTCCCCTCGGGGTCGACCATGCGCCACCAGGCGAGATTGTCGACGGCCGTGCCCCACAACACCGCTTTTTTGCCGCCGGCATTCATGGCGATGTTGCCGCCGATGCAGCAGGCGTCGGCGGAGGTCGGATCGACGGCGAACACCAGGTCTGCGCGCTCGGCCGCTTCGCTGACGCGGCGGGTGACGACCCCGGCCTCGGTGAACAGCACGGCGCTCGCGACCTGAGTGCCCGGCAGCGTGGTCCATTCGACGGGTCCGAGCCTCTCGAGTTTCTCGGTATTGATCACCGCAGACCACGGCGTGAGCGGCACCGCGCCCCCTGTGTATCCGGTGCCGCCGCCGCGCGGGATCACGGTGAGGCCGAGAGCGCCGCACTCGCGCACCAGATGGGGAATCTCCGCCTCGGTATCGGGGGTGAGCACCAGGAACGGCAGCTCGACCCGCCAGTCGGTCGCATCCGTGACGTGAGCGACCCGGGCGTAGCCGTCGAAGTGGACATTGTCGGCCCGGGTGTGCCTGTTGAGCGCGCGCCGCGCCCGCTTGCGCAGCGCGATCATGTCCGGAAAGTGAGCCTCGAAACGATCCACGGCAGCGCGCGCGGCCGACAGCAGTTGCGACACCTTGGGCGAGCGGCGCTCGACGCTGGGGTCGCGGCGCTTCTCCACCTCGCGCAGCCGGTGGTGCAGGGCCTCGATGAGCTGGGCGCGGCGCTTGGGATTGTCGATCAGATCGTCCTGCAGGAAGGGGTTCCGATCCACCACCCAGATGTCGCCCAGCACCTCGTAGAGCATGCGCGCCGACCGCCCGGTGCGCCGTTCGGCACGCAGCTGGCCGAGCAGCTCCCAAGACGCCTCGCCGAGCAGCCGGATCACGATCTCGCGATCGGAAAGCGAGGTGTAGTTGTACGGGATCTCGCGCAGCCGCGGCAGGCCGCCGTCCGCCGCGGGCCGCGGTTCCGCATCTGAACCCAGGTCGGGGAGGGCGCTCATGGATGGCTGAGTGTACCCATTTATCGCGGCAGAGGTGATCGGCTCAAGTCGCTCCTCGATTGGCCGTTAGCTTAAGGTATGCGGATTCCGGGGCATCATTCCGCGAACGAGGAGGACCACTGCGGGCTGGTGCGGTCGCTGCTTGCGCAGAGCCTCGAGCACGGCACCTTCGCGGTGCCGAAGCTTCCCGAAGCGGCGGTGCGCATCGTGGAGCTGCGCGAAGACGCGAGCGCGCAGCAGCTCTCCGAGGTCATCAAGGCGGATCGGGCGCTCACCATGTACGTGCTGCGCATCGCCGCCTCGGCCCCGAACCGGCCGGCGATGCCGATCGTTTCGCTCGCGCATGCGGTTGCGTGGCTCGGTCTCGACGAGGTCGCGAACATGGCGTTCACCCTCGCGCTGCAGCCGAAGATGCTCGATGTGCCGGGACATCAGCGCAAGGCGCGCCGCTTGTGGCGGCACTCGCTTGCGAGCGCCCTCTGGTCGCGCCAACTCGCGCTCGCCTTGGGAAGCGAGTCCGGGCTCTGCTACCTTTGCGGGTTGCTGCACGACATCGGCAAGGCGGTGACGCTGCGCGAGGCCCACGAGCTCGCGCAATGGGCGGGAACACTGCTCGCGAGCGCGGACTACGACCGCATCGTCGAGGAGTTTCATCGCGAGGTCGCGGCCTGCGTGGTGACCACCTGGGGCATGCCGCAGCCGATCGTTGCCGTCGCGACGCGCTGGGAGGCGCAGCCGGGCGCCGCGCGCTTCGAATGCAGCATCGTGAACGCCGCGCGCCGCCTGGCCGATTGCACCGCACAGGGATCGGCGCTGCCCACCCTGCAGCGGCTCGCCGACGACGCCGCGTTCCGCGAGCTCGGTTTGCACGCCGAGGCGGCGGCGCGGATCCTCGATTGCAACCGGGCCATCAACGCCGAGCTGGACCGCTATCTGGCACCGTGACATGGCGCGGCGCCTCGACTATCGTGGCGCCATGAAGGACTCGACGTTCGTGAATCATCCTCCGCCGGTCGAGATGCCGGCGGACAATCGTCCCCTGGTCGCGCCCATCTATCAGTCCGTCAAGTTCTCCTTCGACGATGTGGCCGAGACGCTGCGCTACACACGCGGCGAGCGTCCGGGATTCTATTATTCGCGCAACTCGAATCCGACTTTGCGTCAGCTCGAGCTCACGCTCGCCAAGCTCCAGGGCCGGGACGACTGCTTGCTCGTCGGCTCGGGCGTCGCGACCATCGCCGCCGCGACGCTGGCGCTCTGCAAACAGGGTGATCACCTGCTCGCCTTCATCGAGTCTTACGGACCGACCCGTTATCTCGTGCAGCACCTCCTGGCAAAATTCGGAGTGACGCACACTTTGCTGTCGATCGAGGATCGAGCGGGCATCGAACGGGTACTCAACGATACCCCGACTCGGTTGGTGCTGTTCGAAAGCCCGACCAATCCCGTCACCAAGATCTGCGACATCGAGCATTTGACCACCCATGCGCGCCGCGCCGGATGCTTGACGGTGATGGACAACACCTTCGCCGGCTTTCACAACCACGGCCGTTTCGAGGTCGACGTGTTCCTGCACAGCTTGACCAAGTATGCCTCGGGGCACGGCGATGTGATGGGCGGTGCGATCATCGCGCGCGCCGAGCTCATCGCGACGATGCGCAGGGACATCGTATCGCTCGGCCCGACGCTCGATCCGCACGCGGCCTTTCTGATTCAGCGCGGAATGCGCACGTACTTCTTGCGCTACGAGCGCCAGTGCGCGAATGCACTCGCCGTGAGCCGCTTCCTCGACGCCCACCCGCGCGTGAAGCGCGTCTTTTATCCCGGCCTTCCCTCTCACCCGCAGCACGCGCTCGCCGCGCGCCAGATGAGCGACTTCGGCGCGGTGGTGAGTTTCGAGCTGGACGGCGCGGCGGCGCCCGGCGGCTTCGAGGAGGGAAACCGCTTCGCCGAGGATCTCGAGTACTTCTCCATCACCTCGAGCCTCGGCTCCTGCGAGTCCCTCGTCGTGCCTCCTCAATTGCTCGGCGGACAGGAATATACGCGCGAGCAGCGTGCCGCTTCGCTCATCGGCAAGGGAACGGTGCGCTTGTCCATCGGCATCGAGGACGCCGAGGATCTGATCGCGGACTTGTCGCAGGCGCTCGATCGGGCCTTCGCGTCCACTTGACATAAGCCCCGCGGCACGAGCCCGATCGACGGCGCTATAGGTTGCGAATCAAATTATCGGCGAATTCGCTGCACTTGACCTCGGTTGCGCCCATCATCAAGCGCGCGAAGTCGTAGGTGACGGTGCGCTGCGCGATGGTCTTGTCCATGGCGCCGATGATTGCGTCGGCGGCCTCGGTCCAGCCCATGTAGCGCAGCATCATCTCGCCCGACAGGATCACCGAGCCCGGGTTCACCTTGTCCAGGTTGGCGTACTTCGGCGCGGTGCCGTGAGTCGCCTCGAAAACGGCATGCCCGGTGAGATAGTTGATGTTGCCGCCGGGTGCGATGCCGATCCCGCCGACCTGCGCGGCGAGCGCATCCGACAAGTAATCGCCGTTGAGATTCATGGTGGCGACCACGTCGAACTCGTCGGGACGCGTGAGCACCTGCTGCAGGGTGATGTCCGCGATCGCGTCCTTGATGATCACCTTGCCCGATGCCCTAGCCGCGTCCATCTCCGCATTCGCTTCCTTCTCGCCGCGGGCCGCCTTGGTGCGCTCCCACTGCTCCCAGGTGTGGACATCATTCGCGAACTCGCGCTCGGCGAGCTGATAGGACCAGTTGCGGAACGCACCTTCGGTGAACTTCATGATGTTGCCCTTGTGCACGATCGTCACGCTCTTGCGCTTGTTGACGATGGCGTACTGGACCGCGGCGCGGAACAACCGCTCTGTCCCCTCCTTGGAGGCGGGTTTGAGGCCGATGCCGGAGGTTTCCGGAAAGCGAATTTTCGCGAATTGCTTCGGGAAGCTCTGCTTGAACGCGTCGAGAAATTTCTTCACGTCGGCCGAGCCGGCCTCGAACTCGATGCCCGCGTAGATGTCCTCGGTGTTCTCGCGGAAAATGACCATGTCCACCTTTTCGGGCGACAGGACGGGGGAGGGCACGCCCTTGAACCAGCGCACCGGCCGCAGACACACATACAGATCCAGCAGCTGGCGCAGCGCGACGTTGAGCGAGCGGATGCCGCCGCCGACCGGCGTCGTCAGCGGTCCCTTGATCGACACGAGATAGTCGCGGCACGCGGTCACGGTCTCATCGGGCAGCCAGCTGTTGTAGGCTTTGTTGGCCTTCTCGCCGGCAAACACTTCCATCCAGTGGATCTTGCGCTTCGACCCATATGCCCTCTGCACGGCGGCATCGAACACGCGTACGCTCGCGCGCCAGATATCGGGTCCGGTGCCGTCGCCCTCGATGAAGGGGACGATCGGCTGTTCGGGTACGCGCAGCTTGCCGTCGGCGATGGTGATTTTCTCGCCCCCGGCGGGAATCTGGATGGTGACGGGTCCGGCTTCAGGCATGCGATGCCTCCTATAAAAACATCGGCAATGCTAGCATGCGCGCCCGGAGACCCGCATTGCGTACACTCACTTCGATTCCTGCCCGCGACGGCTTTCGCATGCCCGCCGAGTTCGAGCGCCATTCCGGCTGCTGGATGCTCTGGCCCGAGCGGCCGGACAACTGGCGCGCCGGCGCGAAGCCTGCGCAAGCGGTCTTCGCCGCTGTCGCGGAAGCGATCTCGCTCGGCGAGCCGGTGTCGGTGGGCGTGTCCGCCGCGCAGTTTCAGAATGCGCGCGCGCGCCTGGCGCCGCGCGTGCGGGTCGTCGAGGTCTCCAGCAACGACGCCTGGATGCGCGACTGCGGGCCGACGTTTCTCGTGGATGCAAAGGGCCGCCGCCGGGGCGTCGACTGGTCGTTCAATGCCTGGGGAGGGCTCTGCGGAGGCCTGTACTTTCCGTGGGACCGGGACGACGAAGTGGCGCAAAAGGTCCTCGAGATCGAGGGTGACGATCGGTACCGCACCTCCTTCGTGCTCGAGGGCGGCGCCATCCACGTGGACGGTCAAGGAACGTGCCTGACGACCGAGGAGTGTCTCCTCAATCCGAACCGCAATCCGGGGCTCACGCGCGAAGACATCGAGGACGCCCTGCGACGCTACCTGGGCGTGAGCACGGTGATCTGGCTCGACCGCGGCGTGTACGGGGACGAGACCGGAGGCCATATCGATGAGCTGGCGTGTTTTACCGCACCGGGACAGGTTGCCCTGACCTGGACCGAGGAACGCAACGACGAGCAATACGAGATCTCGCGCGACGCTTGGGAGCGCTTGCGCCGCGCGCGTGACGCGCGCGGCCGGGCGCTCACCGTCCATAGGATTCACCAGCCGGGGCCGCTGTACATGACCGCTGAAGAGGCGGCCGGCGTCGACGTGCGCGCCGGCACACGGCCCCGCAGGGCGGGCGATCGTCTCCCCGCCTCGTACATCAACTTCTATATCGCGAACCGCCACGTGGTGATGCCGCTTTACGACAAGCGCCGGGACGGCGCCGCCATGCGCGCGATCCGGCGACTGTTTCCGGGCCGCAAAGTGCTCGGCGTCGAGAGCCGCGAGGTGCTGCTGGGCGGGGGCAATATCCATTGCATTACGCAGCAGGTGCCCCGGATCCGCCGGCCTTGAGGAGGGCCAACGGAACTTTGCTCAAGCACGCGCTCTCGAAAGTCTTTATCCTACGCAGCCCCATGGCATCCATTGGTACCTTCGTGCACCCACGACTGAGAAAGACACTGTCCAAGGCGGCGATCGCACTCGTGTGCGTCGGCGCGATTTTCGCGGCCGGCTGTCACGGTCAGGGCAACATCAGCTACTACGGCGTCGCCTGGGTGACCGTAACCTCCGATACCATCCCCGTGTACGCTGCGTACATTGTGACCATCGACTCGATCACGCTCACGCGCAGCGACAATGTCGCGGTAACGGCCGTGTCGACTCCCGAAGTCGTCGATCTCACGCAAATCCACAACATTGCCGAGATGTGGAGTTCGGGGGCCGTACCGGACGGCACCTATGTCTCGGCCACGATCACCCTCGACTACACGAACGCCGTCATCGCGGTGATGCAAAACGGTGTGCCGGTCACCGCCACCGTGGATGACTACACGACGAAGACGACCTGCGCCGACAGCGGCCCCTGCACCTACGCCATCACCGTCAACTTCGACCCGCTGACGCAGCCCACGATCACACCGACCTTTGCCTCGACCAGCGCCGCCTTGATGAACGTCGACTTCGATCTCGCCGCCTCGGGCACGGTGGATATGTCGACGGCCGTGCCGACGGTCTACGTGCGGCCCTACATGACGATCGGCCACTTGCCGGCCGACACCAAGCTCATCCGCGTGCGCGGTCCGCTGGCCAATTCGAGTGTCGACGTCAACACCTACACGGTCTACATCCGCCCCTTCTATGACGAGGCGAACAATATCGGTCAATTGACGCTGTTCAGCCAGCCCAACACCGTGTACACGCTCAACGGAGCGACGTACGTGGGCAGTGACGGCCTCAGCCACCTCTCGGTGCTGTCCGCGGGCTCGACCATAACCGCGGGCTATACCACGTTCCAGCCGGACTACAATCCCCTGAACGGCGCCTATGCGGGCCGTTTCAATCTGCAGTACGTGGTCGCCGGCAGTACGCTCGAGGACATCTACACCAACGGTATCACCGGCGATGTCATCGCCCGCACCGGCGATACCTTGACGCTGCGCGGATCGACCTTGATCGTGACCACGGATGACACTTTTCAATACTCGGTAGACGACTGCTTGGTCGTGGTTGGCTCCGGCACCATTGTGACCGCCGACGACAACTCGCTGCTGCAGAACCTCACCCCGAGTTCGATCGCCGTCGGCGATCACATCACCGCCCGGGGCAACTATAAACAGTCGACCACCGGTCAGACCTGCGGGCTCGCGACGTTCGGTGAGTCGGTGTATCTCGACTCCACGGGAACTACCGCCACGAACACGGGCTCGGTTCGGCTGCAGCCGAACGAAGTGTTCGGCACGCTCGTCTCCTCGGCGGCGGGAGGTCTGGTGATGGACGTGAGCACGATCGACAACCTTCCGGCCAGCGTTTTCGATTTTGCCGGAAACGCAACGCCCACGCCCGTGGCGTCCGCGTTTTCCGTCGATACGGAGGGACTTACGCTCCCGCCGAGCACGGTGCCCGGCGATCCGATCTGGCTGAGCGGCTACGCGGCGCCTTTTGGGAGCACCGCTCCTCCCGACTTCCTTTCTTTCGCGCTCAATAATCAGACTACGGTGCAAACCGCCGGCGGCTCTCTCGGGGGCGGTGGCCCGATGACCCCGGGCATCGGGGGTTGCGGCGTCGGCAGTCAAGTGTGCGACCCGGCGATCATGCAGGTGACCTGGAACGCGCCGGGAACGGCAACACCGCTCTCCGCCAACACCGGCAGCAGCTTCAGCATCAACCTGGCGAATGCCGCGCTCGCTTCCGCCGTCATCCGTGTCGGTCCGCAGACCATTACCTTGCAGTCCCTACCGGCAAGTCCGACCATCGTCGGCACGGGCTTGGTGGTCACCCAGACGTTTGCACCCAGATATTCGTGGGGCAACGTCGCCACTTCCACGACGCCCTCGACCGCGACCACGAGCTCGACCACCGCCCTCGATGCGACGTCCGATTTCTCCACGTTCGTGAGCGGGCTGACGTCTGCGCTAAGCACCACCAATCCGGCCCTCCAGATGATGGCGCGGGGCATTTACGACCCTGCGACGAACACCTTTACCGCGACCGCCGTCGACTTCGCGCTATAAACTAATCCCCATTATGGGGATGCGCCGGGTACGGCATCGTTTGGCGGGAGCACTGATGGCGGGCTGCGTCGCGAGCGTCATGCCCACGCACGCGGCCGGCGAGGCGCTTCCCTCGGGGGCGACGGCAGCGCCCGGTGAGGCACCGGCGGGCACCGCCTCTCCGGCTGGTCCAACCGCACGCCCGCGGGTCTGTCTCGTGCTGTCGGGGGGCGGGGCGCGCGGTATGGCGCACATCGGCGTGCTCAGAGTCATCGAGGAGCTGAAAGTGCCCGTAGACTGCATCGCCGGCACGAGCATGGGTGCGGTAGTGGGGGGGCTGTATGCGAGCGGCATGAGCGCCGCGCAGATCGAGACCACCATGCGCTCGGTGAACTGGCAGGAGGCCTTTCGCGATGCGCCTCCGCGCCGCGACCTGAACTTCCGGCGCAAGCAGGACGACCGCAATTTCCTGGTGCGCCTGCCGCTCGGCCTCAAGCATTACCACATGCTGCTGCCCAAGGGATTCATCCAGGGCCAGACGCTTCAGGAGACGCTGCGCCAGCTGACGCTGCCGTTCAGCAATACCACGAACTTCGACGAGCTGCCGACGCCCTTTCGGGCCGTGGCCACCGATCTGGTGACGGGCGATGCGGTGCTCTTGGAGAAGGGTGATCTGTCGATCGCGATGCGGGCGAGCATCTCCGCGCCCGGTGTGTTCGCGCCGGTCGAGTACCAGGGCCGGCTGCTGGTCGACGGCGGCATCGCGGAGAATCTCCCCATCGATGTGGCGCGAGCGATGCACGCGGACATACTCATCGTGTCGGACGTGAGTTTCCCCCTGCAGCCGCGCGATAAGCTCGATACTGCGCTATCCATCTCGAACCAGATGCTCGCCATCATGGTGCGCAAGAACGCCGATCACCAGAAGGCGAGCTTGGGTCCCGACGACATCCTCATCGAGCCGTCCCTCGGAACATCGCCGCCCACGGACTTCACGATTGCCGCGAGCACGATACTTCAAGGAGAGGCGGCGGCGCGCGGCCTCGCGCCGCGGCTCGCGGCGCTCAAGGTGAGCGATGCCGCCTATCAGGGCTACATGTCGCGGCGCGCGGTGCAGCAGCCGGGGTTGCCCGTGATCAGATTCGTGCGCGTGGACCCCGACTCGCGGCGCTACGAGAAGACCATCCTCGCCGAGATGGAGCCGCTGGTCGGCAAGCCGCTCGATCTGGACGCCGTGGGTGCGCGCATCACCGATCTTTACGGGCTCGGCTATTTCGAGACCTTGGATTACACGGTGATTGAGCAAGAGCAGGGCTCGGAGCAGGAGTACGGGCTCGAAGTGCACGCGCGCCGCAAGTCGTGGGGTCCGAATTACGTCAGATTCGGCCTGGCCCTCGAGTCGAATTTCCAGGGCAGCAATCAATACAACGTGGCGGCGGAGTTTCTGCAGACCGAAATCGACGATTTGGAGGCGGAGCTGCAAACGAATGTGCAAATAGGGAGCGACTCGAAGATCACCAGCGAGTTCTATCAACCGCTCGATGCGCTGGCGAAGTGGTTCGTGGCCCCTGCAGTGCGCCTCGAGTCGCGCGATCTGCCGATCTTCCAAAACAACTCGCGGATTGCCGACTTCCGCGATCGGGAGGTCGAGGGCGACCTCGATGTCGGCCGCAACCTCGGCAACTGGGGGGAGATCCGCGTCGGACTGCACCGGACCAACGGCTTGACGTACGACTATTTCGGCAATCCCGATCTGGTCGATCCGCAATACAACAACGGCGAGTATTTCTTCAAGTTCAGCTACGACCAGCTCGACAACGTCCACTTCCCCCGCGAAGGCCAATCCTTCGACATACAGTGGGACGCGGACCGTACCAATCTGGGCGGCGACACGGCCTTCGACCGAGTCTCGGTCGACTGGCTGGCGGCGACCTCGCGGGGCCGCAATACGCTGCTCTTCTGGACCTCGGCCGGTGCGACCCTGGACGGCAGGCTCAAGCCCTCGGACGTGCAGGATTTCTATTCGCTCGGCGGTTTTTTCAATCTTTCGGGGCTCGCGCCGCAATCCTTGCTCGGGCCCAACTACGCGATAGCCCGCGCGATCTATTTCCGCAAAATCAGCCGCGGGGGCGAGGGATTCTTCGAGTTTCCGGTCTATGTCGGGATGTCGCTCGAGCTCGGCAACACCTGGGAGCGGCGCAGCGAGATCAGCTACGGATCGGCGCACAAGGACGCCTCGGTGTTCCTCGCAATCGATACCTTGCTCGGGCCCGTGTACGTCGGCTCGGGCTACGACCAGTCGGGCAACGCCGGGTATTATCTGTTTCTCGGCCGCACTTTTTAGGCGCTTCGCGCCACCTATCAACGGGGTCGAGGCGACCCCGACCTTGAGGGCCCTGAGTCGGAACAAACAAGACCCTACAAGCCGCGGCTTTCGGCGAGCCTCTCGACTTTTTCGAAGACCAGCGCCGGCGTATCGCCGATGCGCGAGTACTCGTGCTTGCGAGACATCTCCTCGAGCACGCGGTCGCGTTCCTCGGCGGTGAAGTACCAGTGAGTCTTCTGCCAATCGGTGCCGAGCAGCTTCGCGAACGGATCGCCGCGCTTCAGGCGCACGCGAATGCCGTAGGGCTGCGGCAGCACCGGGACGGTGCGTGCCATATTCTGAACGCTGGCGATTCCCATGACGGTGGGGAAGATAGCGGAATCGGGTCGTGGCCGCCAGCTGATTCGCGGCAGATTCGCGTGCTAGACTCCGCGCCCTTCCAGCGAGGTATTTGATGGCATCGTCTTACACCGCTTCCGACATCGAGGTGCTGAGCGGCTTGGATCCGGTGCGCCGGCGCCCCGGCATGTACACCGATACCACGCGCCCGAATCATCTGGCGCACGAAGTCATCGACAACAGCGTCGATGAGGCGCTCGCCGGTTATTGCGACACCATCGACGTCACCTTGTTCAAGGACGGCTCGTGCCAGGTCGAGGATGACGGACGCGGCATGCCGGTCGACATCCATCCGAAAGAGAAGATCAGCGGCGTCGAGCTCATTCTCACCCGCCTGCACGCGGGCGGTAAGTTCAACGACAAGACCTATCAGCACTCGGGCGGCCTGCACGGTGTCGGCGTGTCGGTGGTCAACGCGCTCTCGAAGCACCTCGAGTGCTGGGTGCGACGCGGCGGCAAGGAATACAACCTCAGTTTCGCGAACGGCAAGCCCACATCCAAGCTCGAGATCGTGGGCGAGGTGCCGAAGTCGAGGACCGGCACCACCATCCGTTTCTGGCCTGACCCGAAATACTTCGACACGGACAAGTTCGCGGTCGCGAGCTTGAAGCAGGTGCTGCGCGCCAAGGCGGTGCTCTGTCCGAACCTCAAGGTATCGCTCAGCAACGAGATCACCGGCGAGAAGGACACGTGGCTCTACACCGGCGGCCTGCACGAGTATCTGGCCGAGCAGCTCGGCAAGGGACAGTGGCTGCCTGCGGAGACTTTCTACGGTAAACGCGACATCGACGGCGGCAACATCGATTGGGCGTTCGCCTGGGTGCTCGAGTCCGAGCAGCGAGTTGCCGAGAGCTACGTCAACCTCATCCCGACCACCGAGGGGGGCACGCACGTGAACGGCCTGCGCGTCGGGACCTCCGATGCGGTGCGCGAGTTCTGCGAGTTCCGCAATCTCGTGCCGCGGGGTCTTAAGCTCACGCCCGAGGATGTATGGGACGGTGTGAGCTTCGTGCTCTCCATGAAGATGCGCGAGCCGCAATTCGCCGGCCAGACCAAGGAGAAGCTGTCCTCGCGCGAGTCCGCCGGCATCGTGCAGGGCGTCATCAAGGACACGTTTGCCTTGTGGCTCAACCAGCATCCCGATCAGGGTGAGAAGATCGCCATGATGGCGATCGCCAAGGCGCAGCAGCGCGTGAAGGAGAGCCAGAAGATCGAGCGCAAGCGCACGGGCTCGGGCGCAACTCTGCCGGGCAAGCTGGCCGACTGCGTGAGCCAGGATCCCGAGCGCGGCGAGTTGTTCCTGGTCGAGGGCGATTCGGCCGGCGGCTCCGCCAAGCAGGCGCGCGACCGCGTGTTCCAGGCGATCATGCCGCTGCGCGGCAAGATCCTCAACACCTGGGAGTCGGATTCGAGCGAGGTGCTGCAATCGCAGGAAGTGCACAACATCAGCATCGCCATCGGCGTCGATCCTTCGGCCGTCGATCTTTCGGGGCTGCGGTATCACAAGATTTGCATTCTCGCGGACGCTGACAGCGACGGGCAGCACATCGCCACACTTCTGTGCGCGCTCTTCCTGCGCCACTACCGCCCCCTGGTGGCCGCGGGGCACGTATATGTGTGCATGCCGCCGCTGTTTCGCATCGACGCCGGCAAGGAAGTGGTGTACGCACTCGATGAGGCCGAGCGCGAGCGCGAGCTCAAGCGCATCGCCGCAGCCAACTCGCGCGTCAAGACGGTCGTTACCCGTTTCAAGGGATTGGGCGAGATGAGCGCACTCCAGCTGCGCGAGACGACCATGGCGCCGCAGACGCGCCGGCTGGTGCAGCTCACCATCGACGCCCACGACAACCCTGACCAGCTGCTCGACATGCTGCTCGCGAAGAAACGCGCGGGCGACCGCCGCGAATGGCTCGAGAGCAAGGGCAATCTGGCGCGCATTTAGCGCGGTTTCTCTCTCATGAAAGATCAAGAGCTGAATTTCGAAGGCGTCGAAAGGGAGCCGCTCAAGTCCTTCGCCGAGCGCGCCTACCTCGATTACTCGATGTATGTGATTCTGGATCGCGCGCTGCCGCACTTGGGTGACGGTTTGAAGCCGGTGCAGCGCCGCATCGTCTACGCCATGAGCGAGCTGGGCCTGGCGGCGGGCGCCAAGCACAAGAAGTCGGCGCGCACGGTCGGCGACGTCATCGGCAAGTTCCATCCGCACGGCGATTCCGCGTGCTACGAAGCCATGGTGCACATGGCGCAGGACTTCTCGTACCGCTATCCGCTGGTGGACGGGCAGGGAAACTGGGGATCGACGGACGATCCGAAATCCTTCGCGGCGATGCGCTATACCGAATCGCGCCTCACGCGCTACGCGGACCTGCTGCTCGACGAGCTCGATACGGCTACCGTCGACTGGGTGCCGAACTTCGACGGCTCGCTCGAGGAGCCGACGATCTTGCCGGCGCGGGTACCGAATTTGCTGCTGAACGGCGGCTCGGGCATCGCCGTCGGCATGGCGACGGACATTCCGCCGCACAATCTGCGCGAGGTCGTGAGCGCCTGTATCGCGCTGCTCGACGATCCGGAGCTCACGACCCGCAAGATCATGGCGCACGTCAAAGGCCCGGACCTGCCCACCGGCGGGGAGATCGTTTCCCCGCGCGCCGATCTCGTGCAGATGTACGAGACGGGCAACGGCAGCTTCAAAGCACGCGCCACCTACGAGATCGAGGATGGCGAGATCGTCATCGACGCACTGCCCTTCCAGGTGTCGGGCTCCAAGGTGCTCGAGCAGATCGAGGCGCTGAAGCAGCAGAAGAAGCTCCCCATGGTGGACTTCACGCGCGATGAGTCCGATCACGAGAATCCGACACGCCTGGTGATCGTGCCGAAGTCGAACCGGGTGGACGTGGTGGAGCTCATGAACCACCTGTTCGCCACCACCGATCTCGAGCGCAATTACCGGGTGAATCTCAACGTCATCGGGCTCGACGGCCGGCCGCGCGTCATGGGGCTGAAGCAGCTGCTGCTCGAGTGGCTCGAGTTTCGCAAGGCGACCGTGACGCGGCGCTTGAAGCACCGGCACGACAAAGTGAGCGCGCGGCTGCACATCCTCGACGGCTTGCTGATCGCGTATCTGAACCTCGACGAGGTGATCCGCATCGTGCGCCGCGAGGACGAGCCGAAGCCCGTGCTCATCAAGCGTTTCAAGCTCTCCGACATCCAGGCCGAGGCCATCCTCGAGACCAAGCTGCGGCATCTCGCGCGGCTCGAGGAGATGAAGATCCGCGAAGAGCAAAAGGCGCTCGCGGAGGAGCGCGACGAGATCGACCGCATCTTGAAGAGCAAGGCGCGCTTGACCAAGCTGGTGCGCGAGGAGCTCTCGCAGGACGCCGAGGAGTACGGCGATGCGCGGCGCACCAAGCTCGTCGAGCGCGAAGCCGCGCAGGCGATATCCGAGGTGAACCTGCTGTCGAGCGAGCCCACGACCGTGGTGCTCTCGCGCCTCGGCTGGGTGCGCGCCGCCAAGGGACACGACATCGACGCCCGCGGTCTCGTCTACAAGAGCGGCGACGAGTTCCAGGCGGCCGCCAGGGGCCGCAATCTCCAGCAAGCCGTGTTCATCGATTCCACCGGCCGCGCGTACAGCCTGGATGCGCACCAGTTGCCCGCGGCGCGCGGCTACGGCGAGCCGCTCTCCGGGAGCGTCGATCCGCCGGACGGCGCCACCTTCGCCGCGGTGCTCATCGGCGAGCCCGACGATCTATGGCTGCTCGCGAGCGATGCGGGCTATGGATTCAAGGCGCGGCTCAGAGAGCTCTACTCTCGCAACAAGAAGGGCAAATCGGTGCTCAAGGTGCCGGACAACGCACGAGTCTTGCCGGCGCAGCCGGTGGCGCACGAGGCCGCGCTCGCCGTGCTGGTCAACAACGACGGCGAAGTGCTCGCCCTGCCGGTGGCGCAAATCGAGGAGATGACCGCGGGCAAGGGCCAGAACCTCTACGGCATCCCCGGCAAGAAATCCGCGGACCGCGACGAGTTCTTGAGCGCGATGGCGGTGGTTGCCCCGGGAGAGATTCTCACGGTGCACAGCGGCGGGAGCGCGCCGATGAAGCTCAGGTACGAGGATCTCAAGCAGTTCCAGGACAGAAAGGGCCAGCGCCGGCAGCGCTTCTCGCGCGCCTACAAGCAGATCGACCGTCTCGAGGTTTCCGCGCCCGCTCCCTAAATCGGTCTCGCGCCTAGCGCTCGCCCGACATCGTCACATCCTCGGGGGCGTTCACGAAGTAGCCCTGGATGAACTCGACGCCGAGCTGCCACAGCACCGCCATCGTGTTGGCATCCTCGACGCGCTCGGCGACGGTCTCGACGCCCTTGCGCTTCGCGGCCTCGACCAGGCCCTTCACGCGCTGCTGCTGCAGCTGATTGGTGGAAAGCCCCTGCATCAGCGAGCCGTCCACCTTGATGAAATTCATGCCGATGCTGCCGATCAGCTTGAACGGGTCGCGGCCGGTCCCGAAATGCTCCAGCGCGAAGCGGAAACCGAGCTTGCGGAGGCTTTCCGAGAGGTCGGTGGTCTGGCGCACGTACTGGGTCGCGATCTCCTCGGTGACCTGAAAGCACAGACGCTTGGCCTCGATCTTCAACGATCGCAGCTGCGTCTCGAGCCAGCTCACGACGCTCTTGTCGAGAATCGTGTCCTTGGAGAGGCGCACGAAAATGCAGGAGGCCTTGCGGTTCGCGGCGAAGGACATGGAGGCACCGATAACCCATCGGTCGATGTTCTTCATCAGATCGTTGCGCTCGGCGGCGCGAATGAACTCCGCCGGCAGCACCTCGCCGCCCTGCTCGTCGAGCATGCGCACGAGCACGTCGAACATGCCCTTGTCCTCGCCCAACAGACTCGCTATCGGCTGCTGCACCAGCCTGAAGCGGTTCTCCATGAGCGCGCTCTTTATGTGCTTGACCCAGATCTTGTCGTAGGCCTGCACCCGCGTGTCGGTATCGGACTTGTCGACCGCGTACATCTGGTTGCCGCCGAGCTCGCGGCCGCGGCGCGTCGCGCTGACCGCGTCGGCGATCGCGGAGCCGATGTCGGGATTGGTCGGCGGCAGGAGTCCGAGCCCCACCGTGACCGTGACCACGAAGTTCTTTTCGTCGAAGCTGAAGCTGTGATCGCGGATGCGCGCGACGACGTTTTCCGCCCAGGTCTCGACGTCGCGCGCCGTGCCGCGCTCGAGCAGGATCAGGAACCCGTTGCCGCCGAAGCGTCCGCAAAGATCGTTCGCGGTAAGCTCCATGCGCAGCGCCTCGGCGAACTGCCCCATGAAGTCCTCGCTCGCAAGCACGCCGATCGCGCTCTGGATGTCGGTAAAGCGGTCGGGCTTCACGTACGCGAACTGGCGTACACCGCCCTTCATGGCATTGGCACAGCGGTCCTGGATGGCGATGAGCAGATAGCGCTGCTGCAGAAAGCCCGTCGATGCGTCGTTCTTCACCGCCTGCGCGAGCTGCAGCTCGAGATCGTGATCGGCGCTCTTGTTGTTCGCCGGAATGCTGACGCGCGTCGCCGGCTCGTTCTCGTAGTTGGCTCGTGCGAGAGTCAAGGTGAGCGGTACGCTCGATCCATCGGAGAGCAGAGCCTGCACCTTGAGCGCGTGGTCGGTCCACTTGCCCTGCAGACATGCGACCAGCGCGCCCTTCAGTGCGGGATGGGTCTCGAGCTCGAACAGGTCCATCAGCGGCGTGCCGGTGAGTGCGTCCTCGCCCGAGTAGCCGAACAGCTCGAGCCACGCTCTGTTGGCATCGACGATGATGCCTTCCTGCACGTGCGTGATCGCGTCGGCGGAGCCTTCCAGGAAGCGCTGCAGCTGCTCGCGATACTCGCGCGCCGAGGACAGCGTGGTCGAGAGCGCACGCTCGAGGCGGTGTGCGCGCAGCTCGCGGCCCACCACGGACTGCAGCCGGCTGCGGTTGACGAGCGTCACCACGTCCT
>Ga0302314_10007007_pt1 | contig 20332 bp, 16 predicted proteins | sample III_Palsa_N2_3_FD_200533 | JGI IMG/M metagenome (GOLD analysis project Ga0302314, IMG submission 200533) | Peat permafrost microbial communities from Stordalen Mire near Abisko, Sweden - III_Palsa_N2_3 | ecosystem: Environmental > Terrestrial > Soil > Palsa > Peat permafrost | place: Sweden... | reverse complement strand
AGTGCGCCCATGGCATCCACGCAGCTGGCGTTCTTGTCGAAGCCGGCGGCCAGTCCGATGCGGTTGGCGAAGGTCAGTCCCATCAGCTCGACCGGTTGCACCGGCTGCTGCGTGGCGGCGAAGTTCACCAGCCCGAGACGATGACCGATCCGCAAACCGGCCAGGGTCAGCCCATGCGCCTGCTCGGCGTCGAGGGCGAACAGCAGTGCTCGCGCCAGGGGGTACATCTAGGCGCGCAGCGCCAGTTCGTCCGCCGCATACTCGATGTCGAGCGGCTCGATCAGAACGCGGCGCGGCCCGGCTTCCACGACCCCACAGGCCCAGGCCTCGACCCCCGTCGAGCGCGCGGCGGCGATGGCGGCCTCGACTTCGCCCGCTGCCAGGAACAGCGCGAAACCGGCGCCCATGTTGAGACTGCCGTAGGCCTCGCGCGTCTCCATCTGCCCCTCGCGCTGCATGAACGCCAGCACTTCGGGCACCGCCGGAATCGCATGCATGCGATAGGTCAGTGATGCCGCATGGCGCATCAGCTTGCGCCAGCCATGCCCGGTGATGTTGACGCAGTAATGGGGCCGCACCTTGGCGGCCCACAGCGCCTTCAATACCGGCGGATAGAGCACCGTCGGATCGAGCACCGCATCCCCGAACCAGCGCCCGTCGCGCAGCGGCGCTGCATATCCCTGCGGCAATGACTGCGCGAGCTTGCGCGCGAGGCTCACACCATTGGCGTGGATGCCACTGGCCTCGAGCAGCACGATGACATCGCCGGCCCGCAGCTCCTCGCCGAGGGTGAGGTGCTCGCGCGAGGGCACGATGCCGACACAGGAGGCGGCAAGGTCAATGGCGCCCGGCGCCACGACGCCCGCCAGGGCGGGGGTCTCACCACCGCCCCAGGACACTTCGCAGACATCGCAGGCATCCTGCCAGCCGCTCACCAGGTCCTCCATGCGCTGTACGTCGGAGAACCAGTCGCTGCTGCCGGCCGCCCAGTAGGCATGCACGGAAAGCGGCGCCGCACCCACGGTGACCAGGTCATTCACCGCCATCGCGATGGTGTCCTGGGCGATGGTGTCGTAGTGGGTGCGCCCGCTGATCTCGCGCATCGCATCGGCGACCAGCGACTTGGTGCCGAGGCACTCCATGATGGAGGCCAGCAGTACCCCGTGGGTTTCGACGACGTAGGCGGATTCGCCGCGGGAGCTGGCGATTTCGCGGGCACCGTGGCCCGCCAGGTGTCGGGCGGTAGCGCGGGCGGCCTGCTGGGCACGGATCTTCAAGGCGTCGATGCGATGGTAATCGACGCCTGCGCTTCGATAATCAAGGGGCGCCTTGGACAAGGGCGGCTCCGCTGTTGGGGTTGAGGAAACTTAAGCGCATCGTAACAGGCGGCGCCTGCGGTATCGTAGCGCCCATGAAATACGAAACACGTCAGTACCACGATGCCATCGTCATGACACCGGCGACGCCCCCGAGCGCCTGTGTCATCTGGATGCACGGGCTCGGCGCCGACGGCATGGATTTCGTGCCGCTGGTGCCCGAGTTGCACTTGCCGGACGCCGTGGCACCCCGCTTCATTTTCCCGAACGCGCCGGTGCGCGCGGTAACGGTCAACAACGGGATGTCGATGCGGGCCTGGTACGACATCTACAGCTTGAGCGTCCGCGACCGCGAGGATGGCAGCGGAATCCGGGCCTCGGCCGCGCTGGTGCAGACGCTGATAGATCGCGAAGGCAGCGCCGGCATCGCCGCTTCGCGCATCGTGCTCGCGGGCTTTTCGCAAGGCGGCGCCATCGCGCTTGCGACCGGCCTGCGCTGTCCCCAGGCCCTGGCCGGCATCCTCGCCCTGTCCACCTACCTGCCACTGGCGGCGGACCTGCCCGCGGAAGCGGCCGCCGCCAACCGCGCCATCCCGATCCTGATGTGCCATGGTCGCAATGATCCCATCGTGCCGTGGGAGCTCGGCCGCAAGTCGTTCGAGGTGCTGAACGCCGCCGGCTACGCGCCGCAGTGGCTCGACTGGCCCATGCAGCACCAGGTGTGCGCCGAGGAGGTCGTGGCGATCAGCCAATGGCTGGTGCGGGTGCTGCCTGCCGTTTGAGGCGCTGCGGCAGCGTCAGTTGGCGGCCGGGCGACCCAGCTCGCGCAGCAGCTCCTCGGCGAAGTAGCCGAGCGGGATCGTCCCCTGCTTCATCAGCTCCAGATGAAAGCGCTGCTCGGAAAACTCCGCGCCGAACAGGCGCTGCGCCCGGCGCCGCAACGACAGGATCTGGTCCTTCCCCAGCCGATAGGTTATGGCCTGGGTGGGCAGACGCGCGTAGCGGGTGATCTCGGCGCGGGCGCCCTCGCAGCTGGCGCGCTTGGCAGCGACGAGGAGCTTCGGATCACGACACGAGCCGGGGATGAAGTCCACGATCTCGGAGTACTGCGTGACGGCATCCTCGAACGACAGCCGTCCGGTATGCAGGCCGGTATCCAGGCGCACGCGCAGATCGCGCAGCAGCTGGCCCTGCAACTGGTAGAGGTGCTCCTCGGGCGAGTAGAAGCCATGTGGCGCACCGGGTTGCGGCTCGGCCATCAGACTCTCCGCATACAGCGCCCAGCCCTCACTCGCCACCGAGTCCTCCCACATCGATGTCGAATCCTCGACCGCTCCGGGAGTCAGCCAGCGCACCCCCGAGATCGCGGCACGGTACTGGGTCATGACCTTGTAGTTCCAGTCGTGTCCGGGAAAGCCTTCGTGTGCGGCCAGATCCGGCTGTTGCGCGAGGTTGTGCAGATGATGCAGCAACGCCGGATCATCGCCGGTGGGCGTGACGTAGAACCGCCCCACCCCGTCGGGCGTGAAGATCGGCGCCGGATAGTAGGCGGCACTTTCGATCTCGGCGCGCAGCGGCGGTGGCGTGATGGTCACATCGAGGCGGTATTGCGCCGGCACTTCGAACAGATGGGTACGACGGGCGTACTCCACGAGCCGCTGCGCCGTCACGTTGTATGACTCCACCATCGCCGCATCCGTAGCCGGGGCATCCTCTTCGAGATGTTCGAACACCATGCGCACCGCTGCATCAGGCGGGCCCGCGGGCAACGACCAGTGATGCGTCTGCGTGATGCTGCGCGCGAGCGCGATGAGCTGCGTGCGCGAGGCCAGCACGAAGGACTGGGACTGCGCGTACAACGCCGCCGCGGTCGTCTCCACGTGCAGATTGTTGTGCAGGGCCCAGTTGTATTCGTTCTCCCCGAGCGCGTAGCGGTCGGCGCGAAACTGTGGCTTCAGCGCCTTCGCGTCCTTGCCGGCCGGATCGAGGAAGTAGGTGGCCGCAATATAATCGTGCAGCTGCTGATAGGCCGCCGCGGCATCCTTGCCGACCTGCTGCAGCTGCCGCAGCTGCGCTTCGCGATTGGTGCCCGTCATGGCCTGCTGCGCGATTGCGGGCAGGGTCTTGCTGAAGTACTCGACATCCGCGGCGGTACTGCTCAAACCGAACTCGAGCAGCACGCGCCAGTCGGGCGGGTGTCCGGCGCGCAGGCCCGCGGCGAGCTGTGCACGGGCGGTGATGAGGTAGGCGGCAATGGCGCGGCTGCGCTCGATCACATGCTGCCACTGCGCCTCGGTGCCATAGGTCGCGGCACCCGTGGGCGTCATGCCCTGCATCTGCCAGTCGATGCCCCGCAGCGGCTCCTCGGTATAGGAGTCGAGCGAGTACAGCTGGCGTCGCAGCACCTCGTGTTCGTGCAGCAGGAACTCTATCTGCGCGAGCGCCACCGTGCGGTCGATGCGCCGCGGCGCCGACAGGCGCCGGGGTTCCAGCTGCGTGAACTGGCTCCGCAGCTCCCGCAGATGCTGGTCCTCGGCGGCGATCGCGGCCGGCGAATTGTCACGCAGCGCGCCGTCGATGTGCGCAAGTGCCGGATCGAAGGCCGAACCTCCCAGGTAGGTCGCCATCACCGGGAAGCGGGTCATGCAGTAGACGACGTAGCTGTGCTCGAGGGTTGCGAAGCGCGCATCGGTAGCGGGCTCAATATGGGTCGGCGGCGGCGCCGCAACCGCGGCGTTGCCCAGAAGCGCTACAAGCACGCAGGCAGCGATTCGCAAGCCAGACACTGAAAAAAACTCCCGCGCCGGTCATCCCAGGGGGCGCCATCCTGCCACAATCCGCCCGAATTGCCCCACGCGAATGACGCAAAGCAGCGCGAGCATCAAGTTCCACCCTTCATTGCCGCAGGTGAAACCATGCTCCAGGATCTACCGGTATGGCTCGCACACTTCCGCAGCCAGGCGGCCCATCCGCGGCAGGTACCGATGAGGCTCGACGACACCCTGACGGGGCGTGAGCGGCGTCTCATCGCCCGCTCCATCGCGACCTTCCAGCTCGGCGAGAGCTCCGATGGCGCGCACCTGCGCCGCGCCGTGGGCCGCCATTGCGAAGCGGATCCCGGACATCCGTTCGTCGAGATCTTCGACCTCTTCATTGCCGAGGAGCAGCGCCATGCACGACTGCTCGGCGAGTTCATGCAGGACCACGAAATCGCCGAGCGCGGGCAGGCACTGACCGATCGGGCGTTTCGCGCCCTGCGCCGCCGCGGCGGCCTCGAGTCGCGCCTGCGGATCCTGGTGACCGCGGAGATCATCGGCATCGTCTATTACCGGGCCTTGGAGGTCGTGACTCACTGCCGGCGGCTGCAGATCCTGTGCCGTACGCTGGTCGCCGACGAACTGGTGCACGTGGCGTTCGAGTCCGGGCTGCTGCTGGCGATGCGTGCCCACCGCGCCGGCACGGCGCGAGTGCTGACGGAGCTATGGGAGCAATGCGTGGTGCATGCGGCCTGCGCGGCGGTGTGGCTGACCCATCGCAGGGTGCTCAGATCCGCGGGTTATGGGCCGCTGTTGTTCCTGCGTGACTGCCGCAGCCAGTACGCCTTCTATCTGAAATGGCCGCCTGCCCTGCAGCGTTACCGCCGGCGCCAACCGCAGTGATAACCTTGCCGGCCAGATGAAGCCCACACACACCTTCCGCGGCGTGATCATGAAAAGCGACCCGGCCGCGCGCCTCAAAGCCCTGGGGGCCAGGGGGGCGGCGCCGGCGGCCGGCAACGCCCGGGTGCGCGTCGGTCGGCAAACCTCCGGGCGCAGCGGCAAGGGTGTCTCGGTCGTCACCGGCCTGCCGCTATCGGCGCCGGAACTCGAGGCACTGGCCACGAAGTTGAAGAAGCTCTGCGGCGCCGGCGGGGCCATCAAGGACGGCGCGATCGAAATCCAGGGCGATCATCGCGATCGTCTGGTGCAGGAGCTGAGCAGGCTCGGCTACGAGGCCAAACGCTCCGGTGGCTGAGACGCCGCGCGCGCCGACCGACAAGCCCCTTTCACTGCAGCCGCTGCTGTGGCTGGTGTCGGCCAGCTTCTTCATGCAGACGCTGGATGCCACCATCGTCAATACGGCGCTGCCGGCGATGGCACAGAGCCTGGGCGAAGGCGCGCTGCGCATGCAGTCGGTGGTCATCGCCTACTCGCTGACGATGGCCATGCTGATCCCCGCCTCCGGCTGGCTCGCCGACCGCTTCGGGATCCGCCGCGCCTTCATGTCGGCCATCATCGTGTTCACCGGCGGCTCGATCCTCTGCGCCGCGTCCCATTCGCTGCTCGCCCTGACCGCGGCACGGGTGCTGCAGGGCGCCGGGGGCGCCATGCTGCTGCCGATCGGGCGGCTCGCCCTGCTGCAGACCTTTCCGCGCGAGCGACTGCTGCCGGCGATGAGTTTCGTAGCCATCCCGGGCCTGGTGGGCCCGCTGGTGGGGCCGACCCTGGGTGGCTGGCTGGTCGAGGTCGCCAGCTGGCACTGGATATTCCTGATCAACGTGCCGATCGGCATCGCCGGCGGGATCGCGACGATGCGGCACATGCGGCTGCCGCGGGTGACCTCGGTGCCGCCGTTCGATTTCGCCGGCTACGCGCTGCTGGCGCTGGGCATGATCACCATCTCGATCGGCCTCGATGGACTCTCGGAACTGAAGCTGCACCACGCGACGGTGCTGTTGCTGCTGGTCTTCGGCCTGGCGAGCCTGGTCGGGTACTGGTTGCGGGCGACCCAGCAGCCGCATCCCCTGTTTGCCCCGTCGCTGTTCCGCATCCGCACTTTCGGCATCGGTCTGCTCGGGAATCTGTTCGCGCGGCTCGGCAACGGCAGCATGCCCTACCTCATCCCGCTGTTCCTCCAGGTCGGGCTCGGGTTCTCCCCCTTCCACGCGGGACTGATGCTGCTGCCGACCTCGTTGTCGGCGATGCTGACCAAACGTGCCGTCACCAGCCTCATCCATCGCTTCGGCTATCGCCGGGTACTGGTGGCCAACACGCTGCTGGTGGGGCTGGCCATGGCGAGCTTTGCGCTGCTCAGCCGCGCAACCCCGCTCTCGCTGATGCTGCCGCTGCTGGCCGTGCTGGGAGTCGTGAACTCGCTGCAGTTCACCGCCATGAACACCCTGACGCTCAAGGACCTGAACGGTCCGGAAGCCAGCAGCGGTAACAGCATGCTCTCCATGGTACAGATGCTGGCCATGAGCCTGGCGGTAGCGGCGGCGGCGGGGCTCCTCGCAGGCTTCACCGAATCCTTCGGTCATGAAACCGACCTGAAGGTGTTCCAGGCTACCTTCCTGTGCGTGGGACTGATGACCACCGCATCGGCCTGGATTTTCTGGCAGCTGCCCAACGATGACCCGGGCCGGCCTGACCCAGGTGATGTTCCCGAGATGTCCTAGCAGCCCCCCGGTTTGCGTTATATTCTTACAAATATATCGTGCGTCCGGCAGCGCTCAAGTCACAACGCTCATGACGATGCTTCGCCTCGCGGTTATCAACCGCGGGGCTAGACTTAACAACAGGTTTCAAACGCCACTTTAACTGTCCGCCAGGGGGACCTACATGCGATCCATGACCACGGCAGCGCTGCTGGCCGCGATGATGTGCGCCGCACCAGTTTTTGGTGCCGACGCCAACGCCGGCAAAGCTGCCTTTCACGCGCAGTGCGCCTTGTGCCATAGCGCCGAAACGGGTGACAACGGTGGCGCCCAGGGCCCGAATCTGAACGGGGTCTTCGGCCGTCACGCCGCGAGCACCGATTTCGGCTACACGCCCGCACTGAAGGCCTCGGGACTCACCTGGGACGCCGCAACGCTGAACCGTTTCCTGAGTTCCCCCACCACGGTGGTGCCGGGGTCCGCGATGGTCGTTCCGGTGGCGGACGATACCGACCGTGCCAACATCATTGCCTACTTCCAGGCCGTCAAGAATGGCACCTTCCAGGCCGCCAACCCGGCGCGTGGCGGTGGCGCACCCAATTTCGGACCCCCGCCCGGAACGCCGGGTCAGAACAAGCCCATCAAGGGTTCGGATGACTGGAAGAACGATGTTCCCGGGCGTGCCCATCGCATCGATCTGGCCAAACTGCCGCCGGCTTACGACACGCCGTCGACGGCCAAGTTTCCGAAGCTCGTGCCCCAACCTGCGGGTGCGAAAGTTTCACTGCCGCCGGGCTTCTCATTCGCGGTGTTCGCCACCGGCACCACCGGTGCCCGCAAGATGCTGCTGGCCCCGAATGGGGACATCTTCCTGAGCGAGACCAACGCCAGCAAGATCGTGATCATGCGGCCCTCGGCGGATGGGACCCATGCGGAGCAGGTCTTCACCTTCGCACAGGGCCTGAACCTGCCGCATGGTCTGGCGTTCTACCCGAATGCCAAGAACCCCAAGTGGCTGTATGTCGCCGAGACCAATCGGATCGTGCGCTACGCGTACAAGCCTGGTGATACCCAGGCCAGCGGCGTTCCTGAGATCGTAGTGGCGAAGCTGTCGCCCGTCGCCGGCGGCGGCCACTTCTCGCGCGATCTCGTGTTCTCACCGGACCTGAAGAGGATGTACGTGTCGGTGGGCTCGCAGTCCAACGTCGCCGAGGACATGCCGAAGAAGACTCCCGGGGAGATCAAGGCCTGGCAGGCGGCGCACGGCCTGGGGGCGGCCTGGGGCAACGACGAAAACCGCGCCGACGTTCTAGTCTATGAGGTGGGCTCGGACAAGCCGGGCAAGGTCTACGCGAGCGGTATCCGCAACTGTGTCAGCCTGACGCTGCAGCCGGCCAACGGCGCGCTGTGGTGCACGACCAATGAGCGCGACATGCTCGGCGATGACCTGGTGCCCGACTATTCCACGCGCGTGAAGCCGGGGCAGTTCTACGGCTGGCCGTGGTGGTACATGGGCAACCACGAGGATCCGCGCCATGCGGGTGAACGCCCCGATCTGAACGGCAAGATCACCAATCCGGATGTGCCCTACCAGGCGCATTCGGCCGCGCTGAACCTGACGTTCTATACCGCGAACAGCGGCGACTCGGCCTTCCCGAAGGAGTACGTAGGCGAGGGTTTCGCGGTCCTGCATGGCTCCTGGAACCGGGCGTTCCGCACCGGCCACAAGGTCGTGCGGGTGCGCATGAAGAACGGTGTGCCCACCGGCGAGTACGATGACTTCCTCACCGGCTTCATCGTCGACGACGGTAATGCCTGGGGTCGCCCGGTCGCCCTGCTGGTCAACAAGGACGGCTCGCTGCTTCTGACCGATGACGGTGCCAACATCGTCTATCGCATCTCCTACAAGGCCCCGAACTGACAGTCAGTTACAGAAGGATCAAGCATATGAACAACAAACTGAAGGCCGGCGCACTGGCCGCCGGTGTGATAACCGCCGCCGTGGCGAGCCTCGCCCATGCCGCCGGACTGCCGCAGACCATCACCATCGATGCGGAGAAGGTGTACCCCGAGAGCATGACCTCCTCCGCCGACGGCTCGGTGTACTTCGGCAGCATCGGCAACAAGATGATCTACCGGGCGGCGCCGGGCGCGGACAAGGCCGAGGCCTTCGTGCAGCCCGGCACCGACAACATACAGAGCACCTTCGGTCTGTATGCCGACACCAAGACCAAGACGCTGTGGGTCTGCTCGAATCTGCTGGGCCCCCCGGGCGGGCCGCCGGCGACGCTCTACGCCTTCGATCTGAAGACCGGCGCTTCCAAGGGCCACTATCCGTTCGTGACCGCGGGTGGACTCTGCAACGACATCGCGACGACCGCTGACGGCACGGTGTATGCCACCGACACCCAGAACATGGAAGTCGAGGTGCTCAAGAAGGGTGCGACGGCACTCGAGGTCTGGGCGGGCGCCGACGGCGGCCTGGGCAAGAAGGGCGCTGTGTTGGATGGCATCTCGGTGCTTGGCAATCGCGTGATCGTCAATGAACTGGCCGCGAGCAAGCTGTTCAGCATCCCGATCAACAAGGACGGCACCGCCGCCACCCCGGTGGAAATCACGACGGATAAGCCGATCTCGCGTCCGGATGGCATGCGCAGCTTCGGTAAGTCTTCGGTACTGATCGTCGAGGGCGGCGACGGCGGCAAGCTCGAGAAGGTCACCTTCGATGGCAACAACGGCAAGGTCGAACTGATCAAGCAGGGCTATCCGGATGGCCCGGTGGCGGTCACCGTGGTCGGCAAGACGGCCTACGTGTGCGAAGGACAGCTCGCAACGATGATGCGCCGTCCGAACTCATCGGCCCCGATCCCCGATCCGAAGCCGTTCAAGGCAACGGCGGTCGAGGTCGGCAAGCCCTGATCGCTTGCGTTCGCGGGCGGGCGCACTCAGTGCGCCCGCTGCAGCGCCTCGCCGAACTCCGCGATGGCGCAGATGATGTGATAGAAGCTGCTGGCCGGAGACGGCTCGAGCACGAACTTTCCTTCACGGTCGATCTTGTCGTACCACAGGCCCCGCGCCCCGTGGTCGAGGAACCGCCATAGCCCCTGGGCTGCACCCAGCGCGCTGTTCCAGTAGTGTTCCTCACCGGTCAGCACCGCCAGGCGCGACGCCGCCTTCAGCCGTTCGGTCTGCGGCCACAGGCGTGCCGCGGGATCCTTGATGCGAAAATCCGCGCCCAGCGCATTGATGGCGATGCCGCCGCGCACCCCGTGGTTCTCGCCGATCGCAAACAGCCGTTCGGCCGCCTTGCGGGTGGCACTGCCCGGGGACTGGTCCTGACATAGGAGCAGCCACGCCCATTCGAACTGGTGTCCCGGCTCGATCGCCTGACCGGGTGTGGATTCGGGCAGCACCTGCCAGTTCTCATCGAAGAGCTCGGCCAGCGCCCCCGTGCGCGGGTCGATGAGATGCTTCAGGGCGATGCCACAGATCTCATCCGCCAGCGCGGCCCAGGCCGGATCAGCGGAAATGGCCTTCCAGGCGAGCGCCGCTTCGAACAGATGCATGTGCGGATTCGACAGCAGCGGGGTGCGTTCCGGAACCCCCGAATCGAAGCCACCGCCGCTGCGGTGCATGCACTCGAACAGCCGGATGCGCAGCTCCACGCCCTGGGAAATGATGTGTTCGGCCGGACCCAGGACTTCCTGGCAGCTGGCCAGTGCGAGCAGCGCAAAGGCCTGGTCGTAGAGCAGCGCGCGGTCATCCCGCAGTGTCCCGTCTGGCGCCACCAGGGTGTGGAACAGGCCATCCGCGCGCAGGTAGTGGCGCGTGAAGAAACCGAGGCCCGCGACCACCAGGCTGCGCGCGTCGCCGCGCCAGCCGAGGCCCGCGGCACGCGAATAGGCATAGACCTGCCGGGTCTGAACCCGGGCACGGCGCGGTTCATCGGGCACCGCGGCGCCGGGAATCAACCGTTCGCTGAAGGTGCGATGGACCGCATCGAAGCCGTCGCTGGCCCACACCGGGTAGGCATCATCGATCAGCCAGTGAATCAGGCGGCCGTGCATCTGGCGCACCTGGACGAGACTCGAGATCCTGTTCATCGGCCCCTTTTACCACTTTTTGCCAAAGCGTCGCGGCTACGGCTCACGTCCGGGCCAACTGATCCGCCGCGACCGCCAGGGCGCCCAGCGGCCCGACCGCGGGACCGAGGCCCGAGGGCACGATGAACCGGTCGACGTCCGCGCCGACTTCCGCGCCACCCAGATATCCGTTGAGACTGGCTGTGAGGCGCGCGCGGATCATCGCGAACAGTTGCGGCTGCCCGAGCATCACGCCGCCGCCGAAGAAGATGCGCCGCGGGCCGCTGGTCAGGACCAGCGTCTGACATAACTGGGCGAGTGCATGCGCGACGCTGTCCCAGACCGGATCATCGGCAGGCAGCTCACCCGGATTGCGCCGGGTACGCGCGGCGATCGCCGGCCCGGACGCGAGTCCTTCCAGGCAGTCGCCATGGAACGGGCAGGTCCCGCGAAAGTCATCGCCCGGCAATCGCACGATGCGGATGTGCCCGACCTCAGTGTGGTTGGCGCCGCCGGCGGGCCGTCCGGCGACGATCACACCCGCGCCGATGCCGGTGCCCACCGTTACGTACACGTAGTCCTCGAGGCCCTGCGCGCCGCCCCAGCGGCCCTCGGCCAGCGCCGCGGCATTCACATCGGTGTCGATGGCGGTCGGCACGCCATAGCGGCGCGCGAAGCGGCCCGCGAGCTCGGTGTCGGACCAGCCGGGCTTGACGGTGCGGGCGACCCAGCCATAACGCGGCGAATCGCGTCGCAGGTGCAACGGCCCGAAGGCCGCGAGCCCGAGGGCCGCAAATTCCCGGCCCTGTGCGCGCCAGGCGTCGAGCACGGTTTCGATGGTCGCAAGCGTCGTGGCAGGGGCCTGGGTCGGCAGCTCGACCTGCGCACGGATGTCGGGCGGACCGGTGCCCAGCATGCAGATGCACTTGGTACCGCCGAGCTCGACCCCTGCGAGCATCACCAGCCCGAGGGCGAGTTGTACGGCGCCAGGAACCCCATGGCCTCGATCTGATGAATCCTGCCGCCACTGATCTTGAAGATATGCGCGGCCGGGAGATCGAACGGCGGGTTGTTCACTTCGCGCTGGGTCACACCGGGCACGCCTTTGATCGGAAAGACATGGTTCTTCATGCTGTGATGGAAGTGCGACAGGCCGAAGGCCAGTCCGGTCACCGGATCCACGGCGAGCACCCGGATGTTATCGATGTTGTCGATATAGGCCATCATGCCGGTGCTGAACTGGCGCGTGCAGTCCATGGCACTGTAGTTAGGCTTGGGGGTGGCATCGGTCACCGGCGTGCGGCTGCCGCTGCTTTCCCGGCCGTTCTCGTGGCGGTCACAGTCCCGCGCCATGGGCGCCAGCTCCCCGTCATTGAAATCCAGCGCATCGTAGTAGGAATAGGCGACGCCTTTGATCTCGTAGCGCGGCATGCGCATGGCTTCGGGAATCGGCCGCTCGAAAATGGCGCGGGCCACCTGCAGGTTCTTCAGGCTCTCGGCATTGAGATCGCGCACGATGACGTGTTCGACCTGGGTGACGTGGCCCTCGAACACCTGCAGGCGCAGTCCGAGGAGTATGGGTTTGCCACCTTCCTGCATCACGCCCATGAAACCGACCTGTCCCGAGACCGGATCAGGGACGTAGATTCTGAAGCTCGAGGGCACCTGTGATGCGCTCTTCCACAGGCCGTCCCCGATCTTCGTGGCCTTGATGTTCTCGACGAACCTGGCATCCGGGGCGATGGCGATCCGGCCGGGGTCGTGGGCCACGAGCGCCGCCAGGTAGTCATCGACCAGGTGGTCGTAACACGCCCGGGTCTTGCAGTTGATCAGATTCTGCGCCTGCACCAGCGCCGGGCAGATTGCGATTGCGACGAACAGCAGCGTCGCACGCACGTACTTCTTATGCATTTGAAACCCCCCTCTTCAATCCGAAGCGCGCTCAGTCCAGGTGCGGCCGTTCGATGAGTTCGATTTTGTAGCCGTCCGGATCCTGGACGAAGGCGATGACCGTGGTGCCGCCCTTGACCGGCCCCGGCTCACGCGTGATGGTGCCGCCCGCGGCGCGGATGCGCTCGCAGGTCGCGGCGACACTCTTTACCCCGATCGCGAAATGTCCGAAGGCCGTCCCCTGGTCATAGGTCGGCACCCCGTAATTGTAGGTGAGCTCGATTTCGGCCGAACCGTCGGCATTGCCGGCGCCGTAGCCCACGAACGCAAGTTGGTACTGGTGCGTCGGCACGTCAGTGGTCCGCAGCAGCTTCATTCCCAGCACATTCGTATAAAAATCGATGGACCTGGGCAGATCGCCCACCCGCACCATCGTGTGCAGTAGCTTCATCAACACCTCCGGATCGGCCCGGTCGTTATACCGCAGCCGATCGCAGTGCGCTATTGATAGCCGAACAGACCCCGGGTCTTGATGGCATGGGCGACTTCCGGGGGCACCATGCTTTCCCACTCGGTGTTGCCGGAGTTGATCTTGCGCAGCACGTCGGGTGAATAGATGCTGAGGTAGGTCTGGTTGGCATCTTCCAATTGAACAATGTTGCGGCGGGAGAGCAGGTAGCCATAGAGCTGCCGCAGCGAATCCCCGACATCCACGTCGTTGACGGTCACGAACTTGCCGCTTTGCTGGTCCACGTACGGATAGATGTAGAGGCGCAGGTTGTTGCGGAACAGCCGGCCAAAGCTCTCCAGGATGCCGCCGTCCAGTTTCGTGTAGTACGATTCATCGAAAATGGCCTGCAGGTTCATCGCGCCCATCGCCAGCCCGATCCGGCGGCTGGTATAGCGGAACAGGTAAGCCGCCAGGCGGTAGTATTCGGCGAAATCCGAGATCATCACGGTGTGCCCGGTCGCCGCCAGGACCTCGGCGCGGCTGATGAAGTCGCGCAGGTCGACGGTGCCATCGCTGGTGAGGCTGCTCATGGTGATCTCCATGAGCGAGATGGTCTCCCCGGGCTGCACGTCCGAACCCTCGGCCTCGAAAGCCCGCAGCGCCGAGCGCGCCAGATCCAGGTTCACATAAGTCACCGGCCGGAAGCGCCCGCGCTCCACCAGCACCGGCTTCTTGTGCAGCACCTCGGAGGGCTGCAGGACCTTGCCATCCGCGGAGAACATCGCCGCCCCGGTGAGGTGCAGCTGTACCAGCCGCAGGCTCATCACCCGGTTGTCGACCTCCTTGAATTCCGGGCCCGAGAATTCGATGAGGTCGACCTCCAGGCGATCCGTGCTCAGGCCATCCAGCAGCGACTCCACCAGCCGATCCGGGTCGTTACTGAAGTACTGAGCGCCGTAGATGAGATTGAGGCCGACGATCCCCAACGCCTCCTGCTGCAGGGCGTTCTCGATATCCAGCATGCGCACGTGGATGACGATCTGGCTGCTGTCGGCCATGGGACGTGGCTGGAACTGAATGCCGAGCCAGCCATGGCATTCATTGTTACCACGGAAGCTGCGCGCCGAGACCGTATCGGCGAAGGTGAAGAACGCGGTGGTCGTCCCGCGACCGGCGACCAGGCGTTCGATGTTCAGGCGCTGTTCATAGTCCAGCATGGACTGCAGCCGCTCGCGGCACACGTAGCGGGCACAGGGACCATAGATGGCATCCGACACCTTCATGTCGTAGGCCGAAATACTCTTGGAGATCGTGCCGGCGGCACCACCGGCGCGGAAAAACCAGCGCACGACCTCCTGGCCGGCGCCGATCTCGGCGAAACTGCCGTAGCAGCCGGGATCCAGATTGACCTTCAGCGCCTTCTCGCGCGGCGTCACCGGGTGATCGTCTAAGGGGCGCCCTTCCGGGGTAATGCCATTCACGTCGCAATCTCTCCATCGGGAACATCGAAACCGGCCCCAGGATAGCCGAGACCCATATGTTAAAGATTTCAGAGCCGTCACACCGTGACCTGCGCCCGCTCGCAGCGAACGCCCAATAATCAATGGGTTGCGCGAGTCGACCGCCCCGGCGCAATTGGAGTATATTTTTGGGCCGATACGCAGCCCGCCGAAACGGGCAAACCGCGAGCCTGCAAGCGAAAAGCGGGCCGAAGTTTCAGACTTTCCTTAGGAGACGGCCCATGAATGCCCAGTTGCAGACCTATCCGGCTTCCGAATTCAATCTTCTGATCAATGGCCGGCTGACCCCCGGCGCGTCGACCTTCGATGTGATCAACCCCGCCACCGAAGAACTCCTGGCGGTGTGCCCGCGCGCCGACCTCGGCCAGCTGAACCAGGCCGTCGCGGCCGCCAAGGCCGCCTTCCCGGCCTGGTCCAAGACGCCCATTGCCGAGCGTCGCCGGCTGCTGCTGAAGTTCGCGGACGCGATCGGCGCCAACATGGACGACATCGCCCGCGTCCTGACCCAGGAACAGGGCAAGCCCCTGGGCGCCGCCAAGTACGAGATCGGCGGTGCCATCCACATGGCCCAGACCTTCGCCGCCATGGACCTGCCGTCCAAGGTACTGAAGGAAGCCGATGGCAGCCGCATCGTGCAGCATCACGTGCCGCTGGGTGTCGTCGCCGCCATCACCCCGTGGAACTTCCCCGTCATCCTGCTGATGATCAAGCTGGCCCCGGCGCTGCTGGCCGGCAATACGGTGGTGGTGAAGCCCGCCCCGACCACGCCGCTTTCCACCCTGCGGCTGGGCGAACTTGCCGCCAAGATCTTCCCCGCCGGCGTCGTGAACGTGATCACCGACGTGAACGATCTCGGCAATTCGCTGACCTCGCACCCGGATATCGCCAAGGTCGCCTTCACCGGCTCCACCGCGACCGGCAAGAAGGTCATGGCGAGCGTCGCCAGCACCATCAAGCGACTGACCCTGGAGCTGGGCGGCAATGATGCGGCGCTGGTCCTGGATGATCTGGATCCGAAGAAGGCCGCCGCCAGCCTGTTCGCCGGCTCGATGGTCAACAGTGGCCAGGTCTGCCTCGCGATCAAGCGCGCCTACGTGCCCGATTCGATGTACGACGCGGTGTGCAGCGAACTGGCGAAGCTCGCCGACGCGGCGGTGGTCGGGGATGGCATGGACCCGAACACCCAGTACGGTCCGGTGCAGAACGCCACGCAGTTCAAGAAGGTCAACGGCTACATCGAGGATGCGCGCGCCAACGGCAAGATCATTGCCGGCGGCAAGCCGCACTCGGGTCGTGGCTACTTCGTGCGCCCGACCATCGTACGCGACATCCCGGACAGCGCCCGCCTGGTCCAGGAAGAGCAGTTCGGCCCGGTGCTGCCGGTCCTGCGCTACAGCGACCTGGATGATGCGATTGCCCGCATCAACAACAGCGAGTACGGCCTGGGTGGCACGGTCTGGTCGTCCAACGACAAGCGCGCCTATGAAACGGCGTTGCGCATCGACTCGGGCACCGTCTGGGTGAACAAGCACCTGGATCTGCCGGTGGACGTGCCGTTCGGTGGTGCCAAGCAATCCGGCTTCGGCGCCGAGATGGGCCAGGAAGGACTCGAGGAATTCACTCAGTCCAAGATCATCAACCAGGCCGTCTGAGTCGTAAGTGATCGGATGCAAAGGCGGTGTCCGCAAGGGCGCCGCCTTTTGCTTTTGCGGTTCATTCCCCAAGAGATCCCGATGGACGAGATCAGCAATACCGAGTCGAAAGCGCGCCTGTGGCGCACGATTGCTCAGTGTGCGATCTGGGTTGGCATCAGCGGGCTGGGGATCTTCTTCGCGCGGCCGGTTGCGGCGAGATTCCGCATGTCATCCCCGTGGGTGCTGCCGGCGATCGCGGTCGGCGTACTGACGGTCATCGTCGTCGTCACCTTGCTGGTGCTGCCGCGGCTGACGGCGCGCGATCGCTAACGGCCCGTCGTGAGCAGGTGGGTGTCGCTCGGCCCCATGCCGGTGATCACGATCACGACCGGATCCTCACGCGTCTCGGTGTAATGCGCCGTGGACGCAGGCTCGGTGTAGTAGCTGCCCGGCGGCAGGGTCTTGAGCGCGCCGGCATCGCGCTTATCCCCATAGCCCACGTAGAGCGTGCCTGAGACGACGAACACCGTGCGGTTGTCGCGATGGGTATGCGGCGGCACGATGGTGTGCGCGGGCAAGGTGACCTGGACACTGTAGACGCCGGGTTTGCTCGAGTCGCCATTCAGGCTGAGCGAGGCCGGTCCGGATCCGGCCTTCGGTGGATTCTGCTGCGCCAGCTGATGGATGTCATCCGGCGTCAGACGGATCTGCGGCTCCGGCGCCTGAACGTCGGCAACCGGTACGGTGGCGGCCACCGGCTCGATCCGCAGCAGCGCGCCATCATCCTCATCAGTCACGGCATACAACAGTCCATCCGGCCCCTGGCGTACATCGCGAAAGCGCTGGTGCAGCTCGGTGAACATCGTCTCGCGGCGCAACTCTTCCATTTTTGCATTGAAGACGACGCGCTCGAGGCCGCCCGTACGCGGAATCTCCCCGCGTCGCGCGCTGGTGACGAACACGTTGCCGGCCCAGGCCGGAAACCTGCTGCCGGTGTAGAAGGTCAGGCCGCCAGGCGCGATCGAGGGCAACCAGACCACCAACGGCTGATCGATGCCGTCCGCGACCGGCGACTCGGAAATGCGCGGACCGGCGTAGTCACGACCGAAGCTCACCTTGGGCCAGCCGTAGTTGTGTCCGGCCAGGATCACATTGAGCTCATCGCCGCCATTGGGGCCCTCTTCCGCGTTCAGCACCACACCGGTCGGGCTGACTGCGAGGCCCAGATGATCGCGATGGCCCATCGAGAAAATCTCCCCGCGCGCACCGTCGCGGCCGACGAAGGGATTGTCCTTGGGGATGCTGCCATCGTCATTCAAACGCAGCACCTTGCCGTAGACGGTGTCCAGGCGCTGCGGCGAATCATCGAACGGGCCCCCGGTCGTCATGTAGACCATGCCGTGCCCGTCGAATGCCATGCGCGAGCCGCTGGTGCTGCCTGAGCCACCCGCGAACAGCTGCTTTACGTGGGTGAGCGAGTGCCCAACGAGTTCACCGCGGAACAGCGAAACGCGGCTCTCCTGGCGGATCGGCGGCTTCGCGTCCGCCGGCGGCGGATTACCGGCCTGGTTGAAAGTGAAATAGACCAGGTGGTTGTGAGCAAAGTCCGGATGCACCGCGACATCCTGCAGTCCGCCATTGCGATAAGGCGGCGTCGCGGGCAAGCCATCAATGGGCGTCGGATCCAGCTGCGGCGCGCCGCTCGCAGCGTTGTGAATCAGGCGCAGCCCGGCCCCACGTTCCGAGACCAGCGCATCACCGGAGGGCAGCAGCGCAACGGCGAAGGGATGGCTCAGGCCGTGCACCACCACGACCACCCGCACCTTGTGCTGCTCTGCGGTGTCGAAGACGTATTCGGATTGGCTGAGTTTGACCGCCTCGATCCCGAGCGGCGCCTGCTGCGCATGTACCGGGTGATAGCAGGCAGCCAGACCGGTACCCGCCAGCACCTGAATACCCAGTCGCAGCAAAGATCGCGATCGCATCGTGCCCTCTCCCTAGTTTTTCTAACCAAGCCCTGACAGGCGCGAGTGTACTCCAAGGTTATGACGCTCCGGATCACAGCCCGCGGCCGCCTAGATATACTGCGCAGTTGCTGCCGGGGCCGTTCCGGGCATGGAGATCGCGATGATGTCAGCTACCCGAGGGTCGCTGGGCTGCCTGAGTGTGCTGCTGGTGGCCTGTGGTTCGCAGGCCGGGCATCCCGTGCCGCCCGCATCGGGCCCGGCGGCGGTGAGTGCTCCGGCGGCGGTCGATGCGAACCGCCTGACCCATGCCGATGCCGACAGCGACAACTGGCTCTCTTACGGGCGGACTTATTCCGAGCAGCGTTTCAGCCCGCTGCAGCAGATCAACGCGCAGAACGTCGCGCAGCTGAAACTTGCCTGGCACTTTGATCTGCCGACCGATCCGCGTGCCCACGAGTCGACGCCTCTCGAGATCGACGGCACTGTGTACGTGACCGGTTCGTGGAGCACGGTGTTCGCCTTCAACGCCGTAAGCGGCGCGCTGCTGTGGTCGTATGACCCGAAGGTGCCCGGAAAAACCGGCGTCAACGCCTGCTGCGATGTCGTGAACCGGGGTGTCGCGGCCTGGAACGGCAAGGTCTTCGTCGGCACGCTCGACGGGCGCCTGATCGCCCTCGATGCCGGCACCGGCAAACCGGTGTGGTCAGTGGCGACGACCGATCCGGACTCCCGGCACACGATCACCGGCGCGCCGCGCATCGTCAAAGGCAAGGTCCTCATCGGCAATGGCGGGGCCGAACTCGGCGAGCGTGGCTACCTGTCCGCCTACGATGCGGAAACCGGCAAGCTGGCTTGGCGTTTCTATACCGTCCCCGGCGATCCCGCGAAGCCCGACGGGGCGGCCTCGGATCCCGTCATGGCGATGGCCGCGAAGACCTGGCACGGCCAGTGGTGGAAATACGGTGGCGGCGGCACGGTCTGGGATTCGATGGCCTATGACCCGGAACTCGACCTCCTCTACATCGGGGTCGGTAATGGTGCGCCCTGGAATCGTGCCATCCGCAGTCCGGGAGGCGGTGACAACCTGTTCCTGTCCTCGATCGTGGCCGTGCGGCCGGACACCGGCGAGTACGTCTGGCACTTCCAGGAGACCCCCGGTGAGAGCTGGGATTTTACCGCCACGCAAAGCATGATCCTCGCGGATCTGAGCATCGACGGGCAGCCGCGTAAGGTGATTCTACAGGCGCCGAAGAACGGCTTTTTCTATGTCATCGATCGTACCAACGGTAAGTTCATCTCGGCCCAGCCCTTTGCCGCGGTGAACTGGGCCAAGGGCGTCGATCCGAAGAGCGGGCGGCCGATCGAAGACCCGCACGCCCGTTATGGGGAAACCGGCAAGCCCTGGATCTCGACGCCCGGTCCAGGCGGCGCCCACAACTGGCAGCCGATGTCGTTCAGCCCGACCACGGGGCTCGTCTACATCCCGGTCTCGGACCTCTCCTTCCCCTACTTCCCCGACAAGCACTTCGCGCTGCAGAAGCTCGGCTGGAGCACCGGTGCGGACTTCAATGCCGGCACCCTGCCGCAGGATGACAAGATCAAGGCCGCCGCGATCGCCGCCTCGCAGGGGCACCTGGTGGCCTGGGACCCCGTGGCGCAGAAGGAGGTCTGGCGGGTGCCGCAGCAGCATCCCTGGAACGGCGGGACCCTGGTCACCGCGGGCAACCTGGTCTTCGAGGGGACTTCGATGGGCGACTTCAGCGCCTACCAGGCCGACACCGGTGCGCGTGTGTGGTCGGTTCAGGTGCACACCGGGATCCTCGCGGCACCCATGACCTACCAGGTCGGCGGTGATCAGTACGTGGCGATTCTGCTGGGCTGGGGCGGCGCCGTTGGGCTCGCGGCCGGCGAGATCGCACTCGCCTCGCACAACGGCGAGGGTAATGTCCCGCGGCTGCTGGTCTTCAGGTTGAACGGCACCGATACGATTCCCGCGGCGCCGGCGCCGACCGCGCGTGTGCTGCATCCGCCGCCGGATGCGGCCGCACCGGCGGTCCTC
>Ga0302314_10007006_pt1 | contig 20332 bp, 17 predicted proteins | sample III_Palsa_N2_3_FD_200533 | JGI IMG/M metagenome (GOLD analysis project Ga0302314, IMG submission 200533) | Peat permafrost microbial communities from Stordalen Mire near Abisko, Sweden - III_Palsa_N2_3 | ecosystem: Environmental > Terrestrial > Soil > Palsa > Peat permafrost | place: Sweden... | reverse complement strand
CGGCCTTCCTCGCCGGTGAGAACCGGCTGTTCGACGACGACACCATCAACGACGCCTGGGACGCCATGGACGCGCGGGTCGCCGCGCTGTTCCTGCGCGGGCAGAAGTCCGGCGCGTTCCGCGTCGAACTGTCGGCCGCCTGGCTCAGCGAAGCCTTTTTCGACCTGCTCGCGGGCGTGGGCTGGGCCGTCCAGGAAGGACGCCTGGCCCCCCGCGACAGCAATCACGCCCTGACCGAGCTCTTCCTCGGCGGCGCCCTCCGGAAAGACCCCCAGTGACCACCGAACGAACCGTCCCGCAGACCACCGCCGCCTACCGAAGTACCCAGCCGTTCAGCGCCCGCAGGCGCTGGACCGCGCTCGCCGTGCTGGTCCTGGCCGTCCTGCTGGTGGCCGTGGACGCCACCGTGCTGTTCCTGGCCATCCCCTTCATCAGCGAGAGCCTGCACCCCTCCGCCACCCAGCTGCTGTGGATCGGCGACAGTTACTCCTTCGTCCTGGCCGGACTGCTGGTCAGCATGGGCTCGCTCAGCGACCGGATCGGCCGCCGCAGGCTGCTGATGATCGGCACCGCCGCCTTCGGCGCGGCCTCCGTGCTCGCCGCCTACGCCCCCGGCGCGGGCTGGCTGATCGCCGCCCGGGCGCTGCTCGGCGTCGCCGGGGCCACCATCATGCCCTCGACGCTCTCGCTGATCCGCAATCTCTTCCCGGACGAGCGCGAGCGGGCCAAGGCCATCGGCATCTGGGGCGCGGCGGCGACCGCCGGTGCCGCCGGCGGGCCGCTGGTCGGCGGGCTGGTGCTGGAGCACTTCTGGTGGGGCGCGGTCTTCCTGCTCAACCTGCCGCTGGTGGCGCTGCTGCTGGTGCTGGGCCGGCGGCTGCTGCCGGAGTCCCGCGACCCCAACCCCGGCGTCTGGGACCTGCCCAGCGTCCTGCTGTCCCTGGTCGGCATCATCGGCGTGGTGTACGCGGTCAAGGAGGCCGCGGTCGGCGGCATCGGCCACCCGAACGTGATCGCCGCGGCCGTGCTGGGCGTGCTCGGCCTGGTCTGGTTCGTCCGGCGCCAGCTGCGGCTGCCGGTACCGCTGCTGGACGTGCGGCTGTTCGCCGACCGGCGGTTCACCGCGGCCGCGCTGGGCTCGCTGATCGCGCTGATCGGACTGGCCGGGGTGATCTTCTTCCTGTCCCAGTACTTCCAGCTGGTGCGCGGCTACTCGCCGCTGCGGGCCGGACTGGCGGACATGCCCGCCTTCGCCGGGTCGGTGGTCGGCGGCCTGGTCGCCGCCGTGCTCGCCCGGCGCCGCGGCCAGCGGGCCGCCTTCGCCGGCGGGCTGCTGGTGATGGGCCTGGGCCTGGGCGCCCTGGGCTGGGTCCACGCGGACACCTCGTACCTGCTGATCGCCGTGGTGTTCCTGGTCACCGGGGTCGCCGAGGGCGCGGTCTACGCGCTGTCCACGGCGATGGTGCTGACCGGCGCGCCCAAGGAGAAGGCCGGTGCGGCGGGCGCGGTCTCGGAGACCGCCTACGAACTGGGCACGGCGCTGGGCATCGCCCTGGTCGGCTCGGTGCTGGCCGCCGTCTACCGGTCCCGGCTGGTGCTGCCGGCCGGGGTCACCGGTCCGGCCGCCGCCGACGCGCGCGACTCGCTGGGTGGGGCGATGCAGACCTCGTCCGCGCTGCCCACGGCCACCGGCGACGCGCTGCGAGACAGCGCCCGGCAGGCGTTCGTGCACGGGATGAACCTGGCCGCGCTGCTGTCCGGCGCGCTGCTGCTCGGCGCGGCGATCCTGGTCTGGGTGCTGCTCCGGCACCGCGGCCCGGCAGCGGGCCCGACCGACACCGCCACCGCCGACACTGCCACCGCCGACACCGCCGAGGCGACAGAGGCGACCGGGCAGGGGCGGGATGTCGGGCCGGACCAGCCGCTGGGGCGGCCGTCGTCTCCAGCGGCGCGTGCGGCGGCGGAGCTGGCCGAGTCCTCCGCCTGAACCGGTCGGTTTCGGCGAAGTCCTGCCAATCCGCCCAGTATGGATGACACTGGGATGGGAGGGCGTCACTACCGGTCAGCGACCACCACGACCGGATGCGACGGCTTCGACGCCGCGTGCCCTGGGGAGAGGCGCGCGCCGAATCTGGGGGTGCCCGGTGGCCCAGCCACTTTCCAAGCAGGCCGACATCCACGCACAGACCCACCACAAGCAAACCCCCCGCCCGGCTCCGGTGGCGGTGATCGGAGCGGGCCCGTACGGCCTGTCGGTCGCCGCGTTCCTCCGCGCCGCCGGGACCCCGGTGCGGGTGTTCGGAGTGGTGATGGGCAGTTGGCGGCACGACATGGCGTCCGGGATGTTCCTCAAGTCCACCCCGGACGCCGTCGACCTGGCCGCTCCGGTGCCCGGGGCGGAGCTCGCGGACTTCGTCCGCTCGGAGGGCCGACCGCGACTCACCGAGCTCACCCCGATCCCCTGCGCCCTGTTCGTCCGCTACGGCCAGTGGTTCCGGACCCGGCACGTGGGCGAGGTCGAGGAGTCGCGGGTGGCGTCGGTGGCGCGTGCGCCCGGGCGGGGGTTCACCGTCCGGCTTGAGGACGGCGAGGAGTTCACCGCCTCGGCGGTCGTGGTGGCCTCCGGCCTGACCGGGCTGGCCCGGATCCCGAGCACCCTGGCCCACCTCGCCCCCGGGGGGCCGGCCGCCGACGCCCCGCTCTCGCACACCAGCCAGCACGCCGACCTGTCGGTGTTCGCCGGCAAGCGGGTCGCGGTGATCGGCGGCGGGCAGTCCGCGCTGGAGAGCGCGGCGCTGATGCAGGAGTCCGGGGCGAAGGTCGACGTGCTGGTCCGGGCCGACCGGGTGATCTTCGGCGGACGCCCGGTGCTGGGCCGCAGCCGCTACCAGCGGGTCACCAAACCGGGCTCGCCGCTGGGCACCGGCTGGGCGCTCGCGGTGATCTGCCGCTCGCCCGAGTTCATCCGCAGGCTGCCCAGCCGCACCCGCCGCTGGATCCTGCGCCGGGTGCTCGGCCCCTCCGGCGGCTGGTGGCTGCGGGACCGGGTGGACGGGCTGGTGGCCGTCCACACCGGCCGCGAGGTGGCGAAGGCCGAGCTGCTGCCGGACGGCCGCGTCCGGCTGCGGCTCACCGGCAGCGGGTCTGGACCCGCCGAGCTGACGGTGGACCATGTCCTGGCCGCGACCGGCTACACCGTCGACATTGAGGCGACCCGGTTCCTGGCCCCGGAGCTGCGGGCGGAGCTGGCCCGGGTGCCGGGCACCCAGGGACCCCGGCTGGCCGCGGACTTCGAGTCGAGCGTCCCCGGGCTGTACTTCACCGGCAACCTGGCCGCCCCGGCCTTCGGCCCGGTCATGCGCTTCGTGGTCGGCGCCCGCTATGCGGCCACCCGGATCGCCCCGGCCGCCGCCCGGCACGCACGCTGACCTGATCCCCGGCTGGTCCCCGGCCCGCCGACTACCAGCAGCCCTCAACGGTCGCCGCCAGCGCGTCCAGACCGCGCCGGGCCGAGGCGGTGCGCACCGGTCCGTTCTCCAGGAATGCGAAGGCCAGCCGCCGCCCGTCCGCACCCCCGGTCAGGCCGACCAGTGCGGAGGCGTCGTGCAGCGTCCCGGTCTTGGCCCGGACCCGGCCGACCGCGCAACTGCTCGGCCGGGTACTGAAGCGGTGGTCGGCGGCGGACAGGGTGCCGTCCCGTCCGGCCACCGGCAGCCCGGCGAACACCGGCCAGAGCAGCCGCTCCGGGCCGGGCCGGACCAGCAGCGCCGCGATCGCGGCCAAGGCCCGCGGGGTCATCCGGTCCCGGCGGGACAGCCCGCTGGCGTCGAACAGCGCGGTACCGGCCAGCGGCACCCGGTAGCCGTCGAGCACCGAGCGGACCTCGGCGGTGCCGTCCTGCCAGTCGGCGACCCGGTGCCGGGCCAGGGCGGTGAGCCGCAGTAGTTCCTCGGCGACGTTGTTGTCGCTGACCTTGAGCATGTACTCGACGGTGTGCCACAGCGGCGGCGAGGTGTGCTCGGCCACCTGTGCCGCGTCCGGCGGCGCGGCGGCGCGGACCGGCCCGCTGCCGCTGACGCCGTCCGCCGCGAGCAGGGCGCGGAACCCCTCGGCCGCGGACCGCGCGGTGTCCGGCGACCGCTCCCCCAGCAGCCCCAGCGCCCGCACCGGGGCGAGCTCGTCCGGGTAGTAGCCGGGCAGCCAGCCCGGCGAGAGCGTCGGAGCCGGGAACAGCGAGTCGTCGAACCGCAGCGCCACCTGGGTCTGCCCGCGCGCCTTGAGCGCCGTGGCGGCGTCGGCGGCGAGCGCCCGCAGCGCCGGCCGGTCCAGCGCCGGGTCCCCGCCACCGACCAGGTAGAGCGTGCGGTCGGCGGCGCGGTAGCGGGCCACCGTCGGCTCGGTGTGGTCGGGTCCGAGGACGGTGAGCGCGGCCACGGCGGTGGCGAGCTTGGCGGTGGAGGCGGGCATCCGCCCGGACCCGGCCCCGCTGGACCACAGCACCGAGCCCGAGGCCGCGTCCAGCACCTCGCCGACCGCCCCTGACCCGAGCCCGGCCCGGCCGAACCGCTCCGCGAGCCGCCCGGCCAGCCCCCGCGCGGTACCGGCGGTCGTGCCTCCGGCGCTGGTCGCGCCACTGGTTGCGGTCGCGCCGCCGGCAGCCGCCGTGCCGGTGCCGCCGAGGGCGCAGGGCGCGGAGAGGGCGCAGAGAGCCAGCGTGAACGCCCCGCACAGCAGTCCCGACAGTGCGCGGGAGGCAACCCACCCTGGTCCAGCTCGGCCAGCCCCAAAGATGATCATCTGCTGATCATCGCAAACCGCCCAAAACCGTCCATCACGCCGCGCCGCGCCGCGCCGCGCCGGACCGCTCCGCGCCGAACGCGCGACAGCCGCCGCGCGGGTCTCGCGGCGCCCGCTCGGTGAGCCGTCGGCTACGCGAACCCGGCCACGGCGTGCGGCGCGTAGGGCGCCTCCAACTGCTTGGCCTCGTCGTCGGTCAGCTCCAGCGAGAGCGCGGCCAGGGCGTCCTCCAGGTGCTCCGGCTTGGTCGCGCCGACAATGGGCGAGGTGACCACCGGGTTCCGCAGCAGCCAGGCGAGCGCCACCTGCGCCCGGGACACCCCACGCGCCCCGGCCACCTCGGCCACCGCCTCCACCACCGAGCGGTCGGCCTCGTGGTACAGGCTGCGGCCAAAGTTGTCCGTCTCGCTGCGGGCACTGGTGGCGTCGTCCCAGTCGCGGGTCAGTCGGCCCCGGGCCAGCGGGCTCCACGGAATGACCCCGACGCCCTGGTCCGCGCAGAGCGGCAGCATCTCCCGCTCCTCCTCGCGGTAGATCAGGTTGTAGTGGTTCTGCATGGTGGAGAAGCGGGTCCAGCCGTGCCGCTCGGCCACGTACTGGGCCTTGGAGAACTGCCAGGCGTACATCGAACTGGCGCCGATGTAGCGGGCCTTGCCCGCCTTGACCACGTCGTGCAGCGCCTCCATGGTCTCCTCGATCGGCGTACCCGAATCCCAGCGGTGGATCTGGTAGAGGTCGACGTAGTCGGTGCCCAGACGGCGCAGGCTGTTGTCGATCTCGGACATGATCGCCTTGCGGGACAGCCCGCCGCCGTTCGGGCCAGGGCTCATCCGCCCGTGCACCTTGGTGGCCAGCACGATCTCGTCGCGGTTGGCGAAGTCGGCCAGCGCCCGGCCGACGATCTCCTCGCTGCTGCCGGCCGAGTAGACGTTGGCGGTGTCGAAGAAGTTGATCCCCGCCTCCACCGCGCGGCGGATGAACGGACGACTGGTCTCCTCGTCCAGGCTCCACGCGTGGTTTCCCCGCTCGGAATCGCCGTAGCTCATACAGCCGAGGCAGATCCGGGAGACGTCCAGGCCGGTGGAGCCGAGTTTCACATAGGTCATGCCAGTGCCCCTTGGGTACGTGTGGCTGGGTACGTATGACTGGGTACATGTGCCGGGCGCGGGTCCCGGAGCCAGGCTAGTCCTGCTGCGGCGACGGAGTGGTGTCGAGCTCCGAGCTGCGTAGCCGGGCTGCCATCCGGGCAGATGAGAGGCATGACGCCTGTGCTGCCCGGCCCGCTGGCCCCGATCGGCTCGCTGCTGGAGCACTACGGCTACGGCGCGGTCGCCGTCCTGGTGCTGCTGGACAACGCCTGTGTGCCCGCGCCCGGCCAGACCGTGCTGATCGCGGCTGCGGTCTTCGCCGGAGCCGGGCAACTGAACCTGGCACTGGTGGTGGTGATCGCGCTGGTGGCGTCCGTGGTCGGCTCCGGCCTGGGCTACCTGCTCGGGCGTACCGGCGGTCGGGCACTGGTGCACCGCTACGGCCGGTACGTGCTGCTCACCGAGGAGCGCTTCGCCCGCGGCGAGCAGTTCCTGCTCCGCAACGGAGGCAAGGTGGTCACCGTCGCCCGGTTCATCGACGGGCTGCGGCAGACCGGCGGGCTGCTCGCCGGGATCACCGAGATGCAGCCGCGCCGGTTCCTGGCCTGCACCTCCCTCGGCGCGGTGCTCTGGGTCGGCGTCTGGGTCAGCGTCGGCGACCTCGCCGGGCAGCACCTGGACGCCATCTACACCCAGGTCCTGCGCTACCAGCTGTACCTGCTGCTGGCGCTCGCGGTGCTGGCGGCGGCCCTGCTGCTGCGCCACCTGCGCCGCACCCCGACCGCGCACGGCCGCCACCGCCGTACCTGACGGTTCACCCGGTTCACCCGGTTGACCGGTGCGGCCTGGGATGGGGGCGGTGGGCCGCGGGTTAGCGTCGGCTGATGAGCATCAGGGTGCGGGTCACGGCGGCGGTCCTGGCTGTGCTCGGCGCGGTCGGAGCGCCGGGGACGACGGCCTGGGCCGACTCCGACGGACCCGCGCCGGTCCCGTGGCTGCACCAGCAACTGCGTGACGACTGCGAGGCGGCCGCGCTGCGGATGGTGCTGGCCGCACGGCGGGTCCAGGTGTCCGACCAGCAGATCATGGACCGGGTCGGAGTGGACCGCGACCATCCCGAGTTCGGCCACTCCGGCCCGCGCTCCGGGGACCCCTACCGGGCGTTCGTCGGCGACCCTAACGGCTCGGAACGCGGCGGGACCGGCTTCGGCGTCTACGCGCCGCCGATCGCCGCGGCGGCGCGGTCCTTCGGGCTCGGGGTGGTGGTCTACGGGCACGGCGTCGCACCCGCGTTGCTCAGCGAGTTGGTGGAGGCCGGACACCCGGCCGTGGCCTGGGTCGACTACCTGTGGCGCAGCCGGGTCCCCAGCTCGTACCGGGCCTGGGACGGCCAACTGGTCCCGTACGCCGGACCGGCCGAGCACGCGGTGGCGGTGGTTGCGGCCGATCCGAACCGGTTCGAGATCAACGACCCTGCCCGCGGGCGCTACTGGATCAGCGCCACGCAGTTCGCCGCCGGGTACTCCAGCTACGAGGACATGGCCGTCGTCATTGAGTGACCGCTCACCGGATGGAGCGGAGCTTCGGAACGAGAGCACCGCTCTTGCTTTGCTGGTCCAATAGTGGAACGCTGCTCTCAGACGAGAGCGGTGCTCTCGAATCGGAGCGCGAGCGCGCACGAGAGCAGTGCTCCACGACCAGAGAGATGAGACAGGTCATGGCCCTGCCCACCCTCCCGAAGCCGCTGCACCTCGTCAATGAGGGGCTCGCCTTCCTGCTCGAACTCGCTGCCCTCGGCATCCTCAGCTGGTGGGGCTTCAGCACCGGCCACGGCCTGCTGCTCCACCTCGTCCTGGGCCTGGGCGCACCGGCCGCCGCGATAACCCTGTGGACCCTGTTCGCCGCGCCCAAGGCCAGCTTCCAGGTCGCCATGCCGTTCGTGCTGCTGGTCAAGGCGGTCGTCCTTGGCTCGGCCGCCCTCGCCTACGGCAGCCTCGGACACCAGGGTCCGGCTCTGGCCTTCGCCGTGGTGACACTGGTCAACACCGCCCTCGCGGCCGTCGACCGGGAGGCGCTCACCACCGCCTCCCGCGCCGCCGGCTGACCGTCCCCCGGCCGTCCCCCGGCCGTGCGCTCGGGACAGGACCGCTGGTCGGGGCCGCCGCAGCGATCGGCGACATCAGGTATGTTCCTCGGACAACCGACCAGGGAGCGCGCCACCTCCCCATGGCCCGGCGTCCGTCGCCACTGACTGCGAACGGCCCGCCGTCCGGCCCTGGACGCACTCCGTACCCGCCCATCCCCCCGGACGGTCCCACACATGGACGACAACCGACTGCCTGCCACCCGAGACGTCAGCCGCCGCTCCCCCGCCGTTTCCGCGCCCCAGAACGCCGTGATCCGCCTCACACCGGCCGGGCGGCTCCGGGACGGCACCGGTGCGTACGTCGACACGGCCCCGCTGCCGGCCGACTTCCACCTGGCCGGTGCGAGCCCGGCCGGCGACGGGCGTCGCAGGCACGCCCGACCGCGTCGGCTCGGCGGCCGGAACCTGCTGCTGGCAAGCCTCACCGTGGTCGTCCTCGGCTCGGGAGCCTGGGTCGGTGTGGCCGCCGCAGGTTCGGGCTCCGGCTCGGCCTCCTCACGCACACTGGCGGCAGCCGCGCGGCCGACACCGGGCCCCACCGCCCACTCGGTGTCGGCCACGGCGCAGCCGGGCACCGCGTCGCCCTACTCGGCCCCGGCCAGGAACACCGCTCCCGTCACTCCGGCCGCCTCGCTCAGCCGCCCCGCGCCGACCGCGCCCTCCGCCGCCGCCGCGCAGGGCTCGGCGAGCGCAGCAGCGGCCCCCGGGACCACAGCGGCGATACCGGCGGCGGTCCCCGCCGCCCCCGGCACCGCCCCGGCCAGCAGCGTCGGCTCGGCTCCGACCAGCACCGCCCCAACCGCCACCGTTCCGAGCAGCACCGCTCCAACCACCGCTGCGGCCACCGCTGCGGCCAGCAGTTCGGCGGCCGCCCCGGTTGCGGTCGCCACGCCCGCGCCCTCGTCCCCGCGCAGCCTCCCGACCGGGCATCGCACCGCGCCCACCTCGTCCACGGCGCCCACCTCGCTCTCCGGCACCGCGGACGCCTCCGCCCGGCCGACGGCGAGCGGCTCCGCACCCGCCACCACCGGTTCAGCCTCGACGCCAACGTCACCGGCCCCGAAGGCCTCGGCCCCGACGTCACCCGCATCGACGTCCTCGGCATCGACGTCCGCCTCAGCGTCGGCGTCCTCCGCCGCCGCTGCCGGGACGCCGACGCCGTCCTCGACGCCGTGACCGAGGCTCCGCCGGGCTGAGCTCAGTCCAGCCTGGCGTCGAAGGCCAGCATCCGCGCCAGCTCCTCGACCCGGCTCTCGGCCAAGCCCCTGGAGACGAACCAGGCGCCGACATTGCGGACGTCGCGTTCCAGGAACGAGCGGCCGCGCGGGTTGGCGACGACATCGACGATCTGCGGTACGTCGATGATCACCAATCTGCCCTCGTGGACAAGGATGTTGTAGGCGGACAGGTCACCGTGGGCGCGGCCGTCCCGGGCGAGCAGCGACAGGCTGTGTCCGAGCTGCTCCCACAGGTCGTCCAGGTCGACCTCCTCGGCGCGGAGCTGGGCCAGGCGCGGTGCGGCCGTGCCCGACCGGTCGCCGATGAACTCCATCAGGATCTCCGTGCCGAGGATCTGCACGGGGTAGGGCACCGCCACACCGGACAGCCACAGCCGTGACAGCGCGGCGAACTCGGCCCCGGCCCACTGTCCGGCGATGGCCTCCTTGCCGAAGGCGGTCCGTTTGGCCATGGCGCGGCTGATCCGGGACTCCTTGTGCGAGCGGCCCTCCAGGTATCCCGAGTCGCGATGGAACATCCGGTGCCGGCCGTCCCGGTAACGCTTGGCGGCCATCAGCGTGCGCCGGTCGGTCCCGGGCACCGCCCGCTCGATCAGGAAGACGTCCGCCTCCTTGCCGGTCTTCACGATGCCGAGCTCGGTGTCGACGGCGGCCAGCTCCGTCACCACCCAGCCGGGACGCGGCTGCGGACCCTTCTCACTCGGGGTCGACCGGTCCCAGGTGGACCAGCGGTCGCCCTCGGGCGGGCCTTCCAGGGCCGGGCCGTAGTCGTCGTTGTCGTAACTGCCGTCGTTGTCGTAGTTGCCGTCGTCGCCGCTGTCGGCGGCGGGGCCGTGGTCGTCGTCCGGGCTGCCCGGGTGGTACGCGTCGGACTGCGGCTGGAAGCGGGCGGCGTACTCCTCGAAGACGGCTTCAAAACCCTCGTCGTCGAGGCCCTGGTCGCGCCGGTTGCCGCCCTTGGAACGGATGCGGGCAAAGGAATCGCTGTCGGTGAAGCGCTCACGCACTGCGGTGATCTCCTGTGGGAGGGCCCACCGGAGCAGCGACGCGGGCGTCGTCAGCCAGTGGGCAGGTAACGAGGGGAGGCATCCGGCGCGCAGTTGCGAGCGCGCCACATCGTGGCAGCGACCATCACGGATACGCCTCCTCTCTCGTTACCGGCCGGGCGGCGATCCCGGCGACGAGATGATGCTAGCGGCCACCGCACGGCACGCAACCGGTTTTCCAGACCCGCTCCGAGACCCGCTCCCGGCGGCGGTCCGCCGACAACGAGACGACAATGGGCTGGAGGCACCGGAGCCGGTCAGCTCCGGCAACTCTGGAGGAGCCGTGGCAGCCGCATCCGGCGTCAAGCAGCCGTTGCCCCCGGTCGTCCTGTCCCGCCGCACTCGGGGATTCCTCGCCGCGGCCTACGTGCTGGTGGTCGCCGCGGTCGTGGCGGACCTGTTGACCGGGCCCCGGTCGACGCTCTCTCCGGTGCTCGCCGCGCTGCCGGTGCTGGCCAGTACCGGCACCCGCAGGCCGCGAGTACCGCTGTTCTGCGGCGTGATCGCGGTGGCCGGGGTGGTGCTGCTGGCGTTCACCAATCCGGGGGTGCCGCTGATCGTGGACGCGACCGCCGCCGCGACCGTGCTCGCGGTCACCTTCACGAGTACCGCCGCCGTGAGCCTGGTGGCCTCCCGGGAGCGCGAGCTGGCGCAGGTGCGCAGCGTGTCCGAGGCCGCCCAGCGGGCCCTGCTGCGCCCGGTCCCGGGCCGGATCGGTTCGCTGTCGATCGCCGTGCGCTACCTGGCGGCCGAGGCGGAGGCCAGGATCGGTGGGGACCTGTACGAGGTGTTGTCCACCCCGTACGGCACCCGGGTGATCCTCGGCGACGTCCGCGGCAAGGGGCTCCAGGCCGTGGAGACCGCGGCCGACGTGCTGGGGACGTTCCGCGACGCGGCCCGGGCCGAACCGGATCTGGCGCAGGTCGCGGCCCACCTGGACGCGGCGCTGTCCCGGCGTCCGGCGACCGAGGAGTTCGTGACCGCGGTGCTGCTCAGCCTGCCGGAGTCGGGCGGCTCGGCCCGGATGGTCAACTGCGGGCACCCGGACCCGCTGCTGCTCCGTTACGGCGGCGTGGCCTGGGCGACTCCGGAGGTCCGGCTGCCGCCGTTGGCGATGGGGGGGCTGGTCGGCGAGCACTACCGGGACTGCGCCCTGGACTTCGGCCCGGGCGACCTGCTGCTGCTGTACACCGACGGCGTGTCCGAGGCCAGGGACACCGGCGGCCGGTTCTATCCGGTGGCGGAGCGACTGGGCCAGATGCGGGCGCAGGACCCCGGTTCGCTGCTGGACCGGCTGATCGCGGACCTGCTGGGCTACGTCCCGAACGGCCTGACCGACGACACCGCGCTGCTGGCGCTGCGCTGGGACAACTGACCCGCCCCGCCCCCGCCGCCCCGCGCCGGCGGTCAGCCGCGGCCCAGCAGCGGCATCGTGGTCGCCATCACCGTGAGGAAGGGGATGTTGGCCTCCAGCGGCAGCGACGCCATGTGGACCACGGTGCGCGCGACGTCCCGTACGTCCATGGTGGGTTCGACCGCGGTGCTGCCGTCCGCCTGGAGGATTCCGGTGGTCATCGGCTGGGTCATCTCGGTGGCGGCGTTGCCGATGTCGATCTGGCCGGAGGCGATGCGGTATCGGCGGCCGTCCAGTGCCAGGGACTTGGTCAGCCCGGTGATCGCGTGCTTGGTGGCGGTGTAGGCGACGCTGTCCGGGCGCGGGGTGTGCGCGGAGATGGAGCCGTTGTTGATGATCCGGCCGCCCTGCGGGTCCTGTTCGCGCATCATCCGGTACGCGCCCTGGGCGCAGAGGAAGGCTCCCGTGAGGTTGGTGTCCACCACGGTGCGCCACTCCTCGTAGCCCAGCTCCTCCAGCGGGACGCCGCGCGCGGAGACCCCGGCGTTGTTGAAGAGCAGGTCGAGTCGGCCGAAGCAGTCCCGGACCGCGCTGTAGAGCGCGTCCACCGACTCCGGGCGGGTGACGTCGGTCGGCACCACCAGTGTCGTTCCGACGGCGGCGGTCGACGCCGTCTCGCGCAGGGCCTCCTCCCGCCGTCCGGCGAGCGCCACGGCCCACCCGGCCGCGAGCAGTGCGTGGGCGGTCTGCCGTCCGATGCCCGAACCCGCCCCGGTGACAACCGCGATACCTGTGAGACCACTCATGCCGGTGATCCTATCCAGGCCGGACGGGACGCCGGGAGGCCGTCCGCGGCCCAGTGATCGGACGAGCAGTCAGTTCACCCCTCCGGGTGACTACCGCTCAGCCTTCGACAGGCGGACACTACTGGTGAACACCCCTGCCGTCGGCGAGGAGGCCACCCGGTGAACAGCACTGGATCCCAGCCCCTGCCCGGCGACTTCGCCGTCGTCCACATCCCGGGCGATGTCGGCCGCCTGATTCGGTTCGGGCAGTGGCTCGACGGCGACGGCTACGCCGACTACGAGCACGCGTTCATCTGCGTCGGCGACGGGGAGCTGGTGGAGGCCCAGCCGGGCGGGGCGCGGCTGGCGGAGCTGAGCGAGTACGCCACCCGCACGCCGCTCTGGTCCACCGGCCGGTTCCCGCTCACCGGGGAGCAGCGGCAGGAGCTGGTCGCGGCGGCCCGGCGCTACCTGGGCGTGCCGTACTCGTTCCTGGACTACGGCTCGCTGGCGCTGGCACGGGTGCACCTGCGCCTGCCGGTGGTCAAGCGCTATGTGGCGGACACCCATCACATGATCTGCTCGCAACTGGTGGACCAGTGCTACCAGGACGCCGGTGTGCACCTGTTCCAGGACGGACGGATCCCGGGTGACGTGACCCCGGGCGACCTGTACCGGTTGATCCACTCCTGAGCCCGGGGCCGTTACGGCCGGGGGTTCATTTGGGGTTTTCAGAAAACCTTTGCACTCAGTCTGGCCTTCCCTGCGGTGCTGCCAGTACCTTGAGCGACGCTTGCTGCATGTTTCAGTAAGACTTTGCAGACGCCCACCACCCATGGGAGCCCCCAGATGCGAACCGCCGTGCCCCGCCCCACGCGCCGCAGAGCCTGGCGCGGGACAGTCGCCGCAACCGTCCTGATCGCAGGATCGTGCGTGCCACTCGCCCTGCAGAGCACCGTCCACGCCACCGCCGCCGCCATCACCACCGCCGACACCGCCGACACCGTCGCTGCCGCCGACACCGTCGCTGCCGTGAGCGACGGCGGGGACGTGATCGCCAACCTCTTCGAATGGAACTGGCCCTCCGTGGCCGCCGAGTGCACCAACGTGCTTGGCCCGAAGGGCTACGGCGCGGTCCAGGTGGCCCCGCCGGAGGACTCGATCCGCATCTCCGGCTCCACCCACGACTGGTGGGACGTCTACCAGCCGGTGGGCTACGACCTGAACAGCCGGATGGGCGACGCCGCCCAGTTCCAGGCCATGGTGACGACCTGTCACAACGCGGGCGTGAAGGTCTACGCGGACGCGGTGATCAACCACATGTCCGGCACCAACCAGACCAGCACCGACTCCTACGGCGGTGACAGCTTCGACGTCAACAGCCTGAACTACGGCGAAGTCCCTTACACTCCGGCCGACTTCCACACCTCACCGGCCAACTGCCCCAACTCCGACATGTCCATCCAGGACTGGAGCAGCCAGACCCAGGTCCAGGAGTGCGACCTGGAGGGGCTGGCCGACCTCTACACCGAGACCGACGACGTCCGCGCCAAGATCGCCGGATATCTCAACTCGATGATCGCGGACGGGGTCGACGGGTTCCGGATCGACTCCGCCAAGCACATCAACCAGGCCGACATGGCCAACATAGAGTCCCGGCTCAACAACACGCTGTGGGGCCAACGCCCTTACATCCTCCAGGAGGTGGCGCTCGGCGGGACCGGCAACCTGGCTCCGGCCGCCTTCGAGAGCAACGGCAGCGTGATCGGCTTCGACTACGCCGACGCGCTCAAGGCGCAGTTCCAGGGCAACATCGCCAACCTCAAGACGTTCGGCCAGAGTTGGGGGTTGGAGCCGAGCGACAAGGACGGCGCGATGGTGACCAACCACGACACCGAGCGCGACGGCTCCACGCTCAACTACCAGGACGGCAGCCAGTACACGCTGGCCACCGAGTTCATGTTGGCCTGGGGGTACGGCGTCCAGCCCACCGTCTACTCCGGCTTCTCCTTCAGCGACCCCAACGCCGGGCCGCCCTCCGACGCCAACGGGTTCGTCACTGACACCGACTGCTCCTCCTCGGCCTGGGTCTGCACCGACCGGGTGACCGGCATCGCCAACATGGTCGGCTGGCACAACGCCGCCCAGGGCCAGTCCGTCGCCAACTGGTGGGACAACGGCAGCAACGCCATCGCCTTCAGCCGGGGCAGCACCTCCTGGATCGCGATCAACAACAGCGGTAGCGCCGTCACCCAGACCTTCACCACCGGCCTCCCGGCCGGCGACTACTGCGACGTCATCCACGGCAACCCGGGCCCCTCGGACAGTTGCAGCGGACCCACGGTCAGCGTCAACGGCTCCGGCCAGGCCATGGTGACGGTCGCCGCGAACGACTCGGTCGCCCTCTACACCGGCGCTCTCGCCGGGGGCGCGTCGGCCTCGCCGACCCCCACCCCGACCGCGACCCCGGGCAGCGGCAGCGTCGCGCAGACCTTCACCGTCGCCGGTGCGCCCAGCGGCGAGAGCGTCTACCTGACCGGCTCGATCGACGCGCTCGGCGACTGGAACACGGCCGCCGCCCTCCCGATGACCCAGTCCGGCTCCGACTGGACCACCACGGTCAACCTCCCGGCCTCGACCGCCATCCAGTACAAGTACATCGAGGAGGACAGCTCGGGGAACGTCACCTGGGAGCCCGGCGGCAACCAGACCGCCACCACCGGTACTGCGGCCGGATCGCTCGACGACGCCTGGGGCAGCCCGTCCGCCACCACCACCGCCACGCCGACAGCGACGCCGACCCCCACGCCGACCCCGACCGCCACTCCGTCCGTCAGCAGCAGTCCGGGCCAGGTGGACGTCACCTTCGACGAGGACGAGACCACCTCACTCGGCCAGAACGTCTACCTGGTCGGCTCCATACCGGCGCTCGGGGACTGGGACACCGCGACCGCCATCCAGCTCTCCCCGCAGGACTACCCCGACTGGTCGGTCAGCGTGGACCTCCCGGCGGACACCTCGTTCCAGTACAAGTTCATCGTCAAGGACGGCTCCGGGAACGTCACCTGGGAGGACGGCGCCAACCGCAGCTACACCACCGGCGGCTCCGGCTCCGTCACCCTCGCAGACACCTGGCAGTAGCCGACCGCCCCTGCCCCCGCCGTCGATCCCGCCCTCGATCCAGCCGTCGATCCCGCCGCTGATCCCGGCCCGCCGCGCGGTGTCGCTTTTGTCCTGGTATTACTGGCTCTGTACGTCATGAGCGACAGGAGCCGGACGATGAACTACCCCCTGCTCGACGTGTTCTGGACAATGCTGGAGTTCTTCCTGTGGATCATGTGGTTCTTCGTGCTGTTCCGCGTCATCGGGGACATCTTCAGGAACCACGAGAGCAATGGTTGGAACAAGGCGCTGTGGTTGATCCTGGTGCTGTTCCTGCCGTTCCTGGGCGTGCTGATCTACGTCATCGTCCATGGCAATGACATGGGTAGGCGCAGCATGGCCCGGGCCGAGGAGCAGCAACGGGCCCTTCAGGACTACTTCCAGAAGACGGCCGGGCCCGGCGGCGGGGGCAGCAGCGCGGACGAGCTGGCCAAGCTCGCCGAGCTGAAGGAGAAGGGCGTCCTCAACGAGGCCGAGTACCAGCAGGCCAAGGCCAAGATCCTGGCCTGAGCGCCCGGCCCGAGCAGCCCACCGCCGCCCCGAGCGTCCTCGCCGCCCTGCTCGACTGTGAGCGGGGCGGCGAGGACGCGTTGGCAGCCGACGAGCCGGACGCCACCGTCCGACACGGCGGTTCTGGTGACCCGCTCAGCGCGGGCATCTCGCTGGACCGGGGGGACTGGACCGGGGGGACGCTCGGGGCCGCTGAACTCCGCCGTCCGGGGCGGGCTCATGACTCGTCGGGCAGCCCATCGGTCCGGCCCTCGGCGGTCAGGCCCTCGGCGGCGAGTCGACGGACGGCGGTGATCGAGTCGGCCTCCTCCGGGCGCTTGTCCTCGCGGTAGCGCAGCACCCGGGCGAAGCGCAGGGTCAGCCCGGACGGGTAGCGGGGGCTACGCTGCAGGCCGTCGAAGGCGATCTCGACCACCAGCTCCGGTCGCACCCGAACCACCCAGTCGTCCCGGCTGACCTCGCGGGCCAGCAGTTCGCGGGTCTGGAAAGCCAGGGTCTCGTCGGTGAGGCCCTTGAAAGTCTTGCCGAGCATCACCCACTCCCCCAGCTCCGGTGTGCCGTCGCCGCGCGCGCCGAGGTGCAGGTTGCTCAGCAGGCCGCGCCGCCGTCCGCTGCCCCATTCGGCAGCCAGGACCACCAGGTCCAGCGTGTGCCGGGGCTTGACCTTGATCCAGCCTGCCCCGCGCCGCCCGGCGGTGTACGGCGAGTCGGGGTCCTTGACGACCACGCCCTCGTGCCCGCGAGCGAGGGCGTCGCGGAAGAAGCCGTCGGCGGCCGAGTCGTCGCCGGTGACCAGCCTCGGTACCAGCAGCTCCGGCGGGACCACCTCCGCCAGCTGCTGGTAGCGCCGCGCCTCGGGCTGGTCCAGCAGGTCCGCGCCGTCGCGGTAGAGCAGGTCGAAGAAGTAGACGCTGAGCGGGACCTCCGCCCGCAGCGCCTGGACGTCCTGCCGGGAGGCGGTCCGGGCGGCGGTGACCTGGAACGGCCGGGGCCGCCGGTCCGGGCCGAGGGCCAGCGCCTCGCCGTCCAGCACGGCCGAGCGCACCGGCAGCGCCCGGGCGGCCTCGACCACCTCCGGCACCCGCGCGGTGATGTCGTCCAGGCTGCGGGTGTAGACGCCGATCAGCTCGCCGTCGCGGTGCACCTGCACCCGGATTCCGTCGAGCTTCCACTCCAGCGCGGCCGGGCGCAGCCGTTCCAGCGCCGCCGCGACGGCGGGCGCGGAGGCGGCCAGCATCGGCCGGACCGGGCGGCCGACCTCCAGGCCGAAGCCGCGCAGCGCCTCGGTGCCACCCCCCATCGCGGCGGCGGCGACGGCAGCGGCCGAGCCACGGAACATCAGCGCCCGCCGGACCTCGGCCACGGCCACCCCGGCGGCCCTGGCCACGGCGTCGCCCATGACCGCGTCCAGTGCGCCCTGGCGCAGGTCGCCGCCGAGCACGCCGCGCAGCAGCACCTGCTCCTCGCCGGTGGCCCGGGCGAACAGGCCGGTCAGCAGCCGGGTCCGGGCGGCCTGCGAACCAGTACCGTGCACCGAGGCGATGGCCCGCAGCTCCCGCTCGGTCTCGGCGATCCCCAGCGTCGGCGTGTCGGCGGGCGGTGGCAGCTCCCGCAGCGCGGCCGGGCCGACGCCGACCCGCATCCGCCGGGACTCGCCGGACAGCAGCGCGACCGCCGCCCGCAGATCGTCCGGCCCGAGGCCCCGGAGCAGCTCGGCGAGCAGCTCCGTCTTGGCTTTCCGCCCGGGTTCGGCGGCCAGCGCCCGGGAGGTGGCGGCGACCTGCTGAAGCGGCATGCTCCCATTGTCATACCGGACTGATCCGGCGGCGCGGCAGACGCCGGCCCCGACCGAACCCGGCCCGAACCCGGCCCGGATCCGGCCCGAACTCGGCACAGCACCCAACCCGGCCCGGCACCGGATCAGGCCGAACCGGAACTGGTCCCGGTTTTGCGGCAGTTGGGCTGACCTGGGGTGTCGTCGGGAGTTTTGCCGCGGACTGCGCGAAGCCTTGACATGTCTGTTACCGCGCCGTACAAATCAGCTGCTAGAGAGCGCTCTCTCGTCCCCCGAATCCACCACTGGCTCTGTGGGCAGGCATGTTGTGGCACGGTCGTGCCGGGTTCTGCCCTGCCCTGGGGCCTGTTTGAGAAAGCGCTATCAGCGCTGAAGGGAAGGGACATGTTCGCCCTACCACGCAGAAGCCGGGCAACCGGCCGGTCGGCGGAGCCCAGCAGACCGATGGCCGACCCGGTCACCGGTGCGAGCCGGACCGGACGTGCCGGGGGGCGGTCCGCTTCGATTCGGATTCGCTCGATGCTGACCTCGGCGGCGCTCCTGGCCGCCTGTCTGGGCGGCACGGTGACCGCCACCCTGGTCACCGCGCCCGCCGCACTGGCCGACACCGCACCGGCCGCCCCGGCCGGCTGGAACACCGTGTTCAGCGACAACTTCGCGGGCCCGGCCGGTTCCGCGCCGTCGTCCGCGAACTGGTTCTACGACATCGGCACCGGCTACGGCACCGGTGAGATCGAGAACACCACCAACTCCACCAGCAACGCCTACCTGGACGGCAACGGCCACCTGGTGCTGAAGGCGAACGACAACAACGGCACCTGGACCTCCGCGCGACTGGAGAGCACCCGGGACGACTTCATCGCCCCGGCCGGCGGCGAGATGGAGATGACCGCCTCGATCGAGCAGCCCAACCCGGCCAACGGGCTGGGCTACTGGCCCGCCTTCTGGGCCCTGGGCTCGCCGATGCGGGCCGGCGGCGGCTGGCCGACCTCGGGCGAGATCGACATGATGGAGGACGTCAACGGCTCCAACCAGGCGTCCCAGACCCTGCACGACGCGGCCGGCAGCAGCGGCCACGCGCTGATCTCCTGCCCCGACACCAGCTCCAGCTGCCAGACCGGTTACCACACCTACTCGGTGATCGTGAACCGGACCAACACCAGTGCCGAGACCATGGAATTCCTGATGGACGGCACCGTCGAGGAGACCATCACCGAGGCCTCGGTGGGCACCACCGCCTGGCAGGAGGCCGTCGACCACGGCTTCTTCATCATCTGGGACCTGGCCATGGGCGGCAACTACCCGGACGGGATCTACGGCTCGACCACCCCGACCGCCGCCACCAGCTCCGGCGCGTCGATGAGCGTCGCGTACGTGGCCGTCTACGAGGAGGGCGGCAACTCCACCCCCACCGGGACCGCCAGCGCCACCGGCGCGGTCAAGGGCATCAACGGGCTCTGCCTGGACAACCAGAACGCGCTGAACACCGAGGGCAACCCGCTCGGGGTGAGCGCCTGCGACGGTGACGCGGGCCAGGCCTGGTCCCCCTACACCGACGGCACGGTCCGAGTGCAGGGCGGCTGCCTGGACGTGGTCTCGGCCGGCACGACCAGCGGCACCGACGTCGACTGGTACGCCTGCAACGGCACCAACGCACAGAACTGGACCCCAGAGTCCAACGGCGAGCTGCTCAATCCCAACTCCGGCCTGTGCCTGACCGATCCGGGTGGCAACACCGCCTCCAGGCTGGACATCGAGACCTGCACCGATGCCACCGACCAGCAGTGGACGATGCCCACCGGCGGTGGCGGCACCCCGCCCACCACGAACACGGTGACGGTCGCCGGTCCGGGCAACCAGACCTCGACCGTCGGCACCGCCGCGAGCCTGCAGACCTCGGCCAGTGACTCGGCGTCCGGTCAGACCCTGACCTACAGCGCCACCGGCCTGCCCACCGGGCTGAGCATCAACTCCGGCACCGGCCTGATCTCCGGCACCCCCACCGCCGCCGGTACCAGCAGCGTCACCGTCAAGGCCACCGACACCACCGGTGCCAGCGGAACCACCAGCTTCAGCTGGACCGTCAACGCCGCACCCACCGGCTGCGGCACCACCAACATCGCCCTCAACCAACCCGCCACCGCCTCCTCCACCCAGGACGCGACCGACTTCCCGGCGGCGGACGCCGTGGACGGCAACCTGGGCACCCGCTGGTCCAGCGCCTTCACCGACCCCCAGTGGCTGGAGGTCGACCTCGGCTCGACCCAGAACATCTGCCAGGTCGACCTCGACTGGGAGACCGCCTACGCCACCGCCTTCCAGATCCAGACCTCCAACGACAACACCAACTGGACCACCATCTACTCCACCACCACCGGAACCGGCGGAGACCAGACCCTCAACGTCACCGG